>Ga0105047_10020966_pt1 | contig 10016 bp, 9 predicted proteins | sample MAT04_FD_78384 | JGI IMG/M metagenome (GOLD analysis project Ga0105047, IMG submission 78384) | Freshwater microbial communities from Lake Fryxell liftoff mats and glacier meltwater in Antarctica - MAT-04 (megahit assembly) | ecosystem: Environmental > Aquatic > Freshwater > Ice > Liftoff...
CTCGGGCAGGAGCTCGGGCGGCTGACGACCCGGAAGGTGCCCTACTTCCGGCGCAATCTCGGGGTCGTATTCCAGGACTTCCGGCTGCTTCCCCAGAAGACCGTTTTCGCGAATGTCGCGTTCTCGCTGCAGGTGATCGGCAAGAGCAAGGGCTACATCCAGGAGGCCGTTCCCGACGTGCTCAAGATGGTCGGACTCGCGGGCAAGGCCTCCCGGCTTCCACACGAGTTGTCGGGTGGTGAGCAGCAGCGCGTCGCCATCGCGCGCGCGATCGTCAACCGGCCCGCCATCCTGCTCGCCGATGAGCCGACCGGAAACCTTGACCCGACGACCAGTGCGGGCATCATGAGCCTGCTCGAGCGCATCTCGATGAGCGGCACCACCGTCATCATGGCCACTCACGACGCGGGCATTGTCGACCAGATGCAGCGCAGGGTGATCGAGCTCGTGGCCGGCCAGGTCGTGCGCGACGAGCGGGAGGGCGGCTACCAGACACAGTCCATGCCGCCGCAGGACTCCCAGGCGGCCGTGTCCGAGGCAACGCCGGTCGACGACCTGGCTGAGCCGGCGCGAGTGAAGAGGTTTTCAGAATGAGGTTCGGTTTGATCATGTCGGAGGTCGGCAACGGCCTGCGGCGCAATGTCTCGATGGTCGTCTCGGTGATTCTCGTCACGTTCATCTCGCTGACCTTCGTGGGAGCAGCGATCCTGCTGCAGTCGCAGATCGGGCAGATGAAGGGGTACTGGTACGACCGGGCACAGGTCGCGGTCTACTTCTGCACGGAGGCGTCCGAGGCCGAGAACTGCACGAACGCTGAAGCGACCCCGGAGCAGAAAGGCCTCGTCGAGTCGCAGCTCGCCTCGCCGGCGCTCGCCTCGCTCATCGACCGGTACGAGTTCGAAAGCCACGACCAGGCCTTCGAGCGGTACCAGGACCAGTTCTCCGACAGCGAGTTCGCCGACTTCGTGACCCCCGAGTTCCTCAACGAGGCCTATTGGGTCAACCTGAAGGACCCGACCCAATCGGATGCGCTCGTCGAGAGCCTCTCGACCCTCGCCGGGGTGGAGGAGGTCAAAGACCAGCGCAAGTACCTCGATCCGATCTTCGCCGCACTCAACGCGGCGAGCTTCACCGCGATCGGCATCGCTGGGCTCATGCTCATCGCCGCGGTCCTGCTGATCGCGACGACGATCCGGCTATCGGCATTCTCCCGGCGCCGGGAACTCGGAATCATGCGGCTCGTCGGGGCGTCGAACCGGTTCATTCAAACGCCATTCATCCTCGAGGGCGTGATCGCCGCGCTCGTCGGATCGGTGCTCGCCGCCGGAGCGGTGCTCGCCATCGTGCGATTCTTCGTGCAGGGCTACCTCGGTTCGACCCTGCAGACGACGACCGCGGTGATCGGCATGAGCGACGCCCTGCTGGTGGCTCCGCTGCTGTTGCTGATCGGCGTGCTGCTCGCCGGGGCGTCGGCCAGCGTGGCGATAAGCCGGTACCTCAAGGTGTGATCGGTTCGCCCCCGCTAGACTGGGGGGCTGTCCGGCGCGCGCCGGACGAAAACGACGGAGAGAACTGTGCCAAGAGAGCGTGGCCAAAAAGTGGTGGCCAGCAATCGCAAAGCGCGCCACGACTACACCATCGAAGACACCTATGAGGCGGGACTCGTGCTCACCGGTACCGAGGTCAAGTCGTTGCGCGCCGGTCGCGCGTCGCTGATCGACGGCTACGCGTTCGTGGAGTTCGGGGAGGCGTGGCTGGATGCCGTGCATATCCCCGAGTACAACGAGGGCACCTGGAACAACCATCCGCCGCGTCGGAAGCGCAAGCTGCTGCTGCACAAGGCGCAGATCCTGAAGATCCATAACAAGATCAAGGAGGGTGGCTACACGATCGTCCCGCTCTCGATCTACTTCAGCGACGGCCGTGCCAAGGTCGAGATCGCGGTCGCGAAGGGGAAGCGCGAGTACGACAAGCGCCAGACCCTGCGTGAGCGCCAGGACAAGCGCGAGGCCGACCGCGCAATGGGCGCCCGCCGCAACCTCGGGGACTGACTGGTCAGGTCGCGAGGAACCTCGCGTCGACAACCGCCTCGATCTCGATGTCCTCCGGTTTGAGCGAGAGCTCAGGGCCGGCCTGCTCGGCAGCCCCGGCGAGCCGCATCCCGCTCGCGGAGGCACCGCGGCTGGACCGCGGAGACAGATCACTGAGCATCCCCTCGTCGGCGAGTGCGACAGCGCGCACGGTGCCGAGCCCGATGCTCTGGGCGTAGACGCTCGCTTTCGACACGGCGTCCTTGACGGCCCGCGACCTCACCTCTGCGAGGGCGCCGAGTCGGCTCGTGTCGGTCAGGGCCCACTCGATGTTCTTCACGGTGACGCCGGGAATGGGAACGACGTCCTCGACGAACCGGGCGAGGTGTACGAAGTCGTTGAACTTCACGGTGAATCCGATCTGGGCGTGGTGCACCGGTTCCAGTTGCACGCCGTTCTGGTTCCAGGGCTTCTCGCTCCAGATCTGCACGTTGTCGCTCGAGAACCAGGTGATCGGACCGGTGTGGCTGTCGTGGGCGCCGGTGATGCGACCACGCACGAGATCGGCCGACTCGTTGGTCTCGGAGAAGACGACGTCCCGGTTGGGGCCCTCGAGGTGGGCGATGAGGAACAGGGACGCGCGCTCGGGCGGGTAGTAGGCCGAGAAGCGGCCCTGAACGGTGATGACGGTCTCGGACATGGGGTGAACCTTCCTCGTCGCGCGTGCAGGTGCATCCTCTCACCTCCCGCCGTCGCGCGGGAAACCGATGGTGGCGTATTCCGCGTCGTCGACATAGGATTGAAAGCTGCACCGATTGTGGTGCGGTTCGATTGACAACTCAACAGCGCGTGACTGCCACCACTTCAGCGCCCCTGACAGGGCGCCGCAGGTGACCATGGGGATGATCGGTTTCGACATTGCCTGAGCAACTGTGAGAAGCGGGTCGAGGATGCAGGGTTATCTCGTTAACGATCTCTGCAAAATATAAGTGCCAATTCAAACAGCACTGTCTCTGCCAAGGCTGACTTCGCCCTCGCGGCGTAGTCTCCTCAGCAACTAATAGAGACCGTCAGTCCGGGAATGCTCTCTACCCGGATTCTGGCGTAATTTAGAGAGATCGCTGCCGCGTTATGTCTCAGGGCGCGGCGGGACTTCTACTGGGGCTGGGCTTGTCGGGGTAGGTGCCAGTGGCAAATCCCGGAGCCGAGAAAAGCGATTTTACTGGATACACCCGTAGAAGGCGCAGAAACACAGCAGTGGACGGGGGTTCAATTCCCCCCATCTCCACCATCGTGGCAAGTCACGCGCTCTTGAGCGGCACGTCGCTAGTCGGCCGAGCTCCCGATGCGCCGCTCCGCCGCGACCTCGGCGATCCGCGTGCCCCACTCGCTCGCCCGGTCCCGTTCTCCAGCGGCGAGCTCGTTGTGCATCGAGACCACGAAGCTCTCGGCAGGCACGATCGCCTGCATATGACGTTTGGCCATCGTGCGTTCGATCGGCGCCGACGCCGCGCCCGTGAAGAGGCGGATCATGTCGGCGCGCGTGTCGAATGCCGCGTACAGGCGGGGGAGGTCCGGCAGCTGGCTGAGCCACTCGCGCACCCCGATCCCCTCTGCGCCCGGGTCGAGGTGGAGCTTGCGCGCCGGGTCGGCCGCCCATTCCGCGGCCTCCTTCCTCGAGGAGACGGTGCTCAGGCTGTGCGCGTGCGTCGGCGCGCCGATGATCACGAGATCGGCGCAGTCGACCGTGCCGATGTCGTCGCTGTTGACGTTCACGACCTTGGCCTCGGCCCGAGACGAGAGCCCCTCGGCGATGGCCTCGGCTATCTTCCTGGCATTGCCGAACATTGACTCGTAGACAATGACCGCTTTCATTCCGGGTCCTTTCGACGGGAGGTGGAGGGTGACGGGTCGCCGGCGTGCACGACAATGGTCGGCCCGGTGATATTGACGAGCACGTCGTGCGCGACCGACCCGAGCACCAGGCGTTCCTCGCCGTCGCGCCTCGAACTGCCGATCACGAGCAACGCGGCGGATGCTGCGGTGGCTACGAGTGCCTCGGCTGCAGGCCTGCGGACCGCCCGCGGATGCGCATCGACCTCCGGTTCGAGCAGCGCCAGAGTCTCGGTGAGCATGGCCTTTGCCGCGGCCTCGGCGCGCGCGTTCTCGTTGTGCTGCGAAGCGTCGACGCCGCCCAGTGCATCGTGCCAGCCCCAGGCGCGCACGAGGAACAGCGGTTGCCCGGTTCTCTCGGACTCCTCCGTCGCGAAGCGCACCGCTGCGGCGGAGGCAGGTGACCCGTCGATCCCGGCCACGATCCCGCTCCGTCCGTGTAATGCAGACTCGGGGATCACCGCGACCGGTACCCTCGACGCAGCCGCGAGTTGCAGAGTACGGGAACCGAACACCTTGCCGTGCACGAATCCCGTCTTATGGGTGCCGACCACAACGAGCTCCGCCTCGGCGGAGGCGCCGACGAGCTCGCGCATCGGGCTCCCCGCCCGCAGCTCCCCGTGAACCACGACCGTCGGCTCGAGTGATCCGGCATGCTCGACCTCGGACTCCAGGAAGCGCCGTGCGCCGGCGTGGCCGCCGTTCACCGGCCGTGCCCCGTTCGTTCCGGAGTCGTCGTCCACGACATGCACAAGCGTGACGTCCGACCCCGTAGAGGCGGCGCGTCGCACGCTCCAGTCGAGCGCCGCGCGACTGGGTGTCGAGCCATCGACGCCTACGACGATCATCCCCGCCATCGCTCTCTCCGTTCCTGCCGGTCTCGACTACCGTCCCACTCGAGCTTCCCGGCGAACAGGCACCAAAGTCCTCACTTGTGACGGCGTTGGGCCTCTCCCGGGACCTTGGGCACTGGGGGCATCGCGCGGGGCTGGCTTGACTGGGCAGCCCACCCGATCAGATCGAATCGAATCGGATCGGATCGGATCGGATCGGATCGGATCGGGGCGGGGCGGGTCAACCCAAATCCAATCGGATCGGATCGGAGAGGCGGACGGGATGGAAGGCATGCGCGCGTGGTCGACCGACGTCGATCGTCGAACGATTCTCATCGGCGTGCGGCCCGTGCCCGAGCCCGGCGACGACGAGGTGCTCGTGCGAGTGGTCGCTTGCGGACTCTGCCGAACCGACCTGCACGTCGTCGACGGCGACCTTCCCGTGCACCGGCCCGGCGTCATTCCGGGCCACCAGGTGGTCGGCACCGTCGAGCGCACCGGGGCGCTGGACGGCGAGTTGCACGTCGGCGACCTGGTCGGAATCGCCTGGCTCCGCCGCAACTGCGGAGTGTGTCGCTGGTGCCGGTCGGGGCGTGAGAACCTGTGCCCCGGCTCGACCTACACGGGAGGGGACGAGGATGGCGGCTTCGCCGAGTATGTCACCGTCGCCGAGGCGTTCGCCTACCTGCTGCCACCTGGTACCGATCCACTACGCGCCGCCCCGCTGCTGTGCGCCGGAATCATCGGCTACCGCGCGCTCACGCGGGCGGCATTGCCCGACGGCGGGTTGCTCGGCATCTACGGATTCGGCCCGAGCGGGCACATCACCGCACAATCGGCGCTGGCGCGCGGCGCACGCCTGGCCGCGATGACGCGCGGCGAGGACAACCGCGACCTCGCCAGGCCGCTCGGCGCGGAGTTCGTCGGCGGAGAGGCCGCCCGACGGGGCCGCGTTCCTGCGCCTCGCCCGCACCCTCTCGATCAACCCGGTGGTGACCGCTTACCCGCCCAGCTCGGCCGGCGAGGCGCTGCACGACCTGCGGGTGGGAGGGTCTCCGGATCGGCCGTCATCGAAGTGATTAGCACACGGGGGGAGTGACGGGCCGGGGGTGTCCGCCGACGTGTCAAGGGATTACGCTCGCTTTCCATGGGCCAGACCGTGCGCGCGTGCGGGGTACCCGGAGGCCGGAGCGAGGCCGCCGGTGGATGATGACGGCGCCCTCGCCTTCCCCGACGCACCACGTGACGGCCTCGACCGTGTACTCGGGGAGCTCGTGGAACTCGCGAACGACGTGCTCACGACACAGGGGCGGCTTCGCGCACTGCTGCGGGCCAATCAGGCCGTCGTGCAGCAGCTCGACCTGCCGATTGTGCTGCAGCGCATCGTCGACGTGGCCGTCGAGCTCGTCGGGGCGCAGTACGGCGCGCTGGGCGTCATCGCACCGCATGGCGGCCTCGACCAGTTCATCCACTCGGGGATGCCCGGCGACGTGGTCGCGGCGATCGGCCGCCTCCCGCAGGGCCACGGACTGCTCGGCGTCCTGACCGACAACCCCCAGTCGATCAGGATCCGGGACATCGGCGGCGATCCGCGGTCCGTGGGGTTCCCTGACGGGCACCCGCCGATGCGGAGCTTCCTCGGTGTGCCAGTGCGGGTGCGCGATGAGGTCTACGGAAACCTCTACCTCACCAACCGCTCGACGGGCGAGTTCACCGCGGAGGACGAGGAGCTCGTCACGGCGCTCGCCGCGACGGCCGGTTTCGCGATCGACAACGCGCGGCTGTTCGCCGAAACGAAGCGCAGGCAGGCGTGGTCGGCGGCGTCCGCCGAGATCACGGCGGCCCTCCTCTCGGATGACGCCGGCGACTCCGTCGCGTTGCTCGCTGCGCGCGTGCTGACCCTCTCCGAGGCGGATATCGTCTGCGTGCTGCTGCCGGCGGAGGAGGCGGGACAATTCACGATCAGCACGGCGCGCGGGCGCGACGCCGAATTGTTCGAGGGTCGTCGGTTTGCCATGGCCGGGACGGTCGCCGGACGGGCGCTCGAGGCGCGCCAGCCGCGGCTGGTCGAAGAGGGCAGCGATACCGCGTCGGTCTTCGACGACCAGTACCGGTTCGGCCCCACGATGGCGGTGCCCCTGCTGGCCTCCGGCCGGGCGCTGGGCGTGCTGACCGTTTCCCGACCGTTGGGCACCCCCCGGTTCACCGAAGCCGACCTCGAAATGGCGGCCGACTTCGCCGGGCAGGCGAGTGTCGCGATGGAGCTGGCCGCCGCGAGGACCGACCGTCAGCTCGTCCTGCTGCTCGAAGACCGCGGGCGGATCGCCAGGGACCTGCACGATCACGTCATCCAGCAGCTGTTCGCCACGGGGCTCGAGTTGCAGAGCGTTGTCGGTTCGCTGCCGCCTGGTCCCAATGCCGACCGGGTCGACCGCGCCATAACGAACCTCGACCTCGCGATCTCGCAGATCCGCACGGCGGTCTTCGCCCTGTCGGGTACCAGGGGGCGCCGCCCCGAGACCATCCGGCACCGCCTCATCGACATCGTCAACGAAGTTGCGGTAGGCCTCGCCCAGACGCCCCACCTCGCCTTCTCCGGCCCGGTCGACCTCGTGATCAACGGGGCGCTCGCCGAAGAGGTCGTCGCGGTCGTGCGCGAGGCGCTCAGCAATGTGGCTCGGCACGCCGCGGCAAAGCACGTCTCCCTCAACGTGTCGGTGATCGGGGCCGACATCGCCATCGAGGTGACCGACGACGGAGTCGGGTACACCGAAACCCAGCACCGCAGCGGACTCGCGAACCTCGGCGAACGCGCACGGAGGCTGGGGGGTGACTTCTCGATCCGATCCGACGACGGACACACCGTACTCGCCTGGTCCGCTCCCTATTCGACCCCCAAGGAAGGCGCGACAAAATGACCGCACACATCATCAGGGTGTTCCTCGTCGACGACCACGAGATCGTGCGGAGGGGAGTCGCCGACCTGCTGTCGGCCGAGCAAGACATCGAGGTGGTCGGCGAGGCGTCCACCGCGGCCCAGGCTCGCGCGAGGATCGCGGCCATCCGGCCCGACGTCGCCCTGCTCGACGTGCGACTGCCGGACGGTAGCGGAATCGACGTGTGTCGTGACCTGCTGGCGACCGAATCCGGGGTGCGCTGCGTGATGCTCACCGCCTATGACGACGACGAGGCAATCTATGCCGCCGTGATCGCGGGCGCGTCCGGGTACATCCTCAAGGACATCCGCGGTGGGGGGCTGGTCGAATCCGTACGAAGGGTGGCCGCCGGCCAGTCGCTCATGGACCCATCGCTCAAGCGCCGGGTCGTCGACCGGATGCGCCATGACGGGAGCGAGGACCCCCGGCTCGCGATGCTGAGCGAGCGGGAGCGGGAGGTGCTCGCGCTCATTGCCGACGGGTTGACCAATCGCCAGATCGGGGTGCGCTTGTCGCTCGCTGAGAAGACCGTGAAGAACTACGTGTCGAGCATGCTCAGTAAGCTCGGACTGCAGCGGCGCACCCAGGCCGTCGCCGTGCAGCTGGAGACGCGGGCGCCCGCCCCGCCGAACCACGGCTAGGACCTTCGACTCTGGAGCAGCGCTCAGCCCCTTGGGAACGTGCAGGGGGGCCGCCACCAGCATGATGAAAGAAGTGCACGATGATCGAGCGAACAATTGTCGGCGTGGATGGCTCAGAGAAGGCGCAGGGCGCCCTCGAGTGGGCCCTGGGCCGTGAGGCCCCCCGCCGCGGGAACCTCGTGATCGTGCGGGTCGTCGACGACACGATGATGTCGGGCGACTACCTGCTGGCCGGGCGCACGATCGATGCGGCCAGGGAGGCACTCGAAAGCCTCGCCGAGTCGGTGCGGGCAGATCATCCGGGGATCGGGCTTGAGACCGAACTCGTCCAGGGAGACCCGAGCACGGAACTGGGCCGATTCTCCGACTCGGCGTCCCTCATCGTCGTCGGCACTCGCAAGCGCACCGGATCAAGGTTCCGGTACGCCTGGTCGGTGGGCACCCGGCTGGCGACGAAGGCGAGCGGCCCGGTCGCCATCATCCCGGAGGGAGAGCGGACGAGCGCCTCGAAGGTGGTCGTCGTGGGCGTCGACGGCTCGCCCGGATCGATGGTGGCCGTGCGCTTCGCGGCCGCGGATGCCGCCGAGCGAGGCTGCCTGCTCCGCGCCGTCCACGCGTGGCAGGAACCGCTCGCGTGGCAGGACGCCTACGCGCCCGAGGACGAATTTCTAGCGACCCTCGAGGCGTCCCACCAGACCCTGCTCGACGAGTCACTCGCGCAGATCAGGGTGGACCACCCCGATCTCCAGGTCGACGGGCAACTCGTGCACGGGACCCCCGCCTGGGCCGTCCTCGACGCGGCAAAGGACGCCGGTCTGCTCGTGGTCGGAAACCACGGGCGCAGCGGCGTCTCGAGATTCTTGCTCGGGTCGGTGAGCCACACCGTCGTGCTCAACATCGTCTCGCCCACGATCGTGGTCAGGCAGGACGTCGCAGCCGGCTGAGGGGCGTGGCGCCCCGACAGGAAACACCCGAATTGGCGGTATATAACTGGGGTACTCCCTCATGACTGATACTTCGCCCACGCCCACGCCCACGCCCACGCCCACGCCCGCCACCCCAGACCGGGTGCGCTGGCAGATCTTCGCCGTGTGCGTGGCCGTCGCATCGCTGACGATCCTCGACCTGTCGAAGGTGAACGTCGGGCTGCCCTCGATCGAGGAGTCCCTCGGTGCCGGATCGAGCGAGCTGCAGCTCATCGTCGCGGGCTACGCGCTGGCGTTCGGGCTCGCCCTCGTCCCGGCCGGGCGGCTCGGAGACATCCACTCCCGCAAGCTCATGTTCATCATCGGGCTGAGCACCTTCACCGTCTCGAGCATCCTCTGCGCGATCGCGCCGGACATCACGTCGCTGCTCATCGCCCGCACCGTGCAGGGGATCGCCGCCGGCATCCAGATGCCGCAGGTGCTCGGCCTGCTGCAGCAGCTGTTCGTCGGCAGGGAACGCGGTCGGGTATTCGGTATTTTCGGGGCGACCATCGGGGTGTCGACCGCGATCGGGCCCACGCTCGGCGGCCTGCTGATCGCGATCGGCGGGCCGACCGACGGGTGGCGCCTGTTGTTCTGGATGAATGTTCCGCTCGGGCTGCTCGCGATCGCGTTCGCCGCGCGCCTGCTGCCCGCGAAGGCGGCCGGCGCGGGGGTGCGCAAGGAGCTCGACCTCGTCGGAATCCTGCTGCTCGGC
>Ga0105047_10020967_pt1 | contig 10016 bp, 11 predicted proteins | sample MAT04_FD_78384 | JGI IMG/M metagenome (GOLD analysis project Ga0105047, IMG submission 78384) | Freshwater microbial communities from Lake Fryxell liftoff mats and glacier meltwater in Antarctica - MAT-04 (megahit assembly) | ecosystem: Environmental > Aquatic > Freshwater > Ice > Liftoff...
ACCCGCAACTCGCGGCCCGCAACATCTCCGGTCTAACGCATGGCAGCAAACTCGACAAGGCCATCTGGGACGAGTTCCACGCCGACTGGAACGGGCTGATCGTGCGCGCTCACGACCTCCGCCGAGACCGCGAGCCGGGCAAGCGAGATATGGAACCGCTGACCGCCCCAGTCGGTCCGTCGGAGAAGATCGTCACCGCCAAGCAGCGATTACATCAAACGCTATTCCGCGACGCCGTCATAAGCAGCTACAACAACCGATGTTGCGTGACCGGCCTTCCGCTCCTGGAGTGTTTGGTCGCTGGACACATCGTTCCGTGGCGTGTGGACGAACATCGCCGCGCCGACCCAACCAACGGCGTGTGCATGTCGGCCACCTTCGACCGCCTGTTCGATTCCGGCTTGCTCACGATCGAGGGCGACTTGACGCTCTGCGTGAGCAACCGCGTTCGCGGCCTCAGGGACCAGTCCGTGGCCGATCTCGTCGCCGTCCGGCACGGCCAGAAGATCATCCCGCCCGCCCGTTTCTACCCTGACCCCGTGTGCCTGCGCTGGCACCGGGACAACGTGTTTGATGCCGCGTAACTCGCCCGCCAATCAAGGAGTCGCATCCATGCCAGATCTCATCACCGATGTGCTTATCTCCGAATACGAAACCCTCGTGGCCGATGTAGGCGCGAACGCGTCCGATGAGCAAATCATCGCCGCGCTCGTGCGTAATTCGGCGTGGACCGAGCAAGGCGCGCGTGACGTGCTTGAGCTCGCCCGGAAGTACGGGACTTCCGTCCTCCGCAACGCACTCGCTCTCGCGTCCGCCATGCAGATTGAGGACGGCGCAGCCGGACTCTGATCGTTTCTGAACGCCCCAGCGGGGCGTCGGGCTGTAGCCACGGGTGGAGCGGCGCGGCGGCGCAGCCGCTCGACGCGGAACCCGTGGAAAGGTCGTCCGTCTATTCTCTCCTCGCCCCGGCGGGTCGAAGGATTCCCCATGCCCGGCACCTACTTCCAACCTTTGCTCCACATCGTCTTTTCCACGAAGGGCCGAACTCCGTGGATCACGCGCGAAGTCGCCGAGCGGCTCTACCCGTACATCGGCGGCATCGTGCGAGCCGAAAAGGGCGTGCTCTACAACATCGGCGGCATCGAAGACCACGTCCACATGTATATGCGGTGGCGGCCCGATGGATCAGTGTCGGACTTGATGCGCACCGTCAAGGCGCGGTCTTCGAAGTGGATTCACGACGAGTTCCCGACGCTCCGCGACTTTGCGTGGCAGGAGGGGTACTCGGTCTTTTCCGTCAGCAAGTCGCAGGAGGAAGCCATGAAGAAGTACATCGCCGGTCATGCGAGCATCACAAGAAGGAAGACTTCAAGTCGGAACTCTTTCGGACACTTCGCGCTCACGGGGTTGAGTTCGACGAAAAGTTTGTGTTCGATTGATGGACTGCGTTGTAGTCCGATTCCTTTGCCCCTGCGGGGCCAGAGTAAGAACATGCGACACTCCCCACGGGTTGCGCTCCGCCCGTGAAGACGCGGGCTGCGCTGCACCCGTAGCTACATTCCTTGGCCCCTTTGAGGCCAAACACCGCAGACTCGCCCGCGACATCTCCGACACACTGCGCCGCCACATCCTCGAACGCAACGGCTTCACCTGCCAAGTCTGCGGCGCGGGTGCTGGCGAGGAGTCTTTGTGCGAGCCGGGCAAGAAGTGCCGCCTCGAAATCGATCACACCGTCCCGATCAGCCAAGGCGGAACGGACGAGGAACACAATCTCCGGGCCGTCTGCGTGTGGTACAACAAGGACAAGTCCAATCTCAAAGTGCCAACCTCCCGTGACGCGATCAGCGCGATGGCGATGATCCGACGCCAGCCCAGAAACGTTCAGCTTGAGGTATTCGAGTTCCTTTCCAAGAAGTATGGAATGCGGTGCCGCGACGACGAGTGAGTGGTACGAGAAACAGCCCAAGCAACGCGCCGCCGTCGAAGCCGCCGCCCAATCCGTCCTCGACGCCCGCGAAGAGTTCAAAGGCCAAACCCTCGCCGACCTCTACGACCCGCTCGCCATGCCCAAGGCCCTCCGCGACGCCCACAACACCCTCGACCGCGCCGTTGACAAGTGCTATCGCTCCGCCGCGTTCGAGAGCGAACGGGCCCGCGTCGAGTATCTCTTCACCCTCTACCAGCGCCTGACCGCCCCCCTCACCGCCCCTGCCAAGCCCACCCGCGCCAAGCGTCCGCGCTAAACCCGTCCATTGCCACCACACCCCTCGCTTGCGGGATTCTCGCGCGCATCACCCAGCCGTGCGCGCTATTTTCTGTCGATACCACCGCCGCCACTTGCGGCCGCACGGCCACACGTCAAACTCTCCTCCATGTGCCTCAACCTCCAAACGCCGACCATCCCCATCACCCCCTCACCCCCGCCCTCGCGCCAGCGCCTCGGCCACATCATCACCGCCTTCCTCGAAAGCGACCGCACCCTCCCCGAAATCGCCAACACACTCGGCCTCAATCTCACCCAACTCCTCGACATCCTCCGCACACCCGCCGCTGTGGCCATTTTCGACGCCCTCGCGAACCTGGCCGACCTGCGCGCCCGCATTCAGACCCCGCTCCGCCGCGAAGCCGCGCTCGACCGCTTGGCCGACATCGCCCGCTCATCAAGTAACCCCATCGAAGCCCGCCGCGCCGCCACGACCCTCCTCCGCACAACGCCCACCACCGCGCCGCGTCCCTCCGGCGTCACGACCAACCACGCCGACGCTGAATTCCGCCCGGTTGCCGAATCTTCCCGCTTGCCTCGACGCCCCTTCAACTCACGCTCTTCTCATCCCCGCTCCGCGTCCGCCGCCTCTACGCTCCTCCAATGCCCGGCCTCTTCCACGGCACCCCACTCGAGCAACCCATCACGTGCGAACACTGCGCCAAGCCGCACGCACACTGCGCCTGCCCGCGCGATCGTCACACCGGCCAGGTGCTCCTTCCCAAGGACCAGCCGCTCCGCATCCGCCGCGAGCAGCGCCGCGGGAAGTTCGTCACCGTCATCGCCGGCTTCGCCGCGCGATCGGAGCGCACCGACGACCTGCCCGCGATCCTCAGGCAACTCAAATCCAAGATCGCCGCCGGCGGCACCCTCGACGGCACCACCCTCGAGCTCCAGGGCGACCACCGCGACCGCCTCGTCGAACACTTCAAACAGCTCGGCTACCCTGCGAAACCCGCCGGGGGCTAGCGGCACCTCACGGTAACCAACGCGCTGGTTCGGTCGACACTCCGACCCATGGCGTTCGCCGAGCCACTGAAAGGGACCTGCTCATGGACACGTTCGACGCCATCTATCAACGCCGCTCGATCAAGCAATACGACACCAACCACCGCCTCGGCGACGCCGAGATCACCAAGCTGCTCGAGGCCGCCATCCAGAGCCCCACGTCGTTCAACATCCAGCACTGGCGCTTCGTCGTCGTCACCGACGCCGCCCTCCGCGCCGAGATCCGCGCCGCCGCGTACAACCAGGCCCAGGTCACCGAGTCCTCGGTCCTGTTCGTCATGACCGCCGACATCAAGGCCTGGAAGAAGAACCCCGCCCGCTACTGGCAACACGCCCCCAAGGACGTCGCCGACCTCCTCGTCGGCTGGATGGGCCCCTACCACGAAGGCAACGAACAACTCCAGCGCGACGAGGGCATGCGCTCCATCGGCATGGCCATGCAGACGCTCATGCTCGCCGCCAAGGCCATGGGCTACGACTCGTGCCCCATGATCGGCTTCGAAGCCGACAAGGTCGCCAAGCTCATCAACCTCCCCATCGATCACGTCATCGGGCCCATGGTCGCCGTCGGCAAAGGCACCAAGCCCGCCTGGCCCAAGCCCGGCCAGCTCCCGCTCAACGAAGTCATGGTCCGCAACAAGTTCCCCGGCTGATCGAGGTCTGTTACACCAGCAGCGCGGCCGGCTTCTCCAGCATCGCCTTCAGCGTCGCCAGATACTGCGCCGCCATCGCCCCGTCGATCACCCGGTGGTCGCTCGACATCGTCATCTGCATCTCGTGCCCGACGACGATCGTGTCCTGCCCGCCCCGCGTCTCGATCACCGGCTTCTTGATCGACCCGCCCACAGCCAGGATCGCGGCGTTGGGCGGGTTGATGATGGCCGTGAAGTGCTCGACGCCGAACATGCCCAGGTTGGAAAGGGTGAACGTCGAATCGCTCATCTCTTCGATCGACAAGCCCTTGCCGCGGGCCTTGTCGGCCAGTTGCCTGGTCTCGGCGCTGATTTGCCGCAGACCCTTCTGGTCCACATTGCGGAGGGTCGCCACGACCAGCCCGCCGCCGGTGCCGTCGGCGTTCACCGGCAGCGCAATCGCGACGCCGACGTTGACGGGCGCGACATACTCAATCGCCTCGGCGCCGCGCGTGCCCACCCAGCGGGTGTTGATGTACGGATGGGCCTTCATCGCCAGCCCGCTGGCGCGGACCAGGAAGTCATTGACCGACAGCTTCACGCCCTGGTCGGCGAGCTGCTCGTTGAGCTGCGTCCGCAGGGCCAACAGGGCGTCCATGCGGACGGCGACGGTGACCTGGTAGTGCGGGATGGTGGTCTTGGACTCGACCAACCGGGCCGCGATGGTGCGGCGCATGTTGGAAACGGGCACCACTCGGCCGCCCAGGGGTGCCAACACGACCGGCTGCGGGCGTGCGGCGGGCGCGGCGGCCGGGGCCCCGGCGATGAAGGCTTCGACATCCTTGCGGATGATGCGGCCGCTGGGGCCGGAGCCTTCGACGCCCTGCAGGTCAACGCCCGATTCGGCGGCGATCTTGCGGGCCAGCGGCGAGGCGAAGACGCGCTCGTGGGCAGCGGAGCCGTTGGTGTGGACCGCGGTCGCGGTGGCGGTGGCGACGGCGGTAGCTGTCGGCGCGGCGACGGCGACCTTGGCGGCCGCCTGGGGCGCGGCGGCGGACGCGACGCCGCCCTCCCACCGCAGGATCTCGGTCCCGACCGGGCAGGGCTTGCCCTCGCCGATCAGGATCTCGGCGACGGTGCCGTCTTCGAAGGTCTGCTGTTCCATCGTGGCCTTGTCGGTCTCGATGTCGGCCACCACGTCGCCGGAGCGAACCTTTTGGCCGGGCTTGACGTGCCACTTGACGATCGTGCCCACCTCCATGGTGTCGGAGAGGCGCGGCATGGTCATGTTCTTGGGCATGGGGGGGGTCCAGATTTCCAAATGGCCAAACCAAGGCAGGGAAATCGTTGGCTTAGTTGGCGTGAAGAGTCGTCTTGACGGCCTGGATGATCTTGCGTTTGTTGGGAAGGTATTCCGATTCGAGGCTCTTGGCGTAGGGGGTTGGGACGTCGTCGCTGTTGACGCGGATCGGCTGGTGGTCGAGGTAGTCGAACGCCTTCTCGCAGACCTGGGTGATGACCTCGCTGGCGATGCTGGCGAAGGGCCAGCACTGGTCGACGACGACGATGCGGCCGGTTTTCTTGAGGCTTTTGATGATCGACGGCACGTCGAGCGGGCGGATCGTGCGCATGTCGAGCACGTCGACGGAGATATCTTCCTTGCTCAACTCGTCGGCGGCTTCAAGGCAGAAGTTCACGGGGCGGCCGAAGGAGACGACGGTGCAGTCGGCGCCTTCGCGGCGGAGTTCGGCCTGGCCGAAGGGGATGGTGTATTCCTGCTCGGGGACTTCGCCTTTGTCGCCCAGCATCCGCTCGGACTCGAGGAAGAAGACGGGGTCGTCGTCGCGGATGGCGGTCTTGAGGAGGCCCTTGGCGTCGTAGGGGCAGGAGGGGATGGCGATTTTGAGCCCGGGGACGTTGGCGTAAAGGGCTTCGACGGTCCAGGAGTGGGTGGAGCCGAGCTGGCCGCCGGCGCCGTTGTTGCCGCGGAAGACGACGGGGCAGCCCCATTGGCCGCCGGACATGTAGAGCATTTTGGGGACGTTGTTGAGGATCTGGTCGGCGGCGACGAGTGAGAAGGACCAGCTCATGAACTCGATGATGGGGCGGAGGCCGTACATCGCGGCACCAACGGCGAGGCCGGCGAAGCCGTTCTCGCTGATGGGTGAGTCGATGATGCGGCGTGGGCCGAACTCGTCGAGCATGCCCTGGCTGATCTTGTAGGCGCCGTTGTATTGGGCGACTTCTTCGCCCAGGAGGAAGATGCGCTGGTCACGCCGCATTTCCTCGGACATGGCCTCACGGAGCGCTTCGCGGAACTGAATCTGGCGGGTAGACATGCGTGAACCTTACGGATCGCGAACACAGAGCGGACTCAACGGCGAGCAAAGGGAGACTATAGGAGGGTGGGCGTCAGGCAGACCGGCGGTCTTGCTGGGGTTTTGGGCTTGGATCGTGCAGGGGATGGGACGCGGGTTGGAGGAGGGGATTGGACACGGATTGCGCGGATTCGGGGGTGGTGACTGGGGTAGATGGCGATTTTGGGTCGGCGCTTGCGCGCGGAGCGCGACCATTTGCTTCGAGGGCTGTGTTTGTCGTCGGCGTGGATGAGGTAGCTGATTGTCATGTCTTTGCGGAGACGCGGGCATGGGACGACGGGCGCGGGCGGCGCGCAGAAAACCGCCTCGCAGCAACGCTGGGCGGTTTTGGGTTGAGTGGGTTTTGCGGAGGTGATTTCGCGGCGATGGCGGGCGATCATGAGGCCGCCGAGGCCGAGGAGTGCGGCGGCGTGGGGAGTGGAGGAGCCGCGGCGTTTGCTCTGATGCGCTTGGTGTTCTTGGCGAGCTTGGCGGTGAGTTCGGCTGCACATAGCTGAGGCGCGTGCAAGAGCGTGAGCGTCAATGGGAATCTGTATTGGGATTGAGAGCTGCGTAGATCACGCCGTCGCGTGGGGAGCCGTTTTTGAAGGTGTGGCCGCGGAGGAGGCCTTCGCGGGTCATGCCGATTTTTTCCATGACGCGGCCGGAGGCGTCGTTGCCGAGTTGGTAGTGGGCTTCGACACGGTGGAGACGGAGCGAGTCGAAGGCGAAGGCGAGGACAGTGCGGGCGGCTTCGGTGGCGTAGCCGAGGTTCCAGTGGGGGACGCCGATCCAGTAGCCGAGTTCGGCGCGGCGGTGAGGCGGGGCGAACTGGAGGCCAATGGCGCCGATGACGGTGGCGGTGTCGCGGAGCGTGATGGCCCAGGTGACGCCGGCGGCGGTGGCGAACTGGCCTTGCTGCATGGCGATCCAGCGCAGCGCTTGCTCGGGCGGGTACGGGTGTGGGATGAGCAGCGTGGTCTCGGCGACGCGGCGGTCGCCGGCGAGGGCGACGACGGCGGGGGCGTCATCGATGTGGAAGGGGCGGAGGAGGAGGCGCTCGGTGGTGAGGGTGGGGCGTGCGTCGAGTGGCGCGGCGGCGAGGGGCCAGTGGCCTTCGCAGACGTCATTGGCGGGGCCGGTCATAAAGACGTGGTTTGTGGGCTGGTCCCAGCGGATGTGGAGGTCGCCGCCGGGGAGGGTGATGCGGGCGTCGCGGTCGAGGCGGTTGGTGAGGACGCCGGCGACGAGGACGGCGCAGGCGCCGGTGCCGCAGGCTTGGGTGAGTCCGGAGCCGCGTTCCCAGGTGTGCACAATGGCGTGGGTGCGAGAGCGGACCGCGACGGCGTGGACGTTGACGCGTTCGGGGAAGGCGGGGTGGTGCTCGATGGTGGGGCCGAGGGCGGCGATGTCCAGGGCTTGGTCGAAGATGACGGCGTGTGGGTTGCCCATCGAGACGAAGCTGGCGAGGAAGGCGCGGCCCGCGACGGTGAGCGTGTGCTCGTGGGTTGAATGTGGCGAAGTGGCGGCGGGGTTGATGGGGATCCTGGCGAGGTCGAGGATCGGTTCGCCCATGTTGACGGTGGCGGAGGTGAGTTGGTGGTTGGCGGTTTGGTAGAGGACGCTGAGGAGGCCGCGGGGGGTTTGGATGATGAGGGGTTGGGTGCGGAGGCCGAGGCGGTCGTGTGCGAACTTGGCGACGCAGCGGAGGCCGTTGCCGCACATTTGGGCTTCGGAGCCGTCGGCGTTGAACATGCGCATGCGGACGGCGGCGTGTTGTTCACGGGCGTCGGGGGTGGGCGAGCAGATGAGGATGAGGCCGTCGGAGCCGACGCCGGTGTGGCGGTTGCTCATGGCGCGGGCGAGTGTGGGCCAATCGTGGGCGGCTTCGAAGGTGGGGTCGGTGGCGTCGAGGTAGAGGTAGTCGTTGCCGAGGCCGTGCATTTTGATGAACGGGAGCATGGGGGAGGATACGGAGGGGAGGGCGAGTGGCGTCGGGGCGCGGGGATGAGAGAGGGCTGAGCAGGGGTTGCGACGACGGTTATCGCCTCTCGGGGATGTTCGTATGCTGGGGTTATGGCGAAGAAACTGAACGTGTTGCCGGGGAAGGCGTTGATTGGGATGGTGCATGTGGGGGCGTTGCCGACGTCGCCGGGTGGGCGGTTGAGGGTTGGTGAGCTGGCGCGGCGAGCGGCGGCGGAGGCCGTGGTGCTGGCGCGGGCGGGTTTTGATGCGGTGATGATCGAGAACATGCACGATGCGCCGTATGTGCATGGGGTGCAGGATCCGGCGGTGGTGGCGGCGATGACGGCGTGCGGGCTGGCGGTGCAGGCGAGGCTTGAAGGGGAGAGGAAAGGGGCGAGGAGGTTGCCGCTGGGCTTGCAGATTTTGTCGGGGGGGAATCGGGAGGCGTTGGCGGTGGCGCTGGCGATCGGGGCGGGGTTTATTCGCGCGGAGAACTTTGTGTTTGCGCATGTGGCGGATGAGGGGCTTCTGGAGAGGGCGGAGGCGGGGCCGCTGTTGCGGTACCGGCGGATGATCGGTGCGGAGGGGGTCATGGTGTTCACCGACATCAAGAAGAAGCACGCGTCGCATGCGCTGACGGCAGATCTATCGCTGGGCGAGGCGGCGGAGGCGGCGGGGTTCTTTGGGTCGGATGGATTGGTGGTCACGGGGAGGGCGACGGGGAAGGCGACGGATCTGGCGGATGTGGCCGAGGCGCGCGAGGCGACGCGGGAGAGCGGGCACAGGTTGCCGGTGCTGGTGGGGTCGGGCGTAGGGCCGGGAACGGTGGCGGCGACGCTGGCGGTGGCGGATGGGGCGATTGTGGGGTCGTCGATCAAGCGGGATGGGCGGTGGTCGAGCCCGGTCGACGCGCGGCGGGCGGCGAAGGTGGTGGCGGCGCGGGGGTGAGGGGGTGCGCGGGTAAGGGCGTGGTCGCAGGAAATCATGAGATTTCACAATTTGCCGACCGAGCCGGTTGGCTCCCCTGATTGGTGGATTTTGAAGTGGTCTGGACAGGCCTGGCGGGCTGGTTGGGGCCGGGGGTAGCGTGGCGGCGAGCAAGTGTCCCGAACCTCAATCAGGGCGTTTGTGCAAACAATCCTTGATACCCGAATCACCGCTTGCGCGCAGCGGTATACTGACATCGGCGGGTGGTGTAAGTGTCGTTGGCAATACAGTTTAAGGAGGTCGACTCATGATCTCGATCCAAGCAGACGGCATGGCGTTGTTCCGCGTCTACTTGCCGCATGCGGCGCTGGTGGAGGTGGTGGGCGACTTCACCGACTGGCGGCGGCGTCGGGTGACTATGCGGCGGGAGTATCCGGGCTGGTGGTCGGCGACGGTGAGTGTGACGCCGGGGGAGCATGTGTTTGGGTATCTGGTGGATGGGTCGATCCATGTGGCCGACTATGGCGCGCATGGGGTGAAGCTGGACAGCGACGGCAAGTGGGTGTCGGCGTTGACGGTGCGTCACGCGATCATCCGGGAGCCGGGCGCGGGCGAGCTGGTGGCGGCCAAGCGCGTGGTGGCGTGAGCCGCGCGGCGAGGTGAGGATCAGGTGCCTAGGCGCAGCCGAAGGGCGCGGAGGCGCGGTTGGTCGGCGGATTGGGCGTGTTGGGCGGCGCGGTCGAAAGCGTGGGTGCTGAGCAACACGACGACGGGGTCGGCAAGCCCCGCGGCTGCGGCGGCGGTTCGCAGGAGCGCGCGGTCGCGGCGTGAGAGGCCGGCGCGGAGGGCGCAGGCGAGGAAGGC
>Ga0105047_10020971_pt1 | contig 10015 bp, 8 predicted proteins | sample MAT04_FD_78384 | JGI IMG/M metagenome (GOLD analysis project Ga0105047, IMG submission 78384) | Freshwater microbial communities from Lake Fryxell liftoff mats and glacier meltwater in Antarctica - MAT-04 (megahit assembly) | ecosystem: Environmental > Aquatic > Freshwater > Ice > Liftoff...
CGGCATCAAGTTGCTGGACTCCGTCCAGCAGACCGTCTGCGGCGAGGCCCTCGATGCCCCAGGAGAACGCGAAGCCGCCCGCCGGGTAGGCGCTATCGCCGTATTGCAGGAGGGACAGGGCGGTGGTGGCGTCAAACACCGGGCGTGGGACGCCCCCTCCACCATGCTCCGCATGGTCCCCCTCCCCCGCTTCGCGGTGGGGGATCAAGGAGAGGTCGGTGTTTGGGCTGATGGTCATGGCCGTGCGCCTGCGGGGGGGTGTCTGACACGGGTCGAGCTTGTTGCTCCCCCTCCACCGCCTTCGGCGGTCCCCCTCCCCCGCAAGCGGGATAGGACTCCCTGTGGCACAATGGTGCCCCACGCCAGCCTCTCCCGCTTGCGGGGGAGGGGGACCACGCAAAGCGTGGTGGAGGGGGGAGCCCCACGCGCTGCCGCTGTCATGTTCGCTCCGCTGTGGCGTGTAGTTCCTCGACCTCACCACTCTCCAGCAGCGGCAATATGCGGGCGCGATAGGTGTGCAACGGCGCGTCCAGCAGCACGAGCAGCACGTCGCCGTCGAAGCGGACGCGCCAGTGGAGGTTGCCGGCGTTCCAGCCGAGTTTGAGGGAGGCGGCTTGATCCACTGGCCGCAACCTCCAGATTTCCTGCTCGCCAAAGCGGGCAATGATGGCGCGGGTGGGGTCGAGGAAGAGGACCGCGCCATCGACGAGGTCCTCGTCGCGATCGAGGCTGACGGCGCAGTCGGTGCCGCGGTCGGTGACGAGGCGGAAGCGTTTGCGGCCCGCATCGGAGGGCGGCACGAACAACAGTTCGATGCCGTCCTGATGTTCGAGCTCGTGGATGAGGCCGGCATAGGCCGCCTCGTCCGATCTTCCGATGATGCCATGCAGACGCAGCATCGCTTTGTCCTCAGTGGGTGTGGAACACGGCCTGGTACTTCGCGAGCGCGTCACGCAGCGCGGAGACTTCGGCCGGGGTCGGGTTCTTGGGGTCGGCGGCGATGGGCAGGGCGCCGAATTTCATCAGGCAGGCCATCAGCAGGAGGCGGGCCTTGGTGGAGGTGAGGTTGCTGCCGGCGATGGTCCACGGGTCGGGGTCGGCGAAGCCTTCGGGATAGCCGCGGCCGACGCGGACGACGGGCAGGCCCATGAAGCTGGCCCAGCGCAGCATAAGGGCGCGAAGCTCGGAGGTGGAGGCGCCGTAGGGCACGAGGCCTTCGATGACGAAGCCGGCGAGGCGCTTGCCCGCAAGCTTGTGCTTGATCAGGAAATCGAGGTCGGCTTCCGGGGCGGGGTCGTCGCCGAAGGCATCGGCGTTGTAGCCGCCTTCCTTGACGATCGACACTGACGGGATGGCGTCGGCGAGGAGGTGGCCGAGGCCGTTTTTGATCGGCACCGACCAGGTGACGGCCTTGCCGTCGACGAGTTTGGTGCCGGTGACGGAGTTGGGCAGCTTGGTGATGTTCACGTCGGAGTTCGACGTGTGCTTATAGGCCGGCACGTACATCATGTACGGCATGCCCATGTGGGTGAGCTGGCCGATGATGCCGCCATGGCCGCCGGTCGCCACATAGCCGCCAGGGCGGGCGTCGACCTTGGCGACTTCGCGGGCGGCGAAGAACTGCTGCTCCTGGATGACGACGGTGCCGGCGCGGTTGCCGCCCTTGCCGTCCTTCCAGATGCCGCTCTCGATATAGGTGACGCTGTCGACGATGTTGGCCGGGCCGTCGTTGGACATCTGGTTCTGCGGGCGCTGGGCGGCGTTGCAGGCGATCGGGTTGTCGGTGTCGATCAGCAGGTTGAACCAGTAGGCGGACTCCTCCACCTGCGGCGAGCCTTGCGTCCAGATGGCGCCATCGTATTTGCCGGAGGACATCACCGCCTGGACGTCGTTGGTGATCTTGGCGAGCACCGGGCGGGGTGGGGATTTGGCGAGGTGCCACGGCTTGTAGCCGAAGAAATCGTGGCCCATGGCTTCGGGCGGAGTGTCGCCGTCGCCCTCGTCGGCGCGCTTGTCGTGCGGCAGGCCCTTGGTGAAGCCGCCGGGCGGGGCGACGCGGTAGAAATCCACCTCGGCACGGGCGCCGATCATGTTGACCTTGCCGTCGGCGCCGATCGACAGGCGGTCGATTTCCTCGAAGCTGCGCGAACCATCGGGGTAGAAACCCTGCCGGGACTTGAGGCTGCCGGCATGGGTGGCTTCCTCCTCCCACGCCGTGCCGTCGGCCTGCAGCGCCATGTAGGGCAGGGGATAGAGCCCGTCCTCGGGGGTCAGTTCGATCTCGTAGACCGGCTTGTCGGCGTCGGAGGTTTTCGTGGTTGAGAAGCTGCCGTCGGGGGCGAGGTAGCCATCGGGGGCGGCGTAGAGTTCGGCGGTGTCGGCTTCGAGCGGATGGGCGGAGAACTGCTCGACATAGACTTTCACGGGCGCGGCGAGGCGCTGGGCGCGGAGCGGGTCGAAGTCGCCGGGGAGGGGCGGCAGACCGGCTTTGGTGCGGGCCTTGTTCGAGGTCACCAGCGGCGGGGTGTTCTGGATGGTGGCGGTGGGGCCGGCGAGGTGGGCGATGCGGAGCTTGGTCATTTGGCGAAGTTCTTCTTTTCCATCATCATGTGGACGCCCTTGTTGCCGTTCACCGTCTGGGTGATGTGGAGGTCACCGGCGAGGCTGCAGAGCATGTAGGCTTCGGCGTGGGTGAGGCCGGACTTCTCGCCGAGCAGCGCGATCATTTCGCGCAGCGCGGTGACCGAGCAGTCGTCGAGGTCGGGGTCCATGCCCATGGTGATGTGGTGAGTGGGGGTCTCGGCGCGGGGCCACGTGAAGGTGAGGTCGTCGCGGACGATGAACTCGAATGTGCCGCGCAGGGCCGTCTCGATGGCGGTGACGCAGACTTCGCCGTCGCCCTGGCAGCCATGGCCGTCGCCGCAGCTGAACATGCCGCCCTCGGTGAACACCGGGATGTAGAGGGTGGAGCCGGCGGTAAGCTCCTTGTTGTCGAGGTTGCCGCACATGGCCTGCGGGGCGACCGACGAGATGCGGCCCCAGCCCTTGGGCGGGGCGAGGCCCATCACTCCGAAGAAGGGGCTAAGCGGCAGTTCGAGGCCCCAGGGCATGATGCCGACGTTGCGGGCCTGGTCGATGGCGATGTTGTTGTAGACCCACTCGTCGTAGTCGTGCGGCAGGGTGCCCATCTTGGGGATGATGACGTTGAAGCCCCAGTCCTGGATCACCTGCACGTCCTTGATACGGACTTCGAGCACGTTGCCGGGTTTGGCGCCTTCGACATAGACCGGGCCGGTGAGGATGTGCGGACCCTCGGGTTTCACCCCGGCGATGATGTCGTCGAGGGCGGGCGGGATGTAGAACTTGTCGCGCGGCGGCATGAATTGCGGGCCGCCGGTGACGGTGTCGATGGTGACGGTGTCGCCGCTTTTCACGGTGAGGGCCGGCTTCAGGGTGGCGTCGAAATAGCCCCAGTGGACGGTCTCGACGCTGGGGAGGAGGTGGTGTTCGGCCATGATGGTCTCGGTCAGACGAGGGCGGGGGCGGCGGGGATGCCGGGATCGAAGGCGAGGAGGCCGCGGACGGCGCTGACGCGAACACAGCGGGCCATGTGGTTGCGACCGTCGGTGACTTCGGGGGGCATGGCCTCGAAGCACTCTGGGCCGGCGTACTTGCAGCGCGGGGCGAACGAGCAGCCATCGGGCAGGGCGCGCAGGTCGGGCGGGGTGCCGGCGATGGTATCGAGCGGCGTGCTGCGATCCTGGTCCTTGATGGTCGATGACAGCATGGCGCGGGTGTAGGGATGCTCGGGGTGCATCAGCACGTCGCGGGCGTTGCCGTATTCGATGATGCGACCGGCATACATCACGGCAACCTTGTCGGCGATCTGGGCGGCGACGCCGAGATCGTGGGTGACGAAGATCATCGACATGCCCATTTCGCGCTGCAGCCTGCGCAGCAGCACCAGCACCTGGATCTGCACCGACGCATCGAGGGCGGTGGTGGGTTCGTCGGCGAGGAGCAGGCTGGGCCGGCAGCTCAGGGCCACGGCGATCATGGCGCGCTGGCGCAGGCCGCCGGAGAGTTCGTGCGGGTAGGCCTTGAGGCGGCGCTCGGGCGAGGGGACGCGCACCAGTTCGAGCAGTTCGAGGGCCCGGGCCCAGCCGGCATCGCGGTCGACCTTTTCGTGCCGCATCACCGTTTCGGCGATCTGGTCGCCTATCGTGTAGAGCGGATCGAGTGCGGTCATCGGCTCCTGGAAGATCATCGAGATGGTGGAGCCGCGCAGCTCCGACATCTGCTTGTCGGTGGCCTGCATGATGTCGTGGTCACCGACGCGCATTTCTCCCGACATGCGGGTGCGCTTTTTGGCGTGGAGCTGCAGCAGCGAGCGCATCATCACCGACTTGCCGGAGCCGCTTTCGCCGATGACGCAGAGCACTTCGCCCTTCTTCAGCTCGAAGGAGACGCCGTTGACGGCCTTGACGGTGGCTTCGCGGGAAACGAAGCGAACCTCGAGGTCCTTCACCTTGACGTAGGCCTCGGGCTTCTCGGACTGGGCTTCGACCAGGGTGAGGTCAGGGGAGCGCATCTCGTTCATCTCATCTCTCCTTGCCAGAGCGGCAGGGTGGTCACTTCCGGATTGGGCGCCTTTGAATGGCCCGAGCCGGCATGCACCATGTGACAGGCGGCGAGGTGCTCGGATGGGTCGGAGCGGAGCGCGTCGCCGAGCGCCGGCATCTTACTCATGCAGACGTCCTCGGCGTGGGGGCAGCGGGTGTGGAAGCGGCAGCCGGAGGGCGGGTTGACCGGGTTGGGCGGGTCGCCGGCGAGCGGCGCCGCATCGACGCGCTCGTCGGGATCCATCGACAGCCGGCAGGCGAGGAGGGCCTGGGTGTAAGGGTGTTTTGGGTCTTCGTAGATCTTGTCGACGGGACCGATCTCGACCACCTGGCCAAGATACATCACCAACACGCGGTCGGAGATGTATTTCACGACGTGCAGGTCGTGCGAGATGAAGATGTAGGTGAGGTTGAGCTGCTCCTTGAGGTCGCCCAGCAGGTTCAGCACCTGGGCTTCGACCGACTTGTCGAGGGCCGAGACGGCCTCGTCGAGGATGAGCAGGCGCGGATCGAGCGCCAGGGCGCGGGCGATGTTGACGCGCTGCTTCTGGCCACCCGAAAGTTCGTGCGGGTAGCGCTGGCCGAAGCGGTCGGCCTTCAATCCAACCTTCTCGAGCAGGGCGCGGGCCTGTTCCTTGGCGCTCTTGGCACTGGCGCCCTGCACCTTGGGGCCGTAGGCGATGGAGCTTTCGATGGGCAGGCGAGGGTTGAGCGACGAGTAGGAGTCCTGGAACACCATCTGCAGCGACCGGCGGAGCCCATCGAGCGGCACGCCGGCCTTCTCTCCGACCGGGTCGCCATCGAGGACGAGGTGCCCCTCGTCCTTTTCGATCAGGTACATCAGCAGGCGCGCGAGGGTGGACTTGCCGCAGCCCGACTCCCCGACGATGCCAAGGGTTTCGCCCTTCAGCACGTAGAAGGAGATGTCGTCGACCGCCTTCACCTCGGCGACCTTGCGGTTGAGCAGCCCAGCGCGGATGGGGAAGTACTTCTTGATGTTCTCGACGATCAGCATCGGCTGGGCCGGTCCGCCCCTGTCTCGTGAGGCCGGGGTCGGAGTGGTGGTTTCGATCACGTCGGTCATTGCTGGTCTCCCGGTTACGCTTTGACGTCCATGGCCTGACGGAGACCATCGGAGACGAGGTTGAAGGCGATCGAGGTGATGAGGATGGCGACGCCCGGAAGCGCAGCGATCAGCGGCTGCACGTAGATCGACTGGCGGAGGGTGGAGAGCATCAGGCCCCAGTCGGCGGTGGGCGGCGCTACCCCGAGGCCGAGAAAGCTGAGGCCGGCAGCGAGGATGATCGAGATCGACACCAGCGTGCTCGAATAGACCAGCACGGGGGACAGCACGTTGATCAGCACGTGGCTGAACAGGATCGAGATGGTGGAGGCGCCGCTTGCCCGTGCGGCATCGACGAAATCAAGCGAGCGGACCTGCGAGGTAGCGGTTTCGGCGACGCGGCAGATCGGCGGGATCAGGACGACGGTGAGGGTCAGCATCTGGTTGAAGATGCCGCCGCCGAGGCTGCCGGCAATGGCGACGGCGAGCAGCACCGAGGGGAAGGCGAAGAACACGTCCATGGTGCGCATGATCACCATGTTGACCTTGCCGCCGTAGTAGCCGGCGACGACACCGAAGGCCCCGCCGATGGTGGTGGCGAAGATCACCGGCACGATGCCCATCAGCAGCGAGTTGCGGCCGCCCCAGAGCAGGCGGGAGAGCATGTCGCGGCCCTGTTCGTCGGTGCCGAGCAGGAATTTCTTGTAGCCGATGGGGCGCAGGCGATTGGCCATCGAGGATTTGTCTGGGTCCATCGGGGCGATCCACGGCGCAAACACCGCGAGGAGCACGATGACGGCAATCAGCGCCATGCAGGACAGCGTGACGTAGTCGTAGCGCAGGCGGTTCCAGACGCTGCCCCAGTAGCCGCGAACCTTGCTGGCCGGAGCGGCCTGGGCTTTGTCGATGTGAAGGCTGCCGGCAGGAATATCGGTCATTTGTGCCTCAGCTGCGTTTGATGCGCGGATCGACCAGCGACTGGGCCAGGTCGACGACGAGGTTGATGAGGACGAAGGCCGTGGCGAGCACGAGGATGGTGCCCTGCAGCAGCGGGAGATCGCGGGTGAGGATGGCCTTGTTGAGCAGGAAGCCGGTGCCGGGCCAGGTGAAGACGGTTTCGACCAGCACCGAGCCGCCGATCAGGTAGCCCAGCTGCAGGCCGAGCATGGCGACGGCGGATGGCATGATGTTGCGCACGGCGTGCACGATGATCGAGAACTCGCTGAGGCCCTTGGCCCGGAGCGTCTGGATGAAGTCCTGGTTGAGGATCTCGCTCAGCGAAGAGCGCGTCGTTCGCGTCATGATTGCCAGCGGTGGCAGGGCCAGCGCGATGATCGGCATGATGGCGAACTTGAAGTCATTCCAGTCGAGATAGTTGAAGGTGTCGGAGCCGCCGCCCATGCCGGTTGCCGGCAGCCAGCCGAGCTCGACGGCAAAGAAGATGACCAGCACCACGGCGAGCCAGAAGGTGGGCACCGAGATGCCGAACACGGCGATCGCGGTTACGAGGCGGTCGACGATGCTGCCGGGACGGGTGGCGGCGATGACGCCGAGGATCATCGAGACGATGAAGGCGATGACCACCGAGATCAGCGCGATGACGATGGTGTTCTGGAAGGCGCGGAGGACTTCGGTGGCGACGGGCAGGTTGGTGGAGATCGACATGCCGAAATTGCCGCCGAGCACGCGCCACAGCCAGAGGAGATACTGGATCACCAGCGGCTGATCGAGGCCGTAGAAGGCGCGGAGCGACTGGATCTGTTCGGGAGTGGCGTCGGGCCGCACGAGGCTCTGCACCGGATCACCGGGCGCGAGCTGCACGAGGGCAAAACAGATCACCGTGACGCCGAGGAGAATCGGGATCGTCAGGATCAGGCGGCGAAGGGCGTACATCCACATCTTGGGCTACCCACAATTGGCTGGTGGAAGAAGCGGGCGCCCGTTCGGGGCGCCCGCCGGAAGCGCTGAGGTCAGGGGTTGACCACGATGGGGGTCAGGTCCTGGAACCAGCTCTGGGCCTGGACGTAGCCCGTGAGCTTCGGCGACAGGGCGCGCGGGTTGAGGTCGTGGACGACGAACAGTTCGGGCGCATCGGCCATCACCGTGTTGTTCATCTCGGTGAGGATGATGTTGCGCTTTTCGACGTCGAACTCGGCGAGCGCGGCATTGCCCAACTCGTCGACCTTGTCGTTCTTGTAGAAACCCCAGTTGCAGCACGAGGGCGGCGCGTAGGGGGTCATCCACTTCTTGAGGATGCCCTGGCTGGCGTCGATGGGGGCCATCGAGAAGTTGATGCCGTCAAAGCCCGACTTCTCGGCGCCCTGGAAGAACACGTTGATGAGCGCGTTCCAGTCCATCGGGACGAGTTCGACTTCGAAGCCGGCCTCGTCGAGCTGCTCCTTGACCAGTTCGTTCATCGGCAGGGGCTGCATCTGGCCCGACCCGGAGGTCGAGATACCGAACTTCACCTTGCAAGGCATGCAGCCGGCTTCCTCGAGCAGCGCCTTGGCGCCTTCGGGGTCGTACTCGTAGATCGGCGGGGTGCCGTACCAGGCCTGGCTTTCGATCAGGGTGTTGTAGCCGGCGGTGGCGACGCCCTGCAGCATGTCGACCATGTCCTGCCGGTTGATCGCCATGTTGGCGGCCTTGCGAACGCGGATATCGGAGAACGGGCCGGTATCGACGCGCAGCAGGTAGTCCCAGTTGTGCGGGTAGGGGACGGTGACGATGTTCATGCCGGCGTCCTTGAGGACCGGAATGGTGTCGGGCGAGGGGGCCTCGACGAAGTCGACCTGGCCCGAGAGCAGAGCGGCGGCGCGGGTCGAGGCCTCGGGCATCGGCAGCAGGACCAGGCGGTCATGCTTGGGGACGCGGTCGGGGTTCCAGTAGGCAGCGTTCTTGACCAGTTCGAGCCGCTCGTGGGGGACGAGCTTGTCGAACATGTAAGGGCCGGTGCCGGCCGGCTTTTCGCCGTACTTGGCGTAGTCGTTGCCCGCAGCTTCGACGCCGCAGTTGGAGATCATGTAGAACATCGCCAGGTCGTAGGGCAGCAGCGATGCGGGGGTCTTGGTGGTGATCTTGATCGTCAGGTCGTCGATCTTTTCGACGCCGGCCACGTTGACGACGCCGGAGCCCTGCATGGCAGCGTGACGCGGATTGAACTGCGGCGAGGCGCTGTCCATGACGCGGGAGAAGTTCCAGATCGCCGAGTCGGCGTTCCACGCACAGCCATCGTGGAACTTGACGTCAGCACGCAGGTGGTAAGTCCAGACGAGGTTGTTGGTGGGGTCGATTTCCCAGCTGGTGGCGAGGCCGGGGACGATATCGGCCGCCTGGTCGGAGCTGGAGAGGTCCCACAGCGCCAGCGCGTCGTACATGGTGTAGCCGGCGAAACGGTAACCCTCGTAGCCCTGGTCCGGCGCGCCGGTCCAGTCGGGGATGTCGGCGGCCGTCATGGCAACCCGCAATACCGTTTCAGCGGTGGCGGAGCCGGCTGCGCCTGCCGCAAGGGCAAAGGCAGCTGCCGCTAGCACGCCCCGCAGTTTGATCGATTTCATGGATGCATCCTTCCTGCATGCGACGCCCTCGGGTGAGGCGCTACAGCCAGAACGGTGCAAGGGGTGTGCCAGCGCTGCGGGGATTTGGGTGCGGCGGCGGTCTACGACGCTGAAATATTAGAAAATCCAAGCATTTCCGGACGTCGGATGGCAGCTATGCGGTGGGGGCATGCGGTAGCCACTACCCAGTGCCCCCGATGTGAAGCGGTTTCGTAGCGCGGAAACGCCCAACAAACGGGCAGGATGGCTATTATTTCTTCTTTTGATATTATCGTTTTCAAATATCAGAAAGGCTTGTATATGGGTGCGGGGCGACGCGTTGAGGCGCAGCACCCCGATCCAGAGCTTTAGGCGAATTCGAGGCTGCCGATGACCGATGCCACCGACCTTCACTATGCCTCGCTGCTCGAGGTGTCGGGCCTGATCGCGAAACGCGCGCTGTCGCCGGTGGAGCTGACGCAGATGATGCTCGACCGGATCGGCAAGGTCGATGGCGGGCTGAACTCCTATTTGTCGGTCACCGGGCAATCGGCGCTTGACGAGGCGAAGATCGCCGAGAGCGAGATTGCGGGCGGGCGGCATCGCGGGCCGCTGCATGGCGTGCCGATCGCCATCAAGGATCTGTTCTGGACCAAGGGCGTGCCCTCGACCTTCGGGACGCTGGCCTACAAGGATTTCATCTCGAACCAGGACGCAACGATCGTGCATCGGCTGAAGATGGCCGGAGCGGTGATTCTGGGGCGGCTGCACCTGCACGAGGGGGCTTACGGGGA
>Ga0105047_10020973_pt1 | contig 10015 bp, 6 predicted proteins | sample MAT04_FD_78384 | JGI IMG/M metagenome (GOLD analysis project Ga0105047, IMG submission 78384) | Freshwater microbial communities from Lake Fryxell liftoff mats and glacier meltwater in Antarctica - MAT-04 (megahit assembly) | ecosystem: Environmental > Aquatic > Freshwater > Ice > Liftoff...
ACCGCCTGCACCCGGACGCCGAAAGATCGTGCTGGCAACACCGGTGGCCGAAAGCTCGATCACCATCGACGGCGTCACCATCGTCATCGATTCGGGGCTCGTCCGGCAGCCGGTATTCGAACCCTCGACCGGCATCACCCGGCTGGAGACGACCCGTATCTCCCGCGCCTCCGCAGACCAGCGCGCAGGGCGTGCAGGGCGCACGGCACCAGGGCTTGCCGTCCGGCTCTGGCATGCGGGCCAGACCGCAGCGCTCAGTGCCTTCGCGCCGCCACAGATCCTGGCCAGCGATCTTTCAGGACTTGTGCTCGATTGCGCCGCCTGGGGCGTGGCCGATCCGGGGGAATTGCGCTTTCTCGATCCACCGCCTGTGGCTGCGGTGGCGGAAGCACGCAGCCTTCTCACCGGGCTGGGTGCGCTCGACGCCAAATCGGGGCTGACCGAGAAAGGCCGAGCCATGCGCGCCCTTGCGCTGCCGCCACGTCTGGCAGCGATGGTGGTCGCCGCCAGCGATCCGGCTGAAGCCGTGACGGCGGCGGAACTCGCCGTCCTTCTGACCGAGCAGGGTCTTGGCGGCACCGTCCTTGATCTTGACGAGCGGCTTGCAGCCTTCCGCCGGGATGGCACACCAAGGGCCAAGGCGGCCCGTGACCTCGCCCGCCGGATGGCCCGTCAGGCCGGAGTCTCGCCAAAGCCTTTCTCCGGGATGGCGGGATCGTCGACGGGTCGGCTGCTTGCGGAGGCGTTTGCCGATCGGGTCGCCATGCAGCGTGGTGGCCGCGGACGCTACGTGATGGTCAACGGCCGCGGCTGCATCATCGACGAGCGGGAACGGCTGGCGGGCGCGCGCTATCTTGTGGTGGCGGACCTGACGGGCAAGGCGGCATCCGCCCGCGTGATGGCGGCGGCGGAACTTTCTGGCGACGCTCTGGCGGAGATCGCCGGACGACGGGGCGTAACGGGCGAGGACTGCCTTTTTGATGCCGAAACCCGCTCCGTTCGCGCCCGGGCGACCACAAGGCTCGGTGCGATCGTGCTGTTGGAAACACCCATCGCGCGGCCCTCCGGTGCCATGGTGGCTGCGGCGCTGGCCGAAGGCGTACGGATGCTAGGCCCGGCGGCTCTTCCCTTCACCCAAGCCGCGTTGCAGCTGCGCGACCGCATCAGCTTCCTTCACCGCAGCCTGGGAGTGCCATGGCCCGACGCCGGCAACGCCACCCTGATTGCAACCCTTGATGACTGGTTCATTCCCTTCCAGCAGGGCGTCACCTCGTTCCGACAGATCGAACCGGGTTCGCTCACGGAGGGGCTGAAGCACTGGATCGGCCACAGCGCACTGCGGGAGCTCGACCGGCTGGCGCCGACCCACTACCAGGCCCCGACGGGCTCGCTGGTTCCAATCCGCTACGACGGTGCCGAGCCGGTGCTGGCAATCCGCGTGCAGGAACTGTTCGGCGAAACCTCCCATCCTGCAATCGCCGGCGGGACGACACCGCTTGTGCTCGAACTTCTCTCACCTGCGCAGCGGCCGCTGCAGACGACGCGCGATCTTGCCGGTTTCTGGAAGGGGTCCTGGGCCGATGTCCGCTCGGACATGCGCGGGCGCTATCCGCGTCATTCCTGGCCTGAGGATCCCACCAAGGCTGATCCGACACGGCGAGCCAAGCCGCGCGGCACCTGAGATCCCGGTCAGATCGGACCGGTACAGCGGACCTTCCTGACCTGAAATGGCGGAAAATCGGACTGATGCATGTCGCGTTCAACCGGGTTCGATTGAACGAAACGCACATGCATTCTTTCAAGGGGTTACAGCGACCTTTGCGCGTCTCATAAGACGCGCGGCAATGCAGGCAGGTTCATCGCTGCCTAAATTCGCTCTGAAAGCAGCTTTCGCCCTCCCATCGGCGGACAAACGCGCTAAATCTAGCGGGACATGACATCCTTCCCAACCTTCCTTGAAGATCGCGCCCTGCGCCACCGGCTGCGGCTGCGGCTGCAGACGCTGACGCGGCTGCGCTGGCTGGCGGTGCTCGGCCAGAGTGCGGCGGTGCTGATCATTTCCCAAGGCTATGGCTTTGACATGCCGGTGGCCTTCTGCTTCGTGTTGATTGCCTGTTCGGCCTGGCTCAACATCTTTCTCACAGTGCGCTTTCCGACCGCTCACCGCTTGCCGCCCCTGGCGGCAATGGCGGTACTGGCTTTCGACCTGCTGCAACTTTCGGGCCTGCTGTTCATGACCGGCGGTCTGGCGAACCCGTTCTCAGTGCTGATCTGCGTTCCGGTGATCATCTCGTCGGCATCCCAACCGGTGCCCCATACGCTCGGGCTCGGGCTGCTGTCGGTCGTTTCAGTGACACTGCTCGCTTTCTTTTCGCTGCCGCTTCCCTGGTATCCGGAGATCACCTTCCAGATGCCGTTCCTGCTGATCGCAGGCGTCTGGATCGCCATCGTTTCAACCACCGCCTTCGCGGCTTTTTATGCCTACCAGGTTTCGGAGGAGGCCAACCAGCTCGCCGACGCGCTGGCGGCCACCGAACTGGTGCTGCAGCGCGAGCAGCATATGTCCGCCCTTGATGGCCTTGCCGCCGCCGCCGCCCATGAATTGGGAACACCGCTTGCAACGATCTCGGTGGTGGCACGCGAAATGGAAAAGGCGCTTTCGGGCGATCCACGCTTTGCCGAAGACGTTCAGTTGCTGCGCAGCCAGAGCGAGCGCTGCCGCGACATCCTGCGCCGACTGACCAGTCTTTCAACGGAGGACGAAGAGCACATGCGGCGCCTGCCGCTGAAGTCGCTCATTGAGGACATCATCTCGCCGCACCGCGAATTCGGCATCAAGATCAGTGTTGTTTCCGACGATGACGGCTCGCGTGAGCCGGTCGGGCGGCGCAATCCGGGGATTCTGTTCGGATTGGGCAACCTGGTGGAGAATGCCGTGGACTTCGCCAAATCCGAAGTCACCGTCGAGGTCAGCCACGACCGCGACCGGGTGGAGATCTCGGTTGTCGACGATGGGCCGGGATTTGCGCCTGAGGTGCTGGCGCAGATCGGCCTGCCGTTCATGAACCGGCGCGCGCGCGGCGGCGGCGAAAAGGCGGGCGGCCTCGGTCTTGGCCTGTTCATCGCCAAGACGCTGCTCGAACGGTCGGGTGCTTCGCTGGTTTTCTCCAATGCCACCGCTCCCGGGTCCGGCGCGCGGGTGGATGTGGTCTGGCCGCGCAATCTGATGGAAAGCCCGAGCCGGGGCGCTGCTTTGGCTGTGCCGGTGAGCAAGCGATAAACCAAACGGGTGAGCCAGACGTACAGACAGACGAACAAAGGTGATGGACATGATGGTATCTGATGCAGTGGTGGAAATGGACAGGGTGGAGCCCGGCTCGACCCTTCTTCTGGTCGATGACGATGCGCCGTTCCTGCGGCGTCTCGCCAGAGCGATGGAAGCGCGCGGCTTCCAGGTCGAGATTGCGGAAACAGTAGCGGAGGGACTTGCCAAAGCCCGATCGCTCGCGCCGCGCTACGCGGTGGTGGATATGCGGCTCGGCGACGGCAATGGACTGGACGTCATCGAGGCTATCCGCGAGCGGCGGCCCGACACCCGCATGGTCATCCTGACCGGTTACGGCAACATCGCGACCGCTGTCACGGCGGTCAAGCTCGGCGCCATCGACTATCTCGCAAAGCCTGCAGATGCCGACGAGGTCTTCGCCGCCCTGACAAGACAGCCAGGCGAGCGGGCCGAGGTGCCCGAGAATCCGATGTCGGCCGACCGGGTTCGCTGGGAGCACATCCAGCGGGTCTATGAAATGTGCGAGCGCAACGTCTCGGAGACCGCCAGGCGGCTCAATATGCACCGGCGCACCCTGCAGCGGATCCTCGCCAAGCGGGCACCGCGCTGAGCGGCTGCCTCAGTCGCGATAGCGAAACCCGAAGGCGGCGTGCTCGGCAATCATCAGCCGCTCAGCTGCAACACGGGCAAACCTGTGGGTGACGGCCTTCCTTGTGGGCGACGGGAGGCGGTGTTCGGGCGCGTCGCGCAGGATATGGCCACCATAGATGTCGGCAATGATCAGCCCGCAATCCGGCGGGAAGATATCGGCAGGAACCCCCTCATGGGTGGCGAAGAAAAGCCGGTCGCAATGCTGACGGTAGTCAGGCCATTTGCCGTCCACACGGAAATCCTCGATGGACGACTTGATCTCGACGATGAAGATGTCGCCACTGTGGGTGAGTGCGACAAGATCAGCCCGGCGGCCGGAGGCGAGCGGCAGTTCGGGCAGCAGCACATGACCCAGGGCGCTGAACAGCCGCTGGACCCCGCGCCGCACCAGAAGAGCGTGTTCCGACTGGCGGCCGTCGAGCAACGGCGAATCCTTGTGGGGCGAGATGATCGTCATGCACGGAGCCTGCCACGAGGGCGCACAAAGCTCAACGGGGGCGGCTTTGTTGCACAAAAGCCATTGGCGCCAACAATGCGACCGTTCAGCCTCCCGCTTGGCACCGGAAGCGCTTGCCAGAACAAGCAATTGTTCAAATAAGCTCGATCTTGGTTCAGACCATCGGTCAGGCCGCGATTCCTCTTGCACAGAGTTGATGATGACATTCCGCTCCGCATTCACAGCCTTGGGACTTGCAGCAGCGCTGGCGCTGGCTGGTTGTTCCGTCGTCCCGAACGGCTCGGGCTCGACCACCGAAATCTTCACGTCCGAATATGGTGCAGTCTCCGATTCGGGTTTTGCGATACCGGCGATCCCGATCGCCAAGATCGACAAGAAGTACCATCGCCAGATCGTCAGCTATCGCAGCAAGGAAAAGCCTGGAACGATCATCGTCGACACACCCAATCGCTTTCTCTACCTCATCCAGCCCGGCAACAAGGCTGTCCGATACGGAATCGGTGTCGGCAAGGAAGGTTTTGCCTGGGAAGGCGAGGCCTACATCGCCTGGAAGCAGAAGTGGCCCAAGTGGACCCCGCCGAGGGAAATGATCGAACGTCGGCCCGATCTCGCCAAGTATGGCGATGACGGCATGAAGCCAGGATTGGACAATCCACTTGGCGCGCGCGCACTCTATCTGTTCAATCAGGACGGTGAAGACACCCTGTTCCGCCTGCATGGCACGCCGGAATGGGCCTCCATCGGGACGGCTGCGTCATCGGGCTGCATCCGCCTGATGAACCAGGACATCATCGATCTTTTCGAACGGGTCCGGCCCGGCAAGTCAACGCGCGTCGTCGTCAAGCAATAGGTAGCCTTGGGCAGCAGGTAACCGTGGGCAGCAGGTAGCCTTGGGCAGCAGCACCGGTGGGTCGCAGTCATCAGACGATTTCATCCCGCGCCATCCCTGGCGCGGGCTTTTGACGGTCTTGCGCGGGATGACGCGATGGCCACGCGCGCGGTTGCGGTTCAGGCCGCCTTCCGCTTTGCCTTTTGATGCGCCTTGAGCTGAAGCCGGCGGCGATGAAGCACCGGCTCGGTGTAGCCGTTGGGCTGCCCACGCCCAGAAAGCACCAGTTCCAGAGCCGCCTGAAAGGCCATCGAGCTGCCGAAGTCACGCGCCATCGGGCGGTAAGCCGGATCGTCGCCGTTCTGGCCGTCGACGACGAGAGCCATCCGCTTCATGGTTTCAATCACCTGGGCTTGCGTGACCACGTTGTGATGGAGCCAATTGGCCATGTGCTGGGCCGAGATACGCAACGTGGCGCGGTCTTCCATCAGGCCCACATTGTCGATGTCGGGCACCTTGGAGCAGCCCACACCCTGGTCGACCCAGCGGACGACGTAGCCCAGAATGCCCTGCGCATTGTTGTCGAGCTCGCGCTGGATGTCAGACGGCGTCCAGTTCGGGTTGCGCGCCACCGGGATCGACAGGATGTCGTCAAGCCGGGCCCGCTCGCGCACCTCGAGTTTCGCCTGCACCTCGCCGACATTGACCCGGTGGTAGTGCGTGGCATGCAGGGTTGCCGCTGTCGGCGAGGGCACCCAGGCGGTGCTGGCACCGGCCATCGGGTGGCCGATCTTCTGTTCAAGCATGGCCGCCATCAGGTCAGGCATGGCCCACATGCCCTTGCCGATCTGGGCATGGCCTGCCAGTCCGCATTCAAGTCCAATATCGACATTCCAGTTCTCGTAGGCCTGGATCCAGGCGGCTTGCTTCATGTCACCCTTGCGGATCATCGGCCCGGCTTCCATGGACGTGTGGATCTCGTCGCCCGTGCGGTCGAGGAAGCCGGTGTTGATGAAGACCACGCGGTCGGCGGCGGCGCGGATGCATTCCTTGAGATTGATCGTGGTGCGGCGCTCTTCGTCCATGATCCCCATCTTGATGGTGGAAGGTGCGAGGCCGAGCGCGGCTTCCACCCGGGCAAAGATTTCAGAGGCGAAGGCCACTTCCTCCGGTCCATGCATCTTGGGCTTGACCACATACATCGATCCAGCGCGAGAATTGAGCCGCCTGCCATTGACGCCGATGTCGTGGAGCGCAATGAGAGCAGTGATCATCGCATCCATCAGACCCTCGGGCGCGTCATGGCCGTCAGCGTCCCTTATCGCCGGATTGGTCATCAGGTGACCGACATTGCGCACGAGCATCAGCGAACGGCCGGGCAGCGACGCCTGAGAACCGTCGGGCGACAGGAAGCTGCGGTCACCATTGAGGACGCGCTCGAAACGCCTGTCGCCCTTGGTCACCATTTCGGAAAGATCACCCTTCATCAAACCGAGCCAGTTGCGATAAACAACGATCTTGTCTTCGGCATCCACGGCTGCGACGGAATCTTCGCAGTCCATGATGGTGGTCAGGGCCGATTCGACCACGACGTCAGAAAACCCAGCCTTGTCGGTGGCGCCGATGGCGCTTGAGGGATCAATGACGATCTCAACATGCAGCCCATTGCGGGCGAGCAACACCGCCTCGGGACCGGCAGTATTGCCGCGGTAGCCGCGGAACTGGGCCGGATCGGCAAGCCCGGTGGTGCCTGACCCGCGGGTGATCCGCAGCATCCCGGCTTCCACCGACATCGCCGTCACGTCAGCCCATCCTCCGGCGGCGAGAGGCGCAGACTGGTCGAGGAAATCGCGCGCCCACGCAATCACGCGCTCACCGCGCAACCGGTTGTAACCACCAGCCCGCGTCGCTCCCCCGTCTTCTGAAATGGCGTCAGTTCCGTAAAGCGCGTCATAGAGCGAACCCCAGCGGGCATTGGCGGCGTTGAGCGCATAGCGTGCGTTCATCACTGGCGCGACCAGCTGAGGTCCTGCAAGGGTGGCGATTTCCGCATCGACATTGACCGTCGATAGGGCAAAAGGCCCGCCCTCCGCGACAAGATAGCCGATCTCCAGCAAGAAGGCGCGGTAAGCGGCAAGATCATTGGGGGCACCATTGGTCCGATGCCAGGCGTCGATCTGATCCTGAAGCGTGTCACGCTGCGCCAGCAGCGCCCGGTTCCGGGGGGCGAGATCGTGGAGCAGCGCGGAGAAGGCCGAAAAGAACTGAGCCGCGATCACGCCGGTTCCAGGAATGGCTTCGTCGACGAGAAAGTCGTAAAGCGCCTTGTCCATCGACAGGCCGCTGGTCTCGATCATGGTCACGCGCAGTCTCCATTTCTGGTTTGCCAATACTGGTTTGCCAGTACTGGATCGCCAATGCTGGGTTGCCAATGCTGGTTTGCCAATGCTGGTTTGCCAATGCGGGTTTGCCAATGCGGGTTTGTTGGTGCGGGTTTGCCATCGACGCCTCCACGCCACCGAACTCTCAATTGGTAAGGACCCTGCCATTCGCGTCCATTCCTTGTCAATTATTCAAAGCTGCCAAAGATTTTATCCGATTTGGCATAAATCAGCCATCCGCCATGCGGGGCCTGCCCGATGCGGTGGCAATGAAACGGGCTTCGACAAGCTTCTGTCGCCCTTCGATGAGCGGCGCCTCGATAACCTCCGACCGGGTCAAGACCGGGCCTGCGGCACCGCTGCGCAGGGCAAGCGCTTCGGCATGGCGGTCCGCAAGGACGCGGGCGAGCGCGAAAGCGCTGGCCTGGTCGGTCATGCGGTGGGCTTCCCCCGCGCCGTTGACCGCATAGAGACCGTCTTCTGGTTCGGTGACAAAGACGGTCACCGTTTCGCGCACCTGGCCGACCACGGCACCGAGTGCGTTGGCGACCCCGGCATGGACCGGAATGAAGCTCTGCGCTCCGATCATTTCTGCAATGGCCGGGTAGTGAACCGCAGCCGAGGCCCCAAGCGCCACCAGCGGCCGGTCCAACGCGACCGCGAACCGGACAAAGCCCGTGGTTCGCTCAAGCGCCCTGACGATGGGCGGCGAAACGGAGGGCTCGGCACCCTCAATGCCGTCTTCGGCAAACAACGCGCTCAGGATCGCCTCGCAGCTCTGCCGCGTCATGCGCGCCGACACCATGTGGCTCAGCTCCTCGGCGGTCGCAGCGATCAGCCGACCGGTGCCGTCGCGTCGGCGGGCGAAAAGCTCCGCACCCAGCCGCGCGGCCTGCGTGTTCCACTGGTCCTGGCGGCACAACACATGCATGGCGTCGGACGGGGTGAAGCCGATGATCTGGACAAGTCCGCGGGAGACCAGGCGGTCGAGCGTGGCGCGCTGCGAGGTGCTGGTCAGCAGGATGTCGAGCGGCTGCGGCTTTCGCGTCAGCCTCACGTAGAGCGCGCGTTCCTGCACCGAGATGCCTGCTGAGAGCGCGTCCGGCAGTCCCGTCGAAATGGCGAAGCGGCCGTCAAGACGTCCGGGGAAGGCGGCGCGGAGCTGCCGTTCGAGCGCGGTGATGACCGGTACTGCTTCGATATGAGCCGCAAGGCTCAGCGGCATCAGCCGGCGCGGACCCAGCACCAACCGAGGGCCAAGTCCGCCCTCGTCGAGGCGAACCTCGGAATCTCCGCCAAGACCGAACGTGTGCATGGCGACGGCCTCCACCATTGTGCGGTACCGCCCCACGACTGCGCCTTCGCTGTCGAGACGCGGGCGCCCACCATTAAGAACGGCAACGTCGGTGGTGGTTCCGCCGATGTCGGAAATCACGGCATTGTCGAGGCCTGTCAGGTGGCGGGCACCGACGAGGCTTGCGGCTGGCCCCGACAAGATGGTCTCGATGGGGCGCGAGAGCGCCTCGTGCGCTGAGATGAGAGCCCCGTCGCCCCGCACCACCATCAGCGGCGCGCGAATGCCGCGCGCATCAAGGAACCCGCCGGTGGCGCGGATCAGTCTTGAAATCATCGAGATCAGGCGAGCGTTGAGCAGGGTGGTCAATGCCCGCCGCGGACCGCCGAGCTTTGAGGTCAGCTCGTGGCTGCAGGTGACGGGCAGGCCGGTACGGGCGCGCACGAGGTCTCTGACCGCCAGTTCATGGGCCGGATTGCGAACCGCAAAATAACCGGCGATGGCAACCGCCGAGACCTGGCCAGCCAGGGCATGAAGCCTTGCGTCAAGCTCTGAAAGATCAAGCGGTGTCTCCCGGCCATGGACGTCATGGCCGCCCTGCAGATAGATGACGGGATCGTCGCCAAGTGCCTCGGCAAGGCCGGCCCGGGCCAGCTCTGCCGGTCCGAAACCGATCATGATGAGCGCCACCCGCCCGCCCTGACCTTCGACAAGCGCGTTGGTGGCGAGCGTGGTGGACAACGAGACGAGCGCGATCTGGAGCGGCTGACCGGCGACGACCGACAGCACTGTGTCCACCGCCCCGGCGATGCCCACTGCCAGATCATGGCGCGTGGTCAGCGCCTTGGCGGTTGCCAGAATACCGTCGGTCTGGCTGTAGAGAACGGCATCGGTATAGGTGCCGCCGGTATCGATGCCCAAGAAGACCTGTATTACCACGTTGTTCCATCCTGCCCAGCTCGCGCCACCGCAAGGCCGGAGCTGTCTGTTGATTGTGCGGCTGATAGGGCATTTTTGACATTTTCGCCACTGCGCGATCCCATGGCCCGGAGGGTTGGCCAGAAAGGTTTGCCAGAAGGGTCAAAAATGCACACTGGATGAAAACCTGATCACACGT
>Ga0105047_10020976_pt1 | contig 10015 bp, 7 predicted proteins | sample MAT04_FD_78384 | JGI IMG/M metagenome (GOLD analysis project Ga0105047, IMG submission 78384) | Freshwater microbial communities from Lake Fryxell liftoff mats and glacier meltwater in Antarctica - MAT-04 (megahit assembly) | ecosystem: Environmental > Aquatic > Freshwater > Ice > Liftoff...
CAATTATGTTAGGACCGGTACAACCATCGTGCTTTATGCAGATGAGGAGTATTATAAGAATTACCCTAACGATCCTGAAAAAATATTCAGGCATCACATGGCCGGGCCTTATCTTTACCTGATAAGGATGCTCAAAGAGTAAATTTGGTTAAAATCTATTTCTGAAGATTGACAACGATTTGTAATTAGACATAAATCGTAACTTCCTTATTCGATGTGAATAATACGATCTCCCTCAATTTTGGCAAAACCGCGTTGAACTGCTTTTTCTATGCCAACTTGCATGGAGGATTCAACATTACCGCCTATTCTGCTATATCCAAAAATGTGGGCTGCTTCTCTTATGAGATCAATGCGATTTAGGCTTATTTGGTTGTCTAAAATTTCCCTTATCGCGTTTGAGACTTCTTCAGGTGGTATATCAGATGCATCACGTTTATCAGAATCGTTCACCGGAACACGGTAAAACTGATAAGTTTCAGGATCTTGATTTTCAAACCAGTAAAAACATTTTCCGGATACAGTGAATTTTATACTCATTTGAGAAAACAATTTATTAAAATAGGCATCAATTCTTGAACCAATTCTCGTTACTGACCAGGCGGCTAAAACCCTTCTAATAAGCATTTCTTTACTAATTGGGGCTTCTTTGCTGAGTATCGAAACAATATCAATATTTACAGTGTTGTTAAAGTAATTCAACAGGAGCATGTCCGGATTAGGCGAATTACTGCGCATACTAAGTTTACATGGCTGATAATCACGTTTAAATTTAGATGTCGGAATTGGGTTAGATTTTATTTCTGGCGTGTTGACGAGGTGAGGTGGAGTACTTTTTAATAATAATTGCTGAGATACAGGATCCTTTTGAATTACTGTAGGATTTTTCGCATTCTTTATTGCATGTTTTATATCATCCAGTACTCTGTTGTGATTATCCCACCAATCACAAGACCAAACTTTATGAATGTTCCAGCCCAGAAGTCTCAATACTTCCGTTTGTATAACTTCCCTGTCTTTTGCTGTTTTTGATGATTTATAATTTTGTCCATCACAAAGTACCCCTAGTAAATATTCAGAAGGCTTTTCAGGGTTTGTGATAGCAAGATCGATTTTAAAACCAGAGCAACCTACGTTTGTATCAACCAAAAAGCCATCATCTTTCAATTTTAAAGCTAATTCTTCAACAATTGAATTGTTATGGGGCCTCCCTTTTCCATTTGTAACAGTAAATGAGTTTTTACCCTTCTCAGCGAATTCGAGGAAAGCTTTTAAACCTGCAACACCCAAGGATGCCGTGCGGGTAATATCAATCTGATCAGAAGTAAGTGTAGAAAATACTTTCATTTCATATCTTGCACGAGATACTGCAACATTAAGACGACGCCATCCTCCTTCCCTATTTATAGGGCCAAAGTTTAGATTAACTTTATTATCTTTATCCGGACCATAGCCAATTGAGAATAAGATTACATCCCGTTCATCGCCCTGTACATTTTCAATATTTTTAATGAAAATAGGTTCAGAAGATTCTGTTGCAATGAGTTCCAAATCAGGTTTGAGTTTAAATGCTTCAGTCAACATATCATCAATTAGAATTTGTTGAACTGAACTGAATGTCACAACTCCTATACTCTTTTTTGAAAGTTCAGGATCAGATAATCGCTTCATTATCTCTTCGATAACGGCCTTAGCTTCATAACTGTTCTGACGCGATTTCCCACGATCATAAAAACCTTTAATGTGAATAAACTTGACCTTTGTAGTCAAGTCGTCAGGCGAAGGAAAGGTTAAAAGACTATTTTCATAATACTGTGTATTGCTGAAAGTGATAAGGCTCTCATGCTTGCTTCTGTAATGCCAAAGCAAGTGCTTAGATGGTAAAGATAGCGCAAGGCAATCATCCAGGATGCTTTCCAAGTCTTCCTTTTCGAGATTTTCTTCATCGATATTATTGGATGAAAAGAAATTTGTAGGAGGCATTTGTTTAGGATCACCTACAACTATAAGGTTTTTTCCTCTTGCAATGGCTCCGACAGACTCGCATGTAGGCATCTGGGAAGCTTCGTCAAACACAACCAAATCAAACTTAAAATTGTTTACATCGATGTACTGAGCCACAGATATTGGGCTCATAAGCATACAAGGGCAGATTCTTGTTATGAGATTAGGAATAGTATCGAATAATTTACGGATGCTTGTTCCTCTTCCTCCATTTCGAATATTTCGCTGCAAAATTCCTATTTCAGAACTTTGAGCAGCCTCCTGAGCAAATGAAGGTACCCGTGAAGCTAATTTTGCATACAATTCTTCTTGTGTGAGTTTTTCAAAATGCTTATTAAGCTGACGGAATTTTCGAATTTTTTCTTCAAATAATTTCCCATTAAACGCAGAAAGCTGATTGTCCTGATCGATTATATAATCAGCACAACTTTGGTAAAGACTTTTCAAAAACAAATGAACTACATCCTCGTCCTGAACAAGCCCTTGCTCATAATGAACAACAAGCTCAGACAGACCTTCATTGACCGTGTTTTTTTTTGTCTGATTCCATCCTACCCAATCGCGTAGGGATTCAATATTTGATTGCCAGCTATTGCAATGAAAAAGCGCATTTTCTAAAAAGAAATCATTTCCAGCTTCAAGATTATTAAAGTCAATATTCAATATTTCATTTAGATTGTTTTCTATCTCTAAAACCTGGTTAAAGGCATCAATATACCCTTGCAAAGGGAGATTATATAATGACAAAAATGTCTTATGACCTTCTTTTAATTTCTCTGACAGGTTTTGTCTGGAATCTGCCGATAAACCAGGATCAGATGTAAGAGATAACAATGATTGATCCAGATTAAATATAGTTTGACAAGTATTTTCGATTTCAAGCCAGTCGCCGTCCCCTCCTTGCCAACTTAAACCCAAAATTGAAGCGAGAAATTCGCTTTGCTGATCAACCTGCTTTTGGTTTTTTTGGTATTCAGTAATTTCATTAAAAACTGTGAGGATCTTTGATCTATTAAATTTTCCGTTTTTAGAAAGTTTCTTTAATGATTTGATAATCTTAAACTGGCCATAAAATTTGGGAATCAACCATTTATCCAGCGTTTTGTTCCATTCTGTATTTAATGTTTCAGCATCTGAATTCAATATCTTACTATTAAATATTTCCAGAAGGGCGTCTCTATTTTTATTTCGAATGATTCCATACTGTGATGTTAGAATAATCAGATTTAGAGTATCTACAAGGCTCTTCAAACTGAGTAAAGATGCAGGAACATCCGGGGAACCGACCAGAATATTGCAAATTTCTTTTAGATCGGTAGCCTGTTTTTTAGAAGAAACTGATAACTTAGGATTCAATATTTTAACAACCTCTATGATGCAGGGCTTAAGCTTATTCAGGGCTTTATTATATTTTTCAAAAAGAGCAAGGGCTTCAGATTTTAATTGCGCTGAATACTGCAATGAACCGATTGCATTTAATGGGTGTTTATGAGGTTGGCCGCACATTTGTCCCGCGGCTTTCAGATCCTCGGCAAGTTCAGTCCAAAGAATGATTTGTTCTTTTGTTAAAGCTGAAATGACTGTTTTCTCGAATTGAACCAATTTTGAGAAAACAGGTTGGGAAGAATAACCTGAAAAGGCGTCAAACAATGAGAGGCCAAAAGGATACTTTTTGTGGAGTGCTTCAACATAGCCATTCAAATCATTCCTTAATTGGTTAATGCGTTCAGCTTCAGCCTGAAAGTCCTCAGGCATAGATTTTCTGATAATTTCAGTTGTTCTCTTAAACTGTTCCAACAAAGAAGATTTCTTAGATTTGTTAGAATGCAGTTCAATGCAGAACGGGGCAATTCCAATGGCTTCAAGTCTTTTTTGAACAACAGAGAGTGCTGCCATTTTCTCAGCAACAAACAATACCTTTTTGCCATTGTATAATGCATTGGCAATGATATTGGTTATGGTTTGCGATTTACCCGTACCAGGAGGACCATGAAGTATGAAGCTTTTATCCTGGCCAGCAGCGCAAATAGATTCTAACTGAGAAGAATCAGCACTTATAGGCAATGCTATTTGGGAAGGATGATATTTTTTATCCAATTCTTCAAATGCAAATTGGTTTAAATTAACATCCCATTGTGCTTTACCGGAGATAAGACTGGAAACAATTTTATTCTGACTAAGTTTATCAGCATTGTTGTGAATATCATTCCACATAATAAACTTATTGAAGGAAAATGTACCAAGTATAGCTTGTTCCTCAACATCCCATCGGTTTTGAAGCATTATTACCTGTCGAATAATGTTAAAGATCCTTTTCACATCCACTCCACTTTCATCGCGTGGCAATGGATCTAAACCTGGAATAGTGATTTTGAAATCGTGCCTTAGCATTTCAAGCAAGGTAATATTCATTAAAGTTTCTTCCTCACGACTTCTAATGACATATCCTTTTGATGCAGATTTCCTTATAATTTCAACCGGCAGAAGTAGGATTGGGGAAAATCTTGGTTGTTCACTCAATGGCGTTTCGAACCATTTTAACAGCCCCAAACACAAGTATAGAGTATTTGCTCCATTTTCCTCTAAAGAGAGTTTTGATGAACGATATAAGTTAGTCAGGCCATGTGAAAGTTCATTTTCTGATAAATAAGTTCTTAAACGTTTTTGGCTCAATTCACTCTTAACTAAATCAATGATTGGATCTGAGTGGTTAATAACCTGATAAACTCCTGCTTTTCTTAAAGGATTATCCCAATCAGATGGTTTTGGCCATAATTGGAACTCATCACCAGCAGCTAAAGCATCTTCAAGTTTATTAAGGTTAACGGATATTAATTGAACCGTGCTCTTAGTGATACGTGTATTGAGTAAATTATTTCTCAAACTTAGATCCAGTAATTTACGTTCCCATAGCTGTTGTTTAGAAATTTCTTTATCACCTGAATTAATAGTTTTGTTTTCAGAAAAAATTTCTTCCGGAGCATCGATGTCCAGGTCGTTGGTCTGGTTATCGGGAAATTCCCATCCAAGTTCAGTTTTAATTCTTTGTGGTAGTGGTCGTATTCCTGCGAAGCGGGATCGCTTAACATCAATAAAAAGTAAGAAGTCATCTGTATTTGCAAGATGATAATTTGCAGCCCGGACTGCATCGTCAAAAGAATCTTGTTTACCAGCATTCATAAACGTTGATTCTACAAGAAGAATTTCATGGATACCATCAGCAATTCTCTTTGAAAGCAGCGAAGGGTCATCGTTTACACTATCCGGAAATGAGTCGTTGATGAGCCATCCACCAATAAATGCGTGTCCTTTTATAATAATTATAAGTGGATGTATTCCGATTGCTTCAAGGCAAGAGGCATATAATAAAGACATGTCAAGACAAGTCCCAAGCTTTTGTGAAAGAAGAGTGTCAATCATTCTTACTCTTTGACCAGATTCCTCGAAGCTGGCAGGAGGTGTGCAATAAACAATACCTAATTCACGAATTGAATCAAATATTGCAGCCATTTGTTTTTTGACACGATCGGGGTTCCGACTTTGGTATTCATCTAAGGAAGGAGTCCCGGTCCATCTGTTCAAAATTTCAGAAGCCCTTGTTATTATTTTTGCAACGTAAGGATTATTTGGTGTTATGAATGTAGAAATAATCTCGGGTAAAATAGAAATGCCCTGCCATTGATCAAAGGCTAAGACATCAATATCATAATCATTCTGAAATAAAGTAGAATCGTCTGTAAGTATATTAATACTGATAGTTCCCGAAATTCTTTCAGTGAGCTCAGATAGATATTTTGGGGATATCTTTAAATCGAAATTCTTTACTAAATAAGAATCTCCAGCTTGAAGTGATTCAATATGCGTTGAAATTGGGACAGAAAATTCAGGCTCAAAGTTTAGCTGGATTTTGATATTTTCAATTGCAGTATTTGATGTATTGGTAATAAAAAGCTTTCGGAGAATTGGAACATGATTCTGCCGCAAAGCATAATTTATTACTCTGGAATAAATAAATTCTACAGTTAAGTTTTTTCTGAGTTCTGCATTCATAATAGAATTTTTAATTTTTGATATTCCTTGATTTAAAGGATGTTACACAATCACAATTACTAATTCTTAAATACAATATGCGCAAAAAGATAAATGGACTAATTTAAAGATCAATTGAATCCGATCCCAAAAATTAATCAAGTTAATACCTATTTTAATTGACATCTCTTAATAGTGAATCAAAAGTAATTTTTTTTCCCGATTTGTAAGCTTATTTATGGATCTTAAGCTAAAATCAGAAGTCCTCTTTTATTTGTTCGAGAGAAATTATTTTCGAAACGAGTAGATTCTTTTCAATATCTGAGTATTCAGCAGCAATGTCTTTAATGTAAGTCGCTAATTTATCAATTTCCTTTTCTTTGGAAACAAGAATATATTTTACATCACTTGCGGATAAACCAAGTTCTTTTTTTTCGAGTTTTCTATTTTCCTCATAGAATACATCACTCAGAAAAATGTCTCCATTGTAAAATTGATCCTTCCACCGAAAATTAACTTTGACGCGATCATTGCTTTCGATTTGATCTAGTGGAGGAACATATCGCCATTCCTTTTCATCATAAAAGTTAGTAATTATAAATTTTGGTGATGTCGAGTGCCTAGTCATCAAAAACTGATTTGTATTTTTATCCCATGTTTTTCCCTCTCTAGGTTTGTAATATGCAGTGAGCTCGAAGAATTTTCCTAAGGAAGATATATCACTTATTACAATCGCTCTCTTACCATCAGGAAGAATTTTTTTGCTTAGATAGGAATGACCTAGCAGATTCCCATATCAATTCTGAGGGGTGAGAACCTTCCTGGAGATAAAATACAGGATTAATAGGCTAAAATAAAATCCTCCTTAATAAATGGTTCAAAACAGAATCTGGGATAAAAAACCTTACTTTTAATAATGCTTTTTAAAATTCAAGTTTTGTAAAATGAAATAGTGTTTGAGCACTTATTGACATAGCTTAGTCTCTCATAATTCTCAGGGCTTTCTGGATATCAGCATCAGTTACTTTCATAGTTAGAATTATTAATTTCTGGCCAGTTTTTTCAGACCATCATGAAATTACTTATGAGTTGTAAAAGGAAGCCCACAAACAAGATAAGCAGTCCACAATGTGACAAGTTTCTATATTTCTTTGCTTTTGATTTCTCATAGTAATCAATCTCACCAGTAGTTCTATAAGATTGGCCTTCAATATCAAGTCTGGGTGAAATACCAAAAAGGTATATCAGAACGACTCCAAATAAATCGAGAAATAAACCCAGAGAATTTAAGAAATTTGAACAGCTCATGATAGAAATCCGGTTTTAGATGATATCTCTTTAAATTAAATGTCTAACCTTTATCTTCTTATAATTCCTTCCTATGCCCAAAGCGAAATAAATGCTCTTGAAGCTATCCATATAATGAGTGGAAAGAGTTATGCTCAAGTCTTTTGTTACGTCCAACTGCTATGAGATCAAGAAGTGGCTTGTTATCAAAACCGGGCATGTATTGCGCTTGATCAACGATAATAAATTGCCTTATCTCAGCTTAGTCTTCGTCTACGGCTTTTTTTGAAAGTAGTTTGTATTTGATTCAACATTAAAGTATACCGTTTTGAAAATGTAAATGTATACAAATTTTTCCCAAGTGCAAAATATCAATAAATGAGGATCAACAAAAGTTTAAGAGCGAAATAAGTGGTAGACGTATTTTGTCCAAATGCGTTTGTCAACTCCATCGGAGAAGTGGGTTGGCGCTGATTAAACTGGAATGGTTTTTCGGGGAACCACGTGATAATTTGTATTTGTTGCGATTATGCTTTTATTGAAAAAAAACTTCAATAAAACATTATATTTCAAATGATTATCGATGTCTTTAAGTGCCCGGAACATGCAAACAAAGCATTGATGAACGTGTCAGAACTATGTCTGAAAAAGATTTAAAGGGTTATATCAATGTAGTTTAAGTAACACTGAGAACCAAATTTCTCTATATTTTGATCATCTATTTTTAAAATATAGATTCCTGAAAATAAATTAGATAAGAATTTTCAGTAGATTTACAGATATTATAGATCCATTTAAAAAACCTGATTATGTACATGTTAACTTTTATTACCAGTCTATCATATATCAAGGAACCTTTTGGGTCAGATTTGATTACAAATTTGTTAGGTGCTATTTTATTCCTTTTAATCTATGAGAAATTATTCAAGAATAGTTTCTCATATTATAAGAACTGGAAATTTAGAGGAAGATATATCCATTGTGATATGGATTTTATTAAAATCTCCACTAATGGCAGTAAACATTATTCAAATATCTCCATCAATTTCTTCATGCCTAGTATATTAAATATTGAATCGTATGATTTTACCGATGGGAAAAACAGAAAATGGTCAGGCAAAATTAAAGTAAACGTGGAAACAGGTCTTTATGCGTTCGGCACTTATAAATATGAAAATGAAAATTTGGCAGGTATTCACGATATTCTCATCATAGATGAAGAGACATTATGCTTTCAACTGAGTTATTTCAAGAAAACTGGGCAACCGTATCTCATGGTTAAAGAAGGATCTGAAAAAATAAAAATAAGTACTAACAACTGAAAAGCGAAAACTGAAAATGGATTTGTAATTACAAAATCATTAACTAGGTTCACATGATTTACTTAAATTTGGCAAGATTTATTTATAAAACTCAAATATTATGGCAAACAGTGATATACAAATTATTGTAATTGTAGTAATTGCAATAACGGTATTTTTAGTTCTTCGGGAGTTTACTTGTTGGTACTTTAAAATCAACAAACAGATAGCACTTCAACAGGCTATACTTCGATCATTGCTAAAGACTTATGAGCGGAATGGAGGTGAAGTGGATTGGGAATATGTAAACAAAACTTTGTTAAAATGAGGTGAGTAGAGGTGCTACAACAAAAAGAGGGAAACAAAACGAGGTAACAAGCAATTACCAAGTTTCAAAACTCTTCGACTTTGGTATAAGCAAGAAGAATCGCAGCAGTTTTTTTTTATTTGAGTAAAAATTCATTTAGTATATTTACATAACAAACCCGGCTGATAAGGCCATAACATTTTAAGATATGAAAAAGATTTTTTCAGTTTCATTTTTTGTTATTTCATGTTTACTTTCATTCGGACAGAGTGCTGAAGTGGATCATATGTTAAATGAGATAAGTGGGCAATGGTCATTGGATGACTATGGAAATGTTACCTATCAGAGAATTGTTGAAATACCTGAAATGGGAAAGGATGCTATTTATGATAGGGTACTAAACTATTTTATTTACAATTACGGTAGTGGTAAATCCGTTATTCAAATGCAAGATAAAGACAAAGGACAGATAATCGGCAAAGGGTTATATGATAATGTTCATATTGGAATTTCAATAATAACAACATACGTTGACACTTGGCATATTTTAAGGGTTGATGTTAAAGATGGAAAAGCAAGGATTCTATTGACTCTAACTGAATATGATAAAAAAGTTACTGGTGGGAGTACCCCACCAACCTACTCAACCATGAAAGTCGAACAGGAATATCCTATAAATCCTAAAGGATATGCTTAAACAGTAATGGGTAAAGCTTTTTACAAATCTCACCAAAAGGCAATTGCCTCACTTGATGCAGTTGAGAAAGCAATTAAGGAGGGTAATACTACTAAGGAGATAGAAAATACAAGCTGGTAAAAAAGAATAATATATAAAAAGCAAAGAATTAGCCCAGCATTATGATTTCAATCAGAATCAGAAAAAATCGAATAACCTAGTCGTATTTTTATGTTCAAAACAGGGGCAAAAACTCAGAAAGTGCATGTAAGATAGTACATATCAATAAAAAACCACCTGCAAACTATTGATTCACAAGTGGTTAAAATCACTAATGGTGCCCGGAACAGGACTCGAACCTGCACATACATAGGTATACTAGTCCCTGAAACTAGCGCGTCTACCAATTCC
>Ga0105047_10020978_pt1 | contig 10013 bp, 7 predicted proteins | sample MAT04_FD_78384 | JGI IMG/M metagenome (GOLD analysis project Ga0105047, IMG submission 78384) | Freshwater microbial communities from Lake Fryxell liftoff mats and glacier meltwater in Antarctica - MAT-04 (megahit assembly) | ecosystem: Environmental > Aquatic > Freshwater > Ice > Liftoff...
CACTGCACTTTCCGCAACCGGAACCGCAGCCGCGCTTCGAGCCCAGCGCCAGCCGCGCGAGACCGCGCAGCCAGTAGATCGCGGCGAGTGAGACGAGAGTGAATGCCAAAACTTCTTGAATCGCCATGGTTCAACTCCAAATCAACCGCCCCACTTGGAACACGACGAACGCCCCGGCATAGGCCAGTAGCGTCATGTAAACGAACGTGAATGCGGGCCAGTGCCAACTGCGGGTCTCGCGGCGGATCACGGCGAGCGTCGAGGCGCATTGGCAACAGAGCGCGAAGAAGACCATCACCGACAGGGCCACGGGGATGCGGTGCCGGCCGCGGATGTCGCTGGCGTCCCAGTCTTCGCGGATCTTGTTCGCCAGCGGATCGCGGTCTTCGGCGTCGTCGTCGACTTCGTACAAGATCGCCATCGTGCCGACGATGACCTCGCGCGCCGGGAAACTCGCAAGCACCGCGACGCCGATGCGCCAGTCCCACCCGAGCGGCTCGAACGCCGGTTCCATCCACCGTCCGGTGCGACCGAGATAGCTGTTGCGCTGGTGTTCGGCCTTCGCGGCTCGGGCTTTCTTGGCCGCGTCTTCCCGCAGCTTCTCCGGCACCAGAGTCACGTCGAGGCCGAGCTGGGCCAGTTCGCTGTCGGCCGGATGATCGCCGAGCTTCTCGACGACGTCGTCATCGCTCGATTTCGCGACATCTTCCAAAGCTTCGGCGCGTTCGTCGTACCGATACCCTTCCGAACCGGAGTTCGGGAAATAGAGCGCGGCCCAAACGAGGATCATCGTAGCCAGGATGACGGTTCCGGCCCGGCGGACGAACGACCACCCGGCGTCGACGACGCGCCGCGCGACCATCGGCAGCGACGGCCGTTTGTACGCGGGCAGTTCCATCACAAATAAAGAGCGTTCGCCACGGAGGAGCGTTTTGCGCAGTACCAGCGACACGACGGGCGCCGCGATGAAACCGACCATGTACATGCCGAAGAGCATCAGCCCGCGAGACCAGACCGAGTAAATTTCCTTCGGCAGGAACAACCCGATCATGAGGGCGTAGACGGGGAGCCGGGCCGAGCAGGAGATTAGCGGCGCGACCAGAATCGTCGCCAGCCGGTCGCGGCGGTTCTCGATCACCCGCGTCGCCATGATGCCGGGGATGGCGCAGGCCACCGACGACAACAGCGGGATGAACGACTTCCCGCTCAATCCGCACCGGCTCATGACGCGGTCCATCAGGAACGCGGCCCGGGCCATGTAGCCGCAATCTTCGAGCACCGCGATAAAGGCGAACAGGATCAGGATTTGGGGGAGGAACTTCAGCACCCCGCCGACGCCGGCGATCAAACCGCCGGTGACCAGCGACCGCAATGGCCCGACGGTCATCGCCCCTTCGACCTTCCCGTTCAGCCATTGGGTCGCGTCGTCGATCCAGCCCATGAGCGGGTCGGCCGCCCAGAAGATCGACACGAACACGAGGAACAGCACTGCGAAGAAGAAGAGCGAGCCCCAGACGCGGTGGGTCAGGACGCGGTCGATGCGGTCGGTGCGATTCGCCGGGCGAACCTTTGGTTTGGTCACGCTCTTCGCCACGACTTCCCGGATGCGGGCGAAGCGCGTCTTCGCTTCCACCGCCGGCACCGGGCACCCGGCCACGGCCAAACGCGCGCGGATGTCGACGAGCCACGAAACCAAATCATCGCCAAGCTTGGCCACAAACCATCGCTCGGTGGCGCCGTTCACATCCAAAATTAACCGCCGGGCTTGGAAGAGCGAAGCGCCGGCCCCGAGTTGCGGGAGTAATGCCCCCGATTCCGCTTCCAGCACGGCGGGCAGGGCCAACGGCATCGGGGTAATTCCCGACTTCGCGGCACCGAGCAGCGCCCGCTGCAGAACATCGAGGCCGACGCACCGGTTCGCCTGCACAGGCACGAAAGGAATGCCGAACTCCCGGGTCAGCGCGTCGCAATCGACGGTGATTCCCAGTGCGGCGGCCACGTCGACCATGTTCACGGCGACGACCACCGGTTTCCCGAGGTCGAACAATTGCGTCGTCAAGTAGAGGTGGCGATCCAAATTCGACGCGTCGACGATGGAGAGCACGACGTCGGGCGCCGGCTCCTCGGGCCGCCGGCCCAAGAGCAGGTCGACGACGACGAGTTCATCCGGGCTGCGCGCCGCGAGGCTGTACGTCCCCGGCAGGTCGATTAGGTCGATGCGGACGCCGTCGAGCGCGCAATGGCCCTTCTTCATCTCAACCGTGACGCCGGGGTAGTTGCCGACGTGCTGGCGCAGCCCCGAAAGAGCATTGAATAAGGTCGATTTCCCGGCGTTCGGGTTGCCGACCAGCGCGACGGTGATCGAATTCGGGGTCATGGGCCTATCGCAGAATGGAGACGGTAACGCCTTCTGCTTCGCGAAGGCGCAGGCTGAGGCGGGTGTTGCCGATGCGGATTTCGACCGGGTCGCCGAGCGGGGCGACCGCAAGGAACTCGACTTCTTCGCCTTCGAGCAGGCCAAATTCGTAGAGCCGTTGGACGAGGGCCGGGTCCCCGGCAATGCCTTCGACGCGGGCTCGGTCACCGGGCTTCAAAGTCGAGAGGGGAATCATCCGCGAACCGGGAGCACGAGGATCCGCGCCGACTCCCCCGAGCGGAGGCAGAGGCGGCAGTCGGCGATCTTCAGTAGGCACGTCGAACCTGGCTGTTGCATTTGCAGCCGGCAACCTTCGCGGAGGCCGAGTTCGGCCAAGCGGCAGACCCACGCGGCATCGCCGCCGACTTCGGCGACTTCGGCCCATTCGCCGGGTTTCAACATGTCGAGGGGAATGAGCATGGAACGAGGTCGCAGGTGGGTGCCAACCGTGAGATTCAGTCTCACGCAATTCTACATCGGCAGGCGGGCCTGTCAAGCACCCGATGCCAAATTGGACAAAGTCCGTGCGGATTCGTTCCGAACAAAGTGGAGGAAATAAGAATTTGGAGCCGCGGAGACGCGGAGGGCACCATGATGCTGGGGTCGGACGCCCACCTGTGCGCCCCACCCAGTTTTCAAAGTGTGTGTCCTCCGCGTCTCGGCTCCTCCGCAGTTCAATGGTTTTCCGATTTCCTCGCTTCCAAGTACCCCGCCAAAGCTTCGGGCCAGTCCCGCAGTTCCATGCCGGCCTTCGCCAGCTTGCCGCAGTCGAGCACGCTGAACCCCGGTCGCCGGGCGGGGGCGTTGAACTGTTCGCTCGTGATCGGCGAGAGATCGACGCTCAATTGCGATTGCCGAAAAATCTCCCGGGCCAACTCGAACCACGTCGTCGCTCCGGCATTCGTGATGTGGAACAAGCCCGTCGCGCCGGTGGCCAGCAATTTCACGGTCGCCTCGGCGAGGTCGGCGGTCGCCGTCGGCGTGCAACTCTGATCGTCGACGACCCTCACCGGCTTCCCCTGTCCCGCCAACTTCAGCATCGTCTCGACGAAGTTACCCCCTTTGCCGCCGGTGCCGTGGACGCCGTACAGGCCGCAGGTGCGGATCACGAGCGTCCGCGGATTCGCGGCCATGGCCAAATACTCCCCGGCGAGTTTGCTCGCCCCGTAGATGCTGACAGGGCCCGGGGCGTCGGTTTCGCTCCACGGCGCAGTTCGATCCGCATCGAGGCCGAAGACGTAATCGGTGCTGAAGTGAACGAAGCGGGCGCCGAGCGCAGCCGAGGCGCGTGCCAAGTCGCGGACGCCACTGGCGTTGACCCGCCACGCGAGATCCGGTTCCGTTTCGGCTTTGTCGACGAGGTTGTACGCCGCGCAATTGACGACGATGTCGGGTTTGAGTTCGGCCAGCCGTCCCGCGATGGTCTCGGGTACGGATAAGTCGATGTCGGCGCGACTGAGGGGGAACACTTCTCCCGGTAATCGCGGCACCAAATCGCGGCCGAGTTGACCGAGGGAACCGAGGACGGCGATCCGCATAGCAGTTGCTCCAATAACGAAACAACCCGACGGAATGCCGTCGGGTTGAAAGTGAATGTCCTGCGTATTGACGACTACTTCTTCACCGGCAAGTAGCTTGTGACCGAAGTTTCGATCGTGGTCGTTTGTGTTTGGTTGAGCTGCACTTTGGTTTCGGTCGTGCCGATGGTCACGTCGAGTTCGCCCGCCATCGTCACCGTAATGGTGCCGCTCACGATCATGCCGGTTTTCGAATCGAACAGGAACGTCCCGGCTTTCGGGTCGACCGAGTCGAGCTTGCCGCCTTTGATGCGGAAGAGCAAGCCATCGGCGTTGGCGTCCGGGGTCTTGTATTCCAACTTGGCCGTGACTTCGACCTTGTCGAGTTCTTTCTTCTCGGTGTCCTTGCCGACGTATTTGAAGCTGAGGGTACGGTTGTAGCTGCCAATGGGGCCGAGCGGCATGGCGGTCTTCTTTTCCCACGTTTCATTCGCGGCGACGCCGGCGGCTTTGTCCGCGCCCGGCATCAGGCCGGCGGTCGGGTCGGCCATTTCCTTCAAGGCTTCGTCGGTGAGAAGTTTCTTCAGCAGGGCTTCCATCTGCGGGTTGGCGGTGCCGAGCTTCTTGAGGAAGTCTTCGCGGCCTTCGACCTTCTCGACGATGTATCCCTTACCGTAGCTGATCGTGAATTCGGTGCCGATGAGGTTCTTGAAGAAGTCGGCCAAACCGGGGTTATTCCCCGCGGCGGGTTGCTCGGCGGTCGAGTCGTAGTTGACCGGATTGCTGGCGATGTCGACCTTCAAGATCGCCCCTTCGATGGACATCTTGACGGACCATTTGTCGCCGTCCTGCTTCACGGGGAGCCATTTGAAGAGGAACGTCTGCTCGTGTTTGAGGTTCAGGTCGGCGCCGCCCGTGACCTTCACGATTTGGTCGACTTTCGTCGAGACTCGCTGGTAGAAGGCCTTGTTGACCTCGAACTTCGGCTCGAATTTGAGCTTCTCTTGGGCCGAGGCCCCCGCGGCGGCGCCAAACGCCAAGGCCACGACCAACATACACCGCAGAGCCATCTGGAAACTCCTTCGAAATCGCCCCGGTCGGGGCACGGGGCGTTTGCAGTAGCTTGATTTAAGGCGCGATCCGGTGGAAGCAAGCGTATTTTGGATCCGCGAACGCGGATTCGGGATTTCCGATGGAGAAGACCGTTCTTCCAATCCGAGATCCTGACTCCTCAACGGTACCTATCGGCCTTTGCCCGCGAGCTTGATCTGATCCTTGACGTAGTCGAGGGCCTTCTCGAGTTGGGCGTCTTTGTAGTCCTTCTTCGGGGCCGGTTCTCCCTCTTTCTTGGTGATGAGTTCCCGCTCGCGGAAGTACTCGGCGAAGGCGACGAGTTCTTCCTTCGGGATTTTCACTTCGAAGTCTTTGTCCGGCTTCACTCCCCATTCGTCTTCGGGTTTGCCACCGGTGCTGTATTTGTCGATGTTCTTATCGCTCGGCGGGAAGTAGCGGGCCGTGGTCATTTTGATCTGCCCTTTGGTGAGGCCGAACGGCATGACCTGCTGGACGCTCCCTTTGCCGTAGCTGCGCTCGCCGACGACGACGGCTCGGCCATAGTCTTGCAAGCAAGCCGAGACGATTTCGCTGGCGCTGGCGCTGCCGCCGTTGACCAACACGGCCATCGGGAACTTCGTGTATTTGCCGACGCCTCTGACCCGGGCTTGTTTGCTCGTCAAGACTTCTTCGCCGCCGACGCGGGCACGGATCGTGACGACTTTGCCCTCTTCGATGAAGAGCGAACTGATGTCGAGGGCCCCTTGCAGCGTCCCACCCGGGTTGTTCCGGAGGTCGAGGACGAAGCCTTTGATACCCGACGCGTTGAGCTTCTCCATGACCGCGGCGATTTCGGCCGCCGATTGCGGGGCGAACTGTGTCAGGTGCAGATAGGCGATTTTCTGGGTCGGATCGATGTAGTAACCCCAGTCGTCCTTCTCGTCGCGCTTCACTCCGAGGACGGTTTCGACCGACACCCGGCCGCGCTCGATGACGTAATCCTTCGAAACGCCGTCGCGCTCGATGACGATGGTGATTGGCACGCCGGGCTTGCCAAGGATGATCTCGAGCGCTTGGTCGATCTTCATCCCCTTGGTGGTGAACTCTTTCGGGGCGTCGCCTTTCAGGGCTTTCCCTTCCGGGTCGCTGTCGCGCTTGATCCCGACGATGTAGTCGCCGGCTTGGATGCCGGCTTTGTACGCCGGGCTCCCCTTGATGGGCGAAACGACGAGGATCGCGTCTTTGGCGATGTCGGCTCGGATTTGGATGCCGACGCCGCTGAAGTTGCCGCGCAGCCGGCTGTCTTCCTTCTTGATCGAATCGTAATCGTAATAGACGGTATGCGGGTCCTTCAAACTGGCGAGCATCATCGTGATGGCCATGTCGGCGTCTTTATCTCCTGCGATGTCTTCGCGGACGCCGAGTTGCAGGCGCGCGTCTTTCAAAATGTCTTTCATGTCGATCGACTTCCACTCGGTCGACCCTTTCAATTTGGCTTCGAGATCGTTGGTCAATCCTTCTTCGAGTCGGCGGTACAAGCCTCGGATCGCGGCGATGGTCAGGTCGCTCATCACCGTCTTCTTGACGTAGCGCTCCTCGATCATGGTGATCGCGCGCAACACTTTGACGGCGAATTCGTCGGCATCTTCCGCAGCGAGAACCTGCTTGGCCTTGATCGCCTTGTACTCGGTCGCGAAGACTTCCGGCGTGATCTTCCCGTCGGCCAAGTCTTGGTAGCGCTTCCGGAGTTCCTGCGGCGACTTCAACTTCGGCATGCGGGCCAACAGCGGTTTGCCATCGGCTGCGAGTTCCTTCGTCAAGCTCCCCGCTTTTTCCAAGTCGGCGAGCGCTTTCAATCGCTTCTCGACCGACTCGGTGACGGCCGGGTTCTTCGACAGCACGAAGTGCGATTGCTCTTCGCCGACAATGAACGGCGACGATTCCTTCTCTTTCTTGGTCTTGCCGAGCTTGCGGGCCTGCGCCTGCATTTCCTTTTCGAGGTACTTCGTCAGTTCGTCGACCGTCACGAGGCCGTCGGGTTCGTACCCGTCGACGTCGGCTTTGCCGCCCAGCGCGTCGAGCAGCGTCGCGGTGAATAGGCTGTGGTCGCCGACGGTGAACGGCTCGGCCGTAGGAACGTTGCCGAGGATCAGGAGGCGATTCGGCGGCATCGGTTGCTCGCCCTTTTCCTCGCCGCCGAAGAGGCCGCCCATGATGTCACGCAGGTTCGGCTCGACAACCGATTCTTTGCCGGCGTCGTACCCTTTGAAGTGGACGTCGAGCAAGAGCGCGATGCGCTGTTGTTTCGCGAGCTTCATCTCGGTTTCGAGCTCGCCGCCGAGAACGGCGTTCTTCTCGCGCTCTTTGAAGGTACTATCGGCGGCGAAGAAGACGGTGCGTTCGCCGACGGCGGCCCCGCGGCCGAACAGCGCGACGATCACAGTGTCGTCTTTGCCGGTATCGGCGAAGGCGTCGCGGACGGCCTTGAGGATGTTGTCTTTAGTCGACTTCGTCGATTTACGCTTCTCGTCGACGGTCGACGTCAGCAGCACGACGCGGTCCGGCGAGACGGTGGAAAACTTGGGATTCGTGTAGAAATCGTAGACGGCTTTGGCATCGACGTCGGCCGTCGGCCGGGGTTGAATGGTTTTGTCGGCCGTTTCGGACACGCCGACGATGACAACGTACGAGCCTTTCGGCGGCTTGGGTGGATCGTCCGCGGCTCGGGCGGTGGCGCCCACCAACAGGGCGGCGGCGAAGGCCGCGAACCGGCAAATCGAACGGGGCATAAACGCGTTCCTTCCATTTCTGAACCGGCCGTGCAGCGGGGCCGGTTGGCCCGCGCAGGGCGCGAACCGAGGCTTTGGGCCAAATGCGACCCGACATCGCATTGTGAGCTTAGAACGCAGGGAAGGTCAATAGGGGCTATGTGAGAATCGGGGGTGCAGGTTACGGATTGCAAGAATTGGAACGTGAATGGCAGGGTCGCGAACTGAGTCCGGGGCAATAAAACAATCACCCGGAGTCGCCGAGAGCCTCTCCCCTCTCTCGACGACTCCGGGTGATTTCGCAAAATTGTCGGCGGTAGCAAACTCGAGCTGCCTCTCCCAACAGCCCGCATTTCCAACCGCGTTCCAACCTTGCGAAATCAGAGAAATGCACGGTCCGTGCCAAACGGCTCTCGCACTCGGGTTCCGGTCGATAAAAACCGCGGATCGCCTGCAATTTCAGGCCGGTATCATTTTCGAGAATCCGCGTTCACCGTTCGCACTCCATTCGGTCGGCCGCATTCTGCTTCGCGCTACGGCACGGTTTGCACGCGACTTACGCAATCGGTGCCGCCTATAGGGATTCAGCCGCCCGCCGGCGGGGCGCTCGCGACGATCACCGTCGCCGGCCGCAAGACGCGGTCGTGCAATTGGTAACCCTGCGCCAGCACTTGATAGACACTCCCGGAGGCCACGTCATTCGTCGGTTGTTCCATCACGGCTTCGTGCAAGTTCGGGTCGAACGGCGAACCCTGCGCCGTCTCGATCCGCTTGACGCCGTGGCGCTTCAACACGTCGAGAAACATGGCGATGGTTGCCGTCACGCCGATTTTCAACGGCCCGCCGTCCCCGGCTTTGTTCGACTCGGCGATCGCGCGATCCAAATTGTCGATCACCGCGAGCAGATCGCGGAAGACCGGCTCGGCGGCGTATTTCCTCTGCTTGTCGGAGTCGTCGCGCAGGCGGCGGCCCGAGGTCTGCATCTCGGCCAGCAACAGTTTGTAATCGACCGCTTGCTGCTCGAGCTGATCGACCTTTGCTTGAAGGGCGACTTGGTTCGGCGTCGTCGCGTTCGGGACTTCGGGCGTTTCGGCATCGTTCATTTCGGGTCACTCTCCGGTTTCACCGGGGTCTCGTCGGGTACGAACAAATCCTTCAACTTGCTGAAGATGCTCTTTTTCGGCGGTGGGCCGACATCGATTTTGTCGAGTTCCGCGAGTTCGCGATAGAGCCGCTCTTGTTCCGGACTCAAGCGCTGCGGGGTATCGACGACGACTTGCACCATGAGGTCGCCGCGGCGAGCGCCGCGGCGGCCGGGCATACCGTGGCCGGACAGCTTCACGACGTCGTGCGTCTGGACGCCGCGCGGGAGGTCGTGTTTGATTTTCTCGCCGATCAGCGTGCGGATTTCGATCGGACCGCCGAGCGCGGCTTGGGCGAAGGTGATCGGCCATTGGCAGATCAAGTTCGTGCCGTCGCGCTCGAAGAACTTGTGCTCGCGGACGCGGATGGCGAACTCGAGATCGCCGCGTGGCGCCCCGGAATCCCCGGCATCCCCTTGGCCCTGGTAGCGGATGCGGTCGCCGGTGTCGACGCCCGGCGGGATCTCGACTTCGATCGTGCGCTTGCCGACGGTCTTGCCATTCCCCCGGCACTGGGTGCACGGGTCGGTGACGATCACGCCTTGGCCGTTGCAGGCCCGGCACGGCGTCTGGACGCGCATGAACATCTGCTGTTGGATGACGACGCCCTGCCCGCCGCAGCGTTTGCAGTTCGTCGGTTTGGTGCCCGGTTTCGCCCCGGTACCGTTGCATTTCTCGCAGTGATCTTCGCGTTGAATCGTGATCGACTTCTTGATCCCACGCGCCGCGTCCACGAGTTCGATGTCGATGATGATCTGCACATCGCGACCCGGTTGCGGACCGGCCTTGCGCCGACCGCCGCCCTCGTTGAAGAGGCCCCCGAAGAGACCGCCGAGGAGGTCGCCGAGATCGACGGACTGGCCACCGCCACTGCCGCGCGAACCGTCCACGGCCGAATGGCCGCCGCGGTCGTAGAGGGAGCGTTTGTCTCTATCCGCCAGGATTTCGTAGGCTTCGGTGGCTTCCTTGAACTTGTGCGCGGCGGCGTCGTCGCCGGCGTTGCGGTCCGGGTGGAACTGCAGCGCGAGCCGGCGGTAGGCCACCTTGATTTGGCCATCGTCCGCCGTGACTTCGACGCCGAGGATCTCGTAATAGTCGCGCTTCTTGGCCATAAGGC
>Ga0105047_10020981_pt1 | contig 10013 bp, 11 predicted proteins | sample MAT04_FD_78384 | JGI IMG/M metagenome (GOLD analysis project Ga0105047, IMG submission 78384) | Freshwater microbial communities from Lake Fryxell liftoff mats and glacier meltwater in Antarctica - MAT-04 (megahit assembly) | ecosystem: Environmental > Aquatic > Freshwater > Ice > Liftoff...
CGAACACGAGAGGCAAACTGTCTATTCCACAAATCAGAGACAGTTTTTGTTTGCAAAAAAAGATTGGTAGTCACAGAGACATTACGAACATGAGAGTTGCGCAGTACAAGGACTTTGGTCGTATCATATTGACTTGGAAAGAAGATTGGACCATTGCATCTCTCGCTGAAATGCAAAACTTGCGCGTGTTCTACTCGTTGAGCCAAACAAGTGTCGATCTGGAAATGATTGGAAAGTGCAAGTCGCTCAGAATACTTGATCTCCACTATTGTGCGGACATTCAAAGCCTGAACTCGTTGCAGGACTTGGTGCACCTAAGAAAGTTGGACATTGCGTGGTCAACTGAAGTGTGCGACTTGTACGCACTTTCTTCTTGTACTTGTTTGACCGAACTGAACTTGGACTGTTGCAGTGCAACAGACTTGACACCTCTTTCGTACTGCACACGACTCAAATCACTTTCGATGCAGTACAATAGAAAAATAAAATCCATTGATGCACTCGCAAAGTGCAAACAATTGGAGCACTTGAATTTAAAGTGCAATCCATTGATCAGAGACATTGCTGCTCTCTCGTGGTGTACCGCACTTTTGAGTCTCGACATTACAAATGCAGCAATCAATAGCGTGGACGCTCTTTCGTACTGTACTCGTCTACAAGAGTTGCACATTCAAAAAACAATGGTCACCAACATTGAGTGTCTCAGTCGCTCTCTGAGAGTGTGCAACTTTGACAGAGAGAGAGTTTTACTTGGATCGAGTCGATTCTCGTCCAATTGAATTGCTTTTTTTTCATCTTTTTTTTAAACGTTTTACTGTTGCAAACTCTAAAAAACAAAAAAAAAAGAAACAAAAAAATGCAACACTTTGACAAGAATACGCTCCGATACGAGATTGCGCCCTTTCTTGACCTAAAAAATGTTTGCACTCTAATGTTGGTGTGCAAGACGTGGCTCTCGCACTTGACCGAAGATGCGGTTCAACACTTTTTGAATGCGTATGTGTCCTGTGCGCAAGAGTTTTTTCTCTTTATTCCAGATGAACCGTCTTATATATTTGAAAGGTGCAGAACAATATTCACGAGTTTGAACAAGAACTTGGCTCGATTCGAATTACAATCAAGCAGTTTTGACACGTTAGGACAGTGCAAATTCGCACTTTCTAGTATTAGTTTCTTGAGCGAAATGAAGAGTCTCAAAAAAGTTGTTATTCACTGCAGGAACGACATTTATTCGTTGGGATGTCTATATGCTCCCCTTCTCACTCACTTGGACATTCGATACAATGAAAAAATCGAGTCGCTCGAACCCATTTCTAATTGCAAACATCTTTCGTATTTGAATCTTTCGTGCAACAATAAGATACAATCAATTGATTGTCTTTCAAAGTGCAAAGAATTAAAGTACTTTTCAATGTTTTGGAATGGATTGGTCAACAAGAAAGACTTGCAAAAGTTGGAATTTGTAGATTACGTGGACCTTTCGAATATTGAATACAAGAGGAAGGGAACATTTGTTTTTCAACTAAGCGATTTTGACTGTAAGCTTCAACTTCAGTGTGACAAATCGTTTTTGATCGCAAAGTTAAAAACTGAACACTTTACAAGTATTTGTATTGACAGTGTGGAATCTGTTTGTGGCGTAAAGTTTAGGCAGGTAATGGAGATCTCTCCTACACAGGAAGCAATTGTTGTTGGCATTGGAAAGTCAAGCAACTATGGAGATGAACGTGATTTGGATAAAAAGTTGTTATTCTGGGTGGATGGTACAAAAGGTCTAAGCTTTTGGAGTCGAATATCAAATGCGCAAGACATTATCAACAGACATTACGTAATAAAGAATTGAGTTTCATTTTAAGATGTACAGACTGAGATGCACTTTTTGAAAACTATTCTAGACCAATCAGAAGTATTCGAGTTTCATTTTCAAACTTTCAAGTACGCAATTGCTTTTTCAACTCTTAACAGTGAACACGCACTGACTTTCAAACTGACTTTATATTGGTAAAAGATTACGTGTTACAAACTCCAGTAATTCAAACTCGTTATAACATTCAAACTCCTTGCATATCATGGCAAAAGATTGCCTAACAGAAAATTGGCTTAATTTGAAAACGAGTGCATGATAGACACTTTCAATAGAGAGTCGTTCTAGCAACACTGATAAGGAAATTTACATTCTCTAGTTACAATGAAAGGAATGGTATGCAATGAAACACTGATGATACAGTTTCGTTCAAATAAAAGGATAAACTCTTGTGAACCCCAAAGTTCAACAAAAAGAACAAAACCTCAAAAACAAAACCTCAAAAATGGATGAATCGTTGCTAAAAAGAGTAGATCTGCTCAAAGACGAAGGCAAGTATCAAGAAGCAATACAATTGATCAAACAGTTGCACGGTGATCGTTCACTGATGGAAGTTGCAGCTTGTTATGAATTGGTAGGTGATTCAAAGGAAGCAATCCAGTGTTACACCACTTGGTTGAGTCAAAATGAACCACAAAAAAAGGTGTTACTAAAGAGAGCAGAGTGCCATTTACACGTCAAACAGTTTGGAGATGCGTATAAGGACGTTGTACAGTGCATTTCCCTAGACGAAAAAGACTTGGCACTGTATAGAACGAGAGGAAAGATTGTGATTCGAATGGGAAGATTTGATTTGGTTCACGCTGCAGAGAAGGATTTTTCGTATTACTTGGCATCGCACCCAGGCGATCTTGATGCACTGTTCTACCGAATGAATTGTTATTCGATCATGGACAATCACAAGAGTGCAATTGAAGATGCAACAAAAAGAGTTTCTCTCGACCCAAGTCGTCCTCAAGTGTACTACGAGAGAGGAAATGTGTACTACGAGGCTGATCAAGAGGAAGAGGCAAAGAAGGACTACCAAAAGTGTATCGAGTTGGGTGCAAGTGGATCGTGTCTTGTCATTTGCAATGCATTTGTGTTTCAAATTGAAAAAAAGTACCAAGAGTCAATTGATCAACTCAGTGGGTGCGAAATCTCTGTTGCACACAAATTGAGAGCGAGGTGCTTTTATTTTTTGCAACAATTTCCAAGAGCCGTGGAAGACTACGAAAAGTATTATGCTCGAGCATTCAGAACACCGAGAGTGCAAGACGAGAGAGCAATGTATTTTGCGTCGAACAAGGAGTACCAACGTGCAATAGAGAGTTGCCATATTTGTATCAGTTGGAGGCCTACTCCAATTCGGTACATTATTCGTGGCATACTGTACCGAATACTCAAAAAGTACGAAGAAGCGATTGCTGACTACAAGCAGTCGATTGTTTGTGAACCGAGTGACTTGAGCTTGAAATTGAAGGCGCACGAAGAATTGGCTGCGTGTTACTTGGAGTTGAGTGACAATGAGTGTGCACAAACACACTTGGATTGTGCGATTCAATCTTGTCCGCACAATAATAAGAAGACGCTCCAGTGTAGTCTCAAAAACTTGTGCATACTCAATCGATACGACAAAGTGCTTGAAATACTTGATGGCGCGTATCCTCCGAGTGAGTACGCCGTACAAAACTATGGAATAAGAGGACAGATTGCGTGTTACACCAAAAATTACAAGGCATCTGTAGAGTACTACAATCTTTCGATTGATGCATGCCGTGGACTGAACGTTCCAGACACCGAGAGTTGTGTGATTTATCACAATCGGGGGATGGCGTACATGAACTTGTTGCAGTTTGACGAGGCGATTGCAGATTTTGACAAGTCACTTCAATTGAATCCAAAAGAGTACTCGAATTTTGGTTCGAAGGCGCAGTGTTTTGAACAGAAGGGCCAATACGAGTTGGCAATTGAACAGTACAGGAATTCGTTGATGCACAAGGACAGTGTTGATTGCAGAGTGAGACTTGCGTGTTGTTTGGTGAGGATTGGAAAATACAAGGATTGTTTCTTGGAGTTGGAGAGTGTGGACGAGGCACACAAGGGTGTTGTGCTTGACGAAATCAAAAACTTGTTGAGCTACAGTGTCACCAAGGGAAAGAGTGGTACTCCGACGGTCACATTTTGTGCGAACAATGACAATTACGAGGTAAAACTCAAGAGAGAGTCGAACAAGCTTGTTGTTGAACTTGTAGAGAAGTGCGCACGCAAGAATGAGCCGATTAGTTTGAAATTGTCCGCAAAAATCAAGGCTGCGAAAGATCAAAGAACTGCAAGAGACGAAAGAATTGCAAAGGACCAACAAATCGTACAGAAAAGTGACACACAAGTCAGACCTCAATCTGAAAAAAATATAAAAAAACTTGGCTCTCAAGATAATGTCAATACTCAAGATAATAACAGTCCTCAAAACAATTTCCAAGACAACAGTTCTCAAAACAACAATCCAAAAGAGAATCTTGACTTGCAAGAGTGCAAGCTTTGCAAGAATAAAATATTTTGCACTCAAGACGAGATTCGAGTGGAATGCACACTCAATTGCAAGTTGAGCACACATGCAAAATGCTGGAATTCTCACAGGAGAACAATCAAGAGTAATACTTGTTTTACACCTGATTGTGATGGGCAAGTCAAAAAGTGTGTCCTGAACGATGAGTGTGTGATTTGGCAAATGAAACCGTACTGTGTGAAACCTGTTCAACAGAGAGTGAGCAACGACGGCGAGACCAAGAAGATTGTCAAACCAAAGGAATCAAAAATAGAGTCAAAAATAGAGTCAAAGTCAACAGTACCACAAAAGGTTGAAGCTATTCGTGTTGAACCTACTCCTGTTGAACCTACTCCTCTAGCAACAGATGCAAACATTATTATTGTAAAAAATTCGAATCGTGACTTGTTGAAATTGTTCAGACAAGAGGAAACCAAGAGAGGAGTTCTTTTTGCAGTCAACAAGGACTCTGTTGTGATCAACATTCGTGGTGCAATGGTTACCTGTGGAATTGAAAATGTTTGTGGAGACAAGATTCAGAAGGGCAGTGCAGTAGAGTGCCTGTTTGTCAAGAATGTGATTCAGTCTGTGCGTGTTATTGACACTGAACAAGAGAGGGAAACGCAAAGAAGAAGCAAATTGGATCCTCTACTTGAAAGTGGAAGCGAGGCAGTTACCATTTATTTGAGAGACGTTGAGTGCAAGACCATTTACCGACAATTGCTTTCGGAAAGTTATTTACTCGCAGTTTTTAGGAAGCACAATGTTCAAAAGTTGTTCTTGTCGAACGTGAGAATCACCGACCAAAATGCAAAGTGGATTCCCAGTAAAGCTGTGCTCGACTTTTAGACTCTTTTTGCTGGTGTCGCTGAAGCGACCTTATTTTTGCTGGTGTCGCTGAAGCGACCTTATATTATCTTGACTATATCAAAACATGGATGTGACTCTCAGATGAGCAGCGAAAAATAGAACGGGGACTTGATAGAAACACATAGCACTAAATGACCCATTAACTCTCGGTGGTATACATATCGCCAAATCTAATATCCATGTTTCGATCTAGTCAAATATTATCCACTCACAAGTTTTTGGCAAAACCCACTTTTTGCTGAAATTGTCTGCTTAAAAAATAACTGTACTAAAAGAGTGGTTAAGTAAAACAAATAGAGATGTCGCTTCAGCGACACCAATAAAAAGCGATACAAATAAAAAAACTAAAAAACTGCTCCAAGATAAACTCCAATGTACGAATGTTCTGTAGTGGACTGTTTCAACTTTGGAATACGTAACATTACTTGTGTGAGAACAAGTTTCTTGAAAAAACAGAACAATACTGGAAGAGTATGTGACCTTCACTATTTGCGTTCGTACAGAATGGAAAGAAAGAGAATCGAAGAGTTGAGAAAAAAGAGTTTCAAATTGAAGGATGCAAGAGTACAGACAGAACAACTTCAAAAAATAAACCAAGAAATAGTTGAAATAGCAGTTCAACAAAATGTGGTTCAAAAAAGAGTGGTTGAACAAGCGAAACAACCAATCTCGAACACGCAACAATCTTGCTGTGTCGTCGCGTGCAAGGAATCAATAAAAGGTGATGAAATAAGTGTACAAGAACTCTCAAATCCGCACGTGTACCAGTACAAGCAATCGTTCGTTCAAAAGAGCTGGAATCTGGTATGTGATTGTCACGCAAATCAGAACAAGTACTTTTGTGGAGTGCAATCGTTTGTGCACCTGTTAAAAATGAACGAACAACAAATCATTGAATGTTTTATTCGCAAAGTAAATCTCTAGACTTTAGAGTGTAGCAACAATCGGGAGTGTGGGGGGTGCAATTGCAGTAGGTGCATCCAACACAGTTTCCATTGCAACTGAACCGCTAAAGTCAAAGTCCATCGCCACAGTGGGAATGTATGGAACGAGTGTACCTCCCGCACCCTTGGAGTCTCTCAGATTGATAATGGTGTATGCCAACACAAAGGAAGCGTTTGCGGGAATGACAAATGGAGTTGTGGACTGTGCGAGTTTAGCATCGATGGCAATCACACCAGTTGCGGCAGGAACAGTAAACGTCTCAGTCAAGGTGGTACCTGCAAGTTGTGTGTAAACCAAGGGCTGATTTGCAGTTGCAGTGTACACTGACAGTACAACTTGGAATTGAAGAGGGTACGTGATGATGTTGACGCTTCCAGGGAATATTCTCATGAGTCTCATGACGGTGGTAAAGTTGACGACTCTGCGTGTGAGACAAAAGTGTTTTGACAAGTCGTTGACTAGGTTGGCACGAGCAACTGTGTTCAACTCGATCGTTGCGGGAAGTGCAGTTGGTGGTGCTGGAGGTGTTCCCAACCAAGTGAGTTCAAGAAAGTCAGTGTCTGCGGCTCCGACAATCTGGAGTCGCGAAGAACTTGGTCCATACGTATTCGTCTGGAACTCGATCGAGTACGTGAGAGGAGACGAAGTAGTGAGAATGGATGCTGCGGGTCCAGTGGGCCCTCGAGCTCCAGTTCCACCATTTGTTCCATTTAATCCAGGTTCTCCTCGTGGTCCACGAGGAATGTTGAGGTTGAGGTAAATGTTTCCACACGCATCCGTGCTAAAGTTTGCAGTTGCGTTGGACTGTGCATCGACCGTGCGAATATCTCCGATACAAATTCGTGACATTTTAATGTATTTGTTTTTTTTATTTTCACACACAAGTGCATCACATTTACTCAACCTTCGCATTGGCCTCAAAGTGGAACTCGACAAAGAGACTCACGTACGCGAGGTGCTTCGGGTACTGAGACAAGTCTTCCATGCCAAGCAAGTCCTGGTACACTTGAAGTTTGGACCTCTGAAGGTCTAGACTTTCGATGGCACGTTGCACCACACTTTTATCGAACGTCTGAATCGAACTCATCAACCCGCAATTGTATTCTTCCTCCTCGAAGTGTGCCGCAATTGCCAAGTCACACAGCACCTCAAAGTACAGTCGCGTGTCCTCAATCTTTCCCTGTTCGAACGCCTCTTTTGCACCCTTCCACGTGTAGTACTGAGGGAACGGCACAAGTGCATCAAAGTGGCTCACATCAGACTCCTCGGTGAGAATGATCATTTTTGCGAGCATTCTCACGAGTCTGATGCCTCGGTCGTACTGTCCACTCTCGTACGACCTCAGCACGTGCTTGATACTCTCAATTTTGTACGGTTCACTGGAGAGTGTGAATCCACGCTTTGGGTCTCTCTTGAGCCACAATCCAAGTTGCACATAATCGCAGTGCGTGAACTCGTGTGCAATAAACTGCTTCATCTTTGGGTCTTCGAGCACGAGTGTCGACTGCCTCCTGAACAAGTCCTCCAGTTTTGACCTCAGTGTGTCAGTGTTGTGCTTGATTGCATTCTGAGTTGCAAGTGACAATTCTTGCGAAAGTGGCTGGTACTCTTGCAAAACGAATTCGAACGAGTCTTGGTCCTGCATTTTTTTTGTTGTTGTGCCAGTAATGACCTTTGATTCTTCAGTCCGCGTGCGTTTCCTTGCACTGGTTTTTAATGTCGCTAAAACGACTTTCTATTGTTATCTCTGAAGCGAATTTTTGGAAATCAAAAAAAAAGATTCACTTGTTTTGAAATGTGCCTATTTTGCACAGTACAACATCTTCTTGTTCAAACTTGAGTTTCAATTGATTTACGATCCAGTTGATGGGTTCCAACGTTCCCTCCTCATCGATCGAGCAGTCAAAAACAATCATCAATTGGATGGATTCTCTTTTTTCGGCACAAACTCCGCCATAAATGTACATTGAGGTGCAAGCGTTCATGGTGGGTGCAATGCGAAACTTTTTCTTGCACTCTTTTGCAATGGACAATAGAATGTCGGACGTGTCAATCACAGTGTTTTGCACTTTGAAAAATGTTTGGTAACAAGGAGGGTGGACCATTTTTTTTACTTTTTTTGGTAAACTCTCACTCTAAACTTTGACTCTACTGTGTCGACCAAGATTCTTGTACCCGGAAAACACTTGCAAAAGTCTGACATCTGAACAATTGACTCTGCAACAAATTCGATACATCCTTCTCGTGTTTGACTTGACTCATCCAGATCGAGTTGCAAATCGTTCGACTGAAAATCGTTCGATTGCGAAATTTGTGGCTCTTCCACTAATTTGTACGCACTTGCTCGAAACGTCGGTCGGAATCGATTCGATGGCGCACTATTGCTTTGCATTGTAAAATCTTGGTGATTCTTGTGCTGAACACGAGTTTCTCCATGTACAATGACCACCGAACCTCTTCTCATAGAATCGCTTGACTCAATTGTGCTTGGCTGACCACACCATTCACGCAGTCTAATCTTTTTTGTCACTGGAGAATGAGCATAACTCTCGTGGTCGGATACCACTGCAACAGACTCGTATTGCAACGAATTGAAATTCATTTGAGAGTCAACAGAATCACCATAATGTACAGAGTCGCTCAAAACTTGTCTTTCAACTCTTTTTTCGAGTCGAGGAACTGGAAACGGAATTGTCACTAGTTTTAACCACGAACAAAGCGCATCGTACTTGTTTTTTGCAGCCTTTTCCTTCTTTGTTGTTGCAGAGTGAACAAAAACGGGAATGGAACTGATTCGGGACACCATCTTCAACCACGCACGCGTGTGGGACTCCACATCCGACTCGTACAAGACTTGTTTTATGCGGTACATGCCAAAGTTGAAGACTGTCGTGTTCGCGTGGCAGTTGCAAGGCTTCGATTTGGTGTGCAGGTCGCTCGAAAAAATGGGAACATACTTGTAGACGGAGCAAAACTTTTTGGTGTGACACCTCGAAGAATAACAGCAGATGCCTGTCTTGTTCTGAGAGATGCACGCATTGGGAAGTAGATGCACTTGGCGTCTCATCTCTTTCAAACTCGACTCGTGGTGGTACCGACTCAACTGTCGAACGATCCACAGATCAGTGTACGCAAACACCTCGTGTTCCACAATGTCAAGAGGAAGAGTGTTCATTTTTTTAGTCTGGAACGTCCCGCTTTTGAACACTTTTTTAGCACGTTTGGATCCATCAGACTATTGTGAAGCTCAACACTTTTTGGACTCGTCTTCCCGCCCTTCTTCGCACTCTTGTTCGTCATTGACTTTACCTTGTCGAGCAGTGTCACAACTCGAAACGACTCGTCCTTGAATGTGACGGTGACCTGTAGCGGTTGACTGTTGATTCCACTCTGTGCGAGTCCAAGTTCGATCCACACTTTTTTGTTTGTTTGAGTGACAGGTTGCACCATGAACACTCCACGTGTGAGCGTCTCAATCTTTTTTATGTGCACAACCGAGAGTGTGAGACAAAACTTTACCACAAGTGTGTTCCTCGCAGACTCTTGCGTGTCAATGAACCAACACTGCAGTCCCTCGTGTGTAATGGGAATCTCTTTTGATTTGACTGTTGTGTGGAACAATCGAATTCGAACCGTGTCTCCGACTTGTATCTCACTTGAGAAGGGTGTAGGGTCTTGGAGCAAGTTGTGAATGGATGGGAGATGGAACTGGGGCACTTGTGTTTGAGACAACTGTACTTGAGACGACCGCAATTGTGTTTGGAAAGAATGTTGAGTGTGTGTTGAATGATCTGAGTCGATGATCGA
>Ga0105047_10020982_pt1 | contig 10013 bp, 8 predicted proteins | sample MAT04_FD_78384 | JGI IMG/M metagenome (GOLD analysis project Ga0105047, IMG submission 78384) | Freshwater microbial communities from Lake Fryxell liftoff mats and glacier meltwater in Antarctica - MAT-04 (megahit assembly) | ecosystem: Environmental > Aquatic > Freshwater > Ice > Liftoff...
CTTTTTTGCCCGGAGGTTCGCCATCGATCCCCAAGGATTTCCGGGGTAACCGAACTTGAGCGGTTTGTGTGCCGGGTAAATGTGCATAGTCCGGTCTTGGGGTGAGACCGTTCACCCCGAACCACCGGAGCCACCATGCCCGTGATCGAAGACGCCGTCGGCATCATCAATCCCGACGAACTTTACACCCTCAAGGCCTTTACCCGCCGCCTGGGCATCAAGGCGGCTACTCTTCGCTCGGCTCGTCGGGCCGGGCTGAAGGTTTACTACGCCCACAAACAAGCCTACGTCCATGGTCGGGACTGGATCGAGTACGTTCTGCGAACCGCCAACGAGCCCTCCTCCGGGGCCACGTCGCAACGCGGGTAACAAGCACATCTCCAGAACAGACAAGGCAAACAACCGATGAAGAAGTCGAATCAGCTGCCGTGGAAAGTGCCCGGGGTGTTCATTGCCCGCCCGAGCGGACGACCCTTCCAGCTGCGTTATATCTGCCCCGTCGAGAATCGACCGATTCGCGTCTCCGTCGGCAGTCGGGACGAGGAAGAGGCGTCCCGGATGAAGGCGGAACTCGAAGCCAAACTCCTGCTCGGCATTGAAACCCGACCCGGCAAGGAGAAACAAGCGGGGCCAGACATGACCTGGGACGACTTCCGCGAACAGTACCGAGTCCTGCATCTGGCCACGGTACGGGACAGCACCACGATTCACGCCGAGAGCCGCCTCGACCTCGCGGAACGAATTCTGAAACCACGAACCCTGGGCGATGTCGCGGACTCGAACGCCCTTCAACGGCTTCAAGCCAGGTTCCTCGCCGGGGAACAGAGTCGTCGGAACAAACCTCGTTCGGCCCACACCGTCCGCGGCTACATGAACAGCGTCCTGTCGGCGATGAACTGGGCGTACCTGCAGGGCTGGCTCCTGGTCGCCCCGAAACTGCGGAAGATCAAGACCGCGAAGCAGAAGGCCATGAAAGGTCGGCCGATCACTGCCGAGGAGTTCCAGAAGATGCTCGACGCCACCGCGAAGGTGGTGGGGAACGAAGCCGCCGAATCTTGGAAGCATATCCTTCGCGGGCTCTGGGCTTCGGCCCTCCGTCTCGACGAGTTGATGCACGTCTCCTGGGGAAAGCCCGGAGCTATTCGCCCGGTATGGAAGGACGGGAAGCACCCGGTACTCGAGATTCCGGCGGCGATGCAGAAAAACGACACCGAGGAGAGCACCCCTCTCCACCCGTGGTTCGAAGACGTGTTACTGGAGACGCCCGAAGGGCAGCGGACGGGGTGGGTCTTCAACCCGTTGTCCCTGCAACTCAAGCGTGGCCGGGAGGTCGCTCCACAGCGCACGGATGCGGAGTGGGTGGGGAAGGTCATCGGCCGGATCGGAAAAGAGGCCGGTATTGAGGTGGAACCAGCCGACGAACGAACTGGCCGCCCCACCAAGTACGCGACGGCCCATGATCTGCGACGCTCCTGCGGGGAACGACTCCGCGAAGCTGGCGTGCCACCCCTCGTTATCTGCCGGGTCATGCGGCACTCGTCGTGGGAGACGACCCGCAAGCACTACGCCCCGGGCAACGTCCAGAGCGACGCCGCGGTGCTGCGGTCGGTGTTGGCGGCGAAAGGGATGGTGGCGGAGAAGCCCGCCGGTTGATTTGGACCAACCTGTACCCTGAAAATCAGGGTACAGTTCGGGAAACTGGATCGGGGCCGATCGAAGTAAGTCCTTGCCAGATAAAGTACACCCGACTGGAGTCGAACCAGTAACCTTCGGTTCCGTAGACCGATGCTCTATCCAATTGAGCTACGGGTGCATCGTTCAGGAATGCTATTCCCAATCACAGACATTGTCAACGGTGGCGGGGTTCGCAAGTTTCGGATTACTTCTTCGCCACGTCGAGCTTGTACCCCTTGCCCTCGAGGCGGATGCCGAAGGCGGTATCCTCATTTCGCCAAAAGATCGCTTGCTGGGCGAGAGGGGCATCCAGTTTGGCCGCATCGTAAATAGCGAAGGTTTTCTGCCCGGCGCCCGGATGGAATTCGCGGTGGGTTTCCCCCGGCTGAATTTTCACCGGCTTGCCTTGGATGGGCCGATTCGGGGTGCCGGCGACTTCCACCACCACGATCGCCTGCTTGGTTTCATTCTTGATCGTGACCCAACCCGCGAATACATCGTGGGTTAGGAACAGCCCCCCTACGAGGGCAAACAATATGGGCCATTGGCGAAGCATGCGGCACCCGGGAAGCCAGAACGGTCTGTCAGCGGGTGAACGCAACGAGGAATCGAACTTGCGCAGAATTCGGTTACGCCGACTTCGGTTCGCTCTCGAAGCACATTTTGTAAACGATACCCGCGGCGCCGGCCCCAACGATCGGCGCGATCCAGAATAACCAAAGTTGCGCGACCGCCCAGCCCCCCACAAACAGTGCCGGGCCGGTGGATCGGGCCGGGTTCACCGACAGATTGGTCACCGGAATGCCGATCAAATGGATCAAAGTTAGGCCAAAGCCGATGGCCAAGGGCGCGAAGCCTTGTGGGGCGCGTTTGTCGGTGGAGCCAAGAATGATAATCAGGAACATAAACGTCAGTACGATTTCGGCGGTGAGGCACGCGACCAATGAGAATTTTGCCGGGGAGTGTTCGGCATATCCGTTGGCGGCGAACCCGTCGGCGGTTGTGAAACCTTCTTTCCCGGATGCGATGACGAAAAGCACTGCGGCCCCGGCGAGTCCGCCAAGGACTTGGGCGATCACATACGGCAATAACTCGGCCGCTTTGAAACGCCCGCCTGCGACCAAGCCGACCGAGACCGCCGGATTGAGGTGGCAACCGGAAATGTGGCCGATGGCGTACGCCATCGTGAGTACGGTGAGACCGAACGCCAACGAGACCCCGACGAGGCTGATCCCGATATTGAAGGGCGTGCCTTCCAGTTTTGCGCCGACGACGGCGGCCAAGACCGCGCTGCCGCAACCTCCGAATACCAGCCAAAATGTGCCGATGAATTCGGCGATGCAACGTTTCGAAAGCGGCATGAGCATATCCTTTTTTTGAATTGGTCGGCGAGAACGGCCGTCGAATACACCCACGTTATAGGGTTGATCGGGCGGGCGTCAAATCACCGCTTCGATCATATCGACTTCCGGTATCCGCAATTTCAACTCGGCTTCCAAGGCGCTCACCACGGCGCTCATCGTGTTCGGGCAACTCCCGCACACCGCCCCCAAGCGAACGCTCGCGATGCCGTTGAAGACTTCCACGACTTCGATTTCGTTGCCATCAAGGCCGAGCGACGGGGATACCTCCCGAAGCACCGTTTGAACTCGGAGTGCGAGGCTAACCGGTTCGGAAACCACGGCGGGAACGCGGAGAACCAAGAGCGTGCAATCGTCGTTCACGATCTTTCCTTCCATTCGGAGCATTTCGATTTCGGCTGCCCAATCCTCGGCACTCATCGACGCGTATTTGTCTAATGAATCGCCGAGGGTGAACAAGTGCCCGGCGACGGCATCGGTGGCCAACAGAAACAAATCCCCCGGAAGGCAACGCCCTTCCGCAGCGATAGCCGCGATGGAACCGCCGCGCCGCAGCGTACGCAACAGATCTGGGGCGGAATCGAGTTGATCCTTTATGACGAGCGGGAAGGAAAGCCAAGGCTTCCCCGCACGCACCCGGAAGAGCACGGCATCCCCCACGGCGAGCGCCCGCCACGGCCTCGCTCCATTCTCGGAGGCGGGGCCGAGCGCGAGGGCGCAGAGCGTGGCGGCGGCACCGGTGCCATCGACTTTGTTCTGAGCGCTCCATTTCAAAGCATGGTAATCGATCCGCTGCTGCCATTCCGCACGGCAAGTAGAAACGAACTCCGCGAGGTTGGCAACGTCGGGTCGGAGTTCGAGGAACTTTTTGGAAAGCAGCTCGGCCCACGTTCGGCAAAAGATCCCTTCGCTGGCACCGTCGCAGACCACGGCGGTACCCGCCTCGGCATCCACGGCGAAGCCGTCTTCCCAATGCTGCGGTTCGTTGCCCCGTTTTTGCAGCCAGAATTCGCGCAGCATCTCGAACGCGGGGGCGTTCGTCAGTTCGACAATCGCTTGATCGATGGTGGGGCGTTCCTCGAACAGCAGGTTCCACACCTCTTCAATCGGATAGGTATTCCATGAAGATCCGGAATTTGAAGCGGGGGCGTAGGCTTCCGATTCAGGAACCTCGGCGGGAGCGAAGCGGGCATGCCAAATCCGCGGCGGACCGTGGGCGGAACTCAGCGCCGAGAGGCTGCGCAGGTGCCGGAAGTATTCTTCGTCGAAGCCGAGGCCGCTGGTGCAATGCACGATGACCGGCGCACGGGCGTTCGGCTTGCCCGCGAGCCAACGTGCGACGAGACGGTAGGCGAAGGCGAGTGCCTCGGTTGGGCCGGGTTCGCCGAAGGGGTTGAACAGTTGAGTGAAGTTCCGGGGAAGGTCTTCGCCACTTTCGGCGAGTTCTTCCAACGCAATCTCGGCGAGGGGAATTGTGGAGCGGGTGTTCGCCCCGTGTAGCAAGCGGAGGATTTCCACACCGTCCGAGGTAGGGCGAATGCCGAGTAACGCGATCTCGAAGGCGATGCCGGTATCGCCGGCCGCGATCAAGCCTTCCAGCAATCGATTGATGAAGTCGTTGGCGGTGAGGTGTGCCGGGAACGTGCCGGTTGGGCCTTCTACGTCCCGGTTCATCTCCTCCGAAAGATCGAAGAGCGCGACGAACAAACCGGTGGCAACGGGGGGTGTCATAGGAAGTTATTCATATGCCCACGGCAGTTTCAGGCCCATGGGCCGGAGCATTCGTGCTTGACCCGGCAAAGGTGCCGGGGGAGGAAGTACTCCGTGGCACCCCATGGCACCTTCATGTGGCACCACATGGCACCCGTGAACACCGATCATCATTCTCTCACAATGTGCCCGGCCGTGGGCATTGTTCACGATCTTCGGACGCTCCGCGTCCTCTGCGTTCCGTATTCGATCACATTATCCTTATGATAACTCGGGCCGCGGAGCGACCGAAGATCGTTCCGCGCGAGGATCGCTCAGAGTGCGGGAACGAGGGAAAAGGCTATAGGATAAAGGATAAAGACTATGCACCGACTCGATGCCGACAACGCGGAAATGTTCATCCCAATCCGCTCCGCCGAGTTGATCGACCTGCTCTGCGCCGTGAAAACGACGACGCACGAGAACTTTTCTTTAGAGGATCAGGAGCGGTTTCGCCTGTTCGCCGATCGCGTGTCGAACCACTTCCACCAAGAGCAGCGCAAGCTCTTGACGGCGCTGAAGGACGCCTACGCCTTCTTCGACCCCGATGCCGACACGATGAAGGTCTACATGCCGAACGCCGAGGAGATGGAACGGAACCGCGACGCACTTTTCCGCGACTTCGTCGAACTGTTGAAGTCCGCGAATTACCGCCACCTGAGCCGACAAGAGATCGAGATGTGCATCAAAGGTGCGAGCGCTTGGGGGATCGACATGCACGTCAACTGGGATATCTTCGAGCGTGTCGAAATGTTCGTGCGCGGCAAGGCGATCGGCCAACGGCCGAAGCGGCACCCGTGGCGTTTCTGGAAGACACGAATGCTATCCATCGCCACGTTCCAACGCACCGTTGTCATCTTGAAGCTGAAGACGAACAAGAACTTGGGCGCGGATGTCGACGTGAACCACATCTTTTTGAAGCTCTTCAAAGACATCCCCGAAATCGATTTGGAGATGCTGCTGCCGGGAACGGAACTGAAAATGCCGAAGCTGCAGCGCGGCAAGTTGGGAGCGACAGTCGCGTCGTCGATCGGCTACGTCGGCTGGAAGCTCAGCGCGGTGCCGATCGCGAGCATGCTCGCGGGATCGATGTACGCGCTGGTGGTAGGACTGTACACGCCGCTGGTGCTGATCGTCGGCTACGGCTACAAGACGTATGCCGGTTTTCAGACGGCGAAGCAGACGTACCAACTGAAACTGACGCAGAGCCTCCTCTTCCAGAATCTCGACAACAACGCCGGGGTCATTTACCGCCTCGTCGGCGAGGCGCAGGAGCAGGAGGTTCGCGAAGTGCTGTTGGCCTACTACTTCCTTTGGCGCTTCGCCGGGGCAGCCGGTTGGAGCGCAGAGACACTCGACGGCTGCGTTGAATTGGAGTTGGGGAAGTTCCAGGGGCGGCAGATCGACTTCGAGGTCGCCGACGCGCTGAGGAAGTTGAAGAACTTGAAACTCCTGGCTAGCGACGAGCCGACCTACCGGGTGATCCCGCTGGAACAGGCAATTGATCAACTCGACCCGTACGCTCGAAGGTAGTCGATTCGCCGACTTCGTGAAGACGAATGATTTTTCCTCGTTTCCACGGTATGCGTGCAGAACGTGGGAACAGGCCGAAGGTATCACGACTGCGGTTTGCCCCGCTGAACGCCGAGCGAAAAAGTCTGAAGAACGCTTGCGGAACCCGCGAACGATCGTTACATTTCACTTCGGGAAAGCTGCACGCCAGCGAAGGCACAGGTTTTGGATCGTGAGTTCTTGCTGCGGAGCAAGGCGGATAGACTTCTCAACTTTTTTTCGCAATAACTACGTTCACACCACGCGGGTTCCACCTCGTTTCTCCAACCGCATTCGTCAAAACGCGGTTGGCGACCCTCGCTGGGCGCTTCGGCCAACAAGATCATTCGTACGCAATCGCTTCCGGGATGGGCGTCTTCACGGCGCGGAGTGCGGGCATCAGCCCGGCGAGCGTGGCCACAGTGAGGGCACCCCCGGAGATCACGAGCACTTGCTTCCAAGGTAACAGCAACGCGAAATCGAAACCCGATTCCTCGAACAGCACCACCCGGAGCACGTACCATTCCAGCGGAATGCCCATGAGAATGCCGAGGACGGTTCCGAAGAGGCCCATGAGGATCGCCTCGGCGAGCACGGTGCCGATCACTTGGCCGGGCGTCGCACCGATGGCGAGGAGCAAGCCGAGTTCGCGTTTGCGTTGCAGCACGGAAATGAGCAGCGACGTGATGACGCCCAGGGATGCCACTATGCCGATGACGATCTGTTGCAGGTGAACGAGTTTGTAGATGCGCTCGATGAGGTCGCCCAGCATCTTGCGGAGGGCGATGCGATCCGCCGTGACGAAGCCGCGATCCGCGGCGAACTGCTTCACCCGTTCCCGCGCGGCCTCCGAACCCGGTTCGGTAAACACGTGGGCGATGTCGATCAAATTGTCTTCGAACAAACGGGCGTACACTTCTCGATCCATGAAGAGCGTGCCGCGGCTCCAAGAGTAATCGTTCACCATATCCAGTACCTTCAACTCCACCGGCCCGCGCGGCCCGTTGAGCGTCACCGTATCCCCCACGGCGACCCCGTGGCGGCGGGCGAAGTTGTCGGACATCACCACGCCATCGGCGCGGCGGAGCTTGCGGAACTTGTCGAGGTTCGGCAGGCCGTTGGGCCCGCGTATCTGGCTGGCGTCGATGAACTCATCGAGGTCGATGGCGGTGATGAAGATCAGGGTTCCCTTGTATTCGGGGCGCACGTAACGCAACCCGGCGACGTTCTCGACGCCGGGAACCTTGTGCAGATCATTCAACACTTGCGGATCGAGCGGGCACATCGAACTCACGGCTTCGGTGACGTTCCCGGCGGCGATGAACTGATCGGCTTGAATGACTTCATCGAGCCAGCGGGTGACCGGTTCTTCGTTACTGCGACCGACGCCCGCGGTTTGGATCATCACCGCGACACCCGCTGCGAGTGCCCCGATCACCAACCCCGTGCGGCCCGGCGAACGGATCAGGTTGTCTGCGGCGAGGCGGGCTTCGATGGGGAGCGTGGCCCGCAACAGCGGTTGCAGGGCGCGCACGGCAACGGCGACGAAGATCGGCATCGCGAGGAGCAACCCGACGAGCACGCAGACCATGCCGCCGAAGGCGCCCACGCGGGCCGGGAGTTCATCCCGCGTGAGGATCATCGCGAAGCCCCCGGCCACGAGCGTGGCACAGATCGCCCGGTGGGCGTTCTGCCAACCGCCCCCCGCACCGGCGGGCGTGCGCCGAACGACGTCGGCGGGATCTTGGTACGCGGCTTGGATCGCCGGGACGAGCGCGGCCAGAATGGCGGTGGCGATGCCCGCAGCGAAAGCGAGGGCTACGGTCGCGGTCGTCGGCCAATACGGTTGGGCGTCGTTGTTCGTGAACATGCTCGACATTTCATCTTTGATCAGATCGAGGGCGAAGCGGGCCATGCCGATGCCGAGGGGGATTCCGAGTAAGCCGCCGAGGAAGCCGAGGATCATCGCGGCCACGGCGAAGATGCTGAGGATTTGCCAACGGGCCGCACCGATGGAACGGAGGACGCCGATATCGTGCCGGCGTTCGGTGACGGTGACGGAGAGCGCGTTGTACACGAGGAACAATCCAACCACCATCGCACCGACGGAACACAGCGTGAAGCCGATCTGAATTCCGCCCACGATCTCTTGGGTGCTTTTGCCTTGATCTTCCGGAGTGCGAACCCCGGCCCGGCCGTTTGCCAGTTCGGTAAGGCGGGCTTTCACCGCCGCTTTGTCCGCACTGGGTTCGAGGATCACATCGATGCGGTTGATGCGGGGAAAGCCGGGGCGAACAAACTGGGCGGCTTGATCGATCTCCATACCGACGAGGTTCGGCCCCAATCCAGCCAGTGGGGATTCTTTCTCGACTTTCACAACGACGATCGGTGCGCATTCGAGGTTGCGTCCGCCGAAACGCAGAAGGTAAGGAGCGTCATCCGATTTGCGGTTCGATACCCAATCGTTGTAGAGTTGCTCTGAAAGAACAATCTTTTGGCGATTCAACGCTTTGAACCACGCGATTGCCGAAAGTTCCGCCTTTTGGAATTTCGCTTGCAGAGCGTTGTTTCCGTTCAGAACTTCGAGCATCTTCTCCAACGAAAGCAGTTCGACCGGCTTGGTATCGGAAGGCAGTTGGTGCGAAGCGAGATCGATGCCGAGGAGCACCGCGTTTTTGTTCTTGAATTCGGGGAGAGTGACCCGTTCGATCACCACGGGTTGTACGCTTTGCACGCCGGGGACGTTCGCCGCTCGGATGTCGTCCGCGATACTCTTTTCGACGCCGATTTCGCCGTTGCTCACGTAGAAATCGCCGAGGCCCATCGGCGTGGTTGTCTCGGTCGCGGCCACTTCGATGCAACGGTTCAGGATGCGCGTGGAAACGAGCGTGGCGACGCCCAAGGCGATGCTCAGGATGATGAGGGCGGATCGCGTCCAGCGTTGGCGGAGATAGCGGAGGCTGAGGAGTTGAAAGACGGCGTGCATTCGGCGTTCCTTGCCGACGGGGATGCAGGGCCGAACCTTGGCCGGTCGCTCGGGCGGCAAGATTGTTATACGCTTTGCGGAAAGGGCGGGTCAAGCGGAAGCCCTCCCGCCGAATGTGGTGAACCCGTACCGCAACTCATCATCTTCTTCCACAAGCAAATTGTGGAGATCCTTCCAGAGTTCAATTCGCAACCCGTACAAGATCCGATTCATGTCGGCCTTAGTCATTGGCCCTTCGATGCTCAATGATGCTTTCGTATCGCCCATTCAGTCAATCCATTTAAGCGTTATCGCGAGCCGGAAGCGTCAGCGGCGGTATGAGCCAAAATCGTCGCTGACGCTTCCGGCTCGGAAAAACTACGCGATCCCCTTGATCGGTTCGGCCCCTTCGACGCCGACCAGCTTCTGATCCAACCCGCTGTAGAAGTAGCTGAGCTTGTTCGGGTCGAGGCCCATCTGGTTCAGCACCGTCGCGTGCAGATTCTTCACGTGGTACTTCGCGCCGTCCGGCGCGGAACCGAGTTCGTCGGTCACGCCGATACTCTGGCCCCCCTTGATGCCGCCGCCGGCGAGCCACATTGTGAACGCCTCGCTGTTGTGGTCGCGGCCGGACCCGGCCGAGTACTCGGCGGTCGGCTGGCGGCCGAACTCGCCACCCCAGACTACGATGGTGGAGTCGAGCAGCCCGCTGC
>Ga0105047_10020983_pt1 | contig 10012 bp, 7 predicted proteins | sample MAT04_FD_78384 | JGI IMG/M metagenome (GOLD analysis project Ga0105047, IMG submission 78384) | Freshwater microbial communities from Lake Fryxell liftoff mats and glacier meltwater in Antarctica - MAT-04 (megahit assembly) | ecosystem: Environmental > Aquatic > Freshwater > Ice > Liftoff...
CGCTACATCGCCGATCGTTTCCTGCCGGACAAAGCGATCGATCTGGTCGACGAAGCCGCCGCTAAGCTCCGCACCGAAATCGATTCCCTGCCCTCCGAACTCGACGAAATCTCCCGCCGCCGCATGCAGCTCGAGATCGAGCGCGAAGCGTTGCGCAAGGAAAGCGACCAAGCCTCTCGCGATCGGCTCGAGAAGCTCGAAAAAGAGCTCGCCGAACTGAAGGGCCAGGAGCACGAACTCCGCACCCAATGGCAAGCCGAAAAAGGCGGCGTCGATAAGCTGCGCGCCCTCCGCGAGAAGCTCGAGCACACCAAGCTCGAGATCGATCGCGCCGAACGCGCCTACGACCTCAACAAGGCCGCCGAACTCAAGTACTCCACCCTCATCGACCTCGAAAAGCAACTGAAGGCCGAAGAGGACCGCTCCGCCGCCACTCCCACGCAGGGCCGCTTGCTGAAGGAAGAGGTCTCCGAAGACGACATCGCCGACGTCGTCAGCCGCTGGACCGGCATGCCCGTCAGCCGCCTGCTCGAAGGCGAAATGCACAAGCTCTTAAATCTCGAAAGCGAGCTCCACGAGCGCGTCATCGGGCAGGACGATGCCGTCACCGCCGTCGCCCAGGCCGTCCTGCGCGCGCGCAGCGGCTTGAAGGATCCTAACCGCCCCGTAGGTAGCTTCATCTTTCTCGGCCCCACGGGCGTTGGCAAAACCGAGCTCGGCCGCGCCCTGGCCGGCTGCATGTTCGACGACGAACGCGCCCTGGTCCGCATCGACATGACCGAGTATCAGGAGAAGCACAACGTCTCGCGCTTGATCGGCGCGCCTCCCGGCTACGTCGGCTACGAAGAGGGCGGCCAGTTGACCGAGCAGGTCCGCCGCCGTCCTTATGCCGTGTTGCTGTTCGACGAAATCGAGAAAGCGCACGCTGACGTCTTCAACGTCCTCTTGCAGATCCTGGACGACGGCCGCTTAACCGACGGCCAAGGCCGCATGGTCGACTTCAAGAACACCATCATCATCATGACCTCTAACCTGGGTTCGCAGCGCATCCTCGAATACCGCGGCGCTTACTCGGGTAGCGAGTTCGACATGATGAAGCTCTCGGTAATGGAAGAACTGCGCCAGTTCTTCCGGCCGGAATTCCTGAACCGGGTGGACGAAACTATCGTCTTCCACGGCTTGTCGCTGGAGCATTTGGAGAAGATCGTCGAAATCCAGTTGGGCGTGCTGCGCAAGCGGCTGGCCGAACGGCGGATCGAACTCGAGCTCACTCCCGACGCCCGTCAGCACGTCGTCAGTGTCGGCTACGATCCCATTTACGGCGCCCGGCCTTTGAAGCGCGCCATCCAGCGCGAAATCGAAAATCCGCTGGCCCGCAAACTGGTCTCGGGCGAAATCCATGACGGCGTCAAAGTCCGGCTCGATTACCAGCGTGGCTCGGGTGCCTTAAGCATCGAAGTCATCGAGCCCGTAACCATCGCGCCGATAACCGCCTAAAGAAACTCGATCCGGTAGTCTTCGATTACCGGGTTTGACAGCACATCCTCAGCCAGCACGCGGAGCTCCTGCTCCGCCGCCGCTCGGGAGGTACCTGCCGCAAAGTCAATCTCGAAGCATTTCCCTTGGCGTACTTCGGCAATCGACTTATGGCCGAGTCCGTTTAGCGCCCGGCGGACGGCTTGCCCTTGCGGGTCAAGCACGGAGTCTTTCATCATCACCAACACACGAGCTTTCACAGTTCTATTGTAGTTCGCACCGGCGTCCGGACTAAGGGCGCGCCCGTGGTTTTCATTGGATGTTCACCGAAGTCGTACTTGATGGGCTTCGAGCGTGGAGCCCACGGCCTGCTGGTAGCGGGCAATGGCCTTATTCAAGTCGAGCCGCGCGGCCACCGCGCGCCGGCGGGAATCGGCGTACTCGTTCTGACGGGTGAGTACCAAAAAGCTGGTGCTCTCGCCGGTGGCGAATAGGCGAGTCTCGCTATCCAGCTTGGCTTGAGCGGCGCGAGCACTCGCCTCAGCGGCGGTGATGCGTTGCTTGGCCGTTTCGATCGATTGAAGGGAGTTACGCACTTGCGCCTCAATCAATTGGGCAATCCGGGCTTGTTCGAACTTCAGTTGCCGCCCTTGCAGTACCGCCGTTTCCACATTGGCGAGCGCCGCGCGGTTGCGAATGGTCAGGTCGAGCGATACACCCGCCTGAAAGGTCGAATAATTTCCGCCAAACAAGTTATTCAAGGATTGTCCATAACCGCCGAGCAAGTTCGCTGGCAGGTTCCCTAAAGCGTCGCCGCCTAAACCGCCAAATGGGTTCGGAGCCTGATTCCGGGCACCGGCCAATCCGGCGCTGATGTAGCCAGCGTTTAAATTCAGTTGCGGCCGCGTCGCTTCCCGGGCTAGCGACTGCTGGATGAAGTTCGATTGCTGGCGGATGTCAGCCGCTTTGAGTTCCGGCCGCTGCCGCAGGGCCGTCTCCACCGATTGCGGCACATCAATCGCCGGAGCGTCGGAACCGCGCAGGTCGATAGGAATCAGCTCTTCGTTCCAAAGGCCGTTCGCGCGGTCACCCGATAGCAAAGGCTTCAGGATATTCTCCGCTTGCGTCACCACTTCGAGGCTGGCATAGTAAGTATCCCGCCGGCGTTCGAATTCCGCTTCGGCACCCGATAACTCCACGGCCGCCAAAATACCCGCGTCTATCTGGCGCTTCGAAAGGTCAAATTGCTTACGCGCCAGATCGACGGCTTCGCGCTTCACTTCGGCATCTTCACGCACCGCGACTAAGTCCCAGTAAGCCTGTTCCACGCGTAGCACGACGTCAATGGCTTTGACGGCAAAGTCCGTCTCGCTCAGAGTTACTTCTTTGCGACGAATCTGGATGGTGGCCCGCTCGTTATCGAGCGTCCGGTTGCGCAACAAGGGTTGAATGTAGGAGAACACCAATTGCGGTGTGACATAGGGCGATAGCCCCGTGAACGGGTTATTGGTGGTGATCCGGTTATTGTTAAAGTCGACCCGCGCCGTCGCGCCGTAGAAATTCACTTTCTGGCCGAGCGATAGGTTATTGGTAAACGATTGCTCCACTAACCTACCGTCGGCCGACACCAGGACGCTGGGCGTGGGCGTGGCGCGGCTTTCGAATCCCGGCGCATACCGAAAGAAGGGATCGTAAATGCCCTGGGCCGCCAGCAGGGACTTTTGGCTCAGTTGAGTATTAACGCGGTCGATCTCGATCTCAAGGTTATTCGCCAAGGCCATCTCGATCGCGGCCTGCAGCGTCAGTTTCCGTTGCGCCGCACCGACACCCACCCGCGTGCTGATCACGTCGGGTTGCCCACCGGGCAAGGAGCCCGCGAAGGTGAGTAACACGAGTAACCCGGCGGTCGCCGCGCGCAGGCGGAACAGTCCCGTCAAGCGTCCCCAGAGTTGCATGTGAGCCAGATCGTCGAAGAGCGAGTAAGCCACCGGAGTTACCAGCAAGGTGAGTAACAAGCAAAGCGTCTGTCCGCCGATCACAATGATCGCCACCGACCGGCGGGAACCGGAACCGGCCCCGCCGCCCAACGCCAGCGGAATCATACCCGCCACCAGCGCCGCCGTGGTCATCAGAATGGGCCGCAGACGATCGAGGCAGCCTTTGACTATCGCCTCCGGGCGCGCCATGCCTTCGCGCCGCAGATTCTTGATATGGTCAATCTGCAGAATGGAGTTCTTCTTCACAATCCCAAACAAAACCAGAATGCCCACCGACGAGTAAATGATCTGGTAATTTTCTTTGAAGACTAATAGTGACAGCACGGCAAAAGGCACAGAAAGCGGCAAGCTGAGTAAGATCGTAATGGGATCGACAAAGCTCTCAAACTGGGAGGCCAGCACCATGTACATGAAGATAACGGAGAGCACAAAGGCCACGACGAAATTCGAAGCCGCTTTGCCGAACTCACGGCTCGCCCCGGCTAGGGCTGTGGAATAACCCGGTGCCATATTCATCGCCTCCTGCTCTTTTTGCAAGACATCGAGCACATTCGACAGCGACTGTGGCGCGACGATATTGGCCGTCAGCATAATCTGCCGTTGCCGGTTGTAACGCTCAATCTGGGTCGGCCCCACTGACTCTTCAAAGCTCGCCACATTCGAAATCGCTACATTCCCGAGCGTCGTGGACGGAACGTAAAGGCGTTCGAGCGCGCCGGCCGAATCCCGGAACTCCTTATCCACACGTAACTGGACGTCAATCCGGTCGTCGCCGTCGCGGTAAGTAGACACCTGCCGGTCACCGCCCACTAGCGTTCGCAAGGCGGTGGCAATCGAAGAGACACTGACATTCAGGTCCGCCGCCTTATCGCGGTTAATCCGGACGCGTAACTCGGGCTTACCGCCTTCGTAAGAACTTTCGACATCCTCCACGCCTTCGAGCGCCCGCAGCTTGCTATTCAGAATGGTGGCGTACTTATCCAGTTGCGCTAGGTCCGGCCCTTGCAGCGTGAACATGAGATTCTTATTCGGGCCACCGCCTTGAACGAGCGCCGGACGCTGAACGCTGACAATGAGGTCCTTATAGTGCGAGAACTTCTCGCGGGCCATCGACATGATCGCATCCTGGCTTACGGAGCGTTCTTTGTCGCCCACCAAGCCGACCAGAATAAACCCGCGGTCCACTTTGCGTAACTGGTCCGCACCGATGGTAGTCAGGACGCTCTTAAAGCCGGGTAACTTACGGCACTCTTCTTCCAGGCGGGCCATCGTCGCATCGGAGCCTTCGAGCGACGAGCCCGGGGGCAAGCGGACGATCACTTCGAATTCACCCTGATCGTCGACCGGCAGAAAGTCCTTGCCGACCATCATGAATAAGGGGATTGACGAAGCCATCACTAACAAGCTGATCGCCGCAATTACCCAGCGATGGCTCATAGACCACACTAACATCGCGTGGTAAGCCTTGTTCGCCTGAGAAAGGATCCAGAATTCTTTGTGCGAACTCGTGGCTTCTTTTTTGCTCAAAAACCGCGAACTCAGCATCGGCGTGAGCGTAAAGCTGACTAACAAAGAAACCATCACCGCAAAGGCCGCCGTATAACCGAAGCTCGACATAAAGCGGCCGACAATGCCGCTCATCAAAGCGACCGGCATAAAGATGATCACCAGGCTCAACGTGGTGGCCAACACAGCCAAGCCGATTTCGCGCGTCCCCTCAATGGCCGCTTGCATCGGTTCCATGCCATCGTGCTGCATCTTCCGGAAGATATTCTCGAGCACGACGATCGCGTCGTCAATCACGATGCCGACCATCATCACCAAGGCCAGCATGGTAATCTGATTCAGCGTAAAGCCCATGGCGTCCATCAAGGTGTAAGTGGAAATGATCGAGGTGGGAATCGCCACGGCGGTAATCAGTGTGGAACGCCAGCTGCGAAGAAACAGCCACACGATAAATGCGGCGAATAATCCGCCTTCGATTAAGTGGACTTGCACCGCCTCGAAAGCCTGTTGAATAAAGTTCGATTGGTCGCGCGTATAGCGGATCTGGAAATCCTTGGGTAAGCGCGTTTGTAACTCGGCCACGCGGTCTTTCACGTCTTTAATGACGGCCAAAGAATTCGTGCCGGCCTGCTTACGGACTTCGAGCACGACGGCCGGCGTGCCATCGAGGCGCGCCAAAGTGCGCGGCTCTTCAAAGCCATCGACGACGCGGCCGATGTCGCTCACCCGCACCGGAGCCCCGCCAGTATTGGCGATCACGATGCGGGCAAAGTCCTGCGGCCGCTCCACGCGGCCAAAGGTACGCAGCGACATTTCGCGCTGCCCCTGCTCAATATTGCCGCCCGGCACTTCGACATTCTGCGAAGCCAGCGCGGCCCGCACTTGGTCGACGTTCAGCCCGTAAGCCTGTAATTTATTGCCATCGAGCCAAATCTGGATCTGCCGCAAACGCTCGCCCACAAACTTCACTTGCCCGACGCCGTTAATCGATTCAATATTCTTCTTAATAATGTCGTCAGCCAACTTAGTCGTTTCGCGCAGATCACGCGGCGAAGAGATCGCAATATTCACTACCGGCGCGGCATCGGTGGCAATCTTCTCGACCACCGGCGGATCAGCATCCTTGGGTAGCTGAGAAAGCATTGCACTAATTTTGTCGCGCACTTCCTGGGCGGCGACATCGGAGTCGCGCGCAAACGAAAACTGAATGCTGACGAGCGAGAGGCCTTCCGAAGAAACTGAGCGCAGCTCTTCGATGCCGGAGATGGTGTTGACGGCCTCTTCGATGCGCTTGGAGACCTGCGTCTCCACCTCTTCCGGTGCCGCGCCCCGCAGTGTGGTGGTGATGGTGACGATGGGCAGCTCGATCTTCGGGAAGAAGTCCACGCCCAACTTGCGGTAGGCGTTCAGGCCCAGCACCACCAGCGCCAGAATCAGCATGGTGGCAAAGACCGGGCGTTTGATACAAGTTTCGGCTAGTTTCTGCATGGGGTTAGTTCGCCTGTACCGTGCGGCCGTCAAAGAGGGCCGATAAATTCGAAGTCGCCACCGTATCGCCGGCCTTCAGTTGCGTGCCGGGCACCTCCACCCAGCCGTTCACTTCTGCCCCCGGTTGAAAGCGCAGTTCAACGGCCTTGCCTTGCCGGATCGCAAAGACCTTCGTTAGCCCGGCAATCGAATAGACCGCTTGCTTCGGTACCAGGTTCACGATCTGCGGATTACGCATGGCCAGCTTCACTTGCACAAAGCTACCGGGCCGCAAGCGGGCGTCATTCTCAAGCGGCCGCGCTTCGGCCACCAGCGTGCGGCTTTTGGCGTCGAGAGTGGGGTTCAACTGGCGCACCACGGCGTGGAACTCGGTGCCGGGCGTGGCATCGGTGGTAAAGGTGAGCGTCGTTCCGATCTTGGCCGAGGCGATGTCGCTCTCCGGCACTTCGACGCGCAGGCGCAGCGGGTAGGCCTTCACCAGAGTTACGATGGTGGCGCCTTCCTTTACGTATTGGCCAGGAGCAGCGGCACGGGCACTGACGATGGCGTCGAAGGGGGCGCGAAGCTCAGTGTCGCGCAGACGCTTTTCCACCAAGCCGACATCGGCGCGCAGGGCGCTGATGCTAGCGAGTTGCGTGCGCAGTTCGTCCTTGGTCTGCTGCAAGGCAGCTTGCCGCGCCTGGAAGGCCTTCTCCATTTCGGTGAAGCGCTGCTGCGAGATGTCGCCGCTTTTATAGAGCTTTTGGGCGCTATCGAACTTGGTCCCGGCGTCTTCCATCTGCGCTAACGCCTGCCGGATCGCCGGCGTGCTTTCGGGCGTGACGTTGATTTGGCTGGGGTTAAGCCCCATGCGCGCCAGCGCCTGATTCACAGCGGACTTGGCGCGTTCGAGCTGTAAGGTGAGCTCGGCGCGGTCGAGTTGAGCGAGCACTTGGCCCTTGCGGACGGACTGGCCGAAGTCGACACCGATGGAGTTGATGTGGCCGGGGATCTCGAAGACGGCGTTGATGGTGTCATCGGGTACCAAGGAGCCGGTGAGCTGCAGGGTGCGGTCCAGCGGGCGCGCGTCAACGGCGGCGGTCTTGATGGCGAGCGGGGGTTCTGGCTTAGCGACCTGGACGGGCCCGTCCTTATTGCCGCAGCTGATGAGGAGCAGAGCCAGGCTAAGGAGGATTAGCTTCATGGATTTATGCCTTAGGGGCGACGATGCCGTCGAGGTACAGGTCGATCATCTCGGACAGATTGGGGATGGTGGCGGAAGGGAAGAAGATGTTCTTTTTGGCCGCGTCGCTGACGATGCCCAGAAAGCCGAACATGATGGCGTCGGCATTGGCCTGGCGCAGGTGACCGGCTTCGATCTGCGCCTTGACGTACTGCCGCACTTGGCTGCAGAAGGAGACTTCGTGCCGCTGATAGGCGAGTTCAGCGAGTTCGTGGCGCTCGAGGGCGGCGAAATAGATGAGGCGGACGTAGTTGGCGTTGATCTGGTGCCATTCCCAAGCGAGTTTGGCGAGCACTTGGAAGACTTGGCGGACGCCGTATTGGGGGTCGTTGAGAACGGCCGGCAAGCGCATTTCAACCTCCGAGCCCATGACGGTTTCGATGATAGCGGTATAGAGGTCGCGTTTGGAAGGAAAGTGCTGATAGAGAACGGGTTCGCTGACGCCGACGGCGGCGGCCAGTTCGCGGGTGGTGACGCCCCGGAAGCCGCGTTCGCCAAAGAGGCGCATGGCCGTATCGATGATGGCGGCACGCCGCTCGACGGAGGACATGCGGGTAGTGGTACTCATAGGGCGCGCGTTAGTAAGCGCTAACCTAGGATACACTAACTTAGTGTTCACTAGCAAAAAAGCCGCCCCTTGCGGGACGGCTTTCGGGTTTCAAAATAGTGAACCTTATGGGATAACGTCGACGCCCATCGAGACGCAGGCGCCGCGAACCTGGGAGATGGCTGATTCCAAGGTGAAGCTGTTGAGATCGGGCATTTTGAGCTTGGCGATCTCTTCCACTTGCTTCATGGTAATCTTGCCGACCTTGTTCTTATTGGGTTCGGCGGAGCCTTTGGCCAGGGCGACGGCCTTCTTCACCAGGATGGCCACGGGAGGCGTCTTGGTAATGAAGGTGAAAGAACGGTCGTTGTAAATGGTGATGACGACCGGGATGATCAGGCCTTCCTGATCCTTGCCGGAGGTCTTGGCATTGTATTGCTTGCAGAACTCCATGATGTTGACGCCCTGCGGGCCCAACGCCGTACCAACGGGAGGCGCGGGAGTCGCCTTGCCGGCGGGAATCTGCAGCTTAACTTGTCCAGTAACTTTCTTAGCCATGAGTACCTACTCTAGTAATTAAATCTTTTCGACTTGCAGGAATTCGAGTTCGACCGGTGTAGATCGTCCGAAGATAGTGACCAAAACGCGCAGCGTATCGCGTTCGGGATGGACCTCTTCCACCTTGCCGGTAAAGTTGATGAACGGCCCATCGTTGATGCGCACCGTTTCACCCTTTTCGAAGACCTGTTTGGGACGCGGCCGGTCAGACGTGTTGGTCTGGCGGAAGAGCATCTGGTTGACTTCGTCGGCGGTCATCGGGATGGGCTTAGTGCCCCCGCCGACGAAGCCAGTGACACGCGGGGTGGCCTTCACTTCATGCCAGAGCCGGTCGTCCATTTCCATTTGCACCATCAGATAGCCCGGGTAGAGCATCCGCTCGGAGGTGACTTTTTTGCCGTTACGCAGCTCAACGACAGTTTCTTTCGGCATCAGGATATCGCCGATTTGGGTATCGAAGCCGAAGGCCTGGGCGCGTGTTTTGAGGCTCTCGGCGACCTTGGCTTCAAAGCCGGAATAGGTGTGGATGATGTACCACAGCTTGGTGGAGACAGGTTCTGGCTCGGGCTCAGCGGGTTCAGCGGGTTCAGCGGGCTCAGACTCAGCGGGCTCCACTTCCGGCTCGGTTGCAACCGCTAGACCCTCGTCTTCCGCCGCAGCGAGCGGTTCCTCGGGCACGAGGACGTCTTCGATATGTTCGGTGGTTTCCATGGCGTCTTGAGGTGGGGAGTCCTGGTCCGGGTCTTGGTCGATCATGGAACTACTTGGCTAAAGACCTGAAGATCTTGTCGATGCCTTGGGCAACGGCTAGGTCGACGATGAAGAAGAAGGCGGCGAAGCCGAAGACGGCCGCGACGACGACGGCCGTGGTCGCCTTTACTTGGTCCGGAGTGGGCCAAGTCACTTTGCGCATTTCGGCCTTTAGGTCCTCGACATATTCCTTGATTTGAGCGGGCCACGTGGCGATCCCAGCCGCCACAGTCGGGACCTCGTTTAACGGCTTTTGAACGGCTTCACTCACAACTGGGTTCCCCATACTGGCACTCTTTCACTTTTCTCGAAGACACTTTAAACAATCTGGCAAAAATCTGGCAGGGGCAGAGGGATTCGAACCCCCAAAGGCGGTTTTGGAGACCGCAGGTTTACCGTTAGCCTATGCCCCTGAATGGTGGCGACATGCGCCACCCACTATCTTAACCTAAACTAGGTGACAATCTC
>Ga0105047_10020984_pt1 | contig 10012 bp, 7 predicted proteins | sample MAT04_FD_78384 | JGI IMG/M metagenome (GOLD analysis project Ga0105047, IMG submission 78384) | Freshwater microbial communities from Lake Fryxell liftoff mats and glacier meltwater in Antarctica - MAT-04 (megahit assembly) | ecosystem: Environmental > Aquatic > Freshwater > Ice > Liftoff...
CAACGCTCCATTCGTGTCCGGCAAGGACTCGCTGAACAACGAATACGTCGGCACCGACGGGCAACGCCATGCAGTGCCTCCCACACTGGTGATCACGGCGATTGCCCATGTTCCCGATGCCGACCACTGCGTCACCCCCGACCTCGCCGAGCCCGGCAGTGCACTGATCCTGATCGGTCACACCGAGACCGAGTTCGCGGGCTCGCACCTCGACCTGCTCCAGGGGGCACCACGAAACGCCGGTGTCGTTCCGGCACCGGATCCCGACGCACCCGAGACGTACCGTCACCTGCACGCCGCCATGCGGGCCGGGCTCGTGGTCTCCTGTCACGACGTCAGCGAAGGCGGCCTTGCCGTGTCGCTCGCCGAGATGTGCATCGCCGGACGACTCGGCGCGCAGATCGACACGCTCCCCCACGACGACCTCGCCACGTCGCTTTTCAGCGAGTCGTCGGGACGATTGGTGGTCGAGGTGCACCCGCGCAGCGTCGATGCGTTCATGAAGATCATGGGTCGGTCGGCGTCCCGACTCGGAGCAGTCACCGACGACTCGCTGCTCTCGATCCCCGGTGTCGAGCCGATCCCCGTCGAATATCTGGCCGACGCGTTCAACAGCGCAGGTGCTCGATGAGCAGGGTCCGTGCACTCGTGATCGCCGGCCCCGGCACCAACCGCGACAACGACGTGCGCCAGGCACTCGAACTCGCCGGAGCCGACACCCGGATCGTGTTGGCCTCCGAGCTCGTCGCCCAGCCCACACTGCTCGGCAACGCCGGGCTGGCGGTCGTCGCCGGAGGATTCAGCTACGCCGACTCGCTCGGCGCCGGCCGCATGCTGGCGCTCGACCTGGTGCTCGGCGTCGGTGACGCGCTGCGCAGCTTCGTCGCCGACGGTCGGCCGCTGCTCGGGATCTGCAACGGCTTCCAGGTGCTCACTGCCGCCGGCCTGCTCCCCGGCGCACTCGGCCACAATGCCCAGGGTCGCTTCGACTGCCGCTGGGTGGTACTCGATCCGGTGCCGAACAGCGTGTCGATCTGGACCACTTCGACCTGGACCACTTCGATCGGAACGGGGGACATCACCGATCCGATCCACTGCCCGATCGCACACGGCGAGGGTCGCTATGTACATCCCGACCCTGACGCCCTCGCCGCTGCCGGACAGGTGGCACTGCGCTACGGCAGCACCAACCCGAACGGATCGGTCGCCGACATCGCCGGTGTGTGCGACCCGACGGGCGTGGTGCTCGGGCTGATGCCGCACCCGGAGAACCACATCGTGCGCCGCCAGCACCCTCGACACTCGCGTGGCGGTGGCGGCGACGCCCACCTCGGCCTGCGGCTGTTCGACAACGGTGTCCGACACGCGAAGCAGCTCTGATCCTCATGCCGACCGCACTGCCCACACCGCTCCCCGAGCCGCTGCTCGACATCGACGTGCCGCTCACCGATCGACGCGTCGGTAAGGTGCGCGTGTCCTATGCACTGCCGGGCCGACGTCGGTTGCTGGTGACGACCGACCGGCTGTCGGCGTTCGACCGGATCATCGCCGGTGTGCCCTACAAGGGCCAGGTGTTGAACCAGCTCTCGTGGTGGTGGTTCGAGCACACCCGCGACATCGTGGCCAACCACGCGATCTCCACGCCCGACCCGAACGTGCTGATCGCCACGGCAGCCACACCGTTGACGGTCGAGGTGATCGTGCGCGGCTACATCACCGGGGTCACCGATACCGCCCTGTGGACTCGGTACGCCGCAGGTGAACGGACGATCTACGGGCACCGATTCGCGGACGGGCTGCGCAAGAACACGCCGCTCGACGAGCCGATCGTGACGCCCACCACCAAGGGGGCGCACGGCGCGCACGACGAGCCGCTGTCGTCGGCCGACGTCGTCGCCGAGGGTCACGTGCCCGCCGAACTCTGGAGTCGGGTCGAGGCTGCTGCGCTCGGGTTGTTCGAGCGTGGATCCGAGCGCGGGCTGCACGCCGGGCTGATCCTGGCCGACACCAAGTTCGAGTTCGGTGTCGACGCCAACGGCGACCTGCTGTTGATCGACGAGGCCCTCACCCCCGATTCGTCCCGATGGTGGATCGAGGCGAGCTACGAGGAGCGTCTTGCGGCCCGTGAGGAACCCGAGAGCCTCGACAAAGAGGTGGTGCGTCGGGCGCTCGCCGCCGCGGGTTACACGGGCGACGGTCCCATTCCCGAACTGGATGACGACGTCTGGGCGACCACCGCACAGCGGTACGTCGACGCCTTCGAACGCCTCACGGGCCTCACGTTCGTGCCGGGCTCCTACCCTGCAGGACCACGGATCTACGCCGCTTCAGCGGGACTGGACATCGACTGACATGCGCACCCCGATCGCTTGCACACCGGTTCACGAGTCTGGCACCGGCATCGCCGACGACACCCCGAAAGACGAATGTGGCGTACTCGGCGTGTCGACACCGCACGGCGAGGGTGTCGCGCAGTTGGCGTTCTTCGGGTTGTTCGCCCTCCAGCATCGCGGCCAGGAAGCCGCCGGCATCGCGGTCAGCGATGGCAAGCGGGCTCGCGTCCACAAGGAGGCCGGACTGGTCGCCAACGTGTTCACGCCCGAGGCGCTTGCGCCACTCACCGGCTACCACGCGATCGGTCACACCCGCTACTCCACCACCGGCTCGAACGCCGAGCGCAACATCCAGCCGTTCCTGGTGGAAACCATGCACGGCCCGCTCGCACTCGCCCACAACGGCAACGTCGTCAACGCTCCGGCACTGCGCGAGGAACTCCTGAACCGAGGGTTCGGCCTCACCGCCACCAGCGACTCCGAGGTGATGACGCTGATGCTCGCCGCCGCCGGCGGCCAGACCTGGGAAGAACGGATCGAGCGCACGCTGCCCGCATGGAAGGGAGCGTTCTCGCTGGTGCTCCTCGCTGCCGATCACGTGATCGCCGTGCGCGACCCCTGGGGCTTCCGGCCGCTGTCGGTCGGGCGACTCCCCCATGGAGGCCACGCCGTGGCATCGGAGACATGCGCACTGTCCACCCTCGGCTGCGTCGACATCGACGAGGTCGAGCCGGGCGAGATGGTCACGCTGAGCGGTGCCGAACTCCACCGCTCGCAGGTGTTGGCACCGCAACCGCGCAGCGCCCGGTGCACATTCGAGTTCGTCTACTTCTCACGGCCCGACTCGGTGTGGGACGGCAACAACGTCCACCACGTTCGCCAACGGCTCGGGCTCCGACTCGCCCAGGAGGCACCGGCCGACGCCGACGTCGTGATCCCGGTGCCCGACTCGTCGATCCCCGCGGCCATCGGATATTCGAACGAGAGCGGCATCCCGTTCAACGACGGACTCATCAAGAACCGCTACATCGGTCGTACATTCATCGAGCCCACCCAGGACATCCGCGAGCGAGGTGTGGCACTGAAGTTCAACGCGCTGCGCGAGAACCTCGACGGCAAGCGGGTGGTGATGATCGACGACTCGCTCGTGCGCGGCACCACCGCCGGGCCCCTGGTGAAGCTGGTGCGTGACGCCGGTGCCACCGAGGTGCACGTGCGCATCACCTGCCCGCCGATCACGCACGCCTGCCACTTCGGTGTCGACATGGGCCACGACGGCGACCTCATCGCCGGACGCATGACCATCGAGGAGATGCGCGAACACATCGGCGCCGACAGCCTCGCGTTCTTGTCGCTCGACGGGATGATGCTCGCCGTTGCCGACCGGGAGGCCAGTGACGACGACGGCTACTGCAACGGCTGCTTCACCGGCAGGTACCCGATCCCCGTCGTCGACGCCCAGCCCAAACTGTCGTTCGAAGGCGTCCTCGCATGACCCGCCACCCGCATCTCGTGAACGATCTCACCGCTGACAGGTGGAGTTGTTCACGAGATCACCGGCGAGGTGTGTGCTGATGCGTGTGCTCGTGGTCGGCGGCGGCGGGCGAGAGCAGGCGATTGCCTGGGCGTGTCGCCACCATGGCCACGACGTCCGGCTCGCACCCGATCTCGGTGATGCGTCAGCGGGCGACACCGACCTGGTGATCCCGGGACCCGAGGCAGCATTGGTGGAAGGGGTCGCCGACGAGTGCGCAGCCCGCAACATCCCGTGTTTCGGACCGACGGCCGAGCTCGCCCGGCTCGAGTCGTCGAAGACCTACGCCCGCGAGCTGGCCACCACGCTCGGGATCCCCGGGCCACGGTTCGCGTCGTTCGACGCTGCCGACGCGGCGATCGCCTGGTGGCGCGAACTCGGTTGCCCCGTGGTGATCAAGCTCGACGGACTCGCGGGCGGCAAGGGCGTCACGATTCCCGATGGCGATGCCGCAACCATCGAGGCCATCCGGGCCGCATCGTCATCCGGGCCTGGTCCGTTCCTGCTCGAAGAACGTCTGCGGGGGCCCGAGTGCTCGCTGTTGGCGCTGTGCGACGGCGTGCGAGCGGTCGCACTGCCGCTGGCGCAGGATCACAAGCGGTTGGGTGAGGGCGACACCGGTCCGAACACCGGTGGCATGGGCGCCTTCGCGCCGGCGCCCGTCCCGTACGACGCGGACGACCTGGTGGCCGAGTTCGTGCAACCCGTGCTCGACCACTTCTGTACCGCCGGGACGCCATATGTCGGCGTGATCTTCGCCGGGTTGATGCTCACCGCCGATGGACCACGACTGATCGAGTTCAACGTCCGCTTCGGCGATCCCGAGGCCCAGGCCGTGCTCCCGCTCGTCGAGACCGACATCGCCGAACTCGCGCTGCTCGCAACCCATGGCGATCTCGATCAGCTGCCGGTCGTCGTGCGATCACAGGCAGCGCTCACCGTGGTGGCTGCCGCCGCGGGCTACCCCGATGCGCCGGTCGCAGGCGCAACGATCACCGACGACGTGGTGAGCGGCGCGATCGGTGTCGATGGCACCACCACGCTGCGCTTCGACGCCGGCGTCGACGCCGAGGGGCGAGTCGCTGCCGGGCGGGTACTCGCCGTCACGGGAATCGGATTCGACCTCGCCGAAGCGCGCCGGGCCGCGTACGACCACATCGAACGCATCCAGTTCGATGGCATGCAGGTGCGCCGAGACATCGGGTGGCGGGCGCTCGGTGCCGAACTGACCTCGTATGCAGCCGCTGGCGTCGACATCGACGAAGGCACGCGCGCTGTCAGCGAGATGAAGGCGGCCGTCGAGGCCACCCACGACAACGGCGTCCTCAAGGGTGTCGGATCGTTCGGCGGGGTGTTCTCGGCGAAGGCGATCCTCGAACTCGACGACCCGGTGCTGGTGGCGTCCACCGATGGCGTGGGTACGAAGGTCGAGCTGGCCGCACGCCTGGGAAGGGCGCGCGGCGTCGGCATGGACATCGTCAATCACTGCATCGACGACGTGCTGGTGCAATCAGCACGGCCGCTGTTCTTCCTCGACTACATCGCTGCCTCGGTGCTCGACGCCGACATGGTCGCCGACGTGGTGCGAGGCATGGCCGACGCCTGCAAGGCCGCTGGCTGCGCGCTGCTCGGCGGCGAGACCGCCGAGATGCCGGGCGTGTACCTGCCGGGGGCCTTCGACATCGCCGGCACGCTGATCGGCGTCGCCGAGCGCTCTGAGCTCCTCCCCCGCGCCGACGTGGCCGCTGGCGACGTGTTGATCGGCGTCGGATCGAGCGGGCCGCACACCAACGGCTACTCGTTGCTGCGCAAGGTGTTCGACTGGATCCCGCTGGACGTCGTGCCCGACGGCTTCGACCGCACGCTCGGCGAGACACTGCTGGAGCCGCACCGCTCGTACCTCGACGTGCTACGCGCCGCGCTCGCCGCCGGCAACGTGAAGGCGCTGGCCCACATCACGGGCGGCGGTCTTCCCGAGAACCTCCCCCGGGTGCTTCCCGACGATGTCGACGCCCGGATCGAACTCGGGTCGTGGCCGGTGTCGCCGCTGTTCCGTCTCGTGCGCGAACTCACGCCACAGATGACAACCGACGAGCTGTACCGCACCCTCAACATGGGCATCGGCATGGTGATCGTCTGCGGTCCCGACGACGCAGCCGCCGTCCAGGCCACCATCGACGAACCCACCTGGATCATCGGCGAACTGGTCCCCGGCTCCGGCCACGTCCACCTCCACTGACATGGGCTCGCGGTGTGACTTTTCGTTCAGGTGACGGGGGTGCTGCGAGGCCGATCGGTAGGTTCGATGCATGGGAACCACCGCCGCCCGCCGCAAGCGACTGGTGGTATTGGTTTCCGGTTCCGGGTCGAACCTGCAGGCGATCATCGACGCCTGCGCCGACGAGCGACTTCCCGCCGAGGTCGTTGCCGTCGTGTCGAACAAGCCGGACGTGTTCGCGCTCCAGCGAGCCGATGCCGCTGGCGTGCCGGCCGTCCACGTGGGAGTGCATCCGGGCGAGGAACGCTCCGACTACGACGCCCGCCTCGCCGACGTGGTGGCGGGGTTCGATCCCGACCTCGTGGTGCTCGCCGGGTGGATGCGCATCCTCACGTTGAGCTTCCTCGGCTGGTTCCCGCAGCGCGTGGTCAACCTGCATCCGGCGTTGCCCGGCGAACTGCCCGGCACCGGCGCCATCGGAAGAGCGTGGGACCAAGCCGTCGCCGGCGCCCGCACCCAGACCGGCGTGATGGTCCACCTCGTTCCCGACGAAGGTGTCGACGACGGGCCCGTGCTCGGCACCGCGATCGTGCCGATAGACGTCAGCGCCGGGTTCGACGCCTATGCCGCACTCGTCCAACGAGCCGAACACCGCCTACTCGTCGACACCGTCAGCGCACTCTGTTCCACCGCCGCCCATCCCTCGGAGGTCTCCGCATGACCCGCACGAACCCCAACGACGACTTCTTCGATCGTTTCGAGGCGCTCACCTTCGACGACGTCGTCGTCATTCCCGGCTACTCCGACACGCTCCCCGATGCCGTCGACACCTCGGCGACGTTCGCCCGCGACATCGAACTCGCCGTGCCGTTGGTGTCGGCAGCGATGGACAAGGTCACCGAAGGACGCATGGCCGTCGCCATGGCCCGCCACGGCGGCCTCGGCGTGATCCACCGAAACATGTCGATCACCGACCAGGCCGCCGAGGTGCAGAAGGTGAAGCGCTCGCAGTCGGGGATGATCACCGACCCGGTCACCTTGCCGCCGACATCGCTGCTGCAGGACGCCGAGGACCTGATGGCCAAGTTCAAATTCTCGGGCGTGCCGATCACCGACCCCGACGGCCGCCTCGTGGGCATCCTCACCAACCGCGACATCCGCTTCTGCGAGGGCTCCGACTTCGAACGCCCGATCACCGAGTTCATGACCGCCGACGGCCTCGTCACCGCCGAAGTCGGCACGTCGCTCGATCAGGCCAAGGCCATCCTCCAGCAGCACCGCATCGAGAAACTGCCGCTCGTCGACGCCGACGGCCGACTCGCAGGGCTCATCACGGTCAAGGACATCCAGAAACGCCTCGACTTCCCGAATGCATCGCGCGATGTGCGTGGCCGCTTGCGTTGCGCTGCCGCTGTCGGCGTCGGCGACGACCTCGAGGATCGGGTGGAGGCGTTGGTGGCGATGGGCGTCGATGCCATCTCGATCGACACCGCCCACGGCCACTCCGCCAACGTCGTCAAGGCCATCCAGCGCATCAAGGGCTCGTGGCCGGACCTCGCCGTCACCGCTGGCAACGTCGTCACCGCCGAAGGCGTCGAGACACTCGCCAACGCAGGCGCCGATGCGATCAAGGTCGGCGTCGGAGCGGGGTCGATCTGCACGACTCGTGTGGTGTCAGGTGCCGGGATGCCGCAGCTGTCCGCGATCTGGTTCAGCGCCGAGCGGGGACGCGAACTCGGCGTGCCGATCATTGCCGACGGTGGCATCACGTTCTCGGGCGACATCGTCAAGGCGATCGTCGCCGGCGCATCGACGGTGATGCTCGGCTCGTTGCTGGCCGGCACCGAGGAGAGCCCCGGCGAACAGGAGCTGTTCGAGGGCCGCCGGTACAAGAGCTACCGCGGGATGGGCTCGATGGGCGCCATGACCGGCGACAGCCAAGATCGCTATGCCACCGGCCAGTCGTCCGGCCCCAAGACGGCCGTCGGCGCCGGGTCGAACAAGCTGGTTCCCGAAGGCATCGAGGGTCGGGTGCCGTACTCGGGCCCGCTCGGCGATGTCGCCTACCAGCTCGTCGGCGGCCTTCGTTCGGGCATGGGTTACGCCGGCGCCGCCACGCTCGAGGCGCTCCGTGGCGCCCGCCTGATGCGAGTCACCACCGCCGGCCGCGACGAGAGCCACCCCCACGACGTCACCATCACCAAGGAAGCACCCAACTACCAACGCTCCTGACGGCTCGTAACGGTCACCCCACCCGAAAAAGTCCGGTGTCGTTGCGCTGAGCGCAACGACACTGCGCCATTTCGGATTCGGGTCAATTGCGTAGGGCGCTGAGGAGCTCCCAGAGGCCGACGTCGAAGGGCGACCGTGCCGCCTTCGACGACGGCACTGCTCGGCCTCCGAGTCGGGCGACCACCAGGCGGTGTTCGGGCACGATGTAGAGCTTCTGGTCGTCCTTTCCCAACGCTGCCACCAGGCTCGCCGGGGCGGTCGGCACGACCATGCCGGGGAACTGCACGTCGCGGCCCGGCAACATGAAGCTCGCTTGGCCGTTGAGCCACCACAGCAAGCCGTACGAACAGTTGAACGCCTGGCTCGCAGCGAACGACTGGTCGAGCCATCCAGCGGCGAGGCCTGGCGGACCCCCGTCGAGCACGAGTTGCCCGATGCCGAGTAGATCGGGCACCGTCGATCGCAGTCCGACCGGGGCCGCGAGGCCGGCTGGGCGATCGTAGAAGACCGAGTTCGACGCACCGGCCGGACCGAAGAGCCACTCCTGCGCGACCTCGTTCAGCTCGCGTCCGGTGATGGTGGTCAACACGTCGAACAGTGCGTCGAACGCGCCGCTGTAGATCCAACTCTCGCCCGGCGGGGCCACCACCTCGCGTCGATCGTCGAGTCCGCTACTCATCGCGAGCAGGTGCTCGACGGTGATGCCGGAGCTCTGCCCGCTCGGCGTCCATCGCCCTCCGAGCACGTCGTCGATCGGTGTGTCGAGCGAGACGAGTCCATCGCCGACCGCTCGGCCGACGAGCAGCGACACGATGCTCTTCTGCGACGACGCGATGTCCCGGGTGTAGGACGCATCCGTGCGATACCAGTCGTGGATCGTCGCTCCGTCCTCCCACACGGCGAATGCCTCACCGTTCGTGCGCTCGACGAACGAGTCGATCGGGCCGAAGTCGGCTCCCTGCAATGCCGTGGACGCGGCGTCAGTGGTCGGCGCCGGTGACGTGGGCGGCGGTGACGTGGTCGGCGCTGACGACGTCGAGGACGGTGTCGCGGTCGTTGTCGTGAGCAATGGGGACACCGTTGATGGAGTCGACGACGTTTCAGTCGCTGTGTCGCATCCGGACAGCAAGCGCGCGCCGAGGACGCTTCCAGCTGCGCCGAGCAGGAGTGTGCGCCTCGAGGTCATGGCTCCACAGTCTCCACCACCGAGGTGAGAGCACCACGAGAGTCGAGCCACTTGCACCGCGGGTCCACATCGTCAAGACTCCGTCAAGGCGACGACGACAGGGGCGGATGATGCAGCGACGGGGATGGGCCATGGTGACGCTCATAGCCGGACTCTGCGCGACCGCAGCCGTGGTTGCCGTGTCACCGAGTGCAGCGGCTCGCGAGGTCCATCTCACCGCCGCTGGCGACTACGGCGCGAGCCCCGACACCGACCTCGTACTGAACGAGATCGCTCGGCGAGATCCCGATGCCCATCTGGCGGTCGGTGACCTCGCGTACGGCTACTCGGCGACGCCCTATCAGTGGTGCGACTACGTCAAGCAGCATGTCGGCCAAGGGTTCCCGTTCCAGCTGGTCTCGGGGAACCACGAGAGCGAAGACAACAACAACGGCGACATCAACGACTTCAGCGCCTGTCTACCCAACCAGATCCCCGGGATCAGCGGCATCTACGGGCGCGAGTACGTG
>Ga0105047_10020985_pt1 | contig 10012 bp, 7 predicted proteins | sample MAT04_FD_78384 | JGI IMG/M metagenome (GOLD analysis project Ga0105047, IMG submission 78384) | Freshwater microbial communities from Lake Fryxell liftoff mats and glacier meltwater in Antarctica - MAT-04 (megahit assembly) | ecosystem: Environmental > Aquatic > Freshwater > Ice > Liftoff...
GCAAAATAGTGCGCCCTCCTGGGGAATGGGTTACTCGGCCATCAGGCACTGAAACTGAAACACTCGAAATCAAGGGCTGAAAATTTGCGTTCGACCAGCCATGCCATGGAAAAGAAGCCACTGGCAGTGAAGCGGAATGCTGCCAAATTTTGACCTGCTCTGCAATTCCTGTGGGGAAAAGCGGCAACCAACGAGCTAACAATTTTCCACCACCTGAGTACATCGCGTTTATTACGGCCTTGTATTCGCCGTTTTCCTGAAATATTTGGAGTAACGCTCCGATTTTCCCTTTGTGACGTGGCTGTACCGGCGGCTTTAGACGCAGGACTCCTTTAGTTAAAACCGCCGGTACAGCTTCGGCCAAGAACCTGTGGCTGAATTCCAAAAAATCCATACTTACACCATCGGGAATAGTCTTCTCTGCAAAATCATACAGCCGCGCCCGAAACGACGGAACTGCATGAAATTCTTTTTGTTGCCAACATTCAGCCAATTGACCCACCAATTTCTCCATGACTCCACTGGGCAAATCCAAGGCCACATCTTGTGCCACATCTTCAAAAAAGATTTGCTCTGGCGGGATGGGGGGCATTTTACCTCCATATTTTTCAAGAAATTTCTTTAACTCTTGCAAGGTCTCTCGTTGCAATTTTTGCGCTTCTTCGATGGTTTGAAACGGCAACGTCCGTGCTGCTGTGCGCAACCAATGAAGCAAGTAAGCGGCCTCGGTCAACAAAGGCGAAGATGGCAGGTAACCGAGGTAATTGTACAGCACCCCACACCAGCCCGGAGAAATGCCCTTTTCAGGCAGTTGCCACTCCAGCAATCCAATGTCAATCAGTTGATTAACAAGGCTATGCAATTGTGCTTGAGTCGCCTCCACCTCGTTTTCTAAAAGAGTGACCAATCCTTCAAAGGGCAATTGTCGGTCGTTTTGCAAAAGTGCGTTCACAACAAAATCAGCCACCGGATCGGGGTCAATTTTTTGAAAAGCCTCGCGTTCGCCATCGAAATAAAGCCACTCCCCCATCCCTTCACTCATGAGGGTCTCCAGGGGGGCGATACAAGGATTCAGGACAACCCGGAGCGATTGAAAAAATGCTGGTTCTCGCAGTAAAACCTCATAAATAGCGGGTAAAAGTGCTACATTAGGTGTGACCAACTGTTTGGAACCGAGCCACTCCCCTACCTGCTCCGAACGCCCGTCGGGACTATTGACGGGGTGATTTCGAGCCGCCCCGTCAATAGGCCCGATGGGCAGAACCTGCACCGTGGTAAACCTCCCCAAGGGCGAAGTTTTGAACACCGCCCTTGTCAGGTACTGCAAAAGAGAAAACGCGGTGCGGCGATCTTTTTTGTCAAACTGATCTACCGGTTTATCCGCAAAAGAGGAGAGACTGGCGAGCAGATCGTGACTGGCAAAAAGCAGTGCACGCCTCAGCGTATCATTTTTAGAACAGATTTGGAGGTGCTTGTAATTGGCTGCAAGGTTTTGCTCAAAAAGGATTTCGGCATCTTGATTTTTTTGCTTTGTTTTTTGCAAAAAGTGAAGACTTTCAAGGAGTTGAGAGCAATTTAATTCGGCTTGTATGTTTGCCTCAAAAGTCGGAGAAGGCAGTTTTTTGCGCTGATAAAAATCTTTTCGGGCATTATATACGGCGGTTCTTGTGGGCGAATCGGGCAATGAAAAAAGTGCATCGTCGAAGGACTTAAGCAGTTGTTCTTCCGAACCATGTTCAGCGTTTTGCAGCGCAGACCAATCGGGTATCCCGCAAGCAAGCGGCCTCCATGCGCCCAAAGGCAACCCTCCGGTACGAATGAGTATCAAGGGGAAAATTGTCATTGATTCCTTTTTATGATGAGAAAATTTTCTGCCCTTCCTTTTCTTTTACTTAGCATCCAAATTCTTGCACAAAGCAAAGAAAACAAACACTTTGCGATTGGTTTTTTTGCAGGGTTGGAGACACAGTCGCTGGGACTGGAGCCCTTGGGCAGCCGTAGACCAGAAGACTTGGCAGCATGGGCAGGCAGGGCAAAAAAGGGGGTATCGGTGGGCGTTTTTGCTCAAAAGCCCCTGCGTCGTTGGCTGCATTTTCAGCCAGAACTGTCCTTTTCCTATATTGAAAATCAGGTGATTTTTTTACCCGATGGATCTAAAACCTATCGTTTTCTGGACGCTGAACTACCCTTTCATTTCGTGGTGTCTGACTGGCGGCGCAGCGATTTCCCCTTGCGCGGCTGCGTCATTTTTGGCGGACGATTGGGCTGGAATTTCGCCCAAAACACCTCCAGCTTGCTTAAAGTCTCCCAAGAGCGCTTTGCGCTCGACCTCGGGCTGGGCGCAGAAATAAAGATCAAACGATGGCGGCTCCAACCCGCTTTTGTATACTCTCATGGTCTGAATGACCTCCACTATTTAGACGATGCAAAATACGATGATGTGGTAGGCAAGATGGTGCGCGACAAGTTGTCGCTCAGAATTTTGGTTTGGAAATTAAAGAAATAAAAAAGGGACAACTATGTAGCCGTCCCTTTTTTGATTAGGTTTTTGAGAAATCAGTTCATCTGCTGGAAAGCCCAAAAAAGCAAGGCAAGGTGAAATGCCAAAGCAAAAATGGTGACAAATGTTTTGTTCTTTTTCATAGTGGGAGGGTCGCGATCGGTTTTGTGCGACTGCCTTATAATGCCAAAAGCCGTGCCATTCGTATACCTCGAAATGTTATTAATTTTTAAAATCATTGGTTGTCAAGGTTTTAAAAAACGAAAAATGTGTTTTTTTGAAAAAAACACGGGTTGAAATACAGGTTGCGAGCATGATTTTTACCTTCGCCAAATCAAACATCACTTAAAATGAGCCAATTTCGACCCGGTGTCCTGCATGGACAGGAAGTCACCGACCTACTTAATTATGCCAATGAGCACAATTTTGCTTTGCCCGCTGTCAACGTCATCGGTACGAACTCAGTAAATGCCGTGTTGGAAACAGCGGCTGCGGTAAAGAGCCCCGTCATCATTCAATTTTCTCATGGTGGCGCAAGTTTTTACGCTGGCAAGGGCCTTTCCAATGAGGATCAGCGCGCAGCAATCCTTGGAGGCATTGCAGGAGCACAACATGTTCACACGATGGCAGAAGCGTATGGGGTGCCTGTTATTTTGCACACTGACCACTGTGCATTGAACATCCTCCCTTGGGTGGATGGTTTGCTGGATGCAGGCGAGCGCTTTTTTGAAAAAAATGGCTTCCCGCTCTACAGCAGCCACATGCTCGACCTTTCAGAAGAGCCGCTGCATGAAAACATTGAGATTTCGGCCCGATACCTCACGCGCATGGCTAAAATGGGCATGACACTCGAAATCGAACTTGGTGTGACAGGTGGCGAAGAGGACGGCGTGGACAACTCTGATGTGGACTCTTCCCGGCTCTACACGCAGCCCCACGAGGTGGCGTATTCTTATGAGCATCTGAAAAAAATCAGTCCCAACTTTACGGTTGCCGCTGCATTTGGAAACGTGCATGGCGTTTATAAGCCCGGAAATGTGAAACTCCAACCCGTAATCTTGAAAAATTCACAAGATTACATCCGTGAAAAATTTGAGCTCACCGAGAAAACACCCGTGAATTTCGTATTCCACGGCGGCTCTGGATCAGCGCAATCGGAAATCCGCGAAGCCATTGAGTATGGCGCCGTGAAAATGAACATTGACACGGATATGCAATGGGCTTTTTGGGACGGCGTGCGTGGTTACCATGATGCAAAACGCGGCTATCTGCAATCCCAGATCGGCAACCCGGATGGTGAAGATAAACCAAACAAAAAATACTACGACCCGCGTGTGTGGCTACGCGAAGGCGAAAAAACCTTTGTGGCAAGGCTTCGTATTGCTTTTGAAGATTTGAACTGTATTGGGAAAAACCAGTGATCGTAAGGAAAGCGGCACACCTAAAATTGCCAATGGTTTGAAAAGGTATGCCACTCTTAAATAAGTTTATTTCCCATCTTCAACGGGAATCCATATCCGCTTGCCAGGTATTAGAGAATCATCCAGTCCGATGTTGTTGATTTGAGATAACTCAAAAGGAGAAACATCGTATTTATCGGCAATGCTCTGGATTGTTTCCCCTTTTTTGACGAGATGCTGAGTGGACTGGGTGGAACTTGGGTCTGCGGTGGAGCTGCCCGACGGCGATTTTCGAGCCTTGGGTTTGACGCTCCCTTTTGCCGTTGAATCGTCTCGATCGTCATCCGCGTATCGTCGCTTATCATTAGATTCGTTGGAGGAACTGCGTTCAGCTGTATAGTCGTCGTCCAAGATGCTGGCTCGAGGTTTCTGTTTTGAGTCGGCAGGCCGCTTAGCGGTATATTTATTTCCGCTTACTTCATCGTACGCTGCGGGAGAATAGGTCGAACCATTGGACTTGGGTCTGGTCGCGCTACTGGGCCTCCGAGTGGTGGGCGCGCCTGTACTTGACTTTTTGGTAGATGCAGGAGTTGCTTCATTCTCGTAGTTGTAAGGGCTGTAACCCTGATCTTTTCTGCTGGCAGGCTTTCGCGTATAGGGGTCTTCGTCCACTTCCTCGTCCGCTTCTGGCTCTTCATCAACAGGTACCAAGAAAGTTTTGCCTGGCACAGGGTCTTCTTTTGGCTTGAGGCCGTTTATTTTAGCAAGTTTAGTAGCATCCACCTTGTATTTGGCAGCAATGGACCTCAGGGTTTCACCTTGCCTGACAGGGTGTTCTTTATAAAGTAAGACCTTGGCATCTTTTGCCTTTTTACCCGCAGCATCCTCCTCGTAGAGAGACGTTTCCTCGTATCGGTCTTCATCTTTGTACACTCGGTCGTCGTCGTAACTGTACGCTGCGGGTGTTTCAGAATCTTCAAGGATGCGCTTTGGTTTTGGGCGCGGAGTATAACCTTGTCTTTCGGTGCTGGATTGTCTTTTCACCGTGGGCTTCTTGGTGGTTGCCGAAGGATTTTTGATCAGCTTCCCATCCACATTGCAGGTGCATTCCGGGATTTTGATTTTTTGGCCAATGGTGAGTGGCTCATCGCCTTCAAGTGGCATGTCGTTGGCAATCCGGATGCACTCTTCGGGGCAGTCGTACATTTGAGCGATCTTGTAAAGGTATTCGCCCCGGCGAACAATATGGGTTTTTGGGCGTGTGTCGTCGCTCGTTGTTTCCGATTCAAAGTAATCGTAATCATCCTTGTCCGCAGGTCCCTCAGAATACTCCACGGCTCGGTTGGGATCGTAGGTTTTTCCGCTCGGTTTTTTTTGTGCCCTATCTTTCTGGGCACCTTTTGGAGCAGTCCCTTGTATCTTCACTGTCTTTGCATTTTCCGGCTGATCCTCGGTATTGTAGATCTGGGCTTTTACCCCCTTATTGCTGGTGTTTGTGGGGCGCTTGGTCGCTTTAACAGGCGGCTGTTTGAGCCACAATTTTTGACAGACTTCAATGAGGTCGGGGTTTTGAATATTGTTCCATTTGATGAGGTCTTGTTCTTTTACCTTGTAGGTACGCGCAATGGCACGAAGGTTTTCCTTTTTCTGAACGATGTGGGTTCCAGGTTCCCAATCTTCGGCACATTGGACGCCATTTGCATCGGTGGAATAAACAGCAGGCGTTTCATCTTCCTGCTCCTTTTGCATGATGGAAGTAATTTCTTTGTCAGACTCAAAACGATCATCGCCATAGTTAGCCGGCTTTTGGTATTTTGACATGGCAATCTTGCCAGAGCCTTCCGGACAAGCTTCGGTGATATAATCGTCTATCGCCAATCCATTTACTTTCAACAATTGGATTTCGTTTTCCATGGCTGACGAAGCACTGGTTCCCGTGCGGTCATTGACTATGCCAATGCTCGGAATGAACTGAAAATCCGAGCGTATCTGACCAGATTTCACAGGTTCGCAATGGAAAGAATACTCCATAAGGCAATTGTTGAGTTTTGCCCCAGAGAAATAGGCTGCCGTAGGTGACCCCGCCACCGCCAGGTTCTGTTCGTTCACCAATCGGAGCGTGTCGAATTGAAACGAGCTCTGCCGCGCCCGAACCCAATATTTGGCCCCTTTACGCGCTACGAGCGTGGCAGATTCCACCGGCATGAGCCAATAACCCCCACTTTGACGCTGAAACACGATCAGCATTTGATGTATTCCACGGTTGATGCTCGCTACAAATGCGTCATCCAGGTTGAGGTTGCGACACGATACCGTACCTTCAGGCAACTCGGGTGAAAAAAGGCCCGCGCCTTCCGTCATAAAGATGAAGTGTTCTTGCACATTGGGCTTCACTGAATAAGCCCATACTGGGTTATCGCCCTTCAAATTTGGATACGAATAGCGGTATTCCAGCTGATTCATGCAGTCGCGGTTAAAAAGGACGTAAGTAACGTCCTGCGCTGGGAGGCTTTGGAATGAGAAAAATGCGGCAAGCGCAAGGAAAAAATGTTTCATGGCAAAGAATTTTGCTGGTGAAAAGGGCATTTTTATTATTAAATTTTACTGCAAGGTTATGGCAGAATTTTGAAAAAACATCCTGAAAATCAAGAAGATGGCAAAAAAACCTTCTAAAAGCTTACACAAACGTTTTAGTTTGACCATTTCTTGCCCTTGCCTACAATCGGTCGCGCTTTAAAAAACCTCCCAGCTCTGCCTACCTTCGCGCCATGTCAAAACCACTCATACTTGTCACCAACGACGATGGCATTGTCGCCCCAGGCATTCGCGCGCTTGTGGAGATTGCCAGCAGTTTGGGAGATGTTGTTGTTGTTGCACCTGATTCGCCTCAAAGCGGCAAAGGCCATGCCATCACCATTCACGAACCATTGAGGCTCAAAAAAGTCAACCCATTTCCAGGCATCGAAGCATGGGAAAGTTCCGGCACCCCTGTTGACTGTGTGAAGCTCGCCAAACATATAGTGCTCAAAGGCCGCCCCGTTGATCTTTGTGTCTCCGGTATCAATCACGGTAGCAATGCCAGCATCAACATTCTCTATTCTGGTACGCTCTCGGCAGCCATGGAAGCCGCGCTGGAGAGCATTCGCAGTGTTGGTTTTTCATTGCTCGACTACAGCTTCGACGCTGATTTCGAACCGGCAAAGCCCTGGGTGCGACGGGTCATGGAATTTATGCTCTCTCGTCCCTTCCAGCCTGGCCAATTGCTCAATGTCAACATCCCCAAACTTCCCAGTGCTGAATTGCGGGGTTTACGCATTTGTCGCCAGGCCGATGCCCGCTGGAAAGAAAAAATGGTAGAAGGCTGTGACCCATCCGGGCAGCCATACTATTGGCTCAGCGGCGAATTCTCCAATGGCGACCAAGGCACCGATACCGATGTTTGGGCTTTGGAAAATGGCTACATCTCCGTGGTGCCATCCATGCACGACCTGACGAACTACCCAGCCATTGAGACTTTAAAGGGATTGGAAAATGCGTAAAAATTAACCCAAAAAATGTAAAACCATGCCCATTGGCAGGTAAACAGGTTCTGTTAGGAACGGTGTCAAAATAACTTCCCAATTTGATGCCATTCTTTTGCCGCCATCCATCCTATCTTTTTCGTTAAATAGCCCCACTATTCGCCTCAAAAGATAATTGGCTAACGCCAAAATAATTGGCCTGAAATTGGAAAGTTATTTTGACACCGTTCCTTACCTATCTCCTTTTCATCGTTCATCGTTCAAAAAAATGTTCCAACGCGACGAAATCTGGGTCGGCCTGCTTTATGGCCTTCTCCTCCCCACAGCAGGCTTTTTATTGCTTTACAATCTTTTTTCACTCCTTGAAATAAAAGGCGCCGCTAGTGGCGCGGGGTTCTCCGAAAATTTTCGAGAACGCACCCTCGCTATCGTAGCCATCGCGCTCAATCTGTTCATTCTAAGCCGCTTCCGAAAACTCCGTTGGGAGCGTGCCATGCGCGGGGTAGTAATTTCGACCGCTTTGCTCGCCCTTGCATGGCTGCTGCTCTATGGGGTGAAATTGTTTTAGAACCGATTGCTTATTCCGGCTTCCAGGTTGCCCCGAATTCTTCTACGAGTTTATTGTCGTAGAAATCAGCCTTCTCGAAAAGGCTTTTGAGCATGGCTTGACCCGTTTCTTCGTTGAGGTAACGGTCAAAGATGAGCAAGGAAAGCACGATGTCTTGTTCGTGAACACTGAGCGTAACTGCCTCGTTGGAATAGTTTTCACGCAGGAGGTATTCGTAGAGCGGTTTTATGTCTTTTTTAGGAAGTTCACACAAAAGTGCGTCTGCCGAGAGCAACCCTGTTTTATCGTGATAGGTCATGATGATGGTCGCACTGCCATGCTTTATCTCCCATGCATTGGGGCCGGAGCGACTCAGCATCACATCGTGGCCGATGCTGCTGATGAGGGTTTCGATGGTTTTGGCAGTGCCGGAGGGCACATATTCTTCCACGGTGGACGGCAATTCTGCTTTTTGGCCACAATGAGCGCAGTGTTTGTTTTCGACGGTGGCTTCAGTAAGGATGTTAAGGCATGCCGTACAACGGCTTGCATTGTCGGAATTGGCTTCGGCAAAGTGCCCGAGCGTTTCAACAAGATAACGGACGGGCAGCGAAAACCCCGTGTTGTCGCCATTCTGAATCACAAAAGTATTGACACCCACCACCTCTCCGTCTATGTCTACCAGCGGGCCGCCAGAGTTCCCAGGGTTGAGTGCCGCGTCAATGTGCAGGTACGGGATGCCGTTCATCAGCTCGGCCGTATTGGATACGATGCCGCTTTTGAGCGAAAATTTGAGCCCAAACGGGTGGCCAATGGCCGTCACCGCGTCGCGTTCACGAAGCATTTTGGATGTTCCGAGCCGGAGCTCAGGCAATTCCGCTCCATTCGTGGGGGCATCGAGAAAAGCCAAGTCATATTTCGAGTCAATGTACCGAACACGCGCAAGTTGCTTTTTAAACATTGCCCCTTCGACCACCACCACGCGATTGCCCTCTACTACATGGTGGTTGGTGACGATCAGTCCGTGGTAACGCAAAAAAAAGCCCGTACCCGTGCTGTACGGCGTTGCTATCTGGACGATTGTATTGCGGTAGTCTTCTACAAAATCAGGCATAAAGGTGGATTGGAAGGGGCTAAAGTACGAAGCGGTACGAGACCAGCCAAGTTTTAATGTTTAGGAAGGAACCCTGGGCTTTAAGTTGAAGAATATGTCGGATCTGTTGGATGTTCTTGGTTTTGTTTGCCATGTTGCGTTGCCGTTTTTGGGGCAAAGCAACAATAGCATTTAACCCTTGACATGCTCGCTGCGGGTGGTATAGATTCCTCCAGAATGGGTGGTATAGATTAGTCCAGAATATACATGAATTGGCTTTTGAAGGGATCTGGCGAAACCGCCCCTTGGTTCAACGCTTTGGTTTCAATCCTTCTTATCGTGGAATTGGCTTTTGAAGCCGCATCATCTATTTTCTAATCATCAAAACACGCTAAGTTTCAATCCTTCTTATCGTGGAATTGGCTTTTGAAGCATCGGTAGAGAATATGATCTTCCCCTCTACTTCGGGTTTCAATCCTTCTTATCGTGGAATTGGCTTTTGAAGTATTAGGAGGCCCCTTACAGCCTATTTTCTTTATAGGTTTCAATCCTTCTTATCGTGGAATTGGCTTTTGAAGGTCGGAGGATATTGATTATATTGTGTGTGCCCTTCAGTTTCAATCCTTCTTATCGTGGAATTGGCTTTTGAAGACTCGTTACATAGAATCTCTGCTCGTCCACTTCGGTGGTTTCAATCCTTCTTATCGTGGAATTGGCTTTTGAAGGTGTACCGGACGGCGTCGAAAACATGACCGAACAGGAGTTTCAATCCTTCTTATCGTGGAATTGGCTTTTGAAGGACATCCGCATCTCCCCACTGGCCTACGCAGCATACCGTTTCAATCCTTCTTATCGTGGAATTGGCTTTTGAAGCCCACCTTCGCAAATATCGGCGAACAAGAAGTTCGCTGTTTCAATCCTTCTTATCGTGGAATTGGCTTTTGAAGTAGA
>Ga0105047_10020986_pt1 | contig 10012 bp, 9 predicted proteins | sample MAT04_FD_78384 | JGI IMG/M metagenome (GOLD analysis project Ga0105047, IMG submission 78384) | Freshwater microbial communities from Lake Fryxell liftoff mats and glacier meltwater in Antarctica - MAT-04 (megahit assembly) | ecosystem: Environmental > Aquatic > Freshwater > Ice > Liftoff...
AGTGCCCGGCCCGTCGGTGGCTTCACGAGTGAGCGCATCGTGTTCGCGCATCACTCCGGCCACGAGCCCGTGCTGCGCCACCTGGATTGGGCCTGGGCGGAACGGCTGGCTGCGACCTGCGGCGTACCGGTCGTGCTCAAGGGTGTCCTGCACCCGGCGGATGCCGCAGAGGCCGCCAGCCGAGGCTTCGGGGGCATCGTGGTCAGCAACCACGGTGGCCGCACGCTCGAGGGCTCGATGCCCTCGGCGATGGCACTCCCGGACTGTGTCGCCGCTGTCGACGGCCGCAGCGAAGTGTATGTCGATGGAGGCATCCGGCGCGGCGGCCATGCCCTGATCGCCCTCGGCCTCGGCGCACGTGGCGTCATGATCGCGCGGCCGACGCAGTGGGGACTGGCGCTGGGTGGCTCGGACGGGGCCCGGCGGGTGCTGGCGCGCCTGGTCCGGGAGCTCGCGGAGGATGCGGCCATGGCGGATATCGCCGACATCCGTGACATCCCGCGAGACATCGTCGTGCCCGCCACGTGGCTCCCGCGGGCCGCCAGCCGGAGCGACTGGTGAGCCACTCCACGGACTGGCTCCGGGGCGTACGTGTGCTTCAGAGCAGTGGTCGAGCCATGCTGGGTCTCGGCGCCGCATGGCAGGACCGGGAGCTGACGGATCACGGAGCGGACCGGTGCACCATGAGTCCCCACGTTACCGAGTCACGGGCGTCCGTCGCGCTCCCCCGCCGATCCAGGCGCATGTGCCCTGCATCGTGGGTGCCAGCGGGGAGCGGGTGGGTCGGCGCGGGGCAGCACGGCATGCCGACCTGTGGCAGGGGTGGGCACCCATGGCCTCCACGGACGCCTTCCGAGCCAGGCTGGAGGTGCTGGCCGGCCACTGCCGGGCGATCGGGCGAGACCCGAGATCGATCCGGGCCATGCCCTCGGATCGGGGACCTGCCAGGCGTCGGGCATCCGCTGCGTGGGTGTGTGTGTCTACCCGGGCGAGAGCACCCGGCCCGGGCGAGCGGTGTCCAGCTGGATGCCGTTGCGGATGACCGGCACACCGTTGACAAGCACGTGCTCGATACCCAGCGGGAAGCAGGCAGGCTGCTCGAAACTGTTGCCGTCCATGACCCGGTCGGCGTCGAATAGCACGAGATCCGCAGCGGCGCCCGCCGCGATACGGCCTCGGTCGGCCAGCCGGACCCGGTCGGCGGGCCCCGACGTGGACATCGCGATGGCACGCTCGAGGCTGAGCGTGCCTTGTTCGCGCACCATCTCCCCCAGGAGCCGCGGGTAGCAACCGTAGGAGCGGGGGTGCGGCCGGCCGATGCCGGTGGCACCATCAGGATCGAGCGCCAGACCGTCGGAGCCGATGACCGCGGAGGGGTGTCCCAGTACCGCCAGCAAGTCTGTCTCGGAGCGCCCGAACGCGACCATCTGGACTCTGTCCGCGGTCCGCGCGATGAGCTCCAGGGCCGCTGCATCGGGTGCCAGACCAAGCACGCCCCCGGCTTCCTCGATGGTCCGCCCAAGGACGGCATCACGCAGCTCGTCGTCGACCAGCGAGACACGGATCTCGTCCCAGCCGAGATGGAGGGTCGATCGCCACTGCTGGCGGATCCGCCGGCGGACCGCAGGGTCGGCAAGTCGCTCGGCGATGGCCAGCGAGCCACCCTCCTGTGCCCAACCCGGCAACAGCTGCGACAGGTTGGCGCTGCCCGCGAGGTAGGGGTAGATGTCCACGCCGACATCGAGGCCGTCGGCGCGACACGCATCGACCCGCTCGAGCGCGCGCGCGACCGACCCCCAGTTGCGTCGACCGGCCACGGCGAGATGGCTGATCTGGAGCCGACAGCCGGTATCGCGCGCGATACCCAGCGCTTCATCCACCGCCGGCAGCAGGGCATCACCGTAGTCCCGCATGTGGACCGCGAACAGGGCGTCATGGCGCCTCACGGCCCGACCGAGTGCCGCCAGCTCGGCACGATCGGCGGACCGGGCCGGCGGGTACATCAGGCCCGTGGAGATGCCCACGGCACCCTCGTTGAGCGATGCGTCCGCGTACGCCTCCAGCGCAGCGATCTCCGAGGTGACCAGCGTGCCGCCACGCTCCCCCGCAACGGCGATCCGGAGTGCCAGGTGCCCGGCAAGGGTCGCCACGTTCAGCGCCGGCCGGGCACCACTGAGTGCGGCCCGGTAGGCAGCCATGGTGGTCCAGGCCCATGGCACGTCGGGGTCCAGGTCGATGAGCGCGATGGCACGTCGGATCGCCACGGCCTGGTCGAGTGGCGCCGGGGCCGGACCGATGCCGCAGTTGCCGACGACCTGGGTGGTGATGCCCTGGGCGACGGCGCTGCGTGCCCGGCCGTCGGACAGCAGGGTCAGGTCTGAGTGGCCATGCAGGTCCACGAAACCAGGCGCCACGACCATCCCTGTGGCATCGAGCCGGGGGGCGTCCACGGCGGATAGGTCCCCGACGGCCGCCACCCGCCCGTCGGCGATGGCCACGTCCGCCGAGCGTCGCGGCGCGCCGGTGCCGTCGATGACGGAGCCGCCGACCACCACCAGCGTAATGGCGCTCATGACCGCCGATGCCTGCTAGCCGGCACGCCCGGCCACGACCGGCGTAGTCAGGGAGCCGAGTCCCTCGATGGTGCCGGTCATCACGTCCCCCGGCACCAGATAGGTGCGTGTGGTCGCCCCCACGCCCGCCGGGGTCCCGGTCGCGAACATGTCGCCCGGCTCAAGGGTCATGAAACGCGACGCGAAGGACACCAGCTCGGCAACGCCAAAGATCATCTGGCTCGTGTTCGCGTGCTGCCGCAGCTCGTCATTGACACGGAGCTCGAGCTCGAGCGCCTGTGGGTTCGGGATCTCGTCGGCGGTCACGAACCATGGCCCGAGCGGCGCGAAGCCGTCGACCCACTTGCCGTTGAGCCAGTCAAAGAAGTCGTTCCACGCGTTCGGCTCACGGTCGGGCAGGCCCCAGCTCATGGAACGTGCCGAGATGTCGTTGATGATGGTGTAGCCCGCCACGACCTCGAGCGCCGAGTCCAGCGACACGTCACGGCAGCGAGTGCCGATGACCGCGGCCAGCTCCAGCTCCCAGTCTACCGAATCGCTGACCGAAGGCAGCTCCAGCGGCACGTCCGGGCCGACGATGGAGCTCGACGGCTTGAGGAACAGCTTGGGCACGATGCGCGCCTTGTCGACTTCCGGCAGGCCACTCTCGGTGATGTGGGACTGGTAGTTGGACGCGGCGGCCAACAGCTTGGGCGGGCGAGCCAAGGGCGCCAGGAGTCGCACCCCGTCCACCAGCGGAGCACGGCCCTCCGCCACGACGGCGCGAGCCCGCTCCATCGCCGCGGGCCCGGACTCGAGCAGGGTCAACACGTCCGTGGGCAGGGTCGCATCGGCAGCCCGCAGGTCGATGACGCCGGTCTCGTCGCCACGGGTCACGACCGCGCCCAGCCGGGTCCCCGATCCGGGCCCCCGGAATGCCACCAACCTCATCGACTCCCCCTTCCGCGGCGCGACACCGTCGCCAGCAGCCCGATATCGCGGATGGCCCCGCGCAGCTCGACCGGTCGCGGCCCAGGTGCCCCCGCGGCGATGGCGAGGAACGCCGCCACGAGCCGTGTCGCGCCGTCCGCACCGACACGTTCGTGGCTCACGCTGCCATCGATGGTCAGGGTCTGGCCCGGCAGGTCCAGGTCGCCGGCCACGGTGCCGTGCGAGCCCATGACCCGGAATGTGCCCAGCTCGGGACCGCTCGGCAGCTCGCCTTCCGCGGCACGCACCACGACGTGTCCGGACGTGCCATGGTCGAGCAGCACGTTCAGCACCACAGGCGCACCACGGCCCCGGTCGAAGCGGCTGATCGAGGTCGGCACGCAGCCTGAGATCAGTGACAGTGTGTCAAGGAGGTCGAGAGCCTCCGTCACAGGGTCGGCAGCCCGGCTGCGCAACACCTCGGCATGGACGCCCCAGGTCAGCCCGATACCGCCGGCGGCAACAGTGCCGCGCGACCAGCGGACGTCCGGCTCGAACCGGCGTCGGAAGCCGGCAAACAGGCTGGCGCCACTCATCTCCGCGGTCGCCAGCAACTCCGTGATGTCCGCAGCGGTCAGTGCACCGACGGGCTCGATGAGCACCGGCACGCCAACGGCCGCGGCCACCCGGGCCGACCGCTGCGGATCGTCGCCCGGCCCGACCACGATGCCGGTCGGCTTCCGGGATGCTGCGCGGTGGCCGGCCAGCTCACCTGCTGCCCCCAGCCGCACGCCCGGCACGGCCCCGCAGGCCTGCCCGATGGGCGTCCAGGGCACGTGGCCCAGGACCAACAGGTCAGAGCTCACCGGCCACCCCCGACCCGGACCATGCGGCCCGTGACGATGGACCGTTCACCAGCGAGCGACGCGGCGAGGGCCGTGCGGCCGTCCTGCGCGGTCACCGGTGGCGGCGTGCCGTCGCGCGATGCGGCGACCCAGGCTGCGACCTCGCGGTCGAATCCCTCCTGACCGTCGAAGCCGAGCAGCGAGCTCCCGGATTCGTTCACCAGCACGCCGCCGGCGTCGCCGATGGACTGGCGGACCACACCCCGGTCGCCCGCCACCGCCAGCTCCCGGATGCTGCCCGACCTGGGGCGCATACCGCGGCTGATCTCGATGACCGCAACCGCACCGGAGTCATAGCGGACGTGCACCGTGAAGTGGTCGGCGATATCCAGGGCGGCCGAGGTCTGGTGGCTGGCACGCGCCAGGACCTCTACCGGTCGAGCGCCCAGCCACCAGCTGGCGAGGTCGATGCCATGGATGCCGTTGTGCAGCACGTGCCCGCCAGATCGCGCCGGATCCAGCACCCACGACCCCCAGCCGCCCCAGATCCAGCCAGCCAGGAAGGAGACCCGGGCGTAGCTGGGACGGCCGACGTCGCCCCGATGGACCGCGGCCATGATGGCCCGGTTGGTGTCATAGAAGCGCTGGCTCTGGCCGGGCATCAGGGTCAGACCCGCTGCATCAGCCGCCTCGATGAGCAGGTCCGCACCGTGGAGGTCGAGCGCGATGGGCTTCTCCATCAGCAGGTGGCGTCCGGAACGGAGCACGGCCAGTCCGACGTCCGTGTGGGTGTCATTGGGGGTGCACACGATGACCCCGTCCACGTCGGGCCAGGCGAGGCAGGCATCCAGCGAGGTGGTCCAGGGGATGCCCTCGCCGCCGCCCTGCGCCGCCGCCTGGGCCCTCCCCGCATCGATGTCGCAGACACCCGCGAGCCGGACGCCTGCCACATGCTGCAACGCCGCGAGATGGAGCGCCGCAACGCCCCCCGTGCCCACGACCGCGACCCCGAAGTCGGTCACCCGACCCTCCCCCACTCCTGCTGCGCCATGTCTGATGACCGCTGGGGTCGTTGCCACGGTCCGATGACCGGGACCCGGTGGCCGCTCATCGGACCCGGCCGCGGGCGATCACCCGCCATGTGTCCACGACCCGTTCTCCATCGATCGCGACTAGCTCGTCGTGCATGTTGGGGACGCCACAGGCATGGTTGGGCACGATGCGCACCCGGTCACCGATGTGCAGGCCGGGATCGGCGACGTCATCCGGCACGTTGATCACACCGTGCTCCTCTGCCGCCCACGAGATGGGCACCTCGGGGTGGTCCAGCAGGACGCCGTAGGTGCCCCAGCCGTAATCCTCGCCGGCGAGCGCCTTGATGCCCGCATCCACCACGTATCGGCGCGGTCGCGGCCGGCTGACGACCGTGGCCAGGACGGTCAGGGCGCAGTCATCGAGGGTGGCAACGCCCAGCTGGACCTGCTTGCGGTCATAGAACACGTAATTGCCGGCACGGACGTGGGTCACGCCGGGGACCTCCGCGGCGAACGGCGACGTCGGCGTGCAGCCTGCCGTGACGAACGTGACACCCGTGTGCCCGGCGGCACGCAGCGCCTGGGCAGCATGGACGGCGATAGCGCCCTCGTCGTGGCCCATGGCGCGCTGCGCGTCGAGCCCCGGCACGTACCCGGGCGCATGCGCCATGACGCCCGTGAGCCGGATGCCTGGCAGCTCCGCCACCAGGCTCGCGAGCTCCAGGGCAGCGGCGATGTCAGGCACGCCCGTGCGCCCCGCGCCGGCCTCGATCTCCATCACCACGTCTGCGGTGTGTCCCGATCGTTCGAGCACCTCGGACGCACCCCTGGCGCCCGCCGCCGAATCGATGGTGAAGCTCACGGGCGTCCGCTCGAGCAACTTGATGAGTCGCAGCAGCTTGGTCCTGCCCACCACGGGGTAAGCGATGAACAGGTCCTCGAATCCGGCCGCCACGTACGCCTCGGCCTCGCCCACCTTGGCCACGGTCAGACCTGCCGCCCCGCCGCGCAGCTGGTGTTCCGCGATCTCGCGGGTCTTGTGGGCCTTGGCGTGCGGCCGATGCGCGACGCCGGTCGGCGCGAGACGGCCGGCCATGCGCGCGATGTTCGCCTCCAGCCGGCGGACATCCACGACCGGCACTGGCGTGTCCAGGTCCTCGACGAAGGTCACAGCGGTGCGACCTCCTCGAACCAGCGCGCGGATGCGAGCGCGAAGCCCGCCGCGAGACGCCCCAGCTCGCGCACCTCGATGGTCTCCCGGTCGCTGTGATTGGTGGCGTGATGCGGGCCGTAGCACACTGCCGGGACGCCAGCCTCGTTCACGAAGTGGACCGCATTGGTGGCCACCCGCGAGCGGACGATGGCCAGCTCATTGCCGAACAGCTCCTGGTGCGCTCCCCGCACGGCGCGCACGATGGCTTGGTCCGGGTCGACCTCGAATGCCTCGGCGATGGGTGTCACGGTCAGTTCGATGGGCACCCCAGCGCGGCTCGCGACGTCCTCCACCAGCGACCGCAGTTCCGCCGCGACATCCGCCAGGGACTCGTCGATGTCATGGCGCCGAGTGCCCTCGAGCCGTGCTTCGTGGGGCAACCGGTTGTAGTAGTCACCGGCCGTGAACCGGCCCACGAACAAGGATGGCCGCGCGCCTGGTGTGCCCCGCGTCGCGAGCCTGTCGCGATGCGCCGCAAGGGCATCGTGGAGCAGCCGCCCAACCTCGACCGGGTCGATGGTCGCCGCGTCCGCGAGCGTCTCGTGGAGGGCCATCCCAGGCCGCCGGATGGTGGCGCCCCAGAAGGTCAGCCCAAGACCGCCGAGCGGCAGCTGCATGCCACCGCCCAGCTCGCCGGTGATGACCGCATCACCGTGGATACCGCGCGCGATGAGAGCGTGGAGCGGTTCGTTGCCACCGCTCTCGTGCCGCCCGTGGAACACGATGAGCAGCCGCCCACGTGCCGGCAACCCGCGCTCGGCGAGCAATCCGGCGGCAGCGATCATGGCTGCCAGGGGTCCCTTCATGTCCGCGGCGCCACGGCCCACGATGCGCCCGTCACTCCGGTGGGCATCGCCGTGCGGGACGTCGATGGCGTCGAGGTGACCGTGCCACTGGAGGGTCGGACCGTCGGCCTGGCCGAGTTCCGCGATGACGCTCGGGCTGCCCGGGAACTCCTCGTCAAGGCGCACCCGGGCACCCACCGCGGTCAGGGCGTCCGCGGTGGCACCGGCCATGCGTGACTCGTCGCCTGGTGGGCTCCAGATCCGGACCAGCTCCAGGGTGCGATCGGCGATCGGTTCGGGGTCCAGTCGACGGCAGGCCTCGACCAGGCTCAAGGGATCACGAGACATCACCCGATCGTTCCGCCCGCCTCCTCATGCAGCCGCGAGGCCACTTCGAGGATGTGCTCCCGGACGAGCGCGGCGGCAGCGACCGCATCGCGCGACTCGATGGCCTCCACCAGTCGCTCATGCGAGGCGATGCTGTCGGTCAGGAAGTACTGGGCGGATCGTCCGGGCCGCTCCAGCGCCTGGTAGGAACGGACGCGAACCAGGCCGTCAAGGCTGGACCAGATCTTGCGCAGCAGGCTGAAGCCAGACAGCTCCACGATGGCGCCGTGGAACCGCAGGTCCACCTCGGCGATCTCGTCGATGTCACGGTGGGCCAGTGCTCCCCGCATCTGGCCGACGATGCCCCGGAGCGAGGTGATGTCGGCATCGGTCGCGGCCATGCAGGCGCGGGCGATAGCCTTGGCCTCGATGAGCGCCCGGAGCTCGTAGATGGCGTTGATCTCGTCCTCCGGCAGGCCGACGACGACGACGCCACGGTGGGCGAATGACTCCACCAGGCCTTCCTGTTCCAGCTGCCGGAGCGCCTCCCGCACGGGCGCCCGGCTGACACCCATCTGGCTGGATATCTCGGCTTCCAGGAGGCGCGAACCGACCGGGATCTCGTTCGACAGGATGGCCGTGCGCAGTGCCGCCAGGACTTCCTGTCGCAGGACCCGATGCTGGACTCGGGGCAGGGTCAGCTCGGTGTCGGGTGGCCGGGGGGTGCTCACGATCGTCGACAATATACGACTCGGGCGAGTGCGTCGACCCCGTTCCACTCTGGTACGGTCACCACCCGGTCGTGGGCCGGCACCGAGCCCCAGGAGTAGACCGTGACCGGACCCACCAGGATGCAGCGCGCCCATGCGGGCCTGCCTCCCGGTCTCCTGCTCGGCGCACTCGGGGTGCTCGCGTTCTCGTTCTCCTACCCCGCCACCCGCCTGGCGGTGGTCGACCTCGACCCCCTGTTCGTGGCCTTTGGGCGGGCCGCCGTAGCGGGCCTGCTCGCGGTCGCCTACCTCCTCGCGGTCCGGGCACCCCGTCCGAGCGCGCTGCAGTGGAAGTCGCTGGCCATCGTCGCCGCGTTCGTGGTCATCGGCTTCCCGACACTCACGGGTATCGCGCTCCAGGCCAAGACCTCGGCCCACGTGGCTGTCATCACAGCCCTCATGCCCGCGGCGACCGCGGTGGCCGCGGTGGTGCGTGCCGGCGAGCGACCCAGCCGCGTGTTCTGGGTCGCGGCCGCGACCGGGGCCGTGGCAGTCACCGCGTTCGCGGTCAGCCAGGGCGCGGGCGGCCTGGATGCCGATGACGTGCTGCTGCTGGTGGCCGTGGTCATCATCGGCATCGGCTATGCCGAGGGCGGTGCGCTGAGTCGGACGCTGGGCGGGGCTCGCACTATCTGCTGGGCACTCTTGCTGGCACTCCCACTGACCATCCCGGTGACCCTGTTGGTGGCCGGGCGGAGCGACTTCAGCACGGTCGAGCCACCCGCCTGGTTCGGCTTCGCGTACGTCAGCGTGTTCTCGATGTTCCTGGGGTTCTTCGCCTGGTACGGTGGCCTGGCCCGCGGTGGCGTGGCACGCATCGGGCAGGTCCAGCTGGCGCAGCCGTTGCTCACGTTCGTGTTCGCGGTCGCGGTGCTGGGCGAGACGGTCACACCGGCCACGATCCTGACCGCGGTCGTGGTCCTGGGTTGCGTCGTGGCGACACAACGTGCCAGGGTCGGCCAGGTACGTGGCACTGCCGCTGGAGGTGCCGCGGCCGAGCCCCTGGCCGCGAGCGCACCGCCCGGCGACTGACCCCGGCGCCGGGGAACGGGGAGCCCAGCATCGCCCACGCGAGCCGTCGCGCCTGATACGATCCGGCGCTGATGACCCGACGCATCTCCCTCGCACTCGTGCTCCACAACCACCAGCCGGTGGGCAACTTCGGACACGTCATCGCGGCCAACCACGACACGGCATACCTGCCGATGATCGAGGCGTTGGAGCGGCACCCAGGGGTGCGACTTGGGCTGCATTACACCGGCCCGCTGCTGGACTGGCTGCGCTCCGAGCGGCCCGAGACGGTGGAGCGGCTGGTGGGTCTGCATGCCCGGGGTCAGGTGGAGATCGTGGGCGGTGGCTGGTGCGAGCCCGTGCTGGCGTCGCTGCCGGAGCGTGACCGCGTCGGCCAGCTGCGCCGGATGGCGTCCGAGTTGTCGGCGATCTTTGGCGAGCGGCCCCGAGGTGCCTGGCTGGCGGAGCGCGTCTGGGAGCCGAATGTGCCCACGTCGCTGCACGACGCGGGATACGCCTGGACCATCGTCGATGACGCCCACTTC
>Ga0105047_10020988_pt1 | contig 10011 bp, 7 predicted proteins | sample MAT04_FD_78384 | JGI IMG/M metagenome (GOLD analysis project Ga0105047, IMG submission 78384) | Freshwater microbial communities from Lake Fryxell liftoff mats and glacier meltwater in Antarctica - MAT-04 (megahit assembly) | ecosystem: Environmental > Aquatic > Freshwater > Ice > Liftoff...
ACGCTGTCTGCAGAGAAAATAAACCTGATTGAAAGGAATTATAATCCTGAAAAAGGGTCTCCTGTTTTTACGATCAATGGAAATTATACTACTCGTGGATGGACAGAATGGACACAGGGATTTCAATATGGTGGTGCCATTCTGCAATACGATGCAACTGGAGAAAAAAGGTTTTTGGCATTAGCCAGAGAAAAGACGGTTACTGCAATGGCGCCGCATGTTAGTCACATTGGTGTACATGACCATGGGTTTAATAACGTAAGCACCTATGGTAATTTGCTTCGCTTAATGAGAGAAGGAAAGCTTGAGGATAACGAATGGGAAAGAAATTTTTATGAATTGGCATTAAAGATTTCTGGTGCGGTCCAGGCAAGCCGATGGACTTCAATAAAAGGGGGAGGGTTTATCCATTCATTTAATGGGGCTCATTCGTTGTTTGTTGATACCATACGATCTTGCCGGTCCCTAATGCTGAGTCATGCACTTGGCCACGTCTTTCAATCGGAAGGGGATGTTAAAATTAATTTACTCGACCGTGCCCTTCAGCATATTCGCTCAACGGCAACTTACAGCGTTTTCTACGGAGATGGCCGTGACCGATATGATGAATGGGGAAGAACAGCTCATGAAAGTATCTTCAATGTGAAGGATGGAAATTTTCGTTGTCCAAATTCGCAGCAGGGGTATACTGGTTTTACCACTTGGACGAGAGGGTTGGCCTGGGCCATGTGCGGATATGCGGAAGAGTTGGAATTTGTTGAAATATTGGATGTAGCTGAATTAAAAGATCTTGGCGGTAAGGAAGAAATCCAAACGCTTATGCTAAAAGCAGCAATGGCTACTTGCGATTTCTATATTAATAATACCCCTGTAAATGGTATTCCGTATTGGGATACAGGCGCACCGAATCTTTATAAATTGAAAGATTATTTAAACCAACCAGCCGATCCATATAATGCATTCGAGCCAGTCGATAGTTCAGCTGCTGCTATTGGTGCGCAAGGATTATTGCGATTGGGAAAGTACTTGCAAAGCAAGAATGATAATATAAATGGAGATAGGTATTGGCAGGCGGGTCTTACGGTATTGGATACTTTACTCGATGAACCTTACTTAAGCACGAATGCGCAACACGAAGGGTTAATTTTACATTCTATTTACCATCATCCCAATGGATGGGATTATGTGCCGAAAGGTAGTAGCATACCCAACGGAGAGTCGAGCATGTGGGGCGATTATCACGCAAGAGAAGTTTGCCTTTATCTGCAACGAATCATTCAAAATGAAAAGTATTACACCTTTTTTAATTGTGTGGCATGAGAACAACGGCCTTGAAAAATCTTTCACGTTTGTGTATTCACAGCATCACCACTAAACCTTGGGCAATAGAAACAGCAGCACAAAAATTTTCTGCTGCCGGAGTTAGCGGCATTACAGTTTGGCGTGATGCGTTGATTGGTCGCAACATTCAACAAACAGGACAATTACTCCGCAATGAAGGATTAGATATTGTTTCACTTTGTCGTGGAGGGTTTTTCCCCGGTTTGGATTCAGCCAAAAGACTGGTTGCTATTGATGATAATAAAAAAGCCATTGAAGAAGCGGAAGCATTAGGAACCAATTTAATTGTGCTGGTTTGTGGGGCAGATCCGGGATTGTCATTGGAAGATTCACGCAAACAAATTCGGGATGGAATTGCGGCCATTATTCCAGCGGCTAAGGCTGCCGGCGTCAGGCTTGCTATTGAGCCGCTTCATCCCATGTATGCCGATACCCGATCTGCCATCAATACCTTAAAACAGGCCAATGATATGTGTGATGAATTGAATTCACCCTGGGTAGGTGTTGCAATTGATGTGTACCACTTGTGGTGGGATCCATCGTTAGAATTCGAAATAAAGCGATGCGGTGCCAATCAAAATATTTTTGCTTTTCATATCTGCGATTGGAATGTACCAACAACTGATATGTTACTGGATAGGGGCCTGATGGGAGAAGGCTGTATCCCGATAAAAAAGATCAGATCATGGGTGGAGTCAGCGGGATTTATCGGATTCAATGAAGTTGAAATATTTTCTAATAAATTTTGGCAAGCGGATCAGAACCAATTTTTACATAACATAATAGAAGCGTATCAGATAAAATCATAAAAATAATATTTTATTACTTTTTATATCATTATATGAAACAACATACCATTGGAATTATTATGAATGGCGTTACCGGGCGCATGGGTACCAACCAACATCTATTGCGTTCTATTGCTGAAATTAGAAAACAAGGTGGATTAAAAATCGGTGCCGATGAAGTCATAATGCCCGATCCTGTTTTAGTAGGTCGTGACGTTAATAAACTTAAGAAACTTTGCGAACTTTCTGGTGTTACAAGAATGACTACCGACCTGGACGACGCACTAAAAGATACCGGCAATATTATTTATTTCGATTCCCAAACCACTGGTAGACGGGCAGAAGCTGTTAGAAAAGCAGTGAAAGCAGGAAAGCACATTTACTGTGAAAAGCCAATTGCAGTAGATACCAAAACTGCCCTTGAATTGTATAAACTTTGTACAGATGCCGGATTAAAAAATGGTGTCGTTCAGGATAAGCTTTGGCTTCCCGGAATTATTAAAATTAAGCGACTGATTCAACAGGGTTTCTTTGGTGAAATACTTTCCGTACGTGGCGAATTCGGTTATTGGGTATTTGAAGGAGATTCAGTACCTGCACAACGTCCTTCCTGGAATTATAGAAAGGAAGACGACGGAGGAATTATTGTAGATATGCTATGCCATTGGCGATATGTATTGGATAATGTTTTTGGTAAAGTAAAATCGGTATCATGCCTTGGGGCAACGCACATTCCCAAACGTTTTGATGAACATGGTAAAGTGTACAATGCTACTGCCGATGATTCCGCCTACGCAACCTTTCAATTGGAGAATGGCGTTATTGCTCATTTCAATTCATCATGGGCAGTACGTGTCAGGCGGGATGATTTACTTACGTTGCAAGTGGATGGCACTAAGGGTTCTGCAGTAGCAGGCTTGCGTGACTGTTATATTCAACATTATGGAAATACACCCAAGCCCGTTTGGAATCCCGATATTGCTCAACCCATTAATTTCTTTGAAGGCTGGTCCAAAATACCCGATCAGGAATCTTATGATAATGCTTTTAAAGTACAATGGGAACTTTTTCTAAAGCATGTAGTAAAAGACGATCCATTTCCATGGGATCTTCGGGATGGTGCCCGTGGTGTACAACTTGCTGAAAAGGGTATTGAAAGTTGGAGCAAACGATGCTGGGTTGATGTGCCTGCAATTTAAAAATAGCGTGTATGAAAAAAGTAGCATTAATAACCGGAGGAAGCCGGGGGATTGGCTTTGGTATTGCCCTTCAGCTTGCAGCAAATGGTTTTGATCTGGCAATCAATGGTATGCGCCCTGACAGTGAAGTGTTTGAAGCGCTGGAAACACTAAAAGGTTTTGGTAACGATGTGCTGTATTGTCGTGGAAATATTTCCATTGTTGAGGATAGAAAGAAAATGCTCAATCAGGTTAAAGCGCATTATGGAAGATTGAATGTTTTGGTGAATAATGCGGGCGTTGCACCAAAAGAAAGAAATGATATTTTGAATGCTACTGAAGAAAGTTTTGATTATGTATTATCCACTAATTTAAAGGGTACCTATTTTCTTACTCAAAAGGCAGCGAACTGGATGATACAACAGCAGCAAACAGATACTGAGTTTGCGGGATGTATCATCAACATTTCTTCCATTTCTGCAACGGTAGCTTCTGTAAATCGGGGAGAATATTGTTTATCGAAAGCCGGCCTCAGTATGGCTACACAATTGTTTGCCGTACGATTAGGAGAATTTAATATTCCTGTATTTGAAGTAAGGCCAGGTATAATTCACACAGACATGACAGCAGGTGTAACAGAAAAGTATGATAAGTTAATTGAAAATGGATTGTGTGTACAACCACGATGGGGCCAACCGGCGGATGTGGGTAAAGTGGTAGCCTCCCTGGCCAAAGGTGATTTCATGTATTCTACTGGTCAGGTAATTATGGTAGATGGAGGACTAACCATTCCACGATTGTAAATTTCATCTTAGTCATATCACTTTTGCTGAGCTTATCCATTTTATAATTCGAAAAAAATAAAGCTGATCTAAAAATAGAAGATGGACGATCTGAATCAAAAACTAAGAAAGCATGCCGGACGAAAAATTTAATAAAACTCAATTGCATGTTGGTGCAACAGCATTTGTTAGTTTATTCTCATTGGTTGGAATTATGTTTTACGGGTTGCCTTTTTTCTATGATTTTTGGATTAAAGATTTTGGGTGGTCACGAGCCACCATTACTTCGGGTGGAGCATTTGGCAAAGTGGTAATTGGGCTTTTATTTGGATTTATAGCTGGATGGCTCATCGATCAGCTTGGCCCCAGAAGACTTATGCTTACTGGAATTGTAATGGGCGGTATGGCATTAGTTGGATTAAGTTTAATGACTTCACTTTGGCAGTTTTATCTGTTTTATTTACTCAATGCCCTTGGTTATTTATTTGGAGGTCCTTTACCCAACCAGGTATTAATCTCCCGCTGGTTTAATGCAGCACGTGGCAAGGTGATGGGTATTGCCTACCTTGGTATTGGCGTAGGTGGTATGTTAGTTCCTCAGATTGCAAAAGCACTTAATGTTGAATTTGGCTGGCGGGGTGGATTGTTGGGATTAGGTGTAATAATGATTGCGGTTGCACTCCCTATGGCATGGTTTGTAAAAGAGAACCCGGATGCTGCAGCCGTAGCAACTAAAACAGGCTCGCCAAAAGTATCATTCACTAAAATTTTAACGAGCCGGATATTTTATTTACTCTTGATTGGCAGCGTTTGCTCAATTGCTGCAGTAGCAGGAACGAGCCAGAATTTAAAATTATTCTTAAGTATCGATTTAAAATATACACAGCAGGAAGCTGCTAATGTACTTACCATTCTTTTGGGAGCAAGTATTATAGGGCGCCTTTTTATGGGCTGGTTGGCAGATAAAATACAAAAGAGATACGTCATGATCCTGATCTATTCGCTGGTGGCCATTTCTATACCCTTGCTTTATGCAGCTGAAACAAAGGGAGTCATGTATCTATTCGCTATTATTTTTGGAGTAGCACTTGGCGGAGATTATATGATCATACCGTTAATGGCGGCAGAATTGTTTGGCGTAAAAGTAATGGGACGTGTTATGGGAATTATAATTTCTGTCGATGGACTTGGTGAAGCGTTTGCACCTATGTTAGCGGGCGCACTTCGGGATCGTATGGGTAGCTATACCTACGGGTTTTTGTCATTAATAATATTAGCAGTAATTGGCACAATTGCAATTACTTTTCTGCCTAAAAGCAAATATAATGAAAGCAAAAAAATTATGTAACAGCTAACAATTAACCGAATGAAATTTATACTTGCTTTTTTACTGAATATTGCCTGTGTATTGGATGCATCGGCACAAATGAAATATTCATTTCGTGGAGCTGTAGTTGAGTACGGGCCTGGCAAAACGGTGCCTGTTAAAGTTTTTGTAACTACGCTTGAAGGTTTGCCAGTTACAATTGATGGAAACCATGAGCAGGTGGAGTACCTGTCGAAAAAGTGGACTTATTGTGATGGCAATTTCTCTTTATCATCACCGCATGAAACTATCATTGTTGAAATAAGAAAAGGGTTGGAATATGTTCCGATAAAAGATACGGTGTACCTGGGGGGCGATAACCAAAAATATTTCCAAATAAAGCGATGGGTGAACATGATTGAAAAAGGATTTGTTGGTGGTGATATTCATGGACATTATATGCTGCTGCATGGCCCTGATTTTATGAAGGAAGTATTGCTGCAAATGAAGGCCGAAGACTTGCCCGTGCTCAATATTCTTGCCTGCGAAAAGAATACAGTTTCGCCGTATTTTACCGGGAAGCTGGATACAAACTCAACCAATAAACATTTCATTTATGTTGGTCAGGAAGTGAGGGATTGGCAAATGGGGCATCTTACATTAATCGGTCTTTTTAAACAGGTAGAAGGGTATCCTTACGCTGGTGGAATACTTGAAGATTGGAAGCGGCCGCATTGGCTGATGAACCATGCCATGCAGGATGCCCGCAAACAGGGAGGGCTTGTTGTATGGTCACATTTTAGTAATCTGCCAGGAGCAGAAAGTCCGGTTGCAATCGCATTAGGAATGATCGATGCAATAGAACTTATGACATTTAATGAACCAACAGACCTGCCCAGTCATTGGGGGCCATGGAATAATTCGGAAATGTCCCAGGCAGAATTTCCGGTACTGCGTGGAATAGATTTATATTATCAATACCTCAATGCAGGGTTTAAAATACCTATTGTAGCTGGTACCGATAAAATGGAAAATGATATTCCTATTGGTAGCAACCGCTATTATGCAAAGCTGAAACGAGAGGACAGTTATGAGGATTGGGTAAATGGTATCAAAAAGGGAAATGGATTTATAACAAACGGCCCGATGCTGGATTTTAGCATAGATAACCTGCAGGCCGGGGATACTTCAAATTTTACCGGAACAAGATTGGTTAGAGTAAGTGCAAATGCAAAATCAATATTACCTTTTACCACCCTCGAAATTATCAGAAATGGATGGGTAGTTGGCCACAAAACAGTTTTTGTAAAAGACAACCCACCAATCAATGGAGTTTATTCCATGCAGCTTGATACGATTGTAGCGTTAAAAGAAAGTTCCTGGCTTGCTGCCCGGGTGGCAGATGATCCAGATAACCGGAATAGAATATTACCCCGGGGACTCTCTGTTTTTGCACATACGAATCCAATTTATTTTTATCGAAACAACAAACTGGTAAAAGAGAAAGCATCTATCGCTTATCTCATCAAGTATGTGCAGGCTGTTATCAACTGGTTTGAGCGAAAGCCGCTTTTTGCAGATGCTGCGGATCATACAGAAGCACTGAGGCTTGCCCGAAAGGCACTGGGCATCTACAGGCACTTATAATTTATTTTACGTATTGTTGTTTAGTTACTATGCTGTTATAGGTATCAGCTTAAGTGTGTTTAAGGGCATCTCTAAAAACTCGTTTTTTTGTTTGACCTCCCCTTTAATTCCCCTCCAAAAGAGGAGAAAACGATAGTTTTTAGAGATGCCCTAAGTAAGTTGTATTTCTTTGAAGGAGCGATTTTTACATATCGGGCTTGCATAAGTTTTCTTTTACTTATAACTGCATCGCTAGTGTGTATTACTTTGCCCGTCATTTATTTTTTCGATGATACCTGTTAAACCCATTCATTTTTTTGTGAGTTAATTACCATCTCATATACAAACATTTAATCTGTGTTGTTGATTCCTTTAGCAAGATGCTGATGAAAGTATGAGTCCGGTTGGTATCCTTACGGATTGCCCATGATTCGGGTTTTAAAAAAGGTTGATTCCAATTGTGTACGAATACCTGCGATTTTTTTGACCTTTTTATTAATCAACTCAGCCTTCTCTTGTTTCGCTGCCTTGTTATTCAAGAATTTATTTTGCTACTCATTGATAACATTAAAAAGCTACAACCAGTACTGGTTTATTGAAGGCCTTGTTATTATTGCAAAAGACATGTCTACAAAAATTAATTTTGATTAAGAATTTGGTCTATAAATAACCACCCGACTTAGGAAGCCATGCGCAGGTTTTCATTTTTATTAAAAAATAACAATGCATCTTTTTCAAAAATTTCGGATTGCATCTTATTTCACTAAACCAATATTTTTAAATAGTTGGATTTAATCTATTGTCAGTTCTTTTTTTTAATAAAATAATTGAATGGCAATTATTTTATGTTGTAAGCACCATCTCATTAGAAATGGCTATTACCTTTACCCTTTTATTTTTTTCAGATAAGCCATGTTTTCCTGCATACTTTCTAAAGGTGTTCCGGTAAAATCTTCCTGCTCTATAAAAAAATTGGTTAGTCCTGATTGTTTGGAATGGTCAAACATTTTTTGAATATCAAGGCCACCTTTTCCAAATTCAGTACTTATTTGTTTTGTGATGTCCATATCTTTCAGGTGCCACAAAGGGAAGCGGCCGGGATACCTGAAAAAGTAATCGATGGGGTCTTTTCCGGACGCAATTACCCAGCCAAGATCCAGTTCCAAACATACCAGGGATGGATCTGTTTCTTCCAGTAATACATCGTATAGCACTTTGCCATTTTCTTGTTTAAATTCAAAATTATGGTTATGATAACCAAATTTAATTCCCCGGTCTTTGCATTGTCTGCCTGCTTTGTTAAATGCTGCTGCAATATTTTTATAATTTTCAACAGTAGGCTCCCTGGTAGGTAAGCTGGCACAAATGAGGTATTCCTGTTCGGCTATTGCAGCTTCATTTATTGCCTCGTTCCACTTATCATCCAGCCGTACATGGCCGCTGCGTAATTGCATGCCAAGGCTGTTGCAGGCCTGTTTCATTTCTTTGCCTGTAAGTCCGTAATAAAAACCTTTATCACTTACAGCCGATTCAATTTGCTTAATACCTAATGAAGTCAGTTTTTCCAAAGTACCCATGGCATCAGCCAGCATTTCTTTTTGAAAAGTATATAACTGGATGCCGGGATTTTTTATTTTTTTACCCATAATTTCAAAAGAGGATAATGTAAATGAACCAACTGCCAATATACCGGATGTCTGTAAAAATTTTCTTCTTGTTTGCATAAAAGTATCTATAATTAAATTTTATTTACCTCCACATTGTTTACAAAAACAACTGTTGCATAGTTCTTGAATAATGGTCAAGTGCAAATTCAGGCTCTTCAATATCCGGGTGCCATAATTTTTCTCATTCAAAGCTGTAGAAGCCTTTGTAGCCGTCCTTTTTTAATACCGAAATGGCTTCAAAAATAGGGGTGTCACCTTTGCCTATTACAACAAACCTCTCTTTGTCATTCATTAATTTAACGTCTTTTATATGCACATGGCGTATGTGTTTTTTCAACTGGTGGTATACTGCTGCAACCGGCTCTTTTGTTCCCGTCCACATGTTTACCACGTCCCATATTAAACCCACATTTTTATGGTTTGCCAGCTCTATGATATTTTTTATATCTTCTGTGTAAATTACATCGCCATGTGTTTCCATCAAAACGGATACATTGTATGCTTCGCCAAAATTGCCCAACTCAACCAGCCCTTTTATAATTAAATCAATGCTTTCTTTTTTTGACTGTGTTGCTGGAAATTTGTTGGGGAATACCCGAATATAGGGGCAATTTAATTGCTGTGCCAGTTGAATGAAATTTTTGGCTCCCTCCAAATTTTTTGTTCTTTCGGCTCCCTCCGCAAAATGCAATTCAGATGAGCAGCCAAGGTTAATTACCTGCAGTTTTTTATCCTTTATTTTTTTTAATGAAGCTGCAATGTTTTCTGGGGTACTAAATTCAATGCATTTTGTAAGATCCAACTGCCGCAGGATGCCACGAAATTCTATTGCCTTGTATTGGTGTGCAACAGCATAATCCAGAATTTTATCAAAACTCCAATCGGGGCAGCCAAGTGTAGAGAAGGATAAGCGTGGTATCTTTTTCTTTAATTCAAGAAATGAAACGGGTTCAATTGCAAAACCAAAAATACCTGCTGAGGTGGCTTTAATGAAATTCCTTCGGTTGAATTGGTTCATAACTAATTTGTATATTATTTTGATTAAAAATATAGTCCGATCATTTTTACCCTGCATTGCCCTATGTACTATCGGCTAAAGTGATTGTAGTTTCTACAGATTACGTCAATCACCTGTTTAAATAGGAAAAGTAAAAGTAATAAATACGAAAGATATTCGTACTATTATATTTCAAAACCTTTTTTAAATATTTCAATTACTATTTATCACTATTGTCCGACTAAAACTTTACCAAATCGCTCAAGTGTTTACTGGTTGAGGGTTCTGGCCCCTCTCCTTTGGAGAGGGGTTGGGGTGAGGTCATG
>Ga0105047_10020990_pt1 | contig 10011 bp, 6 predicted proteins | sample MAT04_FD_78384 | JGI IMG/M metagenome (GOLD analysis project Ga0105047, IMG submission 78384) | Freshwater microbial communities from Lake Fryxell liftoff mats and glacier meltwater in Antarctica - MAT-04 (megahit assembly) | ecosystem: Environmental > Aquatic > Freshwater > Ice > Liftoff...
GGGCGGGCTTTGCTCAACTCGCGTCCCGAGGGTTGCGGCGAGGCGTCCGCCGGCGCGCCCGCGCAACCTGGAAAGTACGGTTCTCGATTTCCGCTTCATCCACTTACTCCCCAGTCATCTTAACCGCTCGATCCTCGCGCCGTTCCGGCAATCAATCGCCAATCACTTTTCGACGGATTTTGAGCGATAACGACGCCTTCCGCCTCAGATCGGCCAAGGAGAACGTCCGAACTAGGCATCTCCGGCCCACCGGTTGGAGGGCATTCGGGAGGGGCTGGGCTTTCCGGCCTGAGCGGCGGCGCCCCTGGGTCTGTTAGCCGAGGAATCCTGTACCCGGCTGGTCAATGGTCTGAGCCACGGCGTTAGCGCTTCCGGTAACACTCCGCGCCTTACTGCGTTAGAAGTACAGCTTCAACGCCGCCTGCATAATGCGAGGATCGCGCGCGCTTGTGATGCGCCCAAAGTTCGCGTTCTGGAACGCCGCGATCGGGTTCCCGAAATTGGGTTTATTCAGCGCATTGAACACCTCCCAACGGAACTCGAGCCGTCGGCGCTCGGTGAACCGGAAGGCTTTGAACGCGCCTAAGTCGAAGTTGATCAATCCGGGCCCATTAAGCAGATTGCGGCTTGAGGTGCCGAAGGTGCCCAACGCCGGCAACGCAAAAGCCTGCGTTTCAAAGTAACGCGGGATCATGTCGTTGCGCGACCGCCCTCCGTAGACTTCCGGGGACCGGAGGATATCGGCCCGGTCTCGCCCGATGCCCGCCAAACTCCGGTCCACGCCGGCCGAAACGCTAAAGGGCGCGCCCGTCTGCAAGGTGGAGATGCCATTCAATTGCCAGCCACCCAACAAGTACTTCTTCAGCCCCTTTGCGCCACGGCCGAAAGGAAGATCCCACAACACGCTATTCACTACGCGATGCCGCACGTCAAAGTCGCTAGGGCCCTTATCCAGATTCTGCCGGAAGGGGTTCGTCGCCTGATTGCCCGTGCCCGAGTTGCCGTCGTTCGAAGCCAGATCCAGGCTCTTGGCCCAGACGTAGCTGCCCAGCACGGAGAACCCTCCACTCAAGCGCCGGTTCCAACTCAGTTGCAACGAGTGATAAGTGGAATTCGCGGTGGCTTGCGTGCTGCGAATTTCCCCAAAGCCCGGGTAGATCCGACGTGCATCCACATTGCCCGTCGTCGATTGGCCGGCCGCAAAGATTGCGGGATTGATATTCTGGCCCACCATAAACTTAGAGCCTTTGGACCCAATGTAGGCCAGCGTGAAGACGGTCTTCCATAGTAACTCCCGTTGCACATTCACATTCCACTGCTGCATGTAACCGCTGGTGAAATCCGGGTCCACGGAGTTATGGTTAATCGGCGTAATGAACGCGCGGCGGGCGCGGTCTTCCGCCGTGACGGGCGGCGTGTAGTTCCGCAGGGTTTGTAATTGCCCCGGATTGGCCGCATAAGGGTCGCTCAGTTGTACCGTGAATGTACGCAGGCCGAAGGAGAAAGGCTGGTTGATAGAGTTCGTATTCAAGCCCACCAAGCGCAACGTGTCCCAGAAGATGCCATAACCACCGCGAATGCTCGTCTTGCCATCGCCGAACGGATCCCAGGCGAAGCCGAACCGCGGCGCCGGCTTATTCCAATCGTTATTCACGATGCCATTGGGAATGCCGCTGTCGCCCGGGAATAACGCGCCCAGTGGCGCGCGCGGATAGACAGTGGACTGCTGCCCGGGACGGAACGCGCCTAACTCCTCGTTCTTTTCCTTCACCATCAGGAAGGGTTCCCAACGCAAGCCGATGTTCAGGGTCAATCGGCGGGTGACGCGCCAATCGTCCTGGAAATATAGAAACGGGGTCCACTTAAATTGATTCGCCCGGATCGGCGAATTCTGATAGACGTCGTTGGCGGCGCCCAGAAAGAAATCGGCATAACCATAACCCTGATTGCCACTGCGCTGTCCATTGACGCTAAATTGGGTGTCTTTCTGGAAAAACTCGCGCCCATTGCGCCGCACCTTTGAGATTTCTCCGCCAAAGGTCATGGTGTGGTTGCCCTTGGTATAAGTCATGTTGTCGATGAACTGATAATTCATCATATAACTCTGGAAATTGGTGTCGACGCGGACGTTCAGGCCATTGCTAATGCCGATGGCCCAGTCGGTCGGCACGCCCTGCGGCGAGAGGCTGATGCAGCTTCTGCAGCCTAATGCAGCCCAATCGAGAGCCGGTTGAGTAGTAAGCGGCGCGCGGACGAAGGTGTTGCGCGCCACCGTGAGCGTTGCATTATTCACCAGGTTCGGGGAAAACACCGTGCTGTGGTTCAGGTTGGCATTGTAAGTCACCCACTTGTTCTGCGAATTGAAAAGTAATAAGCCGGCGTTCTGGTTGCGGCGGAAATCGTCGAAAAACAGGCGAAAATTCGTCCGCTGCTTCTCGGTAAAATTATGATCGAGCTTAATCGTCACCTGGTCTTCTTCCGTCGGCAAGGACACGTTGTACGCGAAGATGTTGCCCGGCCGGTTGGGTAAAGGCATAAAGACTTCGGTGAACTTCAGCGCCACCGGGTCTAAGCGTGAGGCGGGGATGATGCCGTTAGGAAAGGGGATGCCCTGCGGTGCCAGGGCCGTCACCGTCTCCGGTGGCGCCACCGATACCGGCGTTCCGCGCAGTAAGCTCTGGCTAAAATTGCCAGCCCGTTCGAGCGCCGTGGGCACAATAATGGAACTGGACGTAGCCCCTAGCCGTTGCCGCGTGCCCTCGTAGGCAAAAAAGAAGAAGCTTCTGTCCTTGCCGTTATATTTCGGAAGGCGGATTGGCCCGCCGATGGTTCCGCCAAACTGATTCCGGCGCAGCGGATCTTTGCCGGAGGCGAAGAAGTTCCGCGTATTCAGCTTATCGTTGCGCAAGAAATTAAATAACACCCCGTGCAGTTCATTAGTGCCGGACTTCGTCACCATGTTAATCACCGCCCCGGCATTGCGTCCGTTCACCGCGTTGTAGCCGTTCTGCAGAATCGAGAACTCCTGTAACGTATCCGGGTTCGGGAACGCCGCTGGCAGGTTGTTGTACATATCCATATTCAGCCCGCCATCCAAGGTGTAAGCGCTACTATTCGGGCGCGCGCCGTTGACGCTAAACACCAGGTTGGTGTTGAGCGCAATGCCGGAGGCGGCCGACCCAATGCCCATCTGAATCGAACCGGGCAGCAGCGCCTGCAACTGCAGTGCATTGCGGCCATTCAGCGGTAACTCCACCATGCGTCCGGAATCCACCACTTCTTTGATCGTGCCGCTAAACGTATCCACCGTCGTCGCCGACGCGGACACATCCACCACCTGCTGCACTTCGCCCACCTGCATCGAAAAATCCTGCCGCGCCCGTTGGTTCACTTCAATCAGCAAGCCCTTCACCTGCGCCTTCTTGAACCCCTTGGCTTCTACTTCCAGCGAGTAAGTGCCCGGCCGCAGGCTGGGGAAGATATAGTCGCCTCGGTCATTGGCGTCCACGGTCTCCCGCGCGCCCGTATCCGCCAGCAGCGCCGTCACCCGCGCGGCAGCCAGCGCACTTCCGGAGGGGTCGGTAATCGAACCAAAGACGGTGGCCGTGGAGGTTTGCCCAAGTCCACCAACCGGGAAGGTAGCGAGAGAACCCAGTAGCAACAAGGTACGAAGTCTAAAAACACTCATCTGGAAGTTCTATCACAATCTAGTGCCCGCTGGTAAGACTTCGATCTGCCCGCGATCGCTACCAGCCAGTGGGTGGCCGTGGGTCAAAGTCCGAAAACGTAAAGCACCCGGTCAGCCGCGATGGCCACGCGCTGTTGGCCGTTCACCAGAAACGAGATGGGATTGGCGGTGATACGGCTGCCGGTTTGGAAGTCCCAGGCCGGTTGGCCGGTGGCGGCATCCAGGGCGAAGAAGTTGCCCTCGTTGGTGCCGGAGAAGACCAGACCGCCGGCGGTTGCCATCACGCCGGCCCAGGGCGGGGTGATGAGTTTAAACTGCCAGCGCTGCTCGCCGGTGGTGGCGTCGAGCGCACGAATGGCGCCCCATTCTTCGTTAGGGTCCAGGTCCTGTTCGCCGCCGCCGGCGAAGAAGGTGCCCGGTTTGTAATCGGCTTCGCGCTTGAAATAGAGAGAGGACTTTTCGCGGGCGGCGACATAGTACAGTCCGGTGGCCGGGCTGTAAGCGGGGCTATACCAGATGGTGGCGCCATTGAGGCTGGGGAAGACGAGGCTGCCCTCAGCGGTGGGTTCTGAGCCGGGAATGACGATCGGCCGGCCACGGTCGTCGAGCCCCTTGGCCCAGGTCTGCTTCACGTAGGGCTTGCCGCTGAGGAACTCGCCCGTTTCGCGGTCGAGCACATAGTAGAAGGCGTTGCGGTTGGCGTTGGCGATCAACTTACGCGGGCGGCCGCGGACGGTGGCGTCGAAGAGAATGGGGACATGCGCGGCGTCCCAGTCGTGGACATCGTGGGGCGTAAATTGGAAGTGCCAGCGCAGCTGGCCGGTGTTGCCGTCGAGCGCGACGAAGGAGCAGGTGTACAGGTTGTCGCCGGGGCGGACGTCGCCATTCCAGTCGGGGCCCGGATTGCCAATCCCCCAATAGAGCAGGTTGAGTTGGGGATCGTAAGCGCCCGTCACCCAGGTGGAGCCGCCGCCGGTCTTCCACGCGTCGTTGAGCCACGTTTCGTGGCCCGGTTGGCCGGGGCCGGGAATGGTCTCGAAACGCCACGCGCGCTGGCCGGTTTTCGCGTCGTAGGCGTCAATAAAGCCGCGGACGCCAGCTTCGCCGCCGCTAGTCCCGACGACAATCTTGCCGTTAATGGCCAGGGGCGCCACCGTGAAGCTATAGCCGAGCTTATAGTCGGCGGCCTTCACGGACCAACGCTCCTTGCCGCTTTTGGCGTCGAGCGCGACCAGATAGCAATCGAGCGTCGCCACATAAACCAGATCGTCGAGCACGGCGACGCCACGGTTAGTCCGGCCGAAGCCAATGGACTGGTAATCCGTGGGCACCGGGCGCGACCAGGACCAGTACTTACTCCCGGTACGCGTATCGAGCGCGACGGCCGAGTTAGGCCCCGAGAGATACATCACCTGGTCGACGACAATCGGCGAGACCTGGTTATTGCCGTCGCGAAACTGGTAGGCCCATTTCACTTTTAATCCAGCGGCGTTTTTCGGAGTCAGTTCTTTGAGCGGCGAGTAACGCTGTCCTTGGTAAGTGCGGGAATAAGTCAGCCAATTTCCCGGCTGCTGGTCGGCATTGACGATGCGTTCGAAAGGGACAGAGCTTTGCGCGAGCAGGGCGACTAAGAGCAGCATCAGCGGGTGCCTTTCAAACTGGCGAGGTAGGCGACGAGGTCGGTAAGGTCGGCCGGCGGGAGTTTGGCATAAGCCGGCATGGGCGAACGCTTAGGCAACTTATTCAGTGGTTGTAGGTCGGCCAGGCGGAAGGAATGGAAACCGCCGGCGGCGTCGATGATCTGGATGGTGAAGGGGTCTTCGCCAACGCGGATGCCGGTTACCTTCGCGCCCTGCCGGGGAACGGCCTCCACCATCAGGAAGCCTTCCGGCAAGGCAGCGGAAGGAGAAAGCAGCGCTTCGCGAAGGAAGGCGGCATTGCGGCGCGCACCGATGGCCGAAAGCTCCGGACCGAAACCGGAGCCTTGGCCCGCGACGATGTGGCAACTGGCACAGGCCTGGCGACGGTAAAGGTCGCGGCCATGAGCGGGGTCACCTGGAACGGTTTCCGAAGGCAATTGCCCGAGGGAGCGGACAAAGACGGCCAGGCGTTTCACTTCGTTGGGCGAGAGTTGCCAAGCGCCGGGCATTTCGGGCGGGATCCCTTCGGAGATCAGCTTCTCGAGCGAAGGGGCGTCGGGGGCCTTGGTGAGTGTGGGCTTCACTAGGCTGGGTCCGCGGCCACCGCCGCCTTGCTGGCCATGACAGAGGGCGCACTGGGCCTCAAAGATGCGGCGCCCCTCGGACTCTTGCGCAAGCAGGGTCACTGCGGACAGAAGCGCCAGAACTAGCGGGACGATGGGCCGATACGGCATGTTGTTCGAAAGCATAGCGGGAGGCTTCGCGGGCGTCAAGCAAGGTTAAACCCGGTTTGCGGCGGATAAACGCAAGGGAAACATTTTTCGCCCGGGAAACTAACCACCGGGACTTGCGCTCAAGCCCGGTCGTTCCATCCGGCCAAAGCCGGCGCCGGCACCCGAAGAGCCTCAAAACCAACGACTTACCGCCGCCCGAATCCTTCTCCATTCAAGCCCAAATCTCGCCATTCAACCGAAAGAAGTAGCTCTTGAGGGAAATCCCGCTGCTTTCTTTTCGCCGCTTCACTACACTCCATGTGTAGCCTTGGGCGTATTTCTACCTAAGGCCTTTAGCTGAGAAGTAGCAAAAAGAGAGAGGGAGAAATATGGGTAAGGGTATCAAGATCGTTGAGAAGGCCGCCGTCTTCGCCGCGCGTGCCGGCTGGGTTGTATTTGACAAACTGAACGGCATCAACCAGAAGCCGTCGTTCACCCCTAAGTGGTCCGACAAGCCGTTGCTGAAGAGCTACCAGAAAACCAAGCCCCCGCTCGGCTGGCCCCGCACCACAGATTCGCTTTGCCCCAAGTGCATCCCCGACCTCCGCAACCGCATCTTAAACGGCGAACTTCCCGTCGAAATCCTCAAGAACGACAAGCTCGGCGAAATCAAAGCCCAGATCATCGAACGCGATGGAAAAATCTGGATGGTGAAAGAGTGCCCCACCCACGGCAAGTTTGAAGACTTGATGGCTATGGATACGGCCTTCTTCAAGCACCTCGAAGATGTCTTCCCTGGCCGCGACATCCGCGCCCACAACGACGAAAAGCTCCACGACCACGGCTCTTCCACCATCACCCACGGCCGCGGTTCGGTGCTCACCATCGACCTTACCAATCGCTGCAACATGATGTGCGACCCCTGCTTCATGGACGCCAATCAGGTCGGCTTCGTCCACGAACTTACCTGGGACGACATCAAGACCATGCTCGACAACGCCATCACCATCAAGCCGCGCCGCCAGATGTCGGTGCAGTTCTCCGGTGGCGAACCCACGCTCTCTCCTTACTTCCTGGATGCCGTTCGCTACAGCCGCAAGGTCGGCTATAGCTCGGTGCAAGCCGCCACCAACGGCATCGAGTTCGCCAAGAGCCCCGAGTTCTCCCGCGCCGCCGCCGAAGCTGGCCTCCGTTACGCCTACCTGCAATTCGACGGCATCGGCAACGCCGCCAACTCCCATCGCGCCGTCGGCAACCTGTTCGACGTGAAGATGCGCGCCATTGAGAATCTCTATGCCGGTGGGGTCGACATCGTCCCGGTCACCACCATCATCAACGGCATCAACAATGAGCAAGTGGGCCGCATCGTCGAGTTTGCGCTCGACAACCCCAAGAAAATCCCGTTCTTGAGCTTCCAGCCGGTCTCTTTCACCGGCCGTGACGAAGCCGTCAGCGACGAGCGCCGCACCGCGCAGCGCTACACCCTGAGCCACTTGGCCCACGACGTGAAGAACCAAAACGGTATCGGCGAGCCCACCCGCGATTGGTTCCCGATTTCGTTCATGTCCACGTTCTCTGACTTTGCCGATCTCGTCCACGGACCCGATCGCGATTGGGGCCAGCTATCCTGCGGTTGCCACCCGAATTGCGGCATCGGTCTGGCCATGATGGTCGACAAGGAAACCAAGGAACGCGCCCCGGTTACGGCCTTCCTGAACGCCGATCGCCTGGCCAAGGACATCGCCAAAATCAATGACGCTTCCCGGACTGCCGGTTGGGTAAATATCCTCGGCGTCACGCTCGCCCTGATGCGCAACTACGATCCTTATCAGGCACCCACCCATTTCAAGATCGTTGACCTATTGCAGAAGTTCGACAAGTGCTTCGGCGCCACGGGCCGCAAATACGGCAAAGTGGACGGCACCCGTACCCGCGTCGATATCGATCAGCGCCGTGGCGACCGGTGGAACTTCCTCTTCATCGCCGGCATGTGGTTCCAGGATCTGTTCAATTACGACTTCCGCCGCACCGAACAGTGCATCATTCCCTACGCCACCCAGGAAGGCGAAATCAGCTTCTGCGCCTACAACACCGGCGTCGGCTGGCGCAATATCGTCGAGAAGATGCACATGTCCGCCACCCTCACCAAGTGGTACGAAGAACACGGCCGCCACAAGATCTACGCCGGCGGTAAGGACGTCGACATGCTTTCGAAGCAGCATTCGCTGAAGCTCAATGCCGAAGCCGTTGCCGCGGACATGCAGCACGATCTCGACATCACCGGCGTCGCCAAGACCGCCCGCGAAGAGAAGCTCCGCGCCCGCGCCGCCAAGCAGCAAGCCGATGCCGAGAACGCCAAGATGGAGAAGCTCTACCGCGAGCATGTCCTCGGCGAGAAGCCCGGCGCTGGTTTGGTTCAGATCGGCTTCGGCGCTCCCGCCGCTTCCGATATCCCGCTCCCCATCATCAAGCCCGCCATCCCTGTCGTCAAGCAGGAAGAAGTCGGCAGCATGGGCGACTAATCCTAGTCTCTCGTTTTTCGAAGAAAAGCCCGGCCATTCGGTCGGGCTTTTTCCTTGTCCTCTCGATTTGAAACACCCCAAAATCTAATTTCTCTCTTCGACACAAGGTCTCGTCCCGGATTGAACCATTAAGATCCGCATACCAACGTCACACCGCTGAAAACAATATACTTTTCCTTCCCGCGGACTTTGGCACGCCACTTGCTTTAGTACTCTGCGTATGAGAAACGAAATGGTTCTGAAGAGTAAGGGTTGTTCCTCCCAACATCTCTGCTATTGTGACCACCATCCCAGTTTTTTCCCCACCGAGACCCACCAACAAGTCCCACCCAACCAAATCGGACGAACCTCTCGTGTCTCATATTCGGTCTAACAGAGACCGGTGCATAGAGTCCTCAACCTAAATTAGTCAGGAATCCACACGTTCATGACGCGGGCGGCCCAAAGTAGGCCGCCCTTTTTTTGTCTCCTGACCATTTCTTGCCTCCCGAATCTTGCCGTTAAAGAACCCGCCCTTCAAAGACGATAGAAGCCTTATGGATATGTTGCACCCCGAACTCGCCGCTCAACTCCGCTTCCAGGCAAGCCTCATCCGCCTCTGTAGCGCCCCTCACATGACGGAGAGCGTTCGCCCCGAAATGGTCGAAAGGCTACCTTCTCAGCCGCAGGCGGAAGCCATTGAGAAGATGGCCGTACTGGTTCCGGTGCGGGTCCGCGCCCGCCAAGACAAAGCTTAGCTTCGATATTGCTCGAGCGAAGCGCCCGTCAGCCGAAAGGTCGTCCATTCGTCCATTGCTCGCGCCCCCATGCGCTGGTAGAACTCGATCGAGGGCGCATTCCAGTCCAGCACCGCCCATTCCACTCGTCCACAGCCACGCTCCAGCGCCAACTCCGCCAGCCGGGTCAGCAGCGCTCTCCCGATGCCTTTGCCCCTCGCCGCTGGATTCACAAACAGGTCTTCCAGGTAGATCCCCGGCTTCGCAAGAAATGTGGAATAGTTGTGGAAGAAGAGTGCAAAACCCACGGGCATCTCCTCCCAATAAGCAATCAAAACCTCGGCATAGGGCCTAGCGCCAAAGAGCGTGTCCCTGAGGCTCTCCTCGGTCGCCGCCACTTCGCCGGACAGCTTCTCGTAGTCGGCCAATTGCCGGATGAAGTCGAGGATCACCGGGACGTCTGATTCGAGCGCCGGTGCAATGCGTAAGCTCATCGGGCCAGTTTAACCCAGCCTGCCAGTTTAACCCAACTTGATGGCATGATAGCGTTGATGGACCGACGCACACTTCTTTCTCTCCCTCTGGCCGCCGCGGCCCTCTCCGCGCGCGACCTTAGCACCGACATCGCCATCAACGGTGCCAGCACCGGCGGCTGTGCCGCTGCCTTGGCCGCTCTGCGCAATGGCTACCGGGTCATCCTCACCGAAGAGACCGACTGGATCGGCGGCCAAC
>Ga0105047_10020993_pt1 | contig 10008 bp, 7 predicted proteins | sample MAT04_FD_78384 | JGI IMG/M metagenome (GOLD analysis project Ga0105047, IMG submission 78384) | Freshwater microbial communities from Lake Fryxell liftoff mats and glacier meltwater in Antarctica - MAT-04 (megahit assembly) | ecosystem: Environmental > Aquatic > Freshwater > Ice > Liftoff...
AAGCCTTTCCGCACCAGCGAATCCTTGAACAAGCCGATGGCACGGTCCTGTAAGTCGCGCTCGAAGTAGATCAAGACGTTCCGGCACGAGATGAGGTGAACCTCGGCGAACACCGCGTCCGACACCAAGCTGTGATCCGAGAACACGGCCCGGCGACGGAGTGTTTTGTTGAGCACGGCCGCACCGTACGCTGCGGTGTAGTAATCCGACAACGATGACTTCCCACCCGATCGCTGATGGTTCTCGGTGAACAACGCAATGCGACTGAGTTCGTACACGCCGGCCTCGGCCCGCTTCAGTGCCTCCGGGTTGATGTCGGTCCCGTAAAACAGGGTGCGTTCTTCCAACCCTTCTTCGCGAAACAGGATCACGAGGGAATACAGTTCCTCGCCCGCACTGCAACCCGCTACCCACACCTTGAGGGACGGGTACGTGCGGAGGTGCGGGACCACGGTCTCACGCAGCGCTCGAAAGTACGACGGGTCGCGAAACAACTCACTCACCTGCACCGTGAGGTAGGTGAAGAGTTGCGGCAGGATTGTGGAGTCGTGCAACACCTTGTCCTGGAGGTGCGAGAAGCTTTGGCAGCCGAAATGTTCTCGGGCCTGCACAAGCCGTCGCTTGATGGAGGCCATCGAGTACCCCCGGAAATCGTAGTGGTATTGCTGATTGATGGCATCGAGGAGGAGCCTGAGTTCGATGTCATCGGTCTTGTCGTTCATGAGGCTCGATCCCCTACCTGGGCATCCACACGCGAATGAGCGAGAGGAGTTTCTCCACATCCAAGGGTTTGGCCATGTAGTCGTTCGCGCCCGCCGAGAGGCACTGTTCTTGGTCGTCCTTCATCGCCTTGGCCGTGAGTGCGATGACCGGCAGTTTCTTCCACTCGTCGCGCTTGCGAATCTCGCGGGTCGCGGTGATGCCGTCCATCTCCGGCATCATGATGTCCATCAACACGAGATCGACCGCCTGCGAAGAATCGGCGAGTGAACGCTCCAACGCAGTGAGAGCCTCGCGGCCGTTTCGGGCGATCTGCACCGTGGCCCCGCGTGGTTCGAGGATGCTCGTCAGTGCGAACACGTTCCGCACGTCATCCTCGACAACCAGAATCCGACGCCCCTCAAGCACCGCGTCTCGGCTGCGGGCCTTTTCGAGCATCCGCTGCTGTTCTACCGGCAATTCCGAAACCATTTGGTGCAGGAAGAGTGTAACTTCATCAAGTAGGCGCTCCGGGGACTTCGCCCCCTTGATGATGATCGACTTCGAGTACTTCCGGAGTCGTTGTTCCTCATCGGCGGAGAGTTCTCGGCCTGTGTACACGATCACCGGAGGGAACGAGTAGGCGTCCTCGCGGCCGAGCGTCTCCAGGAGGGTGTAGCCGGAAGCGTCCGGGAGCGACAGGTCGAGAACCATGCAGTCGAACGTTGCGTCCTTGAGCTGTTTAAGGCATTCCGCTGCGCTCGCCGCCCCGACGGTCTCCACTTCGTACGAACCGAGGAGCTTCCGCAGGCTGTCGAGTTGAACGGCATCGTCTTCAACCACCAGCACGCGGCGCATCCGCTGCGTGAGCCGCGTTTCGAGCTGTTCGAGTGCCCCGACGAGTTGCTCGCGTTTCACGGGCTTCAGCATGTAGCCGATCGCGCCGAGCGAGAGGGCCGTTTGGGCGTAGTCTCCGGCCGACACGACGTGAACGGGGATGTGCCGAGTTCGTGCGTCCTGCTTGAGGCGATCCAGTACGGAAAGTCCCGAGTTGTCCGGCAACCCCACGTCAAGCACGACCGCGCTGGGTCGGTGCTGAACCGCCATCGCGAGCCCTTCTTCCGCTGTGGTCGCGATCAGGCACTGAAACCCCAGTTCGTGCGAGATGTCGGAGATGATCCGAGCGAAAGACTCATCGTCCTCGACCACCAGAATGACGCGGTTGCTCCCCGATAGTTTCTCGCGATCATCCTCGACCCGCCGCCAACTCCGTGCGGGTGTTGCGGGTGTCGGGGTGGTTGCGAGTGCCATTTCCGGCGACGATTTGGGAGGTGACGCGGCACGCAGGGAAGCGCGAGCCGGCACCTTGTCCGGGTGGTAGACCGCTGGCACCGTCACCGTGAAAGTGCTGCCGTGGCCCACTTCGCTCGCCAGGTGAATTTCCCCGCCAAGGAGTCTGGTCAACTCGCGAGCGATCGAAAGCCCGAGCCCGGTTCCGCCGTACTTGCGATTGGTCGTGCCATCCGCCTGCCTGAACGCCTCGAACACGATCTGCTGCTGGTGTTCGGCGATGCCGATGCCCGTGTCCCTGACCGCGAAGGCCAATCGATCGTCGGGAACGCGGCTCACCTCAATCGCGACCTCCCCGGCTTCGGTGAACTTGAGTGCGTTCGAGAGCAGGTTCTTGAGCACCTGTTCGAGGCGTTGCCGATCCGTGTCGATCGTGTCCGGGCAACCGGGGTTGATGCGAGTTCGGAACGCGATCTTCTTCTGCTCGGCGACGGGCAGGAACGTGCGGCTCAGGTCCTCCATCAACTGCGGCATCCGCACGGTCTCGGGTCGCATCTCCATGTGGCCGGCTTCGATCTTCGAGAGATCGAGGATGTCGTTGATGAGCGAGAGGAGATCGTTCCCGGCAGCCTGGATCGTCTGCGCGTACTTCACCTGCTCGGCGGACAGATTTCCGGCCGGGTTATCCGCGAGGAGCTTCGACAAAATCAGTGACGAGTTGAGGGGCGTCCGCAGTTCGTGCGACATGTTCGCGAGGAAATCGGATTTGTACTGGCTCGCCTGTTGCAACTCGCGAGATTGGGCCTGAACCGACGCCTTCGCACGGGTTGCCTCGTCTCGCTGAATTTCGAGGAGTTGTGTCTGCTCTTCCAGATTCGCGTTCGTCTGTTCAAGTTCGGCTTGCTGGTGTTCGAGGCGGGCTTGCGACTCCTTGAGCGCCCGACCCTGTTCCTCAAGTTCTTCGTTCGAGACGCGAAGTTCCTCGCCTTGCGCTTGCAACTCTTCCGATTGTTGCTGCGTCTCTTCCAGCAACTTTTGGAGGCGGGTGCGGTAGTTCGCGGATCGCACGGCCGTGCTGACGGACTCTGAGACCCTCGACAAAAGTTCGGCAACGGACTCGTCTACTGGGGAGAGGAACCCCAGTTCCAGCACCGCGTTCACCGTGCCATCCGATGCGAAAGGCGCAATCATGAGGTGACGCGGCTTGCTCTGCCCGAACGCCGATCCGACGGCAAGGTAGCCGTCGGGCACGTCCTGAAGGAGGAACGTTCGACCGTCGATGGCCGCCTGCCCGAGAAGACCATCGCAGGGGTCGAAACCCTCGGGCGTGCCCCCAGCGGCGGGCACACCAGAAGTCGCCACGCGACGAAATCGGTCGCCGTCCTTGGTGAAGAATGCCCCAGCCGGCGCCTCGAAGTACTCGGTGAGGAACTTGAGCAACTTCTCGCCGAGCTTCTCAATCCGTTGCTCGCCCGTGAGCACCCCGCTGAGGCCCACCTGGCCCGACTGCAACCATTCCTGACGGCGACGCGTGCGGATCGTTCGCCGAACGAGATACGCCACCGCACCCGAAAGGAGTGTGCCCAGGAGGCCCGAAAGGACGCCACTGACGACTGTGACGTTGTACGCGCTTTTCATTTCTGCCATGCGTTCAAGACGAAGTGCGCGTTCACCTTCCTCCATCAGTTCGACCTGTGCCCGGGAGGCCTCCATTGCGGCCTTCCCGCGGTCGGTGACCACAACCGCCCTGGCGGCCTCGAACCCCTGCGTTCGGCGGAGCGTGATGGTCTCGTCGAGTTCGCGGAGCTTCACGCCCACCTGCGTCCTGAGCAGCGGGATGCGTGCCTGCTGCGTCGGATTATCCCTGGTCAACCGCTCAACATCGCTGATGCGTTCCTCAACGCGGATGAGAGCTGCGGAGTACGGAACGAGGTATCGCTCATCTCCGGTGATCACAAAGCCTCGCTGCCCCGTCTCAGCGTCTTTCAAGAGGGACACGACATCATCGAGTGCCACCAGAACTTCGTGCGTACGCGTGACCTGCTCGATGCCGCGGTTCAGCGTCCGGGTGTTCAGGTACGAGATGAGGCCGCTGACGACGAAGAAGCCGACAACTGCAGCGAGACCGAGGAAGAGCGGGAGATCGTTGTTGGCGGGGCGTCCGAGTTTTGGGCTGCTGGGCGTCATCAGATCAGTCCGGGGTTGTCAACAGGAAACAACGAAGCGACCCAGAGTGTTTGTCTGGGTCGCTTGCGATATTGGGGGTCTTCACCAAACCCGAATTGGTCCCGAATCTGATTTGTTCAGTGCGCTGAACTGTGGCTGGCGTCTCACAACATTCCGGGCGTTTTGAAGCATCTCGGCGAACGGATTTGCTCGCCGAAGGGAAATTGGCTGCTCATCAGGAATGTTCGGGCAGCCATCGTCAGCCAAGCGAGCCAACTCGAATTCGGTTGTGCGAGGAAGCGTTACGGTCATGTTAACTGCTTCTTTTCAGGCGAACGGGGGACTCCAAAAGTGGCTACATTTGCAAACTGTGTACCGTTCGCCGCCTCGTACCTCTGCTCGACCCGCTCGCTCCAATCGCGAACGTCATTTGGCCGCACCGGTGCCGGCGACAATGGGCAGTGTAAGGCCCGGCTGGTCCTGATATTTGCCCTTCTTGTCCGCGTAACTGGTGCGACAAACTTCCTCAGCCTTCAAGAAGATGATTTGAGCAATGCCTTCGCCCGAGTAGATCTTGGCGGGGAGCGGTGTCGTGTTGCTAATTTCGATTGTAACTCGGCCCCGCCACTCGGGTTCCAGCGGAGTCACGTTCACTATAATGCCGCAGCGAGCGTAGGTGCTTTTGCCTAGGCACACACACAAAATGTCACGCGGAACTTCAATGTATTCCACCGTCTCCGCGAGGGCGAAGCTGTTTGGCGGGATCAGGATGAAGTCGGCATCCACATCGACAAACGATTTGGGGTCGAAGTGCTTCGGATCAACCGTGCTGCCCCAGACGTTCGTGAACACCTTGAACCGGCGATCAACGCGGACGTCGTAGCCGTAACTCGTTACCCCGTAGGAGATCACACCCGGACGGTGCTGGGCCTCGGCAAATGGCTCGATCTTCACGTCACGTGCAATCATCCAATCCGGTAGTACGCCCATGACGTGTCGCCTCCTGCGCCTATTGCTTTCGATGGTCAGCGGATCAATCGGTTATCCCGTGTACCCATCTTCACAATACTCGCCATTCTTGCGGGATGAATTGGCGAACCAAATCGGCATGGCGGCAAGTCGGGAAGATTGGGTACAAAGCTAACTCGGAACGCGGAGTGCGGAACGCGGAGTGAAAACTAAAACCGGGTTCTTGTCTTCGTATTAATTCCTCGTTCCGCACTCCGCGTTCCGAGTTCTCAAAATGACTCCCAGTTTACCATTCGTCGTGGCGGTTTTCGCGTGCCCGGCTGCCGAACTGCCCACTGAGCTCTGGCAGATCACGCCGGAACGGAAGGGCATCTTCGCCGGGAACCCGCCACGGACCAAGGATCGCGCCGTTCTGCTGATTCCTGGGCTGAAGATCCACCCGTTCAAGCCCGCGTATGCCACCAGACCCGAGATCCGCGAATATCAGCAGGCGTCGTCGGAACTCGTGCGAACGCTCGCCAAGGATTCGGACGTGTTCGCGTTCGGGTATGCGCAGACCGTTTCGATCGATGCGATCGCACAATCACCGGGGCTGCGAGCAGCCGTGACGCAGATCAAGACCGCAGGTTATTCGGATATCGTGCTTATCGGCCATTCGGCGGGCGGCGTCATTGCGAGAATTTTCGCGGAATCGCACCCGGAATCAGGGGTCACGAAAGTGATCACCGTGGCATCGCCGCATGATGGCTCCGAGGTCGCCAAACTGAAGATCGGCTATCACAAGGTGCAAGCCGCGTTCGTGGAGTCGCTTTCGCCCAATGCCCGGTCACAGGCAGCAAGCAGCAAACTCGACGACAGGCTTCAGATTGCGTGCGTCGTGTGCAAGGTGAAGGGAATCGAGGCCGACGGCTTGGTGTGCCTTCCAAGTCAGTGGCCCCCGGATTGTCGCAAGGTGGGAGTGCCTGCGGTGCTGGTTCAGACAGATCACTGGCACGCGATGCTCGCGCCGTCTGCGATCAAGACGCTCAGCGAGTTAGCAAAAGAGAAACTGGCGCGGTGGTCGCCGGAAGAAGTCGACAAGGCGCAGAAGGTGTTGTTGCGAGAGCAGAACTGACCTAATCCAAAACGATCCCATGCTTAGGAAGATCGGTCCTTCAGACCTCAAAAACCAGTAATGACTTTGCGGTCTGAAGGACCGCGTTCCCCCAGCCCAGGCCAACGGCCTGGGGTCTTTGGGGGACAAGCGGCGTGACCCCGGCTAACAAGTTGCGACACATGGTGTAGGCACCGGGGCCACGCCGACACATTTTACGCACGTAATCAGTCGGGAGGAAATGATGGCCTTATGGCTGTTTAAGGAAGAACCCGAGACCTACAGTTTCGCGGACTTGGAGCGAGACGGCACGACCACCTGGAGTGGTGTCAAGAACGCGCTCGCACAAAAGCATCTCCGCACGATTCAGAAGGGCGACCGCATCTTCTTCTACGCAACTGGCAAAGAGAAATCCGTGGTCGGCGTCATGGAAGCGACAGCGAACCCCAACGCCGATCCGAGCGACGAAGCGGGAAAGTTGGTCGCGGTGACCGTGAAGCCCGTGAAAAAGTTGAAGACGCCGGTTACGCTCGCGGCGATCAAAGCCGACAAGACGTTCGCGAACTGGGAGTTGGTTCGGCAGGCGAGACTGTCGGTGATGCCGGTGTCGGAAGAACTGTGGAAGGCGATCGAAGCGATGGCGAAATAAGGAAAGCCCAGGACTGCCGAAGCAATCCTGGGCTTTCCCGTTTGAACCTTCGGGTAGATATCCCGGAGGTTCGATTTTTGGGCAGCCGGCTATACGGTCCGCCCGTAACGCGGCCATTAAGCCAGCCGGCCCTCGAAATCCTGGTAAGAACTACTACTCACAGGACCACCTCCTTTCAACGAAGCCACGCGTCGGACAACCCCCTACCAGAGGGATTGTCGTCGGCCTTCGGCCCGTCGTACCTCGGTCGCACGACCCATTGGAGCCGTCAGAATAGTACACCGCAGTCTCGGTTTTGGGAAGGGTTCCAACGCGAAACTTTGCACGACACCCGTAGTCGGTAGCGTCAACGCCGACAACAATACCGGTGTTGTGTCTCTCGGAAGCAATCAACGCTCCGATACCCACACCGGCACTCGCCACAGGATCCGCCAATGCTCCACTCACTCATGTTCGCCGGCCTCCTCGCGGTTCTCACCGCCGCTCCTGCCGCCACGGTCGCGAAGGTCGCGGCCAGGGGACAGGCAGGAGATCTGAAGCTCACCAACGTGCGCCTCACCATCGGGGAGTTGGGTGGCCCTCGGCCCACGACAAAGTTGTTGCCGGGCGACGTGCTGTTCATCGGGTACGACATCAACGGGCTGACCATCGAGGGCGACGGCACGACCAAGTACCGGATGTCGATGGAAGTGAAGGACGGTGCGGGCAAGGCGATCTTCAAGCAGGACCCGCGTGAACTGGTGGACTTCGTGCCGCTGCGTGGCAACAGCATCCCGGCTCGCGCGTTCATCACCATCGGCCTCGATCAGGACGCGGGTAACTACACCTGCACGATCAGGGTGGAAGACCCCAAGGTGAAGGGCAAGGAAGACACCGTGACCGTGAAGTTCGAGGTCACGAAGCGAGACTTTGGCATCGTCGCGGTGTATCCGAGCTATGATGAACGAGGGACGTTCGCCGCGCCGACGACCGGCGTCGTGGGGCAGACGGTGTTCGTGCAGTTCAGCGTTGCCACGTTCGCCCGCGACCCGAAGACGAAACAACCGAACATCGAGTTGCAGTTCCAATTGATGGACGACAAGGGCATGCCGACGCTCGCAAAGCCCCGCATCCATATTCAGGATAGCGGGGTCGAAGCGGCCGACGGAGCGTTCGGCATGCGGTTCCCGGTGTTCATGAATCGCCCCGGGAAGTTCACGGTGAAGCTCACCGCGAAAGATAAAGTGTCGAACAAAGAGTCCACCTACGAACTGCCGCTGACCGTTCTGCCGGCAAACTGAAATGGGGGTTGTAGGTTGGTGGTGGGCGGTGGTTGGTGGGATCGTTAGTTGTTGGTACGGCAGATGTCCGACAGCCAATCATGACCACCCACAACGACCCACCACCAACCAACAACAACCCTCCCGACCAAAGCCCGAACACCAATCACGAACGAGCAACATATGACTCCCGCCGAGCGAACCGAACAGATCACGCGATACCGGAACATGGTTCAGGGCGACCCCGAGGACGACCTGGCCCAGTTCCGCCTCGGGCAAGCCTTGATGGAAGACGGGCAGTACAGTGACGCCGTCGCGTCGTTCGAGCGAACCCTCGTGCTGAGTCCGGGCTTCTCGCGCGTCTTCCAGTACCTCGGTGAATGTCTCATCAAGGAAGGCCGCAAGGAGAAGGCGGTCGAGACGCTCACGAAGGGTTGGCTCGTTGCCGACGAACGCGGCGACCGGTTGCCCCGTGACGCGATGGCGAAGTTGCTCACGTCGCTCGATGCGCCGGTGCCCGCTCCCGTTGCTCCCAAACCCGATGACGACGGTAGCCCCGGCACCGGGTTCAAGTGTCACCGTCCGGGGTGCATGGAAGGCAAGCGGGCGAAGCAACTGGCGGTGACGCCGCTGCCCGACGCGATCGGCGTGCGTATCCACCGCGACATCTGCTCGGCGTGCTGGACAATGTGGCTGAAGGATCTCAGCATCAAAGTGATTAACGAACTGCGGCTCGATCTCAGCTCCGATTTCGGGCAGGGCGAGTACGACCGACACATGCGCGAATTCCTCGGCTTCGAGGACGAACCAAAAGGCGTGACTCCCTGATGCCACTCGCACCCGCTTATCTGATCCAGTACGGCCGACCGGGCTTCGTCGGTCGGTTCCGTTCCGCGTTGCCGCTCAATCGCGGTGAGCGTGCCGTCGTGCGCGGCTTGCGAGGCACCGAACTCGGCGAAGTGCTACTCTCGGTTGATGGGCCCGGCGAAGACGGCGAAGCCCTTCGCATCGCCACGCACGACGACGAAACGCAAGTCACGCAATCCGAAGCTCGCGGGCAGGAATTGCTTGCGGAAGCCTCCGACGCGGCAACGGTTCAGGGGCTCCCGCTCGCGTTCGTGGATGTGGAAGTAACGCTCGACAATTTCGCGATCCTGCACGCGCTGCCGTGGGATGCTTGCGACGCGACCTCGCTGCTCGAAGACCTTTCCAGGCGTTACGGATTCACGGTGCGGTTGCTCGATTTGTCACGCACTCCAACCGTGAAGGACGAACCGTCCACGGGCGGTTGCGGGAAGCCGGGTTGCGGAACTGAATCCGGCGGCGGTTGCTCGACCGGCGGCGGTTGTTCGTCGGGTTCCTGTTCACGCGGGTCGGTGAAGTCTGCCGATGAACTTACCGCTCACTTTGCCGAGCTTCGCCAAAAGATGGAAGCGGCAGGCCTCGCCCGAACTCCGCTGAACTGACGCCAGACAACCTCACACTTTCCCGCTAAGCCTCCGTACAATCCCCGTGTCGAAATTGCGCCCGCCTCGGTCGGTGGGTGCCCAACCAAGGAGTATCGTCGTGCTCTCGATCAAGGCAGTCACGCTGTGTTTCATCGTTCTCGGGGTTGTGTCCACGAGCGGGGCGCGAGCCGCGAACCCCGTCGTCGTGATGGAAACCAACATGGGAACGATCAAGATCGAACTGTTCGAGGATAAGGCACCGATCACGGTCAAGAACTTCCTGCAATACGCGGAAGACAAGCACTACGACGGCACGGTTTTCCACCGTGTGATTGAGACGTTCATGATTCAGGGCGGCGGCTTCGAGCCGGGGATGAAGGAAAAGAAGACCCGCGAGCCGATCAAGAACGAATCGAACAACGGCATCGAGAACCG
>Ga0105047_10020994_pt1 | contig 10008 bp, 5 predicted proteins | sample MAT04_FD_78384 | JGI IMG/M metagenome (GOLD analysis project Ga0105047, IMG submission 78384) | Freshwater microbial communities from Lake Fryxell liftoff mats and glacier meltwater in Antarctica - MAT-04 (megahit assembly) | ecosystem: Environmental > Aquatic > Freshwater > Ice > Liftoff...
ATTGTCCTCGCCGCTCCGTCCCGGATCGCCCGGCTTTCCCGGCAACAAGCCCTGCACCCGCTCCCACTGCTCGTCCGACAACTCAAACCGCCGCATGACAATCCTCCTCCTTGAGGCAAAATTAACACGCGTGGTTTACCAGAAATCCCCAAATTCGCAAAGAGAATGTCAACACGCCCTAGTAGAGCACGTCAAAGGAATCACAGGAGAATGAGAACACTGGCAGGCTCGGCGGAGCAGAAGTCCACATTTTTCCAGTCGCCACAACTCGTTCTGCGATCAACAGTTTGTCGCGTCTCGACGGGTATTTTCACGGCATTCTGTAATTCGAAGCAATTCAAGCGAAAAGCCCTATGAACACGCACTGGACTTCCGGCGGCAAACTTCGCCTGTTGACACTCTTCACCGACCTCCTTGAAGCCGTCGAGTCCGCGGGAACGCACCCCGAATTGGTCCAGCCCGAATTAATCCGGGAATGCAGGGCTGCCGTGAAGCGATACCGCCAGACACGATCAGCCGCAGGCAAAGCCGCGCGAGGTAAGTCCGGCCGGAAGGGCGTTGAGATTAGCCGGGACCACTGGGCCGAGATCGACAAATTGCGGCGTCGGGGAATTGTATAGCCGGAGATCCGGGACCGACTGGAAGTCTCCGGCATCAGACTCAGCCTATCCGGTTTGTTGTACAGATACGCCCACCGCCCACGGAAGTTCTCTGTCGTCAAGACAAAATTCAGAATGGCCCCAGCGGCGGCAAACGCCGAGCAGCAGTAAAGTCAATCGTTGAATTCCGGGCCCTCATGGTCGATACTAATTAATGACTCGCCGGCAGGATCGACGTCAGGCTCACCCTTGATGGCCACCCGCTTATACGGCGAGTCATTCTTTTAGGTGACCTAGTTCGGTGCATTGCCCGCGTGGCTGCAGTCCGCCGGACTCGATTCGCGCATCCGATCGGGCGAGTTTTCTTAGGCGACGCTCGTAACCTCGGTCGAGTGGTCCGAAGCAGTTTGCGGACGCGAGGTTCGCGGCTTCGATCGATGTGACCGGCGCGCAATTGATCAGAAATTTTTGAATAAGTGGATCGCCTACCAAATCGCATAATAAATCTGTTTAACACTGCTGCAGTGAGCGATTTGCTGGTTAGTGTTGAGCGTTTTCACGATTCTCGAACGGTCGTCTCAACAGTTGCGTAAGAATTTGTCAGCGTTCGATGAAAGGCATATGCGACATTTGATTCCTGATTACAAGTTCGTTACATTCCGGTTTGAACCCGCTCTTTGGGTTTTCTTCGCCGTATGATTTAAAATAGATTGGGTAGTGCCTCGCCGAGTTGTTTCCCGCCAGCGTAACGACCTGCCTTCCGCTTCACTCGCAATCGATGTCTCTGGAACGTACTTGAACGCTCTTCACAAGAGGTACGCATAACAAAATGAAAATCTCAGCGATTGCAATGATCGTGGGGGCTGTGGCATCTGCTGCCCTGTCTGGTTGTTCTTCGGTCGCCGATTCGCAGGAGCTTTCCGGTAAGGACTCGCATACTGCATCACACAGCGAATCAGGGCACCATGCCCACAAGATCGTGGTCACCAGTCCGCTCACAAAGGATGTGATCAGCACTCAGCGGTACGTTTGCCAGATTCATTCATGCAAACACATTGAGGTCCGCGCCCTGGAGGGCGGGTACCTCGAAGAGATTTGTGTTAAGGAAGGACAGGCGGTCCGAAAAGGGGAGCTGATGTTCCAGATCGTCCCCACGTTGTACCAGGCTAGACTGGCCTCCGAAGTCGCCGAGAGAAATCGCTGTCAAATTGAGCTCAATAACGCGCTCAAATTATTTGAAAGACCCAAGAAAATCGTCTCTGAGCAGGAGATCGCTTTGAAGAGGGCAGAATTGGCTAAGGCAGAAGCCAAAGTGCAGTTGGCACAGGCCGAGTTGGGATTCGCCAGCATGAAAGCGCCCTTTGATGGCATTGTCGACCGCCAGCGCAACCAGTTGGGAAGCCTGATCGAAGAAGGGGACGTGCTCACTACGTTTTCCGACAACAGCTTGATGTGGGTCTACTTCAACGTGCCCGAGCGACGCTACCTCGAATACAAGGCCGAACTTGACAGGGATACGAAGGCCATACGAATACAGGCTAAGTCAGCAGATGCGGAGAGAGACAATTATGATGATGACGACGTAGTTCAAAAGGCCGATGTGCAATCCGGTCCGGCGGACCATCTGCAAATCGAACTGGAACTGGCGGATGGCAGGATCTTTCCTCAGAGCGGAAAGATCGGCGCGATTGAAGCCGATTTCAACAACACGACCGGGAACATCCCCTTCCGCGCGGACTTCCCGAATCCGGACGGCTTGCTGCGCAACGGTCAGACCGGCACGATTCTGATCCACCGCCCATTGAAAGACGCCGTAGTAATCCCGCAACGAGCGACCTTTGAAATTCTCGACAAGCGATATGCCTTTGTCGTGGGCGAAGATAATGTCGTTCATCAGCGTGATATCACGATTCAAAGCGAGCAGGACGATATCTTCCTGATCGGGAACGGTCTTAACGAGGGAGACAGAATCATCGTTGAAGGGATTCGTCAGGTTCGCGACGGCGATCGAATCGAATATGAATTTCAGCCCCCCGAAGAAGTTTTGAGCAACCTGAAGTACCACGCGGAATAGGCGGAGCTCCTTCATGTTTTCAAAGTTTCTGCATCGGCCGGCGCTGGCGATCGTCATTTCATTGCTGATCCTCCTGATGGGCGGATTGGCGATCATGGCGCTGCCGATTTCCCAGTTTCCCTCGGTCGCGCCGCCGAGCGTGGTCGTCTCGATCTCCTTTCCGGGATCCAGCGCCAGAATTCTGGTCGACTCGACCATGGTGATCCTGGAACGAGCGATCAACGGCGTTCCGGATATGCGCTACATGACCTCCGCAGCCACCAGTGCCGGCGAGGCCTCGATCATGATCACCTTTGAGCCGGGTACTGACCCGAACGTAGCGGTATTGAATGTTAATAACCGCATCCAAATGGTGAAGAATCAGCTGCCCCCCATCGTCGAACGAGAGGGCATCATCGTCATGCAGAACATGACGAGTATGTTGATGTATGTGAACGTCTACAGCAAAGACCCCAACGTCGACCAGAATTTTCTCTTCAATTTCGTTAGCGCCAACCTGCTGCCCGAACTCCAGCGGACGCGCGGCGTCGGTCGTGCGCAGATCCTTGGCAACCGCGCCTATGCCATGCGGGTCGAACTGGATCTCGATCGCATGCGGGCCTACTCCATCTCTTCTGCCGACGTGATGGAGGCGATCAAAGAACAGAGCATGATCGGTTCGCCCGGCCGGCTCGGGCAAGCAACCGGGACGACCTCGCAAACGATCGAGTACGTTTTGACCTGGGTGGGGCGTTATAACAAGCCGGAACAGTACGAACACATCATTTTGAGGTCCAATCCGAATGGAGAGATTTTACGGCTCAAGGATGTTGCTGAAGTCAGCCTCGGGTCTGCATTTTATGACTTGTATTCGGACATTGATGGTTACCCTTCCGCTTCCATTGTGCTCAAGCAGATCCCCGGTTCCAACGCCTCGGAAGTCATCAAGGAGGTCAAGCAGAAGCTAGAGAAGTTCAAAGGGGAATCGTTTCCCCCCGGCATGGACTACGCGATCAGCTACGATGTTTCCAGTTTTCTGGATGCGTCGATCGAGAAAGTGTTGCACACTCTGCTCGAAGCTTTTGTGCTGGTTTCGCTGGTTGTATTCCTCTTTCTGGGAGATGTTCGCAGCACGCTCATCCCGACCCTGGCGGTTCCAGTCTCACTGATCGGGACGTTCTTTTTCATGAGCATGTTCGGCATGTCCGTCAACATGATCACGCTCTTCGCATTGGTGCTGGCGATTGGCGTCGTGGTGGATGACGCGATCGTCGTCGTCGAAGCGGTGCATGCCAAGATGAACGAAAAGCACCTGTCGCCTTATGCCGCGACCAAAGAGGTGGTCGGCGAAATCAGCGGTGCGATCATCGCCATCACTCTGGTGATGACGTCCGTTTTCATCCCGGTGACCTTCGTGCCGGGGCCTGTCGGGGTGTTCTATCGCGAATTCGCCCTGACGATGGCCATGTCAATCATTCTCTCAGGCGTGGTGGCGTTGACGCTGACGCCTGTGCTCTGTGCGATGATCTTGAAACCTCACGCCAAGCACGTACCGCAACACGGCCTGATTGCCCTGACGAACCGCGGGATCAAACTGCTCGCGGGAAAATACGCCTACCTGCTGCGCGGCGCACTGGCCGTACTGCTCGGCCTGGCAGCCGGATACGGCGTTTACGGGCTGCTGCACGTGGAAGTCGTCCATCATCTGGTCTCCGAGCAAATGGAGCTGACGGAAAACAGGACGATGATTATCAGCGGCATGATGGCGGTGCTGTTCATGCTCACGTTTCGCTCGATGCTTTCGGGCAGCGAACCGGGTGAAAAGAAGGTGCGCGGGCCGATCGGCATTTTCGTGCATGTCTTCGACCGGGGAGTGGAACAGGTAACGGTCGGTTTCATCGCCATCATCAGCCTGATTGTCACTCGACGTTTGCTGACTATGCTCATCATCGGGGGCTTCTGCTACGGAATTATCGTGGTGAACAAGATCCTACCGGCAGGATTTATTCCGCTGGAGGATCAGGGCGTGATCTATGGGATCATTCAGACGCCTCCTGGCTCGACGCTGGAATACACGAACGCCAAGTCCCACGAACTACAGAAGATCTGCAAGGAGTTTGACGAAATCACTTCCGTCACATCGTTGGCTGGTTATGAAATTTTGACTGAGGGTCGAGGCTCCAACGCGGGAACTTGCCTCATCAACTTGAAACCATGGGCCGAGCGCGAGCTGACTTCGAAAGAGATCATCGAGAAGCTTGAGGAAAAAGGGCGTGAGATTTCCAACGTCAAACTCGAGTTCTTTGAGCCACCCGCCGTTCCTGGCTTTGGTGCGGCCGGTGGATTCTCGCTGTGCCTGCTCGATAAGACGAACAGCGGGGATTATGAAGCGTTCGGCAAGGTAACCGAAGAATTTCTCGCCGCGCTGGAAAAACGCCAGGAGCTGAAGGGCATCTTTACATTTTTTGCCAGTAACTACCCGCAGTATGAAATCATCATCGACAACGACGTGGCGATGCAAAAGGGCGTATCAATCTCCGACGCGATGGACAACCTTTCCATCGTGGTGGGCAGCACTTGGGAACAGGGCTTCATTCGTTTTGGCCAGTTTTACAAAGTTTACGTGCAGTCCGCGCCGCAGTTCCGGCGTTACCCCGAGGACTTGGACAACTTGTTCGTCAAGAATGACGAAGGGGAAATGGTTCCCTATTCCGCCTTCATGAAAATCGAGAAGCGTCAGGGAATGAACGAGATCAACCGCTACAACCTTTACACGACGGCGATCATTCAAGGCGCGCCAGCGGCGCGCTATAGCAGTGGACAAGCCATTGCGGCGATTCAGGAAGTCGCGGAGTCGCTACCCCACGGTTACGGGATTGGCTGGCAAGGCCTCTCGTACGACGAGGCTAGCAAGGGGAACACGTCGATGTATATCTTTTTCATCGTCATTATCTTCGTGTATCTGGTTTTGACGGGCCAGTACGAAAGCTTTCTGCTGCCACTGGCGGTCATCGGGTCGCTGCCCGTCGGTTTATTTGGATCGTTTCTGCTGCTGAAGGTCATGGGATTAGCTAACGACGTCTACTGCCAGATCGGTCTGGTGATGTTGGTCGGTCTCTTAGGTAAGAACGCGATTTTGATCATCGAATTCGCCGTCCAGCGCCGCCACGAGGGACTGAGTATTAGAGACGCCGCGATCGAAGGCGGAAAGCTGCGATTCCGGCCGATTGTGATGACGTCGTTGGCTTTCATCGCCGGTCTGATTCCGCTGGTCCGCGCCACAGGTCCCGGCGCAATCGGGAATCGGACCATCGGCACCACTGCGGTCGGGGGAATGCTTATGGGCACGTTGATCGGCATCCTGGTGATTCCCGGCCTGTACTACCTGTTCGCGAAGATTTCTGACGGTCGCAAATTGATCCAGGATGAGCACGATGACCCGGTGACCGAGCTTCTCGAAAGGCAAGATGTTCCCGTCATCCATTCCTGATTGGGCGGGCCGACACAAATTGCCATCGTTGAAGTTGTGCGCGGCACACGATTCTCGTCCTCGTCGAACCATCAAGCCGACGCGAGCGATGGTTCAGCACATCAGCATATCCAAATTGTTTGTCGTCATCTTCACTCGAGCATAACCCGGCGCGGAAAAGTTTGCGCAGATTATGCGATTTCCGTTAGCCGCAGGCGTTTCTCGCGCATCTTCCCTTTCGGAAAATTGAAATTCTAATGAAGTTGTCATGAATCTTCCTCAATCGTTTGAAACCCGGCGCATTGAGCTGCTTCTGGCGGAAAAACAGGCAAAAAATACAGGGTGGATGTGGTCGATATTGCGCTGAACGTAGTTTTTTTGACGACTGGAGCAATTGTTCTGTCGATGAGTACTTTAACGACTTTACTTTGGCCGGCGAACAGAATCTGATGACCTAGCTGGCAGTCGAAGGGGTGCCTCATGAAACAGAAATTTTCTTTTGCGAGTTGCTGGCGAGTACGCGCAAACCAGCCAGCAATCGCGTTAGTAATATCTGGAATTCTGCTGGTGGTTGTATCTGGCTGTCGCATTCCACGCCTGTCCGGCCCGCAGCCTGGGCCAGACCTGCCGGGGGACTTCATAGGAGCGGTGAGTCCGGAAAACTCGGCCCATCTCGGCATTGACGAGTTTTTCAACGATCCGGTACTAACGACACTGATTCTGCGAGGACTGTCCCAGAACCAGGAACTGATGATTCGGAATCAGGAAGTCGAGATCGCCCGCAATGAAATTTTGGCGCGTCGGGGACGCCTACCTTCCGTTTGTCGGCCTCGGCACGGGGGCCGGATTTGAAAGAAACAGCCTTTACACGCCGCTGGGAGCCGCGGAGGAACAACTTACTTATCCAGGCGGCAGACCGTTTCCAGACCCGGTGCCGAATGCTCGAATTTCCGCCAATCTCCGCTGGCAGATTGATATCTGGCACCAATTGCGAAATGCCAGAGATGCGGCCATCCAGCGCTATTGCGAGGCGGTTGAGGCGCGGGATTATTTGATTACACAACTGGTCGCGGACACCGCCGAAAGCTACTTCGAGCTGGCGGCCCTCGACAAACGGCTGGTGTACCTCACTCAAACCATCGAGCTTCAAGAGCAGAGCCTGGAGGTCGCCCAAGCTCAAAAGGAAGCGGCTCGCGGCACCGAATTGGCCGTCCAGCGATTCCTGGCCGAAGTGCGCAAAAACGAAAGTCAGCGCCAGATCGTCCAGCAGGAGATTATCGAGGCTGAGAATCGGATCAACTTTCTGGTCGGTCGTTATCCGCAGCCCGTCGAACGCGAGTCGTGGGATTTCATCAATCTCGACTCGCGCGTTCTGGGCGTCGGCGTGCCTGCACTGCTTCTTCAAAATCGGCGCGACATTCGCGCTGCGGAATTTGAAGTGGCGGCTTCCGGACTCGACGTTCTGGTCGCGCGGGCAAATTTCTATCCGCGGCTGGACATCACTGCGGGTGTCGGCTTTGAAGCTTTTAATCCCAGGTATTTGTTCGATCCAGGCTCGCTGATTGCGAATGCCGCCGGCGAAATGGTCGCGCCGTTGATCAACCGAAAAGCGATTCAAGCCGAATACCTGAATGCGAACGCCCGGCAGTTACAGGCGATCTATGGCTATCAACGCACAGTCCTGAACGCCTTCATCGAAGTCGTCAACCGTGTGTTCAAAGCTGAGAATTACCGCGGCAGCGTCGCCATCAAGCTGGAGCAGGTGAACGCGCTTGAAGAGTCGGTCAGTGTCGCCACGGATCTGTTCCAAGGCGCGCGGCCTGAAGTCGAATACATGGACGTGCTCTTCGCCCAACGCGATCTCCTGGAAGCGAGAACCGTCCTGATTGAAACCAAGCAGCAGCAACTGTCCGCGACCGTCAACGCCTATCAGGCCCTCGGCGGCGGTGTTCTGTTATTAAATGTGCCTTTGAGTGAGGATGAATTCGACGAACCGACGCTACAGCCACAGCCCGATAAAGGTCCGGCGGTGCCCCCCGCTCCCCCTCTTCCACCCGAACCACCTGAAAATGACAAGCGCGAAGGAGCGGCAAAAGTCAAAAGGGCGGGACGAATTTCTGTGAACGACGAGTCAACGGATGCAACCGTAATCTCCGCTGCAGGCAGCGATGCGGATGAGGGCGAACACATTCGTCCTCCACTCATTCAGCAGCTCCGCGGATTTTTCCCGATCAAGCAAATTCGCCTCGATGTCCCTGACTCTCCAGGCGATGTGGATAAAAGATGAATTTGGTAGTCCCACTGTCGGATGGCTAAGTCCTCGGCAAGATCGGTCAGAGGCAAGAACTTCCGAGCGCACCGGCAGACGTTGAAGACATTTAACCATCCAACTTCATCGTCTCAAAGGCGCGGAGAAGTACGCCCATGTCGCCGGCTTTTGCAAATCGGCCACGGTCGCCTGTTCGCCGAGATTGCCGCGCACGGCCACGTCCTCACGCCGGGCCGGTATGTGGGGGCGGAGGAAGTGGCAGACGACAGCGAGCCGTTCGCGGAAAAGATGCCGCGGCTCGTGGCTGAACTGCATGCCCAATTCGCCGAGTCCGCGAAGCTGGAGAAAGCCATCAAAGCCAACCTGTAGGGGCTGGGCTATGGCGGCTAACTGGCGATATCCGGCATTTCGTGAAATTTGCGAACATAGCGCCTTCGGGCCGCGATTTAGCAGCGACGAGTACCAGCCGGGCAGGAAGTCATCCTGAAGCAGAAAGACGGCAAGAAGCGCTTCGTGCCGGCGGTCACGGCGTTGTCGCAGGCCTTCGCCCTCTGTGCCGCCAGTGACGAGGCGCTGGAACTGAGGGACGACATCTCGTTTTTTCCAAACATTCCAGGCGGCGTTGAACAAGCACAGCCCCGGTACCCGCAAAACGCCCGAACAACTGGACGCCGCCGTGCGTCAACTGGTCTCGAAAGCCATCACCACCGACGGCCAGGTGATCGACGTCTTTACCGCCGCCGGCCTGCCGCGGCCTGATATTGGAATTCTGTCCGATCAGTTCCTGGCGGAAGTCCGCGGACTCAAACACAAAAACGTTGCCGCAGAGTTGCTGGAAAGGCTGCTGCAGGATGAAATCAAAGTCCGCTCCAAACGCAGCCTGGTACAGTCGCAGCTCTTCAGCGAGAAACTGAAGAAAACGCTCAATGCGTATCACAACCGGGCCATTGCGACGCAGGAAGTGATCGACGAACTAATCAAGCTGGCCAAAGAACTAGACGCTGCCGGTAAACGGGGCGAAGCTCTGGGCCTGACCGACGATGAAGTCGCGTTCTACGACGCGCTGGCCACCAATGAATCAGCCGTGCAGGCGATGGGGGATGACAAACTCAAGGTAATCGCCGCCGAACTGATCACAAAGGTGCGCAGCAGCGTTTCGATCGACTGGACGCTGCGCGAAACTGCACGCGCAAAAATCCGTGTCATGGTGAGACGCATCTTAAATTTCTAAGGTTATCCGCCTGACCTACAGGATCAAGCCGTGAAAACGGTGTTAAAGCAAGCTGAGCTGTTGTGTGCAGATTGGGCCTCAATTTAGAGAATCGGAAATCAGTTTTTTCATCTTGGACTTGCTCAGTTTTCTCGCCCGTTAAACCATTCTTGGCCGCCTCGTTCGCTGATGATTTGCCCGAAGGCGGATCGAAATACCGTCTTGATGGCAACCGCCATGGATTTTCTTTTTTTATAGAATTTTATTGATTTTTGCGAACAAGACAGCTAGTGCTGTGTCACGTCAAGATTTTCGGGTAAACGGACTTGAGTTTGCCGCGGGCGTCTTGGACTTTCATTTGCCAGTCGACGCCGCGTTGGGTGGCGTTGATGGCGGTGGACCACGCGG
>Ga0105047_10020995_pt1 | contig 10007 bp, 9 predicted proteins | sample MAT04_FD_78384 | JGI IMG/M metagenome (GOLD analysis project Ga0105047, IMG submission 78384) | Freshwater microbial communities from Lake Fryxell liftoff mats and glacier meltwater in Antarctica - MAT-04 (megahit assembly) | ecosystem: Environmental > Aquatic > Freshwater > Ice > Liftoff...
AACGGAACCCGCTGCGCGGCGGCGTTTGCGATGGCGAATGGGTATACGAGCAAGGAAATGCGGATCGTCACCGGCGGGGGCACGAAGCATTTGCGGTTGTTGGAGCGAAATGGGAACGCCTTTTCCTTTGAGATGAATATGGGCCAACCGCGAGTTGCGCCCGGGGAAGCGCGATACGGACTGGTGGTGGGTGACGACATTTACGACTGTACGATTTTGTGGGTAGGCAACCCGCAATGCGCCGTGTTCGTTGAGAATTTTGATTTCGACTGGCGGGCGGCCGGCGCGGCTATCGAACGGCATCCGCATTTTCCGAATCGTACGAACGTCTCGTTTGTGAAGGCGGCGGACGGGCTAAACGTCGACGTTTTGTTTTTTGAACGCGGCGTGGGAGAGACGATGAGTTCGGGAACCGGATCGACCGGGGCGGCAGTGGCGACGATCATGCGCGGGTTTACCGGCCGGAATCTGACCGTGCGAACGCCTGCCGGCCCTTTGGAGTTCCGCTGGCCGACAAACGATAGCGACGTAATGATGAACGGCCCCGCGGAAATTGTGGCTACTGGCCGTTATTACTTTTAGGACAGCTTGCATCTGAATGAGTCATTTTGACGTTCTTGCCGCCAAAATTCAGGGTAAAACGGCGGTATCCGGGATTGTTGGTCTCGGTTACGTGGGACTGCCACTGGCCGTGGAGTTCGCGCGTGCGGGTCTGCCGGTCCTGGGCTTCGACATTTCACAGGCGAAGATTGACACACTGAACCGTGGGGAATCGTATATTCAGGACGTTCCGACGTCCGTTCTTGGTCCCCACGTGATTTCGGGCAAGCTTTCGGGAACCACCGATTTTTCGCGAATCGCGGAAGTGGACACGATCAATATTTGCGTGCCGACGCCGCTGCGGAAGACCAAGGATCCGGACATGTCCTTCATCGTCTCGGCCACCGAAGAGATTGCGAAGCGCCTACACCCCGGGATGCTGATCATTCTCGAGTCGACAACGTATCCGGGCACGACCGACGAACTGCTTCTGCCGATGCTGGAGAAAAGCGGCCTGAAGTGCGGCGAGGATTTCTTCCTCTGTTTTTCGCCGGAACGAGTGGATCCGGGCAATCCGAATTTTCACACCTACAACATTCCAAAGGTTGTCGGCGGCATTACACCGGCATGTACGGAGTTGGGCCGGCAGTTTTATTCGCAGTCGCTGGAGACGGTGGTGCCGGTGGGTTCAACGAGCGTCGCCGAGATGGTGAAACTGCTGGAGAACACGTTCCGGATGATCAACATCGGAATGGTGAACGAGTTGGCGCTGATGTGCGACCGGATGGGGATCAACGTTTGGGAAGTGATCGACGCGGCCGCGACCAAGCCGTTCGGGTTCATGCCGTTCTATCCGGGACCGGGTTTGGGCGGACATTGCATCCCGATTGATCCGTTCTACTTGAGCTGGAAGACGCGGCAGGCGGGAATTGAGGCGCGGTTCATCGAACTCGCCGGCTACATCAATGGCCAGATGCCGCACTTCGTGGTGGATAAGATCCAGAACGCCTTGAACGAGCATTCGAAGTCCGTGAAGGGATCGACCGTTCACATTTTGGGCGTTGCGTACAAGAAGAACATCGACGACGTGCGCGAATCACCGGCGCTGGACATCATTCATTTGCTGAAGGAACGCGGGGCGACGGTTACCTACAGCGACCCTTACGTTACGGACTTGCGGCACGAGGGGCAGGATATGGTGACTATTGGCGCCCATGAGGGCTGTGTTGCCGCCGATTGCGTTGTCATCGTGACGGATCACAAAGACTTCGATTATGGGCAGGTTCTGGAATCTTCGAAGCTGATCGTCGATACCCGGAACGCAATGAAGGGCTTGAAGTCGGAAAAGATCGTCCGGCTTTAACGGAACGAAATACCGAAGCGAATTGAGGTTAGCTCGCGGTATTGCGAATGTTGGAAGTTAATGACTTCCACGCGGGCGCCGAGATGTTTGTTGAACCAGTATTGTCCGCCACCGCCGTAATTAAACAGCGAAACGGAGTCGCCGAAGTTGGTAAGGGCTCCATAGCCTCCGGTGATGAATGGTTCGAAGCGGCCCTTCCCTCGCAGAAAATGGTAACTGCCGTTGAGCTGGACGGTGGCGGCTCCGCGGCCGATGCTTGAACGGTTATATGTCCATCCAACAGCGGGTGAAAATGCGGCGCCCTGGTAGACGAAAATGTCGGCGCCAACGCCGGCGCTGTTAAAGTCGAAGTTCCCGTTGGACGGGTTGTCGAGTCCAAAGTAGCCGTGGCCTTGAGCGCGGGGTGCTTGGGCGGCCACCGTAAATCCGGCCAGGACGAGGGCCGTGAAGAATTTCATATAGTAATATACTAATAGACGCGGAGGAACGATTAATAAAGGTCCTTTAAGCAGCGGAAGCGGAAGAATGTTTCCCTGGGTTAACCGAATTTGTTGATTGATGCGGTGGAGAGCGGAGGATCGGTAGGGTTTATGCCGCCGCTTGATCGGGGCGGGGCCGAAGCGTACTGGTGGACGGTCATCGCGGCGATTGACAAAGGCGAAGTGCAGGGGGCCGTTCAACTTATGTGTAAAATGCGGGCGAACGGGCGCCATCGCGCCGAGGCCGGCAAGCTGTTCGTTCACCGGCGGGCGCGGCGTAAAGGCCTGGCGCGGGCCCTGTTAGGAGCGCTGGAACGGGAGGCATTCGCGCGGGGAATTACACTGCTGCTGATGGACACGCGAAAAGGGGGCGACGCGGACCGGCTGTGTACTTCACTGGGTTATACGTTCTGGGGCGAAGTGCCGGATTACGCGCGGAGCCACGACGGCGAATTGCACACGACGGCTTTCTATTATCGGCGCTTGGTGAACACAAACGTACCGAAGCAATAGGGAACGGTGTTATCCGGGGATTCAAGCGGGTCGAAGAAGCGGAAGTACTTCCCGGTAGCAACGGCGACGCGGTCGACTAAGTCCGGGGGCCAGTGCATGCAGTTTCGCAGGTAGCTGTCGAAGAATTTTTGGAAGTAGCCAATGCGGTTGGCAAGGTTCTTCTCTTCTGAAACGGTAACATGCCAGTTGGGGTAATGGGAGAGATCGAGGCCCACGGCGCGACCGCTGACGAAGAGCTGATCCGGTTGAAAAAGGTGTTTGTCTTCCGCTTCCGATTTATCGAGGTCGCGCCGGGCGTAATACTGCATGGTCGCTATGAAGTAGTCGATGTGGTGCAACTCTTCCGGGGTGCATTGGTCACCGGCGGAGGCCAGCGCATCGGCGATGAATTGGCCGAGGAAGCCCATCATCATATAGCCCTCGTAATAGGGCTCTTCGCAAACGAGGAGCCCACCGGGAGGCAGCACCCTGGAGCAGCGGAGAAGAAAATCGTCGACGTCGAGAATATGGTGAAGAACGCTGCGGAGGAAGATCAAGTGGACGCTGCCGGGCGGAAGAATATCGACGTCCTCGGCCCGCAGAATTCCGAAATCGACACGGGCGTCGAAGCTCCCATGCTGCTCCAGATTCCCTTGCGTGATCCGGCAAAATGCGGGAGAGGGATCGGTGAACAGCAGATGACCGGCGCCAGGCTGCGTGGCCAGACTGGTAGACATGGCGCCGGAACCGCAGCCGATTTCCAAAATCGGCGCATTCGGAGGCAGACCGTGGCGGCGGAAAAGAGCGAACAAATTCGCCCCTTGCTCCCGGTGGAATTCGGTTGTTTTCCGCGCTGCCGGCCGGTTTAACTCGTACTGCGCCTCGTCGTGCTGAAAGGGACGCGGCGCCGACAACTGGTAGACGCCATCGTCTTGTGGGGTTCTGCTCAAGAAGTCCGCAAGCGATTCCGTCATCGTCGAACTATCTTCCCACACGCGACTGCTTTAGAATCGTCCCTATGCGTGTGATTACGGTTTTGACCCTGACGGCTGTTTCGGCTTTCAGCCAGGCGATGGATAGCTCCAGGCTGGCGAAGATTGCGCCCCGAATGAAAGAGTTTGTCGACGCTGGAAAAGCGGCTGGGATCGTCACACTCGTCGCGCACAAGGGCGAAATTGTGGCCTTTGACGCTGTTGGGTATACCGACATCGAAACGCGGAAACCGATGACGAAGGAGAATATTTTTCAACTGCATTCGATGACTAAACCGATTGTGGCGCTGGCCGCGATGCAATTGGTTGACGAGGGCCGGTTGTCGCTGGCGGATCCGGTGGAAAAGCATTTGCCCGAGTTTCGGGGGCAAATGCTGATCGCTGCCGTTTACGCCGACGGCAGCAAGCTGCTGAAGAAGCCGGGACGGCCGATCGCCATTCGCGACTTAATGACCCACACTTCGGGAATGCCGTTGAAACCGCCGCCCGGGATTGCGGAACTGCAAGGAGCGCTGCACAAGCCGCTGGCCGATGTCGCGCTGTTGCTGTCGCAGCAGCCGCTGGAATTTGAGCCCGGAACGAAGTGGCAGTACTCGGATATGGCGATCGCGGTCTTGGCCCGAATTGTCGAGGTGACCGCCGGGCAACCGTTGGAAGTTGTTATGGCTAAACGGATTTTTGAACCGCTGGGGATGAAGGATACATTTTTCTTCCCCCCAAAGGACAAGTGGGGCCGGATGCCGACGGCGTATATTTTGCGTGACGGCAAGCCGGTGAAATATACAACGGACCCGTTGGGAGAGGGCAGTATGAAGTTCCGGGACGGAGCGAAGTACTCGCTGCCGGAGGGCGGGTTGTACTCCACCGCGGCGGATCTGCTATCGCTCTATAAGGCGATCCTGAATGATGGCCGGCATGGGACGTTTCGCCTGCTAAGCCCAACCGGTTTGCGCCTGATCCGGCAGTCGCACACCGGCGATTTACCGACCGGAACGCCGGGCGCGGGTTGGGGATTGGGATGGTTTGTAATGAAAGAGCAATCGGCCGGGCAACCGATGACTGTAGGAACTTTCGGGCACGGCGGCCGGTACGGTACGTACTGTTTCCTGGATCCGAAGACCGATCTGATCGGCATTTTTCTAATCCACCGCGAGGGCGGGAGCGACGAGCGGCAGGCGTTTGTGCAGATGGCCTATGCGGCACTGCAGCCTTAGGCGGTTTTCTTCTTTCCCTTCGCGGCCGGCGCCACCTGCACGGCGCCGAAGTTCTTGCTCACCGGGACCAGCGAATTGCTCGCCGAGGCATGAGGCCGGGGATGCTGAACGAGTTCCTCGTTAAGGGAAACGACGAATTGCTCGATCTGCCGTTGCATCTCTTCCATTTTTTCACGCATGTTGAGAATGATCTCGACGCCGGCGAGATTAACCCCGAGCTCGCGGGTCAGCTTCAAGATAACTTCCAGCCGTTCCAGATCCTCTTCCGTATAGAGCCGCGTGTTTCCGTCGCTGCGGCTTGGCTTCAGAAGGCCCTCCCGCTCATAGAGCCGAAGAGTTTGCGGGTGAAGGTCGTACTGCAGCGCCACGGCCGAAATCATGTAAGCGGCTTTTGATCGCTTCGCCATAGAATCTACCTTTTATACCTTGCTCCACATTTCGGCGCGAGGATCCTCGGGGTGGAGTTCGGCCAGTTCGCGCAGGAGCTCGCGGGTTCGCTCATCGTTCGCCTTGGGCGGTTGAACCGCAATCTGCACAATCTGATCGCCGCGAGTTTCCTTGCGGGCATTGTGTACGCCCTTCTCACGCAGGCGGAACTTCTGCCCGTTTTGCGTTCCCATCGGGATCTTTAACAGCGCGCGGCCGTCAATTGTCGGTACTTCGATCTTGGCGCCGAGCGCCGCCTCGGGCACGGAGACCGGTACAGTGATCTCGATATTGTCGGCATCGCGTTCGAAAAATGGATGATCGGCAACGCGAATGTTAATGTACAGGTCGCCGGCCGGCCCGCCGCCCATTCCCGCGTTGCCTTTTGCCGCGACACGCATCCGCGTGCCGTTGGAGACGCCCGCCGGAATGCGCGTGTCGACAAAGTCCATACGCGCCTGCCGGCCTTCCCCATTACAGGCAGGGCAGGGGCTCTGGGACTTACCGGTTCCATTGCAGCGTGGACAATTCAGCGTAAAGCGCATCGCTCCCGCCATTTGGGTGACGTTGCCGGCGCCACTGCATTCCGGACAAGTTACGGGACCGCCGGAACCGGCTCCAGTCCCCTGGCAAGTCGAGCAGGCATCGTGCCGGGAGATATTGATCCGGGCTTGCGTGCCTTTGATGGACTGCCAGAAGTCGATATTGAGAGTGTATTCGAGGTCGGAACCTTTTTCCGGCTCGTGCGCTTGCGTGCCGCCTTGACCGCGCTGGCCGAAAAACTGACTGAAAATATCTCGAAAGCCACCGCCAGCGGCCCCGCCTGCCTCCGGATTGGGAGCGCGCCGCCGGCCGCCGCTGCCGGGTGTTTGCTGCTGGTTCAGGAAATCGGAAAAGTCGAACCCGCCAAAGCCCATTCCGGGACCGCCTTGGCCGGAAGCGCCACCGGGAGCGCCACCGGGAGCGCCAGTGTCGGAATAGAACCCGACCTGGTCAAACATCTTACGCTTCTTCTCATCGCCTAAGATGTCGTTGGCCTCCGAGACCGCTTTGAATTTGTCTTCGGCAGCCTTATCTCCGGGATTTAAATCCGGGTGGTACTTGCGGGCCAACTTGCGGTACGCCTTGCGGATGTCATCCTGCGTAGCGTCCCGGCTGACACCGAGAGTTTCGTAATATTCCTTCCGCTGGGCCATAGAGGTTCCTGGGAGTCCCGCGGCGTATGCAGCCGCGGGACCCGAAGCGCCAGTTTACTTCTTGCCTTTGTCGTCGATATCGGTGAACTCCGCGTCGACAACTTCATCGTTCTTCGCTTGCTCGCCTGGAGGCGGAGCACCCGCGCCGTTAGCGTCCGGACCCGGCGCCGCCGCCCCGCCCTGCGCCGATTTATACATCATCTCGGCGAGTTTGTGGCTGGAGGCCGTGAGCTTGTCGACGGCCGTATTGATACCTTCGAGCGAGCCCTCATCACGCGCCTTACGCGCTTCATCGAGAGCGACCTCAACGGCCTTTGCTTCGTCCTCGCTCACCTTCTCGCGGTGCTCTTTCAACGTCTTTTCCACGCTGTAGATCAGGCCGTCGATCCGGTTACGGGCTTCCACGCCATCCTTGCGCTTCTGGTCGCCGGAAGCGTTTTCCTTGGCTTCGCGCGACATCTTCTCCACTTCTTCCTTGCTCAGGCCGGAGGAGGAGGTGATGGTGATCTTCTGCTCGTTGTTCGTCGCCTTGTCCTTGGCGGTAACGTTCAGGATACCGTTGGCGTCGATGTCGAAAGTGACATCGATCTGCGGCACGCCCCGTGGGGCAGGCGGGATATTGGCCAGTTGGAAGACACCCAGCGAGCGGTTATCGGCAGCCATGGCGCGTTCGCCTTGGAATACTTTGATTTCCACGGATGCCTGGCTATCGCTGGCCGTGGAGAAGGTTTCGCTGCGGCGGGTGGGAATGGTGGTGTTGGCCTCGATCATCTTGGTAAAGACGCCGCCCAAGGTTTCGATTCCGAGGGACAGCGGCGTGACATCGAGGAGCAGCACGTCCTTAACTTCTCCGCCCAGAACACCGCCCTGGACCGCGGCGCCGACGGCTACCACTTCGTCCGGATTCACCGTGCGGTTCGGCTCCTTGCCGAACAGGTCGCGCACCATCTGCTGCACCTTCGGGATACGCGTGGAACCGCCGACCAGAACGACTTCATCGATCTGGGTGGGCGTCACCTTGGCGTTGGCCATGGCGCGCTTGCAGGGTTCCAGCGATCGCGCGAGAATGTCGTCGATCATCTGCTCAAACCGCATGCGGGTGAGCTTCATCACCAAGTGCTTGGGGCCGGTAGCGTCGGCCGTGATGAACGGCAGATTCACTTCCGTCTCGAGCAAGGTGGACAATTCGATCTTGGCCTTCTCAGCAGCTTCCTTCAGCCGCTGCTTGGCCATGTTGTCGTTGGACAGATCGATCCCGTTTTCCTTTTTAAAGTCGGCAATGATCCATTCCATCAAGCGATCGTCAATATTGTCGCCGCCCAGGTGGGTGTCGCCATCGGTGGCTTTCACTTCCACCACGCCGTCCCCGACTTCAAGGATCGAAACGTCGAACGTACCGCCGCCGAAATCGAACACGGCGATGGTCTCATCCTTCTTCTTGTCCAAACCGTAGGCGAGCGCCGCCGCCGTCGGCTCGTTGATGATGCGCATCACTTCCAGCCCGGCGATCTGTCCCGCATCCTTAGTCGCCTGGCGTTGCGCGTCGTTGAAGTAAGCGGGAACCGTGATGACGGCTTTCGTCACCTTTTCGCCAAGATACGCCTCGGCCGCTTCCTTCAGCTTGCCCAAAACCATGGATGAAATCTCGGGCGGAGCATACCGCTTGCCCTGAATTTCCACACGGGCGTCGCCATTTTCTCCCGGCAATACCTTATAGGGAACCAGCTTCATCTCGGCGGCGATTTCATTGAACCGCCGGCCCATGAAGCGCTTAATCGAGTAGATGGTATTCTCGGGGTTGGTAACGGACTGGCGCTTAGCCACCTGTCCAACCAGCCGGTCTCCATTCTTCGCGAAAGCCGTAACCGAAGGAGTGGTGCGGGCGCCTTCCTGGTTGGCAATGACGACCGGATTGCCGCTTTCCATAACGGCGACGACGGAGTTCGTAGTGCCGAGATCAATTCCGATGATTTTGCTCATAATACCCTCTTTAGAAATTTCGCGTCAGCGGCGGGGGCTCCTGTGAGCTCGGCTCGCGCCGGACTGCGCACATCCATAGTATGGAACCTGAGTGTTTGTTTGTCAACTATGGGTTTAGCGGGAGGCACTCAACTCTCCGCCCAGGACTTGCTGGTTGCCGCCGCCTCCGACCTTGCTCCAACCGTCGCCGAACTCACTCAGGAAGTTCTGCAAAATCAGAAACTTACCTTACGCGTTTCCATTGGCTCATCCGGCCAACTGGCACGCCAAATTGAACAGGGAGCGCCCTTCGATCTTTTTTTATCGGCCGACGAAAATTTTGTAAAACAGATTGTCCAGGCGGGACGAGGCGACGCCGGAACGGTCCAGGTTTACGCGCTCGGAAGGCTGGCGCTTTGGTCTAAATCGGCCAAAATAAAGCAGTTAGAAGATCTGGCGAAGCCGGAGGTGAAACGGGTGGCGATAGCGAACCCAGCCCATGCTCCATTTGGCCGGCTGGCGAAAGAGGCATTGGAACGGGCCGGGCTGTGGACGGCGGTTGAACCGAAACTGATTCTGGCTGCGTCCGTTCGACAGACGATGCAGTTTGCCGGAACCGGCAATGCGGACGCCACACTCACTTCCTGGACGCTTGTCCATGACAAGGGCGGCATACTGCTCCCCGACTCCCTGCGGCAGGCCGGAGTTGTTATCAAGGGGTCGAAAAATGCTGCCGCCGCCGCCGAGTTTCTCAGCTTCCTTAGCTCGTTACGAGGACAAGGAATCCTGGGACGGCATGGGCTGCGTCCCGCCGGCCCGCCCAGGGACGCCCTGCTTCAGGACCTCAAAGATGACAATGGTAACGGAAAGAGCGGCGGGACCAATGAAGAGCCCAAGAAAACCAAACGCCTGCGCTCCGCCAAGAAGCGAAATAAAAACAAGTAAAGGGTGAAGCTGGACGCGGCCGCTGATAATCCATGGCCGCAGGATATTATCCGCGGTCCCAATAACCCCCGCGCCAACAGCGGTTATGATCGCCGCCTTACCCCAAGCTCCCATGAAGGCGAACGAAAGCGCCACGGGAACCCAGACGATCGGGGGACCCACTATGGGGATCATAGAGCAGAACCCGGCCACGACACCCCAGAGCACGAGAGACTGAACGCCAGTGAAATAGAACAGTAAACCGGTCAGGCTACCTTGCACCAGTGCCACCGCACCGACTCCGTAGACATTCGCCAGCACACTCTGGCCAACCTCAGCGATCAGCCGGTCATAAACCTCGTGTTGGAGGGGAAGGAAGTCGCGGGTTTGGTTGAGCAGCCTGTTCCCGTCCCGCAAAAGGT
>Ga0105047_10020997_pt1 | contig 10006 bp, 15 predicted proteins | sample MAT04_FD_78384 | JGI IMG/M metagenome (GOLD analysis project Ga0105047, IMG submission 78384) | Freshwater microbial communities from Lake Fryxell liftoff mats and glacier meltwater in Antarctica - MAT-04 (megahit assembly) | ecosystem: Environmental > Aquatic > Freshwater > Ice > Liftoff...
TTAAGGAAGTCGATACCGGTCCGTCCAAAAAGGCTCCGGCTCCGGCTCCGACGGCGGATTCAGCCCCAGAGGGTGCGCCGAAGGCGTAAACTGTTCTCCGCGACAGATAAAATTTCGAATCGGTTTTAGAACCAGGGACTTGAAAATAAAATGATTCAGCATCACACAAATGTCATTGTCGCCGATAACACTGGCGCACGTACAGCGATGTGCATCAAGGTGCTCGGCGGCACGCATCGCCGCTACGCCTCGGTCGGTGACATCATCGTTGCAGCCGTGAAGAAAGTTCAGCCCGGCAGCGAGTTCATGACCACCAGCAAGAAGGACAAGAAGAAGCTGGTCGTCAAGGGCGTGGTGGTGCGCACGCGCAAGGCCGTCAAGCGCGCGGACGGATCATGGGTCCGCTTCGACAACAATGCAATCGTGCTGATCACTCCCGAGAACGAACCGCGCGGCACGCGCATCTTCGGACCGGTGGCGCGCGAACTGCGCTCCAAGGGTTTCATGAAGATCGTCTCCCTGGCGGCGGAAGTAGTGTAAGAATGTGGAATTAAGATTGGTCAGCGGCAATTGCAACTGACAACGCAAACTGAAACGGACATAAGAGCGATGATTAAGACAAAGATTTGCAAGGGCGACAAGGTGAAGATCATTCGTGGCGAGGGCGCCAATGCCATCGACGAAACCACCCAGAAGCAGCCGTTGTGCACGGTCATCAAGGTGGACCGCATCACTGGCCGCGCTCTGATCGAAATGCCGCGCTCGAAGAAAGAGAAGAAGGGCGAACGCCAGGTTCCGCTGCGCGGTGTCGAGCAGTGGAAGACGGCGCGCTACAACGCCAAGACCGGCGAGGCCGGCGGGTTGAAGATCATGAAACGCCCGATCCATGTCTCGAACCTGGAGATTGTGGAACCGGCCCCCAAGCGCGAGTTTGGCGGGGCGAAGTAAGATATAGGGTCCGCGTGATGCAGGCCCGCAAGCGACAAACTGAACGACGAACCGAATTGAGAGAGAGCCATGGCTGACAAAGAAAAAGACGAGAAGCCCGAAAAGAAGGCCGCCGCCGCTCCGACAAAAGAGCAGCTTGCGCAGAGCAAGGCGATCAAGGATGCCAAGAAGGCAGCCGCTGACCGCAAGGCCGGCCCCAAGGTTGAAGGCGGAGAGCAGGTTCCGCCCAAGCTGCTGCGTCTGAAAGACAAGTACAACACGCAGGTCGTGCCGGCGCTGATGGAGAAGTTCGGTCTGAAGAACAAGAACGCGGTGCCACGCGTCATCAAAGTCTGCCTGAACATGGGCTACGGCAAGGCCGCCACGGATAACAATCCCAAGGTTGGCGAAACCTGCGTCGCGGACATGACGTTGATCTCCGGCCAGAAGGCCGTGGTCACGATGTCGACGAAGTCGGTCTCGAATTTCAAGCTGCGCGAGAACATGGCGATCGGCTGCCGCGTGACGCTGCGCGGACCGAAGATGTTCGAGTTCCTCGACCGTCTGTTCAACATTGCATTGCCCCGCGTGCGCGACTTTCGCGGAATTACGCCGCGCGCGTTCGATGGACGCGGAAACTATTCGCTGGGCATCACGGAACAGACAGTGTTCCCAGAGATTGAAGCCGACAAGGCCGACATCATTCACGGTATGGACGTCACGATCTGCACGACGGCCAAGAAGGATGAGCAGGCTCGCGAGCTGCTGAAGGCGCTGGGCTGTCCGTTCAGAGATCACTAAACGGCGGTTAACAGGTTAAGTGGTTTCTGGTTTCTGGTTGAACCGGAAACCAGAGACTAGAAACCAGAAACTAGAGACCGGAGCGAAGCGATGGCCAGTGTCCGCTGGAAGGTGAAGCAAAAGAAGACGCCGAAATTCTCGACGCAGGCGTACAACCGCTGTGAGTTGTGCGGCAGGTCGCGCGCGTACTACCGCAAGTTCAAGATTTGCCGGCTCTGCTTCCGCTTGCTGGCGCTCCGTGGAGACATCCCCGGTTTGAGAAAGTCAAGCTGGTAGTAGAACTGCAGTTTCTGGTTCTTGGTTTCTGGTTTCTGGTTTTTGAACCAGTGACAGAAACAAGTCCAGGAACCGAAAACCCAAAACAAGAAACCGTGGACTAGGAAACTTTAGTTATGCCTTGTACAGACCCGATCGCCGATATGCTCACCCGCGTTCGCAACGCAGTTCACCTGCGCCGCGAAACGGTGGTGGTGCGCAGCTCAAAGATTGTGATCTCGATTGCTGAGGCGCTGCAGCGTGAGGGATTCATCAAGAACTTTGAGATTGTCCCGAACCCCAAGACGCCGGCACAGAACGATGTGAAGGTGTTCTTGAAGTACGGACGTTCGGGCGAGCAGGTGATCAACCTGATCGAACGCGTCAGCAAGCCGGGACGCCGCATCTACCTGCAGAAGGACGCGCTCAAGCCGGTGCTGCGCGGAATGGGCTGCATGGTGCTGACCACCTCCAAGGGTGTGCTCTCCGACAAGGAAGCGCGCGAAGCGAACGTGGGCGGCGAAGTCCTGGTCAAAGTGTACTAACGAATAAAGCGTCAGACGTAGAGCGTAATGAGACTCATTACCCTTTACGGTCCCTGAAGCTCAGGAATGATGTTCTAGGAATTACGGAGCAACGCAATGTCACGAATCGGCAAGAAACCAATTGTGGTACCCACCGGCGTCGAGGTGAATGTCACTGGCAATGCCATCTCCGTCAAGGGCCCCAAGGGCACACTGACCCAGGTGGTCACGGGTGCGATCGGGCTGGAGTTTGATGCCGCAGCGAAGGAAGTGCGCGTCAACCGCAGCAGCGAGATCCGCATGGACCGCGCCAAGCACGGACTGTATCGCTCCCTGATCGCCAACATGATCGAAGGCGTGACCAAGGGCTACGAGAAGTCGCTCGAGATCCAGGGAGTCGGCTACCGCGGGGCAATTGCGGGCAAGCGCCTGAACCTGTTCGTGGGTTACAACACCAAGGTTCCCGAGATCTACAACATTCCCGAAGGCGTGACGCTGACCATGCCGACTCCGACGGAGATCATCATCGTCGGCATCGACAAGCAGCTCGTCGGCCAGGTCGCTTCGTCGATTCGCCACATCCGCCCGCCTGACGTGTACAAGGGCAAGGGCATCCGCTACCGCGGCGAAGTGGTGCGCAAGCTGCCGGGCAAGACGGTTGCGGCATCAGGCTCGTAAGGAACAATTCAGCAGGCCTCGTGGGTGATCCGGATGTGCCGGACGCCAGAACGCGGGGAAGAGCAGACGGGGTTCAGGCTGGAAGCCTGCGCTACGACTGTGAGAAACAGGTGCGCGAAAGCGCAGTAGAAGAAAAAGGCAGATAACAGATGAGCATTGTTTCACGATCAGAACGCCGGGTACGAAAGCATGCACGCGTTCGCAAGGCCGTGGCTGGCACATCGGCGCGCCCGCGCTTGAATGTGTTCCGCAGCTCCAAGCACATCTATGCGCAGATTGTCGACGACGTGACCGGCAGTACGCTGGCCGCGGCGTCCTCATTGAGCAAGGAACTGGACGGGTTGAAGACCGGTGCCGACAAGGCTGCGGCCCGCGCGGTCGGCAAGCTGATCGCTCAGAAGGCGAAAGACAAGAAGCTGGACAAAGTGGTCTTCGATCGCGGCGGCTATGTGTACCACGGCCGCATCAAGGAATTGGCCGAAGGCGCTCGCGAAGGCGGATTGAAGTTCTAACTAAACGGATTGTTTCTGGTTTCTGGTTCCTGGTTTCTAGTTAAAGCCGGGACGGAGAGCAGAAAACAGAAGTCGAGAAACCCGAAACCAGGAATTTGTTGTTATGGCAGAACGAATCGAACCGCAGGGGCTGAATCTCGAAGAGCGCGTCATTGACATTTGGCGCTGCGCCACGGTGGTGAAGGGCGGAAAGCGCTTTTCATTCGCCGTGATGTCCGTTGTGGGTAACGGCGCCGGTATCATGGGCGTGGGTTACGGCAAGGCACGCGAAGTGCCCAACGCGATCGAGAAGGCCGTCAAGGATGCCAAGAAGCATCTGGTGCGCATCCCCACGTTCGGCAGCACCATCCCGCATGAGGTGCGCGGCGAGTACGGTGCGTCGACGGTGGTGCTGATGCCGGCGCTCCCCGGAACGGGCGTCATCGCCGGTTCGGCAGTGCGGGCCGTGCTGGAATGCATCGGCGTGCGCGATATCCTGACCAAGTCGGTGGGTGGATCGAATAACGCCAAGAATCTGGTCAAGGCCACCGTCGAAGGATTGCAGCAGCTCCGCAACCGCGACCTGGTCTCATTGCTGCGCGGCATGGAACTTCCGGCCGATGCGGGACTGGCGGCGAGCTTGACGGCACCGGCGCCCAAGCCGCGCTTTGCGCGTGAGGAACGGCGTGGCGGTCCGGGTCGTGGCGGTCCGGGTGGCGGCGGCGGTGGACGCGGACGCGGTGGTGATCGCGGCGGCAGCGGCGGCGGCGACCGTGGCGCGAGTGCCTCAACGGCGTCAGCCCCAGCGGCAGCGGCAGCGGCAGCCACAGCGACTACCCCTGACGCAGGAACAAAATAAGCAGGCCAGCGATCTTCCGCGCCTGATGAACTGACATTGAACGAATTGGAAACGAGGACAGAAAATGCAATTGCACCAGGCCCGCCGGGCAGATCTTTCAAACAAGAAAAAAGTCCGCGTTGGCCGCGGTCCGGGCAGCGGACTGGGCAAGACGGCCGGCCGCGGCATCAAGGGCGCGACTTCGCGCTCCGGTTACGCGATGAAGGTGACCTACGAAGGCGGCCAGATGCCGCTCTTCCGCCGCCTGCCCAAGCGCGGGTTCACCAACGGCAAGTTCCGCGTCACATTCTCGGTTGTGAACCTCTGTGATCTGTTGGAATTCAAGGCCGGTGAAACGGTCGGCCCCGATCAGCTCCGCGATGCGGGATTGCTGCAGGGCAAGGCCACTAACCCGATCAAGATCCTGGGCGACGGCGAGTTTAATCTGGCGCTGACGATCCGCGCGGATGCCTTCAGCAAGAGTGCGCTCGAGAAGATCCTGAAAGCCGGCGGCAAGGCCGAATGGATCGGCGGCGTTCCGGCGAAGAAAGCTCCGAACTTCAAGCAGATCGCCGAAGACAAGCGCCGCGAAGCGCTCAAGACGAAGGGTGACGCGAAGGCCGAAGCGCCCAAGGCAGAAGCTGGCGACAAGCCGGCTGCCGGTGCTGCTCCGAAAGTCAAGGCCGAAGCAAAGCCCAAGGGCGAGCCGAAAGCCGAGAAGAAGGCTGACGAGAAGAAGCCCGACGACAAGAAGCCCGAGGCATAGTAAGAATTTAAACGTGTAATCGGGTGCACGCGCGATAAATTCCACCCGATAAAGCAGTGTTGAATGGCCATTGTGGCCGGCCGCGGGCGATCCAAACGCGCGCGGCATATACGCAGTAATCCCAAACAAAGGGGAACGGCATGTTTTCGGCATTCGCGAACATTGCCAAAATCCCGGAACTTCGCAAGAAGACGCTCTGGACATTGGGCCTGCTGGTACTCGCGCGCGTGGGTGTTTTCATCCCGCTGCCGGGTGTCAATCTGGATGCCGTAAAGACGGGCATCAGTGGCGGGGCCGGCGGATTCAGTGACTTTCTGGGCATTCTGGACATGTTCTCAGGCGGCGGACTCAGCAACGCCTCCATCTTCGCATTGGGCATCATGCCCTACATCTCAGCCTCCATTATCTTTCAGCTTCTCACGGCCATGGTGCCCGGGCTGCAGAAAGTCTCTAAAGAAGGCGAGAGTGGGCGGCGTAAAATTACGCAATGGACGCGCTACGCGGCCATTGTGCTCTGCATTGTACAGGCTGTGATCATCACCTCGACCTTGACAGGCACAAAGTACGGTTCGCAGTCGCTGGTCAGCATGGACCCGATGTGGTTCATTGCGATGTCGGCGATCGTCCTGACGGCCGGCACAGCCTTCTTGATGTGGCTGGGCGAACAGATCGATGAATTTGGTCTGGGCAACGGCATTTCGCTGATCATCCAGGTTGGAATCGTCTCGCGCCTGCCGATCGCATTCGGCCAGATTGCATCACGCTTCGACCCGGCGCTGGACAGCGCCGATACATCGAAAGTCGGACCGGATACGGTTGTGATTCTGCTGGCGCTCTTTCTGCTGATGGTGATGGCCGTGGTCTTCGTCACTGAAGCGGTGCGCAAGATCCCGATGCAGACCGGCAAGCGTTCACAGGTGGGATTCAAGCAGCAGCATTTCCTGCCGTTGAAGCTAAATTCGTCGGGCGTAATTGCGATCATTTTCGCGCAGTCGCTGATGATTCTGCCGATGGTGATGGGCCGTGTTCCGATCGGCTGGTTCCAGCAGCTCATGAACTTTTTCGTCTTCGGTTCGTTCATGTACCTGTCGATCTACCTGTTCCTGATCATCTTCTTCTCGTACTTCTACACGGCGGTGCTCTTCGACCCCAAGGAGCACGCGGAGAACTTCAAGCAGAACGGCATGTTCATTCCGGGCATCCGGCCGGGCAACGACACGCGGGATTATCTGGAAGCGGTGGTCAACCGGATCACTCTGGTTGGAGCCATCTTTATCGCTCTGATCGCGGTGGTGCCGCAGATCATTCAATCCGCGATCCCGGCCGTGACGCACGATATCAGCGGTTTCTTCGGCGGCACGGGTTTGTTGATCGTGGTCGGCGTGGCGCTGGATATGGTCAACCGCATTGAATCGCACATGCTGATGGAGCGCTACGAGGGCTTCCTTAAGGGCGGCATGCGTATTCGGGGCCGGCGCGGTTAAAAGTCTGAAGAGCAGTAAAACATGAAACGTAAAACGTAAGGGGCGAACGGAAGCTTTTTACGTTTTACGTTTTACGTTTTCTGGATACCGCACATGTCTGAGAAGCGAGTGATTTTTCTGGGCCCTCCGGGTGCCGGCAAAGGCACGCAAGCGCAATGGCTTTGCGATTTGCTGGATATCCCGCATCTGGCCACAGGCGACATGCTGCGTTCGGCGGTAGCTAACTCCACGCCGGTGGGCGTGCTGGTGCGGCCGTACATGCAGCAGGGCAAGCTTGTACCCGACGACATCGTGGTCAACGTCGTTGTTGAAGCCATGGAAGAGTGCAAGAAGAATTCTCCGGGCGGATATATTCTCGACGGTTTTCCGCGCACGCTGCGGCAGGCTGAGGCGCTGCAGAAGGTGCTGGCCAAGCGCAAAGAAAAAATCGACCGCGTCATCCTGATCAATACGCCCGATGAGGTGATCCAGGAGCGCCTGATGCAGCGGCGCAGTTGTCCCGACCCGCTCTGCGGGGCGGTCTACAACATCAAGAGCAAGCCGCCGAAAGAAGCCGGTATCTGCGATGCGTGCGGCAAGGCGCTGGTCATCCGCGACGACGACCGGCCCGAGACGATCCGGGTGCGGCAGCAGCAGTACTGGCACGACACCATGCCGTTGATCGATCATTATGAGCGGCGCGGACTGCTGGTGGAGATTCCCGGCCAGGGCTCGATGCATGAAGTGGCCGGCGCGATTCTCGAGAACCTCTCGAAGATCGGCAAGCGTTCGCGGCGCGGCAAGTTTGATGAGGCCGAATCCAAGGTTGACGGCGACGGCGAGCCGAAGAGTGAGACCGATGGCTCCACAGAGAGCGACGGCGACGAAGCAAAGGACGTGAAATAAGTGGCAGGTTCCTCCGGACCGACTCTCTATTCCGCTCGGCAAGTGGCGCTGATCCGCGAATCTGGAAAGATCGTGGCCAAGTGCCTGGAGTTGATTCGCGAGATAATCGCCCCCGGCGTGACGACCCGGCAGCTCGATGCCGCGGTGACGGAGTTGATCGTCAGCCACGGCGCGCGCTCGCCGTTCAAGGGATACCAGTTTCCGAAGAAGACGCCGTTTCCCGGATCGCTCTGCGCCTCGGTCAACGATGTGATCGTGCATGGATTGCCCGACGACAAGCTGCTGAAGGAAGGCGACCTGGTCTCGATCGACGTGGGCGTCTGGAAAGATGGATACATCGCCGATTCGGCCTGGACGTTTCCGGTCGGCGAGCCCGATCCGGCTGCGAAGAAATTATTGCAGGCCGGCGAGGACGCGCTGAACGCTGGGTTGAAGGCGATGCGCCCCAACGGAAAAATGGGCGAGCTCTCGCGGGCGATCCAGAGCCTGGTCGAAGGGCGCGGCTATTCGGTGGTGCGCGAGTACGTCGGACACGGGGTGGGGCATTCGCTGCACGAGGAACCGCAGGTTCCCAATTACGTGCAGCTCAAGGATCTAATCCCGCTGATGGGCGTAACGCTGCGGCCGGGCTATGTGCTGGCGGTGGAGCCGATGGTGAACGAATTCAGGGCTGACGTGGTCTCGCACGGCAACGACTGGCCGGTGCGGACCAAAGACGGCGGCCGCTCGGTGCATTTCGAACATACGGTGGCGGTATTGAAGGATGGGATTGAGATTATGACGTTGCCGTAAGGGGATGGTTCCTGGTTTTTAGTTTCTGGTTTCTGGTTGATGTAGTAGCGTTATGTTGCAAAGCTGGTTGTGGATGAATCGATATGTCGGCCAAAACGAAATTCACAAAGCGACTATCAGATATCCAGAAAGACCTTTTGGCGCTGCGAAAGGCAAAGAAGGAAACCGATTACCTTAAGCGCCGGCCTTACGAGAACGTTGCCAAAGAGTTGGGGTTGTTGAAGTAAGTGAATGGGACGCAATTCGGCATGTAAAAATGGATCGAAAATATTCTTTACTTTTCTACTGCATGCAATGCGTATTTCTGAAACTTTTGTTTCTTCAGCTTCTCGGCTGTTCCGACCCCAATCAGGATCAGCGGACTCTGCTCCGGACCGGATGCAAATTCCAGATCAGAGCGAAAGAAGCCTTCTTCAATCGGCTCCTTAATGTCTCGCAGAAAGACGGGCGTTGCGCCGATGACGCTGTAAAACGCGCGGCAGGTCGGACAGGGATTTTCAAATCGTGTTTCGCGCCGTTGCGCGTCGAACTTCAGAATTCTGGATAAGCGCAAAACGAAAAAGTCGTTGTCTGCCGACAATGGAACGAAGGTCATTCCTTCCCATCCGTGTTTCACGCAAAAGCTACGAAAACGTTTGGAAACAAGATGGTATCCATCGTACGTCGTTGAAATATCCCATTTCCGTTTCCTTACTTTGAACTTTGGATTTATGAATGTGGAGTCAGTCTTTCGGCCACAGTTTGGGCAAGTAGTGGGATGGGCGATGCCGTCTTTGCCAAATCTCCAATCATGGAAGTCTGCGCCCGCAGGCCGATAGGTTTCGTCGCCGAGCATGTAGGTGTCGTCGAAGTGCGGTGAAATAAAGTAAGCGAGAATCACAGGGGTATGGAGTCTTCCTATTTTTTACGCAGAGGCAAGGGCACCGATTTTCGATCTGGCGTGGTATATGGAAAAACTCCGTGCTTCCTAAGCAGTGGGAGCAGAAACTCTGAACCGTTCACCTGACTGAATTCCAGTTCCTCTGAGGTGATTCCAATGCAAAGTAGCAACCCGTAACGCTGATCGAGAAATTCAAAGTGAACCGGTTGCTCACGCGGATTTGTGAAAAGCAATGCGCGAATGGTCGCGTCGCCGAAGAAAGTGCCTACGGCCATCGTCTCTCCCGGCTCAAGCTCTGTATCGCATGTGTAACGCGCCAGATTAGAGATGAGTTCGCCTGCCTTATTCATCTCCTGCCTCGCACAAATCATCAATTCGTAGTTACCGAGGCTTGTTGGTAGCTGTCCGACGTCCTCGCCGGTCAGCTCGGCCGTGACGTAGGTAATCCCTGGGACGAAGTCAGGGAAAGGCAGCACGTCCGCTGATCCACCGAGCTGAAATGGGAGAAGTGCGTGCAGCACAGTATCGGATGGCTTGCCGAGAATTGGTGTGAGGGCCGCAACTCGAGCGTCCCATCTCGTCTTCCATTCATCGTCATCTGCTTCTAGTTTGTCGGGCATAGGCGTAACCATTCTTTCATGCATTCGAGCGAAATTGCGCAAGATATTTATGGCACAGAAACGAA
>Ga0105047_10021001_pt1 | contig 10006 bp, 4 predicted proteins | sample MAT04_FD_78384 | JGI IMG/M metagenome (GOLD analysis project Ga0105047, IMG submission 78384) | Freshwater microbial communities from Lake Fryxell liftoff mats and glacier meltwater in Antarctica - MAT-04 (megahit assembly) | ecosystem: Environmental > Aquatic > Freshwater > Ice > Liftoff...
CGCGAACACCATCGCCCGCTGGAGCGGGACCGCCTGGACTGACTTGGGCACGGGGATGAACGGCTGGGTCAACGCGATGGTCGTGCTGCCCAATGGCGACTTGGTGGCCGGGGGCGTCTTCACCATCGCCGGGGGCGTGAGCGCAAACTATATCGCCCGCTGGAACGGGACTGCCTGGTCTGCGCTGGACACGGGCATGAGCGCTGGGGGTGGCTTCGTTGGCGTCAATGCGCTCGCCGTGATGCCCAATGGCGACTTGGTCGCCGGGGGCCTTTTCACCACCGCCGGGGGCGTGAGCGTGAACTCCATCGCCCGCTGGAACGGAACCGCCTGGTCCGCGTTCGGCACCGGTATGAACAACCAGGTCGACGCACTGGCCGTGCTGCCCAATGGCGCGCTGTTCGCCGGGGGCCTCTTCGGCACCGCTGGGCGCGTCAGCGCGAACCGCGTTGCCCGCTGGAATGGCTCGGCGTGGTCGGCGCTGGGATCGGGCGTGGGCACCCGCGTCAACGCGCTGGCCGTGCTGCCCAATGGCAACCTGATCGTTGGTGGCGGCTTCACCAGCGCTGGGGGCGTGAGCGCGAACCACATCGCTCGCTGGAACGGGACCGCTTGGTCCGCCCTGGGCGCGGGAACCAATGACTGGATCAACGCGCTGGCCGTGTTGCCCAATGGCGACTTGATCGCCGGGGGCTACTTCGACACCGCCGGGGGCGTGGGCGCGAATCATATCGCTCGCTGGGACGGGACCGCCTGGTCCGCCTTCGATACGGGCGTGAGCAACGAGGTTCGCGCGTTAGCCATGCTGCCCAGCGGCGACCTAGTCGCTGGGGGCAACTTCATCACCGCTGGACCGAACGTCTCGGCCTATGTCGCCCGCTGGACCTACACCAACATCCCCTGGGTCGCCGTTCAGCCAACGGCGCAAACTGTTGCCGCTGGCACCACTCTCGACCTCACAGCTACACCCGCCAACGGCTACTCCAACGTCGCCGTCCAGTGGCGTCGCAACGGCGTGCCCGTCGTCGACGGCCCCAGCGGTGCCTCACCCGGCGGCGGCACCGTCGTCGGCGCCTCCGGCCCGCTCCCCTCACCCACCATCGGCACGCCCGCCACCCTCACCATCACTGATGCGCAGGCGAGCGACGCGGGCTCGTACTCCGCCGTCTTCTCCAACGACTGCGGCAGCGCGACGACCACCGTCGCCACGGTCGCCTTCACCTGTGCCGTCGATTTTAACGCCGACGGCTTCCTCAACCAGGAAGACCTCGGCGGCTACCTCACCGCGTTCCTCGACGAGTCCATACCCCCCGGCCCCTCCAGCTCCAACTCTGCCCCGTGCCCCGGCGAACCCGCTCCCTACGACACCCTCGGCTACGCGGCCGACTTCAACCGCGACTGCTCGTTCAACCAGGAAGATCTGGGCGGCTTCATCACCGAGTACTTCGCCGAGTCGGAAAACCCCACCAACTGCATCCCCGGCTAACGCTCCTCGCATCCGCCGCCGGGCCAGTGTGGGCCAATGGGCGTTACAATCCCGCACCCCCTCTACCCCATCGGCCCGCCACGCCGACCGTCTCTCGCGGGCGTCAGCGTTGGTGGGCGGGGTCACGAGGATCTTGACATGCGCTCGATTGCTTCCCAAATGCCAGCCGTCGCCGCCGCTCTCGGCTGCGCCGCCATCCTCTTCGCCGTCGCCGGCACACTCGCCGTCGCTACCCCCGTTCCGCCCGTTCCCCCCGCCCCCCCCGCGTTGCCCAACGCAATCCCCGGCGTCCGCCTCATCGCCTTCACCACCGTCGATCCCCAAGCCCGCGACAAGTCAGGGTTGGGGGGGCTGGGGGGCCTCACCAACTCACTCGATAGCGGCCTCACCTCCACGCCCTCCACCCCCTCCACGCCCTCCACCCCCCCTACCCCCGCCGACCGACTCGGCAGCATGGGCTCCGGCATCGACTACGTGGGCGCGCGGGCAGGCCAACCCAATCGCTATCTCCTCCTCGACGACCGCGGTCCGCGCGACGGGGCGGAGTCTTTTCAATGCCGCTTCCAGGAGGCCGACATCGTCGTCGTCGACGGCCGCAACCCCAGCGTGACCTTCACACTCCAATCCACCCGCCTCCTCTTCAGCGGCGACCGCCCGCTCCTCGGCCTCGCCGCCAAGCTCGATTCGCCCGACACCGGCCCCGCCCGCCTCGATCCCGAAGGGATCCGCCTCCTCCCCGACGGCTCGGTGCTCATCAGCGACGAATACGGCCCCGGGCTCTACCGCTTCGACCGCAGCAGCGGCAAGCTGCTCCAGACCTACACCCTCCCCGCCGCCTTCGCCGCTGAGAAGCCAGACGCGGATCCCAAGATCGAGGCCAAGGCTACCAAGGGCCGCCTCCCCAACAACGGCCTCGAAGGTCTGGCCGTTTCACCTACGGGCGACAAGGCCTTCGCCCTCATGCAAGCCGGGCTCATCCAGGACGGCGGCAAGGGCGGCGAAAACCTCCGGCTCATCGAGATCAACCTCGCCACCGGCGCCACCCGCCAGTTCGTCTATCCGATCACCACGCCCGGCCACCGCACCAACGAGATCCTCGCGATCGACGATCACTCGTTCCTCGTCATCGAGCGCGACGACGCTGCCGGCCGCGCAGCCAAGGGCAAGGCCATCATGGTCGCTGACCTGCGAGGCGCCACCGACATTTCGGCCCGCCAGCTACTGCCGGAGAAGGCCTCGAGCCTGGCCGCCGCGGGCATCGTGCCGATGCGCACCCGCCGACTCTTCAATCTTCTCGATTTTGTCGCGCAAGTCGACGCCAGCAACTTCCCGGCCAAGGTTGAAGGCCTCGCCTTCGGCCCCGATCTCCCCACCGGCGAACGCTGCCTCATTGTCACCAGCGACAACGACTTCAAGGACACCGAGCCCACCTACATCTGGGCCATCGCCATTCAACCAAGCGTTCTCAAGGCCGCGTCCAATCCCTGACGGCTTCGGCTCCGCGCCGCTGGCCTCTTCCCAAACGCCGATTCAATAGTTCAAGCCGGTCCGGTTGAGCCAACCGCCGTAAACCTTGCCCTCGATCTCATCGTATTTAAGAGCCGTGATCCCGTTGGCGGTGACATCGCGCCCTCCAAACTCGCCGTCGCGGTTGGTGTCGAAGAACGTCTCGGCGTGGCCGTCGGCAAACCCGATCTGCCCATAGGCGCGGTTGTGACCCATGCCGGGGACGAAGCCTCCCTTGCCGTGCACCGGGCCAAAGTCGGTGTAGTTCTGACGTGCCCAGACGATCCCCGAGTTCGCCACGCGCCCCACCGACGGTCCGTCCGTCAGTGCCTTGGCCCCGATGAGCTGTGAAGAGCGATAGGTCACCAGGTCGCCGCCCAGCACCACCGCCGAGCCATCGCCAAAGAGCGGTACTTTGGAGGTGTTGGCCGCTCCGATGATGTTCTTTTCATTCAGCGGGCCGACGTTGGTGAGCATCCGCTTGGGGTCTGACGACGTCGCCGGCGAGAGCGTCTTGGTGGCCGTGTGCGCCATGAACCACGACTGGCAGTAGTTGGTGTTGTAACCCTTATCAATCAGGAGGTCGATCGCGTCCTGGCTGAAGTTCTTATAGCCCCCGCTGTTCACCCGCTGCAGCGACAGATTCTGCGACGCCTGCGTCGGGCTGGAGGGGCACAGGAGGTTCCCGGGAATCGCGTACCCACCCTTGACGTAATCGGCGACCCACCCCTTCTCATCAATCGGGCCGTTGGAGAAGAGGATCCGGTTATCCCAGGCCCCGGTGCTGAAGGCCCCGCGTCGGTCGTTGCCGTGGGCCATGGCCGCCACCGTGAGCTGCCGCAGTCCGCTGGCGCACTTGACCATCCGCGCCGTCTCTCGGGCCGCGCCCAACGACGGCAGCAGCAAGCTGACCAAGAGCGCGATGATGGCGATGACCACAAGCAGCTCGATGAGCGTGAACCCGTTTCTGCGCATTCCGAGGCCTCCGTCGCCATCTCTGGCCGAGCGCCCCGGACCACCACGATCACGGCAGGGGCAACAGGAGGGAGGCTAGAGAGGGCCTTCGCAATAGCCACCCGCCAGAACATGAAGGTTTTGTAAAGATGTGAGCCTCACGGTGCTTCATGCAATCTTTGCGCTTGGCGGGTGGTGGCTATGCCGCCACCCGGGTAACGTCTTGCCCTGTTCGCGGCGGACCCATCCACTGGACCTCCGCATTTTCCCTCAGTCTGTTTCCCGCTCGGCAACAGTGGTCGCAGGCTAATCCCGGGGTGTCTAAAGAGAGGTCCACCGATGAACTTACGCCGTTTCCTCGCTCCCGCCGTCGCAATATGTGTCGCCGCGGCTCCCGCCTTTGCCCAGACGCTCATTTCGCGCTGGGACTTCAACAGCACCCCCATCAGCTTCAATGCCACCATCGGCGCCGGCACGATGACGCTCATCGGTGGCACCACCTTCACCCTCAACACCGGCTCCCCCAACGACACCGGCATCCCCAACAACGCCCCCAACACCACCACCTATCCCGTGCAGGGCACCGCCAGCGGCACCGCTGGCGTCGAGTTCAGCTTCAGCACCGCCGGCTTCGAGGACGTTATCTTCCAGTTCGATCAGCGCCACAGCAACACCTCGTCCAGGTTCGTCCAGGCCTTTTACTCCACCAACGGCGGCCTCACCTACATCCCCGGCCCCGTCTACTCCACCCCGGGCGGCGACACCTGGAACTTCGACCGCACCGTCGACTTCACCGCCATCCCCGCCGCGGATAACAACCCCAGCATGCGCGTCCGCGTCGTCAGCATTTTCGATCCCGGCTCCGCTCCCCCCGGTTCCTACTCCGCCTCCCGCGGCACCAGCACCTACGGCACGGCCAGCACCCTCCGCATGGACTTCGTCCGCATCACCGGCACCTCCGTCATCACCACGCCCCCCTCGGGTGCCGGTTTCTTCGCCCCTGCGGCCGTCTGCCGTGATAGCGAAACCGTTCTCACCGTGACCGTTCAGCCCGGCACGATCCCCGTCACCACCTCGCACATAGTGACGGCCGACTTCACCGGCTTCATCGCCAGCCCCGGCGTCGTCACCCTCACCGAGATCACCCCCAACACCTTCACCGCCACCGTCACGCTCTCGGGCACCGCCCCGACCGGCTTCGGCCAGATCCCCGTCACCGTGCGTGACGCGACCAACGCGTCCCGCTTCTCGGTGTCGCAGGCCAGCATCGCCGTCGCCGATTGCTCTTTCAACTCCGCCGCCCAAGTCGTCATCAAGTCGGTCTACGGCGGCGGCGGCAACACCGGCGCCGTCCTCAACTCTGACTTCATCGAGATCTACAACCGCTCCTGCACCGCCGTCAACATCGACGGCTGGTCCCTCCAGTACACCGGTGCTGGCGCCAACAACCTCTTCGACGGCTCCCGCCAGGTCAACCTCTCCGGCATGATCATGCCCGGCCAGACCCTCCTCATCCAGTGCGAGCGTCCCGGTGCCATGACCCCGGGCCTCCCCTTCCTCAACACCGCTGACTTCTTCGCCTATCCCATCAACCCCAATGACACCCCCGTCGCGCCCCAGACCGCCAACGGCTTCTCGATGGGCAACAGCTCAGGCCGCCTCGCCCTGGCCAACACCACCTCGTTCCTCGGCAGCGGCTGCAGCAACCCCGCCATCGTCGACTTCGTCGGCTACGGCACCACGGCCTCCTGCTTCGAAGGCGTCGCCAGCGTGGCCGCCCCCTCTAACACCACGATGGCCGTGCGTAAGAGCCTCGGCTGTCAGGATTCCAACCAGAACTTCAATGACTTCGAAGTCGTCTTCGTCAACGACCCGCTTAACAGCCAGTCGCCCTTCCAAACCTGCTCCACTTGCACCAACGTCTGCTTCGTTGACTTCAATGCCGACGGTTTCCTCACCCAGGAAGATCTCGGTGGGTTCCTCACCGCCTTCCTCGACGAGTCGCTGCCACCCGGCCCCTCCGGCACCAACTCGGCTCCGTGCCCCGGCCAGCCCGCCCCCTACGCCACGCTGGGCTACGCGGCCGACTACAACCGTGACTGCACCGCTAACCAGGAAGATCTCTCCGGCTACATCACCGACTACTTCGGCGAAACCGAAAACCCCACGGCCTGCATCCCCGGCTGAGCAGCGCGCGCATGGTGCCTTCGGGGGCCGCTGCTGAGCGGCTCGCGCTGCTGGCCGGCTTGCCTGCGTGCCAGCTTAGAGCACGTACAGGTGCGTGATGCTGTGGAGGATCGGGAACTTGATGGTGCAGCGGTAGAGGTCGAAGGTGGTGTCCAGCCAGCCGCGGCGGCGGAGTTCCTCCGTCACCAGCTCGGAATAGATCGGTGCGTCAGCGAGGTGCAGCGCGTCCAGGTCGCTTCCAAGGTGGACGCCTTCGCCTTCAAAGGGCAGGTCGCCGGTCGCGCTGGTCGGGGAGAGGCGTACGTCCGGGCCGACGATGCGGGCGCGGACGCTGGCGGGGTTGGACCAGCCGCCCGGGACGATGAGATCGACTACTTGGAGCGCGGTCGGCTCGGGGCAAGGGCAGGAACACCCGTGCGGGGGCGCGCGTGAGCCGCCGCACCTACCGGCGAAGGTTGACCACCAGAGATCGCTCTCGCTGCGGCGGCCCAGGCCTTCGAGCGCGGCATAGTCGCGGAAGGAGCCGTCGGGGCAGACGCGGGTTTCAACACGCGGCAGCGGCTGCGAGCAGGCGTCGGTGATCAGGTTCCCACTGGCCGTCACCACGCCCTCGCCCATATTGGTTGCGTCGGTGTCTTCCGGCGGTGGGTGGGACCCACCCCACACCCGGGTCGAGAGCGACATCGCCACTGCGGCACCGGCGCGGAAGCCCTTGATCCCGACGCGACCCCGGACGCAGATGTTCGCGTCGCCATGCGGCTCTTGCTGGTTCCAGATGGAGCAGTTGACCGAGCATTCCACCGAGACTCCCCAGACGCCGGTGTTGGCTCGGAAGGCGGCGCGGCGGAGCGGTGCCCAGGTGGCGCGGTCGACGGGTAGGAGAGCCGAGATGATGGCGGCAAAGGTGTCGCGATCGCCCGCGTATTCGTGAACCAGCGCCTCGAACCCGCTGTACGCGGTTTCAACAGCTTCGCGCAGTGGCACCGGCGTGCCCGCCTTGTGGATGGTCTTGACGAAGCGATCCATCGCGCCGGCTTTGGGGATGAAGCGCGACGCCGCCAGAGGGTCGGTTGAATGGGTGAGCGAGAAGATCTGCCAGGCCAGCGCGGCGTCGAGATTGAGCCGGCGTTTGAGGTCGACGGAGCGTTTTACGTCGGGGAACGTGGCGAGCACCCGCCCGAGCGCCCGCTGCAGAGCCGCGACAGATCCGGAGGCGAGGTCCGAGAAATGTGGAGTATGGGCGTTCTGTTCGGCTGGTGAGGGGCGCGGGATGGAAGTGGGCCGGGCTGGGGTCTTTCGCGACGTCATTCCACTAGACTCTAAACCATACTGCGGGGAGCCGCAAGCGACTTTCGAGGCAAAACGTCTATTTGTGCAAATATTCCCGGATCGGTCTTGTGCGCGGCCATTGACGCGGTATCTTTAGTTTCGATTTGTCTGCTTCACCCCGCGGTGTGCGCCGTGAAGGCGGCTTTCGAACGCGAAGCGGCTCTCGGTTTGGATTTGTTGCCGAACCGGGCGCGAGGTTGCGTGGGTCTTTCTGAGGAGCGCATCGGTGTTGATCAACACTCAACGTAGCGAGCGGTCGGGCTATTTATCTGGTTTGCTAACGGCGGCTGCGACGGCGGTGTTCGTGTTTGGTGGGCCAGCGGCGGCGCAGCCGTGCGAGCCTTCGGGCTGGACGCTGACCCTGCCGGCGCCGGGCGTGCCGGCGCGGCAGACGACGGCGGCGGCGGCGGGCAGCGGAAACTCCGTCGTGCTCTTCGGCGGGTTCGGCGGGGGCCAGATCTTCGGCGATACCTGGGTGCGGACGCTGACGCAGTGGGAACGCCGTGATGTGCCGGGACCGAGCGCTCGGCTCGGTCACTCCATGGCGTTCGATCCCGTACGCGATCGAACGGTGTTGTTCGGCGGCGTCACTAGCGGAGGTGTGTTGGCCGAAACTTGGGAATGGAACGGCAGCGCGTGGGCACAGATCAATCCGATCGACTCACCCAGCCTGCGGACGGGCGCGGTGCTGGTGTATGGCGGGCCAACGCGGGGCGTGCTCCTGGTGGGTGGGGAGGACTCCACCAGCGGCGAATCGTTGTTCGAGACGTGGTCATTCGACGGAATCAACTGGACGAACCTGGGGGACCGGGGCATCTCCGGCCGAACCTTTGCTGCGGCGGCGTACGACGCGGGACGGGACCGCGTGGTGGTGTACGGCGGGGTGAACCCGGCGACGTTTGCGCAGCGGGCCGATACGTGGGAGTTCGACGGCAGCTTCTGGTCACCGACCAGCTTTGTCGGCGCGCCGGGCGGTCGTTTGGCGGCGTCCATGGCGTACGACTCGGTGCGCTCGCGCGTGGTCCTCTACGGCGGCGTGGGCGCGGACACACTCACCTACGAACTTGACGGCGCGAACTGGACACTCGCCGCGACACAAGGCCCGGCGGCGGGCTTGACGACGGCGTTTCACGGAGGATTCGGGCGGGTGATTCAACTGGAGCCGGAACCTTCACGGACACTTGGTTGGAACGGCTCGGCGTGGACGGTCCTTGGTTCGCAGGAAATCCCGGCGATCAACGCCGCTGCGGCGGCGATCGACCCCGTCAGCGGGCGTCCAACGTTGTTCGGCGGCACCACGTTCCTCGGTCGGCAGCTCAACACGCTGTGGGCGCTCGGTCCGTCGGGCTGGGAGCTGGTGGCCGAGGGCGGCCCTCTGGCGCGGGATCGCGCTGGCCTGGCTGCGGATACTCAGCGGAACCGGCTCGTCATGTTCGGTGGAGCCGACGTCAACAGCATCGGTATGAGCGATACCTGGGCGTGGAACGGGAGCGTCTGGAGCGAGCTGGCCATCAGCGGCCCGCCGCCGCGGTCGGGGCACGCGATGGCCTATGACCCGCTGCGCGACCGCGTGGTGGTGTTCGGCGGGCGCGGCAACGAGTTTGAGACCCTCGGCGATACCTGGGTGTTCAACGGTGCATCGTGGAGCCGGGTGATGACGCCGGCCAGCCCCACGGCGCGCAGCATCCCGTCCATGACATTCGACGCGTCGCGCGGCAAGGTCGTGCTCTTCGGCGGGAGCGACGCCAACTTCGAGGCCCAGAACGACCTGTGGGAGTTTGACGGCAGCACTTGGACCCGGATTGTGACGCCGTGGTCGCCGGGGGCACGGTTGGCGGCGTCGTTGAGCTATGACGCGGGCCGCGGGCGGCTGGTGATGGTGGGCGGGCAGGACGACAACTTCACGGTGCTCGACGAGACGTGGCTCTTTTCCGCCGCGACCGGCTGGCAGAACGTGGTGGCCCCCTCGGTGGGCGCGCGCACGGCTCACGCGGCAGTATTCGATCCGGCGCGCGGCCGTGTGGTGCTCTTCGGCGGTTTTGACAACTTCAACACGCTCGGCGACACGTGGGTGTTCGACACCGGGCTGAGCGCGCGGATCACGGCGCAGCCGCAGGGCGGGCTCGTCCAGGTCGGGCAGGTGTTCACTGCGACGGCTGCGGCGACCTCGACGCGTCCGTTGGCCTATCAGTGGATCCGCGACGGCGTGGCGCTTCAGAACGGCCCGCAGGCGAGCGGGTCGGTGGTCTCGGGTGCGACGAGCCCCAGCCTCACCATCACCGGCACGGCCCGCAGCGACGCGGGCGCTTACCGACTGCGGGCCACCGATGCCTGCGGCGGGGTGCAGACCCTCGCGGCGACGCTCACGGTGTTCGGGGTCGATTTCCCGGTCGTGACACAGCAGCCGCTCAACGCTTCGACCTGCCCGGCGGGTGCGGCGTCGTTTGGCGTAACGGTTACGAGCGATGCCCCGGGCGATGTGACCTATCAGTGGCAGGCGAGCCTCCCCGGCGTCGAGCCGCCGATCTGGTTTGATTTGTTTGA
>Ga0105047_10021002_pt1 | contig 10006 bp, 5 predicted proteins | sample MAT04_FD_78384 | JGI IMG/M metagenome (GOLD analysis project Ga0105047, IMG submission 78384) | Freshwater microbial communities from Lake Fryxell liftoff mats and glacier meltwater in Antarctica - MAT-04 (megahit assembly) | ecosystem: Environmental > Aquatic > Freshwater > Ice > Liftoff...
CTCTCTGCTGTCCAATGGCCACTGCGGCTGCAGAAATGTCATGGGTTACAGCTGTCCCACCGAGGCGGTCGGCTGCTATTTGCGCCGAGTGAAATATGTAAGCGCCAAACTCAAGAATTCTAGGATGTTTCAGGCCCGACTTTCTAGCCAGCTCGCACATCCGGTCGGCGAACGTATTTGACTGCTTTGAGCTCTCGGCGGGCGCTGCTTGCGGTATATGCCAGCCGATCTCGCCAAGCTGCGCGCCGAATGAGCTCAGAAGCGATGCTGCGCGGCCTGAAACAGGTGCGATCCAACGCTGCTTGAGTAGCTCGATTAGGTCCGCCTCTGCGCTAACCGACTGAAAATTACGGTGATCTTTTATTACAGGGGTCATAACTGTAGCCTCACTCATATGTTATCCACTTACTGGTTAATGCGCGCCAGATGAACAGTCGCCGATTTGAACCAAACGCGTGTCTGGCAGCTCAGCTCCGCGCTCGGCCAACCGCTCGTGACTTTCGAACGGGCGCGTGTGTCAAATCCCGTCTTATTTGAGACGGGTTGTCCGAACAGATCAGTTCGGGACGTTTGGCCCGCTAGTTTCTCATTCCATCGGCTGGAGCGGGGTTGTTCAGCGCGCGTTGCGGTATGTGGTCGCAATATTGCGATACGTTTGTCCCGTGTTCAGCCAAGCCCAGCCGCAGCGGGGCGCGCGCTCAAACCAACATCTCGATCACCTCGTAAGGAATTTTTGGCCGCCTTGCACACGTTCGCGCCAGTAATCCAAAAGGTCGCGCATGGTGGTCTCAAACGAAATCTTGGGTTCCCAACCCGTGACAGCCTTGAACTTGGAAGTGTTGGGAACCTGCAGGTCGGCATCGATGGGGCGCAGGCGCTCAGGATCTGTCTCCACGCGGATGCCGCTGACGGATGACATAGCCAGCAGCGTTTCTAGCATCGCCTTCACTGTACAAGTGTATGTACCGCCAATGTTGTAATAAGCCCCTGCGATCGGGTTGACGGTAACTAGCAAGTGGTACGCCTCAACAGCGTCGCGCACATCGGCGAACGTGCGCAGTGAGTCGAGGTTACCCGTGCGCACCACGGGCTCGATCACGCCTGCCTCAATCATCGCGATCTGCTTGGCGAATGTCGACTCTGCAAAGACGTCGCCGCGTCGCGGCCCGGTATGCGTGAACATACGCGTCGTCATTACGGTCATGTTGTAGGCCTCGGCATAGTATCGTCCGAGCAAATCCGTTCCCACCTTGCTGATGGCATAGGGTGATGCCGGGTGGAAGTTACATTCCTCGTCGATAGGCAACTTCTCGCGCGGCACACGGCCGAACACCTCCGAGGATGCGCAGACATGCGTGATTGCATTGATGTCGTTCTTGCGCAGTGCCTCCAGTACATTGGCCGTGCCCTGAACGTTGGTCTCCAGGGTGTCCAATGGCGAGTCGAAGCTGGTCTTTGGGTAGCTTTGCGCTGCCAAATGGAAAACGTAGTCGGGCTTCGCTTGTCGCGTGGCCTCGTGTATCGACAGGTAGTCGCGTAGATCCCCGTAAAGCAGGTGCACGCGATCGTTGCGGTTGTTGATGCGCTGCAGCAGGTGGGAGATGTTATCCAACGGACTGCGCCAGCGGCACAAGCCATAGATTTCCCAATCTGTGTGTTCCAGCAAGTAGTCCGTGAGGTGGGAACCCACCATCCCCGTGATGCCAGTAATAAAAGCGCGCTTAGCCAATATATCTCTCCAATGGGATGTCGAACTCAAGAAGCGCGGCTTCGACCAGCGTCCTGGGCGTTCTGCCCAGCAGTAAAGCCAAGCCGTCGCAGCGCATGTGAATGTTGCGGGGTCGATTGCGAAAAAAGGCGTCCTCAGGCGTGACGACGGTGTAAGCCAGATCGGCCCATACAGTTTCGCGTAAGGCCTGCACGTAGGCCACGCGAGATAGCGCCTGGGGACCGCCGAAGTTGAAGATCGACTGCGGGTGTAATTCCCAGTTGCGGGCCAGCGCCAGCACACCATCGACAACATCCTGCCGGTGCACCACCGAACGTACGAACGGGTCGAAGATCTCAGCCGTCACGCCTTTTTTGTGACAAGCCTCCAAAAAACTGGTGAACTTGTCTTGGCGTGAGAAGACGTAAGACAGCCGCAATGACTTGAACCCGGCCTCGCCGGTGTAGCGGCGTTCGACTTCATTTTTCATCTGTGCATAGTCTCCCGCAGGATGGACCGGGGCCGACTCGTCAAAAGCTTCGGAGCGCTCGCCATAGACGGTGTCACTGGAGAAGAAGGCGACGCGTGCGCCTCGTCCAAGTGCGCGTTCAATCAGTAGGCTGGTGCCGTCGACATTGACTGCCAACGCACGTTGACGATCATTCGCGCAGATGTCCGGGGCGGAGATCGCAGCGGCCAAGGCAACTACATCGCCGCGGTCGAGTACGCCGACGTCAAAGTCACCGGCCCGCGCCAGATCGAGGCATATCGTGCCTTCGCGGCCCGATGACGAGGTGGTCAGCACCTTCATCGAGGTTGCGCCTTGGGCTGCCAAATGCTTCCCGATGTAACCACTGGCACCACACACAAGCAACTTCATGCGCGGCTATCCCGGTACAGGCGCAGTGGGTGCAGCGGCTCGTCCACTTTCAGACCTATGCTGCCCAGGAGCCGATGTAAGGTGCGGTAAGAAGCGTTGCCCCCCCATTGTTTCTCGACGCTCTCAATGCCTGCCAACTGCAGCCGGTTCCACAACGTGTCGTCTTTGTAAAGCTCGGCAATTGCCTCGGCCAGGTCCTGCGGGCCATCGGCAATGAGTATCTCGCGACGGTGCGCCAAGCCCATCCCTTCGACGGCAACGCTGGTGGCCACGACGGGCAGACCCATGGCCATCGAGTTACCAACTTTTCCCTTTACGCCTGCGCCATAGCGCAGCGGTGCGACCGACAGCCGCAGTGTGTCAAGAAGCGGCTGTAACTCCTCAACGAAGCCCTCGACAACAACGTCTTCACACGCCAATTCCTGCACCGACACTGGCGCCTTGCTACCGATGAGGTGGAGGCGAACCCCCGGTAGCCTGTTGCGAAGGCGCGGCATGACTTCGCCGACGAACCACCGCACCGCGTCGACGTTGGGTGGGTGCTGATATCCACCTACGAAAGCAATGCCTGCGCGCGCTGACCAGGGCACGGCACTGCCCGGCACGTTCATGATCAAGGGAAACACGAACACGTTGTCAACTGTGATCTGCTCACTCAGGACTTCCAGTTCGTGGGTGCTATGGACGATAGCCGAGTCAACTGACCGGATGGCCCCCAACTCACGCCGTTTCATTTCTGCAGCTGCGCGTGCAAGGCTCGCGTCAGGCCGTAACTCGGCCTCGCGCTCCATTCGCAAGTAGTGCAGATCGACCGTGTGGTAGATGACCTTGGCCCGTGGACTCATTCGTCGCACCGTCGACAGATGCTTCTCGACGACCGTAGGACGCCACAGCAGCACCAAGTCGTAGCGGGGGCCGTACTCCTGCAAGTGCTTCTCTATCGAGGTGGTGTACGGCGCGTACAGAACCTCGATGCCAGACCGCTGCAGCGGCAACGTGTAGTCGGGCATGTAAAGGAAGTTGTCCTCGGCTACGAAGGTGACCTGAAAGCGCATCTCTCGCAGCAGGTGCATGAAGTTGACGACCGTCACCGATCCAGCATCCTGATTCGGTGTTGGCGTACAAATGTCGATCACCAGTGCGCGTCGTAGCGACATGCGGTCCTTCGCACGTTCGACGTCGACGCCGTTGAGTTGGTGCGTCGCGAGATGCCCCTTCCAACGCTCATGCAGCTTGGAGGTGTTGATGACCTGGAAAGCCTTGACGCCCTGCGTAAGATCCGTGCCGGAACTCACGCCCTCATGGTGAATGACCTCTGACAGCGGCTGGTACAGCACGCGCAGGCCTGCCGCCCGCACCTTCAGGGCCATGTCCGAATCTTCGCAGTACGCTGGGAGATAGCGTTCATCGAAACCACCGAGCCGTTTCCAAAGCTCAGTCGGAACCATGATTGACGCGCCGGAGCAGTAATCCACCTCTCGCACGTAGTTGAAGCCGGGCAATGACGGATCCTGGTCGCGCCCAAAGTTCCAAGCGCTACCGTCCCGCCACAATATGCCGCCGGCCTCCTGCAGCTTGCCGTCTGGGAATAGCAACTTGGAACCTACCAGCCCCGTGCCTGGGAATATCTCAAACGTATTCAAAAGTTCGTCCAGCCATCTGGGTGCGACCTCAGTGTCGTTGTTCAGCATGCACAGAAAGGCGCCGCGGGCCAGCGTCGCGCCGCGATTGCAGCTACGAATAAAGCCCAAGTTCTTGTCATTGGCGACGAGTCGTATGCCTGAAACTCCCGCCAGTACCTGCAATGAAGTGTCCGGTGAGCAATCGTCAACTACGATGACCTCAAACGGTACGGTCGGCGGGTTTGCGGCAATGGACTTCAAACATCGTAGCGTGTAGTCGAGCTTGCCGTAGACAGGGATGACCACCGATACCAGTGGCTCGGCATAGATCGGCAATGACGGAAGCACGCTCATGGGGCTAAGTGCGGGCAATGCAGGTTCGGCGCTTGCTTGGGCTTGCTTCAGCGCAGGCGTTACCAACGGTGGATGGCCATTGCTGAACTCAGGAGACTGCAAGATCTTGTTCAGCAGCATGGCGCGGCTGCAGCCTTGGTTAAGTTTTTCGCGATAGTGCATCAGCTCGTAGCCATGCGGTGCTCGGCCCAAAGCAAACCCGAAGACGTCGCCAATGAAGCGGTCTATCCCCCCTTGGGAAAACTGCAAGGCGGCGCGCCAGAGGTCAGTCTCTGGTGGCCACTGGTGGCATGCCATCGCGTGCGCCATCACCTGAGCCTGTGCTTGTTGATGCCCCTCGTCCCGCAATTTCGAGAGAAGCTGATCAAGTTGTTTCAAGCGCTCCTCGACCAGGCCTTGCGACTGCAGGACCTGTTCGGACATCTCTTCGATGCCTCGGCGCAGCCCCCGGCCGGTGGGGGGGCGGGCATCGAGGCGAAAGATGCGGCCAACGACGGGCCAGCGGCTGCGGCGCAGGCCGCGCATCGCAGCGTCAAAGCCCGGGAGTTGCAACGGCCGTCCCCGGCCTTCCTCGGACTGGCGCAGGTTCCACAACACCTGGAGCCGCGATTCGCCTTCCAGAAGCGCTTCGAGGTAGTGGCGTTGGCCCTCGATGTCGGCTTCGCGCCCGAGCAACGACAGGTAGGCGGACTGGACAAACCTTTGGTCATCGAGATCCAGCAACTCGTCGATGCTCTTGGCGGGGCGTTGGATGTGCTGCAAATCGGTAACCTGCTGTAAATTTGAGTTGCTTTCTGTACTGTCGAGCATAAGGCGTTCCATCGGTTGAACTGGCAGTGCGCGCAGCGTTTCCATGGCCAGTACCCGCCATTCCGCAGTCAGGCTCCGGCCCAGCGCGGGCAAGCGGAAGCGCCATCCCGGCCAGATGCTGGCGTCAAGCACACGCCGGGCGAGCACCGCTGCCAGTTGTGCACGATCGTCACGCTGTGACTGCAGCCGCTGCAAGGCGCGGCCAGCCGCCGCCGCCGACTGCTGGGCTTCGACTTGACGCTCGCTGCGCTGCAGCTCCCACCCCCTCTCGGCGATTGAAGACTCCTGTTGCAGCCGCACGACAAGCGAATGTTGAAGCGCCAGCTTTTCGCTGAGCGCTGCCTGCGCGGCCGCTGCTGCAGCGTCGCGCCGGGCGAAGTCGTCCGCATGGCTGGCCGATTGCCGTTGTTGCCGGCGCAAGGCCCATCGTTGGGCCGCCGCTTGGCGGCGCCACTGGCGTTCCCGTGCTTGGACTGCGTGGTCTGCCTGCGCGCGCCACTCGGCCAAGCGGGCTTCCGCCGCAATCTGTTCTTGCAAACGCTGACGGTGGGCTTGGTCCTTCTGTTGCTCGTGTCGTGCCGACGCAGCTTGCTGTTGCTCCAGCAACAGGGCCTGTGTTGTGGCGCGCGCTTCGTGTGCGGCACCCAATGCGCGTTCGTGAGCCTGCTCACGCATGCTCAGCTCGCCGAGCGCAGATGCCAGGCGGCTTTGCAGCACCTGCTGCTCGGCGCTGGCTTGCTCGTGCGCCTGCAGCTGCTGGGCTTGCAACTCGGAATGCCGGGCCTGGGCTGCCTGCAGAGCTGCCTTGACCTGTCTTGCCTCGACTGCTGTCGCGGCTGCGTCAGCTCGCGCATTGGCGACTTCGATGTGGTGCGCGGCAGCGCTCTCACGTTGGATCTGCGCGAACTCGGTACGCAGGCGCGCCTGTTGCAAAGCGTCCTGGCGTTGTTGCTGCCGCAGCGCGTCTTGCAGGCTTGACAGTTGTGCAGCCGCCTGGGCGTCGCGTAAAGCCTGCGCCTGCAGCAGACTGTCCTGCTGGGCTTGCAGGGAGGCCGACTGGCGCTCAAATGCGGCGGTCAGTTCGGCCAGGCGTTCGCGCCATGCCAGATCGGCTTGAACAGCCTGCTTCTGCATGGCCGATTGCGCCAGGCGTTCGTCCTGAACTTGCTGCTGGGCCTTCTTGGCAGCGGCCTGAGCCGACTCAAGCGCGGAGGTGGCGCCTTGCAGTTGCTTGGCAAACTCTTTAGCCGCCTGGGCGTCACGTGAAGCCTGCCCCTGCAGCAGGCTGTCCTGCTGAGCTTGCTGGGCGGCCGATTGGCGCTCGAACGCGGCAGTCAGTTCGGCCATGCGATCGCGCCATGCCAGATCGGCGTGAACAGCCTGCTGCTGCATGGCCGATTGCGCCAGGCGTTCGTCCTGTACTTGCTGCTGGGCCTTCTTGGCAGCGGCCTGAGCCGATTCGCGCTCGGAGACGGCGAACTGCAGTTGCGCGGCCAATCCGACTTGGCGGGTCGCATTGGCGGCCTGCTCTGCGGCAGCCAGGTTGCGCTCGTTGACCAGCAGTGTTTGGTTGTCGGTCAAGGCGTTTTGCGCCACTGTCAACTCATCGTGAACCCCGCTGGCCCAGCGGGCAACTCTCTTGAACTCAAGGTACAGATCTGAAACCTCGGAAAGCAGGAGCGAGCTTTGCGGCTCTGGTAGTTGCGCCGCGTTGGTTGCCAGCAGCAGAAAGAACATTGGCGATTGCAAGACCGGCACCCTTGCCTGGACTTGGCTGCCGTTGTCGCAATACACGGCTGCGACGGCAATCTGAGCATCGGCGGGTGCGGCTTGAAGTGGGTACACCGCCGAGCCAGTCACCAGTCGCTGGCCCAGGTACACCGCGTTACTGAAGTAACGCTCCACCAGAGTTCTGAGCTCGTCGAAATACAGCTCTTTGACATGGAACTCGTTAGCGTAATTGGCTTCGTCCGAATACACCGCCTTGTTCGGCGAGGACATGATGAGCAGCCCGCCCGGGCGCAGAACGCGCACGAACTCGCTCATCATGGCCTCGTGTTGGTCGTGGTGCTCGATGGTCTCGAACGACACCACGGCGTCAACGCTGGCCGTGGCCAGCGGCAGCGAGGTCGCATTGCCGCTGGCGAATTCCACGTTGCCGATACTGCCGTAGGTCTGACGGGCGTGGGCAATCGCTGCTTCGGACAGGTCCACACCGACAACGTGCTCGGCTGTCTGCGACATCAGCGCGCAACCGTAGCCCTCGCCGCATGCCATGTCCAGCACCCGCAGACCACGGAGGTAAGCCGCCGCAGCAGCGTAACGGTGCATGTGTTCGAGTCGAATCTCGCCTTCGACGTCGGGCGTGTAACGCTCACCGGTGAATGGCAGGGCCAACTCGTAGGTCCTCAGGAAGACGTCAGGGGCTCTGTGGGCACGCCGGCGTGGCGGTTGGCGAGCAGCAAGAAGTCAAGCAGCTGGTACTGCGGCACGGCGCAGGCGTGGAACCAGTCGCTGTAGTCAGCGCGGCCAGACGGGCTCTCGAGATCGAAGCATCTTTCCAGGTCAGGACGTTGGCGGTGAATGAGCTTCATCAAGGGGCTCAGCGGAACAACTCCGCTTGGGGCACGTGTGGTTGAACTCGCAGATTGTTGCAGCAGTTCTGACAGCCCCTGCTCGCGGGACAGCATCGCCGGGCGGGGATGCAGCTCTCGGTACAGACCACGGACCACGGAAGTCACGCGGGTGTCAAGCGCCCTGTCGTAGGCGCCGACCAGCTCTTTGCTCTGCAGCCAGCCGTTGGCGATGACTTCTGTGGCGTAGGACTGCAGCAAGTCTTGCACGGCCTGAAGCTGGCCGGCACTGAGCCGGTTCTGGTGGCGCGACAGGGTTTGCGGCTGCGCCGGGTCCAGACCGCTGAAGTGGAAAAAGACCAGCGCCTGATCACCGACCTTCCACTGGCCGTCAGCAGCGCGGTGGACGTTGCGCTGCGACAGGTTCCAGTAGGCCACGTTGCAGCCTGGGTGGTGCAGGACTGCCAGGTCGGGCACGAATGCCGGCGCGAAGTCGCACCATCGTTGGTCGGTAAACAGGTTGGCAGCGAAGTCGACCAAGGCTTCGGTGCGCAGTTTGTCCGCCCACCACTGAAGGAAGGCCAGCGCTGAGCCGCTGCGCCGCAGTGCCATGAACCCGAGGTTGAAGACGCCTGACTTCAGGATGGTGTGGTCGTCGGGCTGGCCCTCGCCCAGCAGCGGAGCCGTGATATGGGGCGTCAGCACCATCGCAGCGCCAGCTTCCAGGCGTTCGGTAACGGGATCGAGCGGGCCGTAGAGGCGGATATCGGGATCCAGGAAAATCGCTGAGTCACAGCTTGAATTTGCCATCAGCCAAAGAAAACACCAGGGCTTGAGGGCCGTGCTCAATTCAGTGATGTCGTACCGCAGGGTCATGTCGTCGAAGCACGGCACGCCGATGTCGCATGCTGCGATCGATTCGAACAGCGCAGCGTCTTCGGCATCGGCTTCGGCGGGAGGTTCGTCCACGAGCAGCAAGACCCGCCGGGCACTCGGATGGTGTTCGCGCACCGACGCCATCAAGGTGCGGACGAAGGGCAGATAGCGCGCCGACCCGATCGTGAAGCACACCAGCGGGGCGTTGGCACGCGACGCGACTTTCGCAGTTGCTGACGGTCTTGGCAAAGTGGACGCGCTGGGTGCCGACGGCGCGGGCCCGCCCTGTTCAAGCTGCGCTGGCACCGCCCGCGGACGTGGACGCCACCAACGATGACCATACGCCAGCCGTACAGCGTCAAGCAGTTGGGACTGGGCACCGGGCTGGTCGGCAAGCGCCGCGTGGCGCTGGGTCTCGTCGGCGCTGGGCGCACGCTCGGCGGCCCAGGCGATGGCTGCCTCGATAAGCGCGCCACCGCGCAGACTCAAGACATCGCGCTTGCGCCAACGTATGTTGGGCCTCTTTTGATCAGGCCAAAGTCGGGCATGGGCCGTGGCTCGTGCCAGGGGCCATGGCGTGGCGCTTGCAGCTTCTTCGCTGTTCTGCAAACGAGCGATGATCGCTGCACGGGTCGCCAGCGCACCGCGCAGGTGTTGCAACTGGTGCCGGAAACCGCTGGGGTCGGCCGGCCGACCAAGCAACCGCAGATAGGCTGCACCCACGAAGGCCGCATCAGGCAGCCCGTAGAGGTCAGGGCTTGGCACTGATGGTTGCGACGAACTTGTACCCGTTGCACTGAACATTGACATTCGATGTCCCGATTGGAAATCCGCCTGAGCAGGCTCACCATTTGAGCTGGTGCAATGCGCTTGATGTTGCAGAACTCACATGCGTCGGCATCCTCATATGTTGCAGGCGGCTGGAGCAGTGCGAGTTGCCCACACGGTCGGACTGAACGAACACACCGAGCAGGAGCGTCGGGTACAAGTCCGGCGCCGCACGGTGGAGGCTTGGCTGCAGCAGAAGGCGCTGGTGGTGCCGCTGGCCGCCGACACAGGTACACAGGTACGCACCTCGAGCCCTATCCGCACCAGCGCGGGCCACTCGATGTCCGGCGGCGACAGCAGCTGCCAAGTGTCAGGCAGCGCCTCGTGTGCATCCAATGCGCTCAACAGGCCGTGA
>Ga0105047_10021006_pt1 | contig 10004 bp, 6 predicted proteins | sample MAT04_FD_78384 | JGI IMG/M metagenome (GOLD analysis project Ga0105047, IMG submission 78384) | Freshwater microbial communities from Lake Fryxell liftoff mats and glacier meltwater in Antarctica - MAT-04 (megahit assembly) | ecosystem: Environmental > Aquatic > Freshwater > Ice > Liftoff...
GCAGTGGGCGCGACCTGCACGACCTACGAGCAATGCACGAGCGGCGTCTGCACCGGCGGCAGCTGTGTGGCGCGACCTGCGCCGACGCCGACGGGAAGCGCGTGCACCAGCGATGGCGATTGTACGAGCGAGAACTGCGGGTGCGCGGACGCGACCTGCACGTCCTCCGTTTGCCAAGCGGCGATCTGCGACGGCGTCTGAGCGTCCGCGCCGACTGGGGAAATGACCGTGGACGGCTCTGGGAGCGCGACGCGGCGCGCTCGCTCCAGCGCTGGTCGCGCCGCAGCGCTACTTCGAGAGCGTCGCGCGGCGCGGCGCTACTTCCAGAGCTTGGCGATCTCGCCGGAGCGCACCACGAGAACGATCGCGACGAGCGTCGCGGTGAGTCCGGCGATGATCGCGCCGACCGCCGGCAGCCACGGCGCAATACCTGCGGCGCTGAGCGCCAGGCCCGCTGCGGGCAGCAGCGACGCGGCCATGCCGATTTGCTCGGTGCTGACGCGCGCGACGGTGACGCGTACCCCGATGGCGAGCGCACCCGCGGCGATCGCAGCGAGCAATGCGAGCGCGGCGAGCAGGGTCTGCGCGGCGACGCGGCCGCCGGGCGCCTTTGACGCGGCGACGGCGAGCAGGCTGCCGTTGATTGGCGTCATCACGCCGCGCACGATCACGCGCCGCGCCTGGATCGTCGGGATGTCTTTGAGCGCGAAGCCATCGGGCCGCATCATCCGCGTGACCACGCCGGCCTCGACGCCGAACGCGACGTCTGCGGGGCCGTCGTAATAAGTGAAGTGCGGCTCGACGACGATCGAGCGCTCGGTGGCCAAGCGCAGCGAGAGATCGCGCAGCTCGCCGGCGCGCACGCGCATGAAGCCGGTGCGCAGCCGATCTTCTTCGAGGCGCTGGCTGGCGGTCTCGAACTCGCTCTCGTAGATGCGCAGCTCCGAGAGCGGACGCGTCTCTTCGCGCGCGGTGAAAAACGCGCCAGTCGCGGCGAGCGCCATGACCAGCAGCGACGACGTGAGCGCGTAAGCGAGCGGGCCGAGCAGCGCGGTCGCGGCCTGGCCACGCGTGCTCTTCGCGCGCGCTTGCGCGTCGAGCGCGCCGCTGAGGCCGCTGGCGGAGGCGAGCGGCGCGACGGCGTAGACCAGCGCCGCGCGCGCGATCTCGCCGGCAAACGCGCCGGTCCACGCGCCAGTCTGCGCCGCGCCGGAGAACACATCGGTCACCGCGCGCAAAAAGACGGGCAGCGCGCGCTCTGGCCGTGACAGCGCCGCGAGCAGCGCGACGCCGCAGACGAGCAGCAGCGCGACCAGCACGACGTAGCCAGCGAGCGCACCAACGCGCTTGGGCCCAGCGAGGCCCATCGCCGCGGACAACACCGCGCAGCCCGCGACGAGATACGCCGCGCCGTCGGGCACGAGGCCCGTCGCCAGCTCGCGCAGCGCCTCACCTTGCACGCCGCCGACGAACGCGAACGCGCTGAGCGCGACCAACACGACGAGCACGAAGCCGACCGGCTTCCAGCCGCCATCGCGCACCAGCCGCGCCGCGAGCGAGCCCGGCATGCCCTTCCCGGCGCCGCCGGCCGGTGCCGTGCGCGCGAGCAGCGCCTCGCCGACGCGCAGCGGCGCCGTGAAGAACGCCAGCAGCCAGACCCACGGCAGCGCGCCCGGTCCGCCGAGCGCGACCGCCGTCGCTGCGCCGAGCGCCGCCGCTGCACCGTGCGCCGCCGCGATCGACAGCGCCGCGGCGGCGGCAGGCGGCATCGTGCCCGGCGTGCTCGCGTCTTCGGCGCCGAGGCCCTGGAACGCCGCCTTGAGCCGCGTGAACTGCGGCGCGCGCAGGCGGAGCGTGAGCACGACACCGGCGAGCAGGACGGTCGGCGCGACGATCCACAGCCACACGAGCTCCCGAAGTGAAATCAGCGCGTGCAGGTCCATGAAGGTCGCGGCCTTAGCAGTACGCCGACTCGGCCGCCAGAGGGGCCCGATCGGCACACTCGAGAGCTGCCTGTTTTCTGACGGCGCTCAGTCGCGCGCGTACGGGGCGCGCTCGATCTCGAGCTCTTCGGTCGTCGCTTCGCCAGCCTCGACCGCAGCGTCCGGTACGCCGCCATCGGCCGCACCGCCGCGCTCGACGGTGATGTGCACGTGGCTGCCGACTTCGCCGCGGAGCTCCGCGACGACCTCGGCGATCGGCCGCCCTGCGATCGGCACTCCCTCGATCGCGACGATGCGATCGTCTTCGAGCAGCCCCGCGCGCTTCGCCGGGCCGGCGGGCACCTTCACCACGCGGAGGCCGCGCTCCTCCGACCACGCCATCTGCGCGTGAATGCCGCCGCGCCAGCCTTCGGCGCAGCCGAGCATTGCGAGCCCGGTGGCGAGCAGCAGCGCGAAACAAACTGTTGCGATGCGTGTCGAGCGGGACGTCGCCATGCGCGCCCTGCGTACACTGCGCATCCGGCGTACACCTACGTGACCGTCTCTGCTCACCCTGCGTACACCTGCGTGACCGTCTCTGCTCATCCCGCGTCCTCTGCGCTCGCGTCCGCGCTCGCGCCATCGAACGACGCGTCGACACTGCCACCATCCGACTCGCCTGCGCCCATGTCGCTGGTGCCCGCATCGAGCGGCGGCGCGGGACGCACGCCGGGCACCACGACGCGCACCGTCAGGCGCTTCAGCACGAGCGAGTCGCCGCGCAGCTCGAGCGCGACGCGGAACACCTGGTCGTAGTCCGTCTCGCGCACTGTCTCGTTGCGCAGCACCGCAGCGACCGAGAGTCGCGTGCCGGCGCGCACGTCGGTGAACGTGTCGAACGTGCCGTCACCGGCCGGCCGGCGATCGGCGCGTCCAGGCGCCGGCGTACCGACGGGCGGTGTCGCGTCGCGCGCCTCGACCGCGCGCACGAAACGCAGCGAGTCGCCGACGGCTTCGCCCCACACTTCGTCGTAGGCGACGGCGTCGACCAGCGCGACGACTGAATCGACCAGCGCCGTCGACAGCCCCGCACCGTCGCTGTCGATGTCGAACACCAGCGGGCAGCGCCCGCCGACGGGGCCACGCACCGCGCCGCCGAGACCGGTCGCGCAGTTGCCGTCGCGCCCTGGTGCGATTGCGGCGCCGGTCGCGTTGGCCACCAGCTCGAGGTGCGGTCGCGCCGCTTCGCCGCTGGCCACGCCGATGACCGCGACGTTGGTCGCCTGCAGCGCGGCGATCGCTTGCGCGAGCGAGTGCGCGCCACGCACCTCGCTGCCGTAGTCGCTCGGGTCGTGGGTGGGCGCGTCGGTGACGTGTACGACGACGCGCAGCGAGCCATCGCGGAAGCCGACGCCGCCGCGGCCCGCTGCGCCCGGCGCGCGCGACGGTCCGTAGGCCGGGACATACGGCGAGAGGCCGTCGCCGGTCGCGATCTGGTAGAGCGCCTCGGCGCCGGACTCGGGGATGTCGCCGCCGTTGCCGAGCGGCTCGTCGAGCGACGCGACCGCGCTCGCCAGCAGCGACGTCGAGGTCGTGATCGCGCGGATCAGCGTGAACGGCCGATCGCTCGCGACGCCAAACGGCGCGATCGGCATGTCCTCGAAGCGCGCGACGGCGAACGCGACATCGGGCACGCGCGCGCTGAGCCGCGGCGCGACGATCGTGAGCACGTCGCGCTGCAGCGCGTCGATCTCGCCGCCGAAGCTGCCGGTCGTGTCGATCGAGAAGACGACGTCGAGCTGCGCGAGATCCGCGTCGATCGCCAGCGGCACCTCGACCGAAGGCCCGCCGAACGGCAGCACGACTTCGAGGTCGGCCGCGGGCAGCACCGACGCATCGCCACGGCCGCCGAGATCGCGCTCGGTGGACAGCGGCTCCGCATCGGACGTGCCGGCGTCAGCGCTGCGCCGGCCGAGATCTAGCCCCGGCGCCGCGGGCGGACGATCGTCCGCGCAGCTCCCAAGGCTGGCCGCGAGACCGAGAGCGACGCATCGAGCGCGCCACGCTGACTTCGACGACATGGCCGCAGCCTGTCACGCCCGCCGTGCGGGAGACCAGCGCTCGTCGGGAAGATTTCGCCGCGACGGGGCTCTGCCAACCGCGAGTCGGATCAAGCGGGCGCACGCCCGGGTGGCTTTGCGCGAGCTCGGTGCCCAAGGAACGCGCGGCCCCACGACTCACAAGGATTGACACCCAGAGGCGGTCGGATAGCATGCTGCCTCTGCGCGGTTTTCCGCCGCGCTAACGGACCCTTAGAGCGAGATGCACAAGCTCGTCATCTCCGACGACGAAGGTAAGACGACGGTCGTCCCGCTCGTCCGTGACGAGATCACGATCGGGCGCAAGGAAGGCAACACGATCCGCCTCACCGAGCGGAACGTGTCGCGTCGTCACGCCCGCCTGAAGAAGGCGAACGGCGCGTACCTGATCGAGGACCTCGAGTCGTACAACGGCATCAAGGTCAACGGCCGGCGCATCGAGAAGGAGCTCGAGCTCAAGCTCGGCGATCAGGTCGGCATCGGCGACTACATGATCGCCCTGCAGGACGAGGCCGCCGACGCGACCAACGTCGCCGAGGTGCAGACCGCCGCCATCGCGCCGGCGCTTCCGCACGCGGCCGTCGCGGACTCGCCGACGGCGATGATCGCGTCGCCCGCGGCTCCCGTCGCGCCCCCGCCGCCAGCGCGCCTGGTGATGATCTCGCCGCCTGCGCCTGGCGCCGAATTCGCCTTTCAGAAGGCGAAGATGCGCGTCGGTCGCGCCGAAGATCTCGACATCTGCGTGAACCACCGCTCGATCAGCCGCGAGCACGCGGAGCTGGTGCGCGACGGCAACCGCATCCGGCTGCTCGATCTCGGCAGCGCGAACGGCACCCGCGTCAACGGGCAGGACGTTACCGATACGGTGCTCGCGCCGGGCGATGTGATCGAGCTCGGGCAGGTGCGCTTCCGCTACGTGGGCGAGGGCGAGACCTATCACTTCGATGCCGAGCGCACGGTCCAGATGGACGCGCTCGTCATGCCGACGCCGACGTCGAAGGCGCCGATGGTGATCGGCGCGGCGATCGTCGCGGTCGCGCTCATCGGCACCTGCGCGTTCGTCGCGATGACCGGCGGCGACCCGGTCGACGACGGCATCCACGCGACGGCGGTGCCGACCGTCGGTGTGGGGCCAATCGCGCTGCCGGCGGTCGCCGCGAATCCGGCGCCCAGTCCGAGCGACGTCGCCTTCGCGTCCGCGCTCACGGCGTGTCGTGCGGCGCTCGCGGGCGGCCAGCTCGATCAGGCGCTCGCGCAGGCGCAAGCCGCGCTCGGCTACCGGCCTGGCGATCCCGAAGCGAGCGCCTGCCAGCAGTCGGCGGCGCAGGCGATCGACCAGCAGGTCGCGGCGGACGCACAAGGCCTCGTCGACCGCGCGCGCGCCGCGCTGCCGGGCAACCCTGATGAAGCGACGCGCCTGGCGCGTGACGTGCTGACGATGCCGAACGCGTCCCCCACCGCACGCGCAGACGCCGAGGGCGTCGTCGCGCAGGCCCAAGCGCTGCGCGACGCGGCGCGTCCGGTCGGCGCGGGGCGACCGGCGGGCGGCGGCGGTACGGTCGTCGCGGTCCGGCCCACCGGTGGCAATGGTACGGTCGTCGCGGTCCGGCCCACCGGCGGCGGTGGCGCTCGGCCAGGCGGCAACGGCAACCCTGCAGCGGCGGGCGGCGGTGGGACCTCGCGGCCGGGTGGCGGCGGCCAAGTCGTCGCGCCGGCTGGCGGCGGGGGTGGTGGAGGGCGTCCGCTGCCGGGTCCGGACGAGGGCGCAGCGGCGCGCATCGATCGTGCGCGCGACCTGATGATCGCCGGCAACAACAACGGCGTGATCGCGCTGCTGCAGAACGGCCGAACGCAGCAGGAGCTGGAGCTGCTGATCGCCACGTATCAGAACGTCGGCAACACGCCGGCCAAGCTGGCGGCGATGCAGCGCTACGTCGATCGCTACCCGACGACGGCCCGCGCGCGCGGCTACCAGCAGGTTCTGCTGCGCCAGCAGTAGGGCGGCCGACGGCCGCTGAGGCAAAGCGCCGAATTGACAGCGCGACGATGTGCGTGTTACTCGCACCGGCGCATGCTTGCCTAGCAAAATGCTGGGTCTAGTGGCGGCTGGGCTCGCGTCTCACGCGCGGGACCGACTGACCGTAAGAGGAGGCGAGATGTCCCGCTCGGCGGCCCGCGTTTGGGCCCTGCTCGTATGTCTGTTCGTGTCGACGATGGCGGTCTCGGGAGCGCACGCACAGCTCCGGAGCGGCACCGGCATGGACGTGCACCTGTTCCGGCCCGCGCTCGACTCGAAGGGGCTGTTCTCCGTCAACGGCACCGACATCCTCGGCGCCAACGACATCAGCTTCGGCTTGGTGCTCGACGCCGGCTTCGGCCTGGTGCCGTTCCAGGGATTCCTCAACCGAGACACCTGCGGCTACAACCCGACGAACGACACCTTCACCGGCTCGAACTGCGATGACTCGCGGCAGACGCACCTGATCGACACGTCGTTCACCGGCACGCTGCACTTCAACTACGGCATCGCGAACCTGCTGATCGTCGGCGTGCAGATCCCGATCGTGGTGCTCAGCGGCGGCGACATCGGCGTCCCCGGCCAGTACAACGACGCGTCCGGCGCGAGCATGTCGACCAACGGGCTCGACGTGCAGGGCGTCGGAAACATCACGATCCACTCGAAGTTCCGCATCTTGCGGGCGGAGCGGGACGCGATCGGCCTCGCCGCGCTGCTCAACATCGAGCTGCCGACCGGTGACTCGGAAAACTTCGCCGGTGAACCCGGCTTCACCATCTGGCCGCAGGCAGCCCTCGAGTGGCGCCCGGCGCGTCCGCTGCGCTTCGCCTTCAACGTCGGCGCGCGCCTGCACTTCGGCGGCAAAGACGATGCGGTCATCCCGATCGGTGGCCGCACGCGCCCAGAAGGCGACGCGACCGATCCGTTGGCGCCGACGAACGCGGTCACCCCGATACTTTTCCCCGGCACGGGCTCCGACTTTAAATACGGCCAGCTGCTGACGTTCGGCGCGGGCGTCAGCCTCCGCATCGCGCAGCCGCTCGATCTCGTCGCAGAGATCTACGGCAACCAGGTGCTCAGCGGCTTCGGCGTCGGCGGCGCGCTCAGCGTCGAGGCGATCGGCGGCCTGAAGATCTTCGTCGAGCGCAACAGCTACCTGATGCTCGCCGGCGGCGCCGGCTTCACTGGCGGCTGGAGCTCCGCGGACATCCGCGCGATGATCGGCTTCATCTTCGAGCCGTCGATCGGCGACCGCGACGGCGATGGCCTGCGCGACGACGTCGACCAGTGCCCGGACGAGCCGGAAGACTTCGACAACTTCTCCGACGAAGACGGCTGCCCGGAGCCGGACAACGATCGCGACGGCATCCTCGACGAGGATGACGAGTGCCCGCTGGTCCCCGAAGATCGTGACGGCGACTCGGACGAAGACGGCTGCCCCGAGGGCAACGAAGGTGACCGCGACGGCGACGGCATCCTCGACAACGTCGATGAGTGCCCGGACGACCCGGAAGATCGCGACAACTTCCAGGACAACGATGGCTGCCCCGACCCGGACAACGATCAGGACCTGATCCTCGACGCAGACGATCTCTGCCCGAACGATCCGGAAGATCGCGACGAGTTCGAAGACCAGGACGGCTGCCCGGATCCGGACAACGACCAGGACCGCATCCTCGATCCGCAGGACAGCTGCCCGAACGATCCGGAGACGTACAACGGTCACCAAGACGAAGACGGCTGCCCGGATCGCGGCACGGTCATCATCGAGGAGAACCAGATCGTCATCCTCGAGAAGATCTACTTCGAGACCGACAGCGCCGTGATTCAGCAGCGCTCGTTCTCGATCATCGATGCAGTCGCCGCGACGCTCAACGGCAACCCGCAGATGCAGCTGCTCGAGATTCAGGGCCACGCCGACGAGCGCTCGTCGGACGAGTACAACATCCGCCTGACGCGCGATCGCGCAGCGTCGGTGCTCGAGGCGATCGCGCAGCGCGGCGTGGCCCGTGAGCGCCTGCGCTCGGGTGGCTACGGCGAGCGCTGCCCGATCGACCCGCGCCACAACGACACGGCGTGGGAAGCCAACCGCCGCGTCGAGTTCAAGATCCTGCGCACCGACCAGGGTCCGACCGGCGTCGAAGTCGCGTGTCCCGCCGGCCGCGAGCTCATTCCGCAGTGATCATTCCGCAGTGAGCCGGTGCTCGTTTGCGACCGCGGCTCGAGCATACCGTCTACGAACGGCTGCTCGAGCATGTCGTTTGCGCGCGTCTGCTCAAGCATGCCGTTTACGAACGGCCACGGCTGACGCACACTGCGCCGACGATGTCGGCACGTCATTCACTCCTTCTGCTCGCGGTCGCGCTGCTCGCAGCGGCGCCCGCGGGATGCACGGTCGACACCGAGCTCGGGCTCGCCGCCGAGGTGTCCGCGGCGACGCTGCTGATTGATCCGATCGCCGATACGTACGAGGTGCGCGTCACCGTCGACTTTCGCGTCGGTGACAACGCGACGGGCGTGCGCGAGTTCGTCCCGCTGCGCGTCGATGCGGACGCGGCCGGTGAGATCGGTACCGCGTCGAGCTTCTCGCGGCCGGTGGGATTCACCGGCATGTTGGCGCCCGGCGAGTCGCGCTCGGTGACGTTCGTCGGCGAGTGCTTGGGCGGCTGCAACGCGCTCGCGCTGTGCTCTGCGGGCACGACGGCGCCGATCGACTTCTTCTGGGAGGACCGCGGCGTGAGCCCACCGGAGCTCGGTCAGACGAGCGGCGTGGCCGTGGTGGATTGCACGCCGTGACATGAGCGCGCGGTGACAGTCGCAGATCCACGCCTCGGTCGTCTGCTCGACGGACGTTATCGGATCCTCGAGCTGATCGGCGCGGGCGGGATCGGCGCCGTGTATCGCGCCGAGCACGCCGCGCTCGGTCGCTTCGTCGCGGTCAAGGTGCTGCTCGAGGAGTTCGGCGAGGTGCCCGAGCTGAAGCGGCGTTTCGTGCGCGAGGCGAAGGCGCTCTCGGCACTGTCGCATCCGCACGTCGTGCCGGTGACCGACTTCGGCCTCGACCCCGAGCCGTACCTGGTGATGGAGCTCCTCGAGGGGCGCACGCTCGAAGATCTGCTGCACGAAGAGCCGCTCGCGCCAGCGCGCGCGCTCGACATCGCGCGGCAGATCCTGCGCGGCCTCGCGTTCGCGCACGGCCGCGGCGTTGCGCACCGTGATCTGAAGCCGGCGAACGTCTTCTTGCAGAGGCTGCCCGACGCGCACGATCACGTGCGGCTGCTCGACTTCGGCCTGGCGAAGTTCCTCGACGACGAGCGCGGCGAGGCCGACGCGACGCTGACCAAGGCCGGCATGGTGTTCGGCACGCCGGCGTACATGGCGCCCGAGCAAGCGACGGGCGAACGCGCCGACGCGCGCGCCGACGTCTACTCCGCCGGCATCCTGCTCTACGAGCTGCTGACCGGGCGGCGCCCCTTCAATGACGCGACGCGCGCCGATCTGATGCGCGCGCACCTGCTCACCCGACCGCCGCCGCCCTCGGAGATGCGCCCTGGGCTGACGCTGTCGACGGGGCTGAAGGCGCTGCTCGATCGCGCGCTGGCGAAGGAGCCGCCGCAGCGCTTCACCGATGCGGGCGCGATGCTCGCGGCGCTCGACGCGCTGCCATCGCCAGCCGCGATGATCGACGCGCAGGCGGAGGCGGAGGGACGCAAGCGCGCGGCAGAGCGTGCGCAGGCGATGAGCGCGGGTGAGACGGTGCGCGCGACGCCGCCGCTTGCCGGGGTGCCGGCGTCCGGCGAGGCGCGTGGCGCAGCGGCGCTGGCGACGGCGGTGGTGCGTCCGACGGGCGGCGGCGTGCAGCTGCGGCCGCGGACGCGCTCGTCGGTCGGCTGTGCGGCGGCGGCGCTGGTCGGCGTCACGCTGCTGAGCATCGCGGGTTTCTTCGTGGTGCGCGCGGTGCGTCGA
>Ga0105047_10021010_pt1 | contig 10004 bp, 6 predicted proteins | sample MAT04_FD_78384 | JGI IMG/M metagenome (GOLD analysis project Ga0105047, IMG submission 78384) | Freshwater microbial communities from Lake Fryxell liftoff mats and glacier meltwater in Antarctica - MAT-04 (megahit assembly) | ecosystem: Environmental > Aquatic > Freshwater > Ice > Liftoff...
TCAGCGTGTCGTCCCGGTGGCCGCCGAAGATCGCCTGACCGATGTCGGTGCCGGTGCGCTCCACCGCCAGCGTCGGGCGGCGGCCGTAGATCACATAGGCCTCGCCCGCATCGGTGCCGCCATCGTCGCCATAGGGCGCACCGACGATCAGATCGTCGATCCCGTCGCCGTTTATGTCCCCGGCTGCGGAGACGCTGAACCCGGCAAGATCCCCCGCCGCATCGCCCTGGATGAAGAAGCCTTCGCCTGGTGTCAGGTTGGTCAGGTCCAACGTCCCGCGCGTTGTCCCAGCGACGCCAAAAATCACATAAGCCGCACCGGCATCGATGCCGCCACCGTCACCGTAAGCCGCACCGACGATCAGATCGTCGATCCCGTCGCCGTTCATGTCTCCGGCGGAGGAGACGCTCAACCCGGCAAAGTCACCCGCCACATCGCCCTGGATGGCGAAACCGCGCGCGGCAGGCAACGTGGTCAGGTCCACTGTCCCGCGGGTGGCCCCTGACTGGCCATAGATGACATAGGCCTCGCCCGCATAACTGCCGCCGTCATCGCTACCGGGCGCGCCGACGATCACATCGTCGATGCCGTCGCCATTCACATCACCGGCCGAAGCGACGCTGAACCCGGCCTGATCATTCGCTGCATCGCCCTGGATGCTGAAACCCTGAGCGGCAGTCAGCGCGCCGAGGTCCAGCCTGCCGCGCGTGGCCCCGGCGACGCCATAGATTACATAGGCTTCGCCGGCGGAACTGCCGCCATTGTCGCCATACCTTGCGCCGACGATCAGATCGTCGATCCCGTCGCCGTTCACGTCGCCTGCGGACGAGACGCTCCACCCGGTCCAATCATCCGCCGTATCGCCCTGGATGATGAAGCCCTGCGCGGCGGTCAGCCCGGTCAGGTCCTGCGTGCCGCGCGTGGCGCCGGCCTGACCGTAGATAACATATGCTTCGCCTGCCCGGGTGCCGCCATCGTCGCCGTAAAACGCGCCGACGAACAGATCGTCGAGGCCGTCGCCGTTCACATCGCCGGCCGAGGAGACGCTGCGCCCGGCCCGGTCACCCGCTGCATCACCCTGGATGATGAAACCCTGCGCGGCGGTCAGACTGCTCAGGTCCAGCCTGGTGCGTGTCGCCCCGGTCTGGCCGTAGATCACATAGGCTTCACCCGCATCGGTGCCGCCATTGTTGCCACCCGGCGCGCCGACGATCAGATCGTCGATCCCATCGCCGTTCACATCCCCGGCCGAGGAAACGATCCCCCCGCCCCCGTCACCCGCCGCATCGCCCTGGATGACAAAGCCCTGTGCGGCGGTCAGCGTGCTCAGATCCAGCGTCCCTCGCGCGGCCCCGGCGACACCGTAGATCACATAGGCCTCGCCTGCATCGTTGCCGCCATCATCGGCATAAGGCGCACCGACGATCAGATCGTCGAGGCCGTCGCCGTTCACATCCCCGGCTGCGGAAACGCTGAAGCCGGCCTGATCGCCCGGTGTATCGCCCAGGATGATGAAGCCATAGGGCGACAGCAGCGAGGTCAGATCCACCACCGCGCCGAACCCGTTGACCGAGCCGCCAAAGACCACATGGGCCTCGCCCGCAAACAGGCCGCCATCGTCGCCGAAGGGCGCACCCACGATCAGGTCGTCGATCCCGTCACCGTTCGCATCCCCCGCAGATGCGACGCTGAACCCGGCACTGTCATACGCCGTATCGCCCTGAATGATGAATCCCTGCGCCGCGGTAAGTCCGGTCAGGTCAAGCGTGCCGCGCGTGGCCCCGGTCTGGCCGTAGATCACATAGGCCTCGCCCGCGAATGTGCCGCCGTCATCGCTGTAGGGCGCGCCGACGATCAGATCGTCGATGCCGTCGCCGTTCACGTCGCCGGCGCCGGAGACGCTCAGCCCGGCATAATCACCCGCCATGTCACCCTGGATGATGAAGCCCTGCGCTGCGGTCAGCGCGGTCAGGTCCAGCGTGCCGCGCGAGGCCCCGGTCTGGCCATAGATCACATAGGCCTCTCCCGCAGAGGTGCCGCCGTCGTCGCCCCGGAGCGCGCCGACGATCAGGTCGTCGAGGCCGTCGCCATTGATGTCCCCGGCAGAAGCGACGCTGCCCCCGGCGGCATCACCCGCCGCATCGCCCTGAATGATGAAGCCCTGCGCTGCCGTCAGCCCGGTCAGATCAACCCTGCCGCGGGTGGCCCCGGCCTCGCCGTAAATCACATAGGCCTCGCCCGCCGTGGTCCCGCCGTCGTCGCCGAGCGCGGCGCCGACGATCAGATCGTCGATGCCGTCGCCGTTCACGTCCCCGGCGGACGCAACGTTGCGCCCCGCCTGGTCACCCGCCGTATCGCCCTGGATGATGAATCCCTGCGCTGCGGTCAGACTGCCCAGGTCCAGCGTTCCGCGTATGGCCCCGGTCTGGCCGTAAATCACATAGGCCTCGCCTGCATCGGTGCCGCCGTCGTCGCCGAAAGGTGCGCCGACGATCAGATCGTCGATCCCGTCGCCGTTGATGTCCCCGGCCGACGCGACGCCGCGCCCGGCGAAATCATAGTCGGCGTCGCCCTGAATGATGAAGCCCTGGGCGGCGGTCAGCGCGCTCAGGTCCAGAGTGCCGCGCGTGGTCCCCGCAACCCCGTAGATCACATAGGCCTCACCAGCAACTGTTCCGCCGTCGTTGCCCTGGGGCGCACCGACGACAATGTCGTCGATGCCGTCGCCGTTCACATCGCCGGCCGAGGAAACGCTGAACCCTGCCAGATCACCCGCCGCATCGCCCTGGATGACAAACCCCTGCGCTGCGGTCAGGATGCTCAGATCGACCGTGCCGCGCATGGTCCCCGCAACGCCGTAGACAACATAGGCCTCGCCCGCATCGGTGCCGCCGTCGTTGCCCCGGGGCGCACCGACGATCAGATCGTCGATGCCGTCGCCGTTGACATCCCCGGCCGAGGCGACGCTGGACCCGGCCCGGTCACCCGCCGTATCGCCCAGGATGATGAAGCCGTCGATGGCGGCAAGCAAAGACAGATCAGTAATGTGGGCAGCGGGCATCAGACACTCCTGTAAAAAAAAACCCGGCGCTGGCCGGGTTGTCGGAAATTGCCGGGCAAACCCTAGCAGGCTCTCGCGACGGGTCAACTCACGATCCGGCCGGCTCAAGGCGCAAGCCACCCCTGGCTGGACCCATCCGGGCCACGCAACCCGCCCCGGATCCTTCAGCCCGGTCTGACCACATGCCGGTTGACGGGAACACGAAAGTCCGCAATTGCGTCCGACCGGGCGGCACGCATCCCGATGTTCCCTGTCAGCTTGGGGACGGACGAGATGAAGCTTGCTGGCAAACCCGTCTTTACCTTCGGCCCGGACAGATCGCCTGCGGTTGCAACCTCGCATGTGGACCGCGGGCCTCGGTCGGGCTTGCAGCGATGCCCCCCTTCACCCCGTCACCACCCCGTCCCCCACCACGATCTGCCGCCGGCAGAACGCCGCGATCTTTTCGTCGTGAGTGGAGATCAGGAAGGTCGTCCCCTCCTCGCGGTTGATCTGGCCGATCAGCTCCATCACCTGCAACGCCGAAGCGCGGTCGAGGTTGCCAGTGGGCTCGTCCGCCAGCACCAGTTCGGGACGGTTCATCAGGGCCCTCGCCACCGCGACGCGCTGTTTCTGGCCGCCCGACAGGTTGGTCGACGGGAAATCCACCCGGTCGGCCAGTCCCATCCGTGTCAGCAATTCACGGCCACGCGCACGGGCGGCGGGGGTTTCTCGGCCTTCCCGCACGGCGGTCGGGAAGATCACGTTTTCCAGTGCCGTGAAATCGGGCAGCAGGTTGTGGAACTGGAACACGAAGCCGATATGCAGGTTGCGGAACGTGGTCAGGGCAGCGTCGTTTGCCGCCGCAAGATCGACGCCCAGCATGGTATGGCTGCCGGAAGTCGGCTGCATCAGCGTGCCGAGGATGGTCAGCAGCGTGCTTTTGCCCGACCCCGACGGACCCAGAAGTGCCGCCAGCTCGCCCCCTTGCAGCTCCAGGTCGAGGCCCCGCAGGACGCGCGTTTCGGTGTTGCCTGACCCAAAGGTTTTCACCAGGCCCTGCACGGCCAAAAGTGTCGTCATTGCCCGATCGCCTCGACCGGGTCGATCCGGGCTGCGGCGCGGGCGGGCAGGATCGATGCTAGGATGGCCCCGATCACCGTCAGCAGGATGGCAAGACCGTAGGAGCCTTGGGTGATGTCCAGCGGCAGAGTCCCCGAGCGGAAAGCATCCCGCGTCGGAAAGGGCAACAGCGCCAGATACCCAAGCGCCGCACCCGAGAGCCCGCCCAACAGCCCGACCAGTGCGCCTTGCGTGACAAAGACGAACACCACAAAGCCGCGCCCGGCGCCCATCGCCCGCATGATCCCGATTTCCGGGCGGCGGCGGTACGTCGAGAGCAAGAGCGCAGAGGCGACACCGATCACGATGGTGATCAGCGCAAAGGTTTTCAGAAAATATCCGGTCTGGGCCTGCGCGTCCAAGGCCTCCATCAGTTGGGCGGCGCCTTCCGTCCAACTTTCCGCATCCATCCCGGTCAAAGCGGAAATGCGCAGCGCCAGCGCGTCTGCGGTGTCGATGTCATCGAGCTTGATCTCGATCCGCGTTATGCCCTGGGGCATTGCGAACAGGGTGCGCGCCGTGCCGAGGCTGACGTAAGAAGTTCGCCGGTCCTGCCCCCCGGAACCGATCTGATAGATCCCCGTCAATGTCAGCACCATGGTGACCCCGGTGGTCGACGTCATTCGCACCGTCTGGCCCAGTCGCAAGCCCAGATCATCGGCAAGCGTTTGTCCAAGCATCACCGACCCCGCTGCCAGCCGCGCCGTCCCGTCTGTCAGATAACCGTCGAGGTTGATGATCGCCGATTCCAGTCCCGGCTCTACCCCGTTGATGCTGATCTGCAGCACCTGTGCGCCGCGTGTGACGAAACCCGAGCCGGTGATCTGCGGCGATACCGCACGAACGCCGGGCAAGGCTGCAATCAGCGGCCAGAAGTTTTCGGTGTTTCGCAAATCGGCGGCGCGCAAGGAGGATTTCTGCGGCACGAACAACACGCCTTCGGACGGGATCAGCAGGGCGGGGTCGGTCTCTTCGGCCTGAATGGTGATGTGAGAGATGTCGCCCACGGTCCGCGACAGAATGAATTCCGCCAGCCCCCCGATCAGCGCCGACATGAAGATGAAGATGAACACCCCCACCGCAACGCCCAGCACCAAAAGGGCGGTCTGCGCCTTGCTGGCGGTCAGGTAGCGCGTGGCGATCTTGAGCGCATAGAGCATCAGTCGTCTGCCGTTCTGACGGTTTGGCCATCGGAAAGGCCGGTGGCGTCAGCGATCAGCAGGTCGCCCGCAACCAACCCTTCGGTCACGATCAGCCGTGCTGCGGGCCAGTTGATCACGGTCACCGCGCGTTTGCGGGCGGTTCTGCCGTCCAGCACCAGAACGGCGGTGGGTTCGGTGCCGGCCATCAGGGCGGCGCGGGGTAACGACAAGGCGGCCTCTTGCCGGTCGACCACGATGTTGGCGGTGACGGTCAGCCCTATCGGTGCAGTCAGCGCAGGGTCAGGCGTGATCTTGACCACGAGCGCGCCGGTAGCGGGGTTCACGCGGGGCGCGACAAAACTGACCTCGCCGGGGTGGGTGGCGGACTCCCCGACCAGTTGCAGCACCGCCTCCTGCCCGAGGATTATCTGCGAGGCATAAGCTTCGTCCACCTCGGTCTGCACCACGGGGGGCGACGTGTCGGTCAAGGTGAACAGCACGGTGGTCGCATCTGCGGTCTGGCCCGGCTCCACCCCCCGGATCAGGACGGTGCCGGCAATGGGAGCGGCAAGGGTGTAGTTCGCAAGCGCGATCCGGGATTGGTCAACGAGGGCCGCCAGACGGACAATCTCCTGCTCTGCGGTTTGCAGGTTGCGAGCGGCATCTTCAACCGAGTTGCGGGTGACGTTGCCGCCGAGCGCGCGCAGCCGGTCCACATCCGCCGCCGCTTGCGCCTGGGCGACCGTGCCCGCATCCAGCGCGGCCAGCGCCTGCCGGACTGCGGCCTGCGGGCCCGTCGCCTCGATCCGGGCGATCGCTTCGCCGGGGGTCACGCTGTCGCCCTCGTCCTTCAACACGTCCAGCACGGTGCCCGAAACCGTGGCGCGAACCTCGACCAGATGCACGGCGGCGATCCGGCCATTGACCGCCAGAACCCGGGTCAGTTCGGCGGGGGCGACGGTTTCGACGGAGACCAAGGGCACGGTCGCAGCCCAGGGCTGCCACCAGTAAAGCCCCCCGGCCGCCAGTACAATGGCCGTGCCAAGCGCCCAGAGCCACGGGCTCTGGCGCGGGGCGGGGTCGACGGCTGCCAACGCAGACGGGCGCAGGGCGGGCACCTTGGGGGGGGCAGCAGCGGCGGGCAATGCCGCGACCCGCGACGCGGTCGGGGGGGTCACGGGGGCCCCTGGCGCGGGCATGTCAGGGCCGGTCGTGCGCATGGTCAAGGGCGGTATCCTCTTGGCGGCGTCTTGGCCAGGTTGCCGCTGCATCCTGACAGGCGACGGACGGCATCGCGCTGATCTGCGTCAATTCGCGGACACTCAGGGCTGCGCCAGGGCCGGGTCCGCCAGAACCGACTGCGAACTGATCGGGATATGGGTCACCCAGGCCGTATTTCCCGGGCCCGGGCGACTGCCATTCCCTGTCTGTTGATACCCCAAGGGGCCGGTGCGGCCTTGCGCCGGGGCCCGGCTTGGCTAAACTGAGACCAGAATGGGTAGGAGTTTGCCGTGTTGAAGCGTTTCACTGTTTTCGCGCTGGTCTGTCTGGTGCATCTGACCCCGGCCCAGGCGGCCCCCTGCGGCGACACCTCGGCGGGGTTCGAGGAATGGATACCCGAGATGGCGCGCGAGGCCAAGGCCGCCGGGGTTGGCGAGGCAGGGCTGGCGGCGCTGCGGGGCACCAGTTACTCGAAGGCCACCATCTCGGCCGACCGCAATCAGAAAAGTTTCAAATACTCTCTGGAAAAGTTTCTGGCGGTGCGCGGGGCCGATACCATCGTGGCACAGGGCCGGTCGCGACTGGCAAAGAACCCGGACTTCTATGCCGGGCTCGAGAGATCTTACGGGGTGCCCGCCGGCGTGGTGATCGCGATTCACGGTATGGAGACCGCGTTCGGCGGCTTCATGGGGGATACCAACGTGGTGTCGGCGATCGCGACGCTGGCCTATGACTGCCGCCGGTCGGCCTTTTTCACCGGCCATCTGATCGGGGCGTTGAAGCTGGTCGATCAGGGCTCGATCAGTGCCAAGAGCGTGGGGGCCAAGCATGGCGAGTTGGGCCATACCCAGTTTTTGCCCGGCAACGCGCTGCTTTACGGGGTGGATGGCAACGGTGACGGCCGCGTCGACCTGTCCAATCAGACCGACGCATTGTTTTCGACGGCAAATTACCTCGCGCGGAAAGGCTGGCAGGAGGGCCAGGGCTTTCAGGAGGGCGAGGCGAACTTTGCGGTGATCAAGGAATGGAACGCGGCCAGGGTCTATCAGCAGGCCATCGCCCTGATGGGCGCGCGGATCGGCAGGTAACTGCACTTTTCCCTTGATGGACCGCCCCGGCTGACCTAGACAGCGTCGGCGATCACGGCCCGTTCGTCTATCGGTTAGGACACCAGGTTTTCAACCTGGGAAGAGGGGTTCAACTCCCCTACGGGCTGCCACTTACTATTCTTAAGTCATCGATATATGAGCTTTTTTAGATTTTTAGAAAATCTGTCCCAACATCCATCCCCACACGCAGTTGTGCCGATTTGGCAACATTCGCTTGTTTGCGACAAGCTGTAGGATCAATCCGCAGTGAGGGCGTGTTCGCACGCGGCAAGCCCGAAATTCGCGCAAACGCGTAAAGTGGGACGAAGCGCCCTAATAGATGCTCCGCGCGCTGCAATCGCTTGTAAGCACCGCCCCGGTCCTTGTCGGGGCAGGCGCGTCCGAATAGCCCTTCTGTTATTCGCAGATGATGGAGTTTTGGGGTCAACGAAACTTGATGCAAGCGGTCGGGTCTTCGCAGATTCCTGACCATCCTTCTGGACCGTATAGCCCACCAGAACGCCGTTCGTGTCCACGCTGGCGCGGACTTGAGCGAGATTCATCGTCGCCCCGGCCACCGCGATGCCCGCGACAAACCCAAGGGCCATGACGATCCGGTCCACATCTCTTGGTCTCTATTTCTCTGGACAAAGCGGGTTTTTACGCCAAGCAACTGCCAAACAGCGTCTCACCCACCACTTTGACGCAGGCGAAGGTGTTTGATTCTGTGGCAGGTCGGACAAAGCAGGGCCAGATCGGCCCTCGTCGTCAGCCGCTTCCCCTCGGCCAACGGGTTCTTGTGGTGCACGTCGAGACACGAGCGCGGCTTTATACCGGCAAGATCGGGCCGAGTTGCTGGATCGAATTTGCAGTCGTCGCACTGCATCGTCCCCTGCTTTGCCCTCCACTTGGCAAAGTCATCTGCCAGCTTTGCGGCGCGACGGATCAGTTTTCTTACGTTCTGCTGTCTCCCCTTCCAGAGCCGCGCTGAGGTCTCGCTCCATCTCGCAAAGGCTTTTGCCTGACACGTCCGACCGCTCAGCCGCATAGATTTCCTTTTGCACGGCAATCCAAAAGTTTGGAGCGTCCAACTCGCGGATTTCAAGGTCCGCTATTTGGCTCTGCGCCTCATCATCCAAACGACGAAGACCAGCGTTTTGCGACTGGAAAAGCCGGGTCCACATATCCGTCGAAAACACGTCCCTCGCCTTGGGCGCGCCGACAATCTCGAACCGTTGAACGATGGGAAAGGCCACTGACCAGCGGTTGCGCGCGTTTGGCTTGGCCCATACGTCTTGGAGCCATTCGAACTCGTCCGTCCCGATGATGGTTTCCAGCGGCAACGACGACATGCGCAACTTGTGAATATGGATCAGACCGTCAGCAAACTTGGCGTGATGTTCCCGCTCTTCCAAGATGCGCGGATCAGTAGCGAAAGCGACGTTGGGGGCTCCAAATGCGCTGGCGACACGCTCAAGGACGAAGCCGCTGTTGAACTGCTTCTGGATCGTTCGTTCGCAAAGCGACTTTGCGTTCGGTCCTTTCCCTTGTGGACTGAAGCCAAGCCACGTCGTGCCGGGAAGCCAATCTACCTTGGCGGCAGTAACAGGCGAGGGCAGGTCCGAAATTCTCACTGTGCTAGTGTTCGCCACCTGACATAAGATTCCCGAGGGTAGCTTGGTGTGCCATACTGGGCGCATGAGACGCGATGACATTTGCCTTTACCTTGGGCCCGCCAACCGCGCCGAGCTTCAAGCTCTGCTCACCAACCGCAACACCCCGCGCAAGCTTGTCTGGCGTGCCGAGATCGTGCTGGCGACAGCGGATGGTCATGGCCCCTTTGAGATTATGCGTCGCGCGAAGACGTCAAAACCCACGGTCTGGCGCTGGCAGGCTCGGTATCTGGATGAGGGCGTGGCAGGCCTCAAGCGCGACAAGACACGACCCTCGCATGTGCCGCCGCTGCCGATGGAAACAAGGCTGAAGGTCATCACCAAGACAGTGCAGGAGGTGCCACTCAACGCCACACACTGGAGTCGTTCGCTGATGGCTGAAGCGATGGGGATTTCGCCTTCGAGTGTGGGGCGTATTTGGGCGGAGGCAGGACTGAAGCCGCATCTGACGCGCGGTTTCAAGGTCTCGAATGTCCCGCTCTTCGAGGAGAAAGTCACCGAGATCGTCGGGCTTTACCTCGACCCACCGGAGCGAGCCGTGGTGCTTTGAGTTGACGAAAAGTCGCAAATTCAGGCGCTTGACCGGACCCAGCCAGGACTGCCACTCAAGAAGGGTCGCGCAGCCACGATGACGCACGATTACAAGCGCCACGGCACGACCACGCTGTTCGCAGCACTCGATGTGAAATCGGGCATGGTCATCGGCGAATGCCTGCCA
>Ga0105047_10021014_pt1 | contig 10003 bp, 13 predicted proteins | sample MAT04_FD_78384 | JGI IMG/M metagenome (GOLD analysis project Ga0105047, IMG submission 78384) | Freshwater microbial communities from Lake Fryxell liftoff mats and glacier meltwater in Antarctica - MAT-04 (megahit assembly) | ecosystem: Environmental > Aquatic > Freshwater > Ice > Liftoff...
ATGCAATCCACGCGTCCAGATTCCCCGCGCGATCGGCAAGCCGACGCACGACCAGGGCAAGACGACCGGTCGGGGCAGCACGGCCTTCGATCAGGACAGAAAGGAGGCCCGCGGCAACGGTCTCGTCCAGCAAGGGCGCGGCCCGTCCAACCCAGACGCTCCAGTCGGAGAGACGGGTCTGCAGCGCCTCAAACAGAACCGGGACCGCCTGGTCAGGGACGCGGAAGGCCAGTGCGGCAAGGGCCGGTGCCGTTTCCAGATACAGGTCCGACATCTCCTCCTTGGGATCACTCACCCGCTCGCTCAGACCCCGGTAGAGGTCGAACCAGTCGACCAGGCATAAAAACGCAATGCCTGCGTCGAGGCCCGAGAGCCGGTCGACGATCATGTCCCGGTGGATGGCCAGATCAACGAGCAGTTCCGGCCGCTTCCTCCAGGATACCCGGGTCCGGCTGGCATCCAGCGCCAGCAGGCGCTTGTCGATCTCCTGGGCCAGATCCGCCGCGCCGACCTCTGCGGCCAGCTCCAGCTTCAGCCGCCGCTTCCAGTTGGTGTTCGTGCTCCCGACCTCGACCAGCAACTCCGCCAGACGCTCCGCGCCCAGCATGGCGAGGTTGGCGGTGTTGACGCTCTTGCGAGCGCTGGTTGATGGGGTTCTGGCCATGGACGGGATGTGACGCCTTGCTGATCCGAGTTCAACGTCAGAACTGCTGGTCCAAACTGAGCTGTACCCGGTTTCGTGGACACCAAGATAAGGTGTTTTTGGAGCTGGAGGCTGACGATGCAACGACGGAAGTTCAGCCGGGAGTTCAAGGTCGAAGCGGTGAAGCTGGTGCGGGACCGCGGTGTTTCGGTCGCGCAGGCTGCACGCGATCTGGACGTGCACGAGAACGTGCTGCGCAAATGGGTTCGCGACCACGAAGTGGACCCGGGAGTTGTGGATCGGCGTCCAAAGCGTGACCCCGTCAGCTTTAAACAAGTAACTGATCCAACTCGATTTTCGAGCGCTAGTAGCGGAGACGGCCGGCGAATTCTGGGGCAAATTGCACCTTTGGGCACTGGAGAGACATGGGATTTCGTCTCTGAATGACCAATAGGTGCGGGAATTCCGCGCGTTGCCGCGCGGTAATAAAGTCCATCAATTTCAAGTAAGTGGGTGGCGGACAGAGAGGGATTCGAACCCTCGGTAGGCTTTCACCTACACACGCTTTCCAAGCGTGCGCGATCGACCACTCCGCCACCTGTCCGTTTCACACGCACGTAAAACGCCCGGGAGGTCGCCCCCGGGGAGGGCAGGCTGATAGAACAGCCGCGCGCTGCGGGCAAGCGGTCACGGGTCGAATGACGGCTCTGGGCAAAAGCGGTCACGCCTCCCATATGGCCCTCATGTCCCTTTTCTCACGGATCGCCTCGATGCTGAGCTCCAAGACCACCCTGCCGACCGCCGACACCGCCCTGCCCGGGCGTTCGACGCCCCTGCCGACGGACGAGGTCCATTTCGTCACCGGGCGCCCGCTCAAGGGGCCGCATCCGGAAGGATTCGAGACCGCGATCTTCGGCATGGGCTGTTTCTGGGGCGTGGAGCGCAAATTCTGGTCGCTGCCGGGCGTCTGGGTGACCTCGGTCGGCTATTCCGGCGGCGTGACGCCCAATCCGACCTATGAAGAGACCTGCACCGGCCGGACGGGCCAGACCGAGGTGGTCCAGGTCGTCTTCAACCCGGCCGAAATCTCCTACGCCGAACTGCTGAAGACCTTCTGGGAAGGCCACGACCCGACCCAAGGCATGCGCCAGGGCAATGATGTCGGCACCACCTACCGCTCGGCCATCTATTTCATGAACGAGGGCCAGCGGATCGCGGCCGAGGCCTCACGTCAGGCCTATCAGGGGGCCCTGACCCAGGCGGGCAAGGGTGGGATCACAACCGAGATCGCCGCCGCCGGCCCCTATTATTTCGCCGAGGGCTACCACCAGGGCTATCTGGCCAAGAACCCGGCGGGTTACTGCGGCATCGGCGGGACGGGTGTGGTCTGTCCAATCGGCGTCGGCGTCGACGCCTGATCCGGACCGGGCGCGATCATGGACAGGATCGAGATCGGCCGCATTTGTCGCGCGCTGCCCGCAGCGACGCTGGACCACCCCTTTGGCGAGGGCCATGACGCCTGGCGCGTCGGCGGCAAGATGTTCGTCATGGTGGGCGAACAGGGCGGGGTGTCGTTCAAGGTCTCCGACATCGCCTATGAAATCCTGACCGAGACCGGCCGCGCGCGGCCCGCCCCCTATATGGCACGGGCGAAATGGGTGAACTTGCCCGACCCCGGCGCATGGGAGGCCGATGAATTGGCCGAGCATTTCGCCATCGCCCACAGGATTGTGGCCGGCAAACTGACGAAGAAGGCGCGCGCCGGCCTAGGCCTGTAGGTCAACCGCAGAGTGCGAAGAACCGCTCGACGCCCGCGTCCGATCCCGGCTGCGGGGCATAGTTCTCGCGTGTTGTCCCGACCCACCGGGCGATCCATCCCAGGCGGCGAAAGCGCTGGAGTACCGGTTCCGTCGTCTCCGCCGGGCCGATCAGAAAATCCCCGTCATGCAATTCCGACGGCTCGCCCGTGGCGGTGAAACGTCCGGTCTCCCCGCCGGACTCCAGATGGATCTCGCGCGCCCCGACCGGCCCGGGAGCGCTGAGGGTAACCTTGCCGCTGCCGGCGTCGCAGTCGAGGCCCAGCTTCACCTCGTCGCTCGCCTCGATACCATAGGCCAGGCGGGCGGTGGCACCGTCCGGGGTATAGAACCAGTCATAACCGGCGACCGGGGCGGGGGTCGGGGCGGGCGTGGCAGCCAGGGGAGCGGCGGGGGGGGCTGCGCCGCCGGCGCAGGCCGAGGTCAGCATCAGCAGGCCCAGGGTCGAAATGGTCAGGATCGGCAGGCAGGGTCGGCGCATCATGTCCTCGTGGATCAGCCGCCGCAAAGCTCTGCGAAGCGACGTAGCTTGGCAAGGTGTGTCGGACCGACGGCGACGTCCCGGTGGCGTCCCGCAACGGCGACATCCAGTCTGCCGGTCGCGACGAACTGGCCAAAGACCGGATGATCGACGCGCAGGGCGACCGACTGGTGATCGCCGCCCGCCTCGCTTTCGCCTGTGGCCGCAGCCGGTCCCGAGGACAGGGTGGCGATGCCGCCCGCGCCGCCCGCACCGTAAAGGTCGAGCCGGGCCACGCCTGAACCGGGCTCACACTCCAGTACGGCCCTCAGTTCCGGCGTATCGGGGATTTCGTGGGCCAGCACCAGCGGGCCTTTGCCCTCATAGAGTGTCCAGGTAAAGCCGCCCTGCAGCGACGCAGCCAGTATGATCGCACTCAGGAATATCATGTCTCAGACCCCGCCCGGGGCGCGGTCAGGCGCGCACCGGCGAGCAATAGGCCAGAAAATCAGCGACAAGGCGACGCTCATCGGGTGTTGCGGCAATCTGGAGTACGCCGGGCTCGCCGCGAACGGCCATGCGGCCCTGCCGCGCAAGCCCCAGAAGCGCCGGATCGCTCAGGGTGATCCGGGTTTCGATGGCCGCCCCGCCGGAGAGCGGATCGGCGGGCTGGGCTGCAGGGTCGGCCTGAGCGGGCCGCGCGCCCTCAGGCTGTACGTCGCCATAAACCACGGCGCTGGCGTCGCCCGGCATGCAGGTGACCATCAGCGCCAATTGGTCGGTGTTGGCGACGCCATAGGCCAGCTTGGCCAGGGCACCCTCGTGGTGGACGCTCCAGCCCATGACCGGCCCGCCCATAGCCGTGCCGGCCGGGGAGGCGCCGGCACCCGACTGGGCGGCAAACACGACCAGGCCGAGGGCGGCGACAGCGGGGACGAGAACCTTGAACATCAAACAGAACCTTGTGTCTGATGACCAAACGCGGGTTCCCGTTAACGGTTCACGGCGACGCTTCTGCCCGTCGCAAGCTAGCGGTTCAGAACGGGCTGAACCGCTCGACCAGGCTCTGGGCGGCCGGTGCGGCCTGGACCCGGCTGATGTCGCCGCGGCCGCCGTAGCTGATGCGGGCCTCGGCGATCTGGGTATGGGCGATGGTGTTGGCCGAGGAGATGTCCTCGGGCCGGACAATACCGGCCACGGTCAGTTCGCGGACTTCACGGTTGGTGCGCACTTCCTGCCGACCCTGGATCACCAGATTGCCGTTGGACAGGATATCGGTCACGACCGCCGCTATGGTCAGATTGACCCGCTCCGACCGGCTGACCGACCCGGTGCCGTTGGCATTGGACGCGCCTTGCAGACCGACCAGGTTCTGGGGATCGAAGCCGCCCGGGAAGGCGCGGCCGAGGCTGTTTTCCAGTCCGAAGAAGTTTGTCACCCCGCCCGTGATGTCATTGGTACGGCTGCGGGCGGTGGTGTTGGATGTCTGGGCCCGGTCGTCGATATTGATGCTGACGGTTAGGATGTCGCCGATGTTTCGCGCCCGCTGGTCGCCGAAGAAGGCCCGTGCGCCGGTCCGCCACAGGGAGTTGGCGCTGGCCGAGCGCGGCTGGGGCGCTGCCTGATAGGCCTGGGTCACGGGGACCAGCTGGGCCGGGTAGCCGATGGGGGCCAGTTGTGGCCCCTGCACGGTTTCAACGACGGTGGAGCAGGCCGAAAGGGTTCCGGCGACCAGGGCGAGGGCAATAACGGACTTGCGCATGACGGAGGGTTCCTAGCGGACTGCGGCGAACTGGGAGGCGGAGGCGCGAGCCCCGGGCCCGGCCACGGCGCGGCCGGGCCCGGCGGCCACGGCGTCGATGGTGCGTCCCGAAGTCGGGTTCAGCACCGGTACCGGCTCGCCGGCTGCAGCGTCCCGCGTGGCGCGGCCCGTGACCGTCAGGGTCACGCCTGCGGCCACGAAGGCGACCTCGACCATGTCGTTCCTGGTGATGACGCGCGGCGAGACCAGGTCGCGCGCGCCGACGACGGCCCCGGCCCGCAGCGCCCGTCGTGCAGACAGGCCGATGACCTGGTCCGCGTCGGAAGGCGACCCTCCCTGTGCCAGATGCGCCTGCACCGTCGACCAGATCACGTCCTCGGGCTGGATGACGTCGCCCGCCGCCATGTTCCGCGCGTAGGTCAGCACGTCGACCGTCGCGGCTCGCGTTGCCGCCGGGGCAGCGACCCCGGACGCCGCAGCGACCCCCCCGCCCGGCGCGAGGCCCGCGTTCCGCACCACCACGCGCCGCAGCCCCTGGGGATTGGCCCATTGCAGGCCGGACCGCGCCGCGATGGCCTGCAGCTGTCCGGCTTCGAGCACCACGGAAGGCCCGGCCCGGCCGGCGACCACGACGCCCGAGGCCGCACCGGCACCGTCGAAGAGGTCGCCCAGGGTCACCCGGCCGTCGTCGTCCACCGGATTGCCCCGCAGCGTCACAGGGTTGGCGAGGGCAGGGCCGGCGAACATCACCAGTGTTGCCGCCAAGGTCAGCAGACGGGTCATCAGCCTTTGACCTGCGACGAGACGCTCATCATCTCGTCGGCTGTGCTGATGACCTTGGAGTTCATCTCATAGGCCCGCTGGGCGATGATCAGGGAGCTGATCTCCGTCACCGCATCGACGTTGGAGGCCTCGGTGAAGCCTTGCAGCAGCTGACCGAAGCCCGCCTCGCCCGGCGTGCCGGTGGTCGCTGCGCCCGAGGCTGCCGTCTCCAGCAGCAGGTTGTCGCCGATGGCTTCCAGCCCCGCCTCGTTGAAGAAGGTCGCCAGCTCCAGCTGGCCGACCACCGCCGCCTCGGGCGAGCCGTCGCTGATCACCTGGACCTGACCGGTCTTGGAGATCACAACATCGATGGCGTCCTGGGGGATGGTGATCGCCGGTTCGACCGCATAGCCGTCCTCGGTCACCAGCTGGCCTTCGCCGTTCAGCGAGAAATTGCCGGCGCGCGTGTAACCGATCTCGCCCGAGGGCAGGGTGATCTGGAAATAGCCCTGGCCGTCGATGGCGACGTCGTAGTCGCTGCCCGTCTGGCTTGGCGTGCCCTGTTCGGTGATGCGATAGACGCTGCCGGCCTTGACGCCGAGGCCGACCTGGATGCCCGTGGGGATGACCGTGCCCTGGCTGGACGACTGGGCCCCCATCCGTTCCACATTCTGATACATCAGATCTTGGAATTCGGCGCGTTGGCGCTTGTATCCAATCGTGTTCATGTTGGCGATGTTGTTGGAGATCACCTCCACGTTCAGCTGCTGGGCAGCCATGCCGGAAGCGGCGGTTCTGAGAGCGCGCATCTAGGGTTCCTTAGTTCGCCCGGCCCAGTCGCTCGACCGAGCGGCGGGACAGTTCGGAGACGTTCTCGATCATCTTGGTCGCGCGTTCGTAGGCGCGGCTGATCTCGATCAGATTGGTGATCTCGGTGAGGGGGTTCACGTTGGAGCCCTCCAGCATGCCCTGACGCACCTGGGCCCCGGCGGCATCGATGGGCACGGTGTTCGAGGCGTTGCGGTACAGGCCGTCACCTTCCTTGGACAGGACCGCCAGATTGTCGAAGCGGGCCAGTTGCAGCCGGCCGATGGTGACCCCGTCCTGGCTGATGTTTCCGTCGTCGGCGACGGTGATGGAGCCGGCGGCAGGGTCCACCGTGATCGGACCGCCGTCGCCCAGCACCGGCAGGCCACCCTTGGTCACCAGCACCCCCTGAGGGTCGATGGTGAAGGCACCGTCGCGCGTATAAGCCTCGCCGGCACCGTCCTGGACGCGGAAGAACACGCCCTCGCCCTCGATGGCGAAGTCCAGACTGCGCCCGGTCTGTTCGAGCGAGCCCTGCGAAAAGTCCCGTCCGACACCTTGGTCCAGAACGAAACTGACGCCCGGGCGGATGGCATCATTGCGCGCCCGGTTGCCGATCTCGGTCCCCAGCAGCAGCTGTTCGACTTTGAAGCCGGTGGTGTCCGCGTTGGCGATGTTGTTGGCCGCGATATCGAGTTCGCGGCGCAGGGTCATCTGGCGGGACAGTCCGATGTAGGCGGCGTTTTCCACTTTGGCTCGAGGCTCCTTCATCCCCGGCCTCGCAAGGGGCGTGCCAACAGGGTTAATGCCCGCCAGGCTTGGCATCCGTGCCGCCGCTTCCGCGGCAGACCCGGCAAAATCTGCCGGATTTACACCTCGCGTTAACCAAGCATGGCGTATCCGGACAGCTGGAAATCTCCGGGGTGACCGTCATGATCAAGCTGGGCAAGAAAAAGGACGCGTCACCCAAGGACGGCGCGACCGAGCTGGCCGAGGCGCGGGGCGGCGCGCCCGGTGAGGACGACGCACCCGCGAAAAAGAAACTCCCGCTGCTGTTCATCATCGCGCCGGTCGCCCTGCTCGTTCTGGGTGGGGGCGGGGCGGGGGCCTTCTTCATGCTCCAGCCCAAGCCGGCAGCCGCCGAAGGCGAGCACAGCGAGGCGGCCGAGGGCGATCACGGCAAGGAAAAGAAGGGCGGCGGCGGCCACGGCGAGGAGAAAAAGGACAAGGGCGGCAAGGGTAAGGACGAAGGTGAGCCCGATCCCTCGCTCGGAAAGATCGCCGAAGGCCCTGATGGCGTGACCTTCTACACTCTGCCGGACATGGTGGTGAATATCCAGACGCCGGACGGCCGTCCCGCCTTCCTCAAGCTGACCCTGACGCTCGAGATGAACGACGCCGATCTGGCGCACACGCTTCAGGGCCAGATGCCGCGGATGCAGGACATGTTCCAGGGCTTCCTGCGCGAACTCCGCCCTGAGGACCTGGCCGGTTCGGCCGGCAGCTATCAACTCCGTACCGAGATACTGCGTCGCGTGAACCTGATCGCCGCCCCGGCCAAGGTCGATGCCGTCCTGATCGAAGAAATGCTGGTCCAGTAGCCCATGTCCGATGTCTCGGTGGCCGACAGCGAGATAGACCCGTTCGCGGCGGCGCAGGCCTTCGCTGACGAGCAGGCCGGTGGCATGGCTTCCGAGCGGGTGCTGAGCCAGGAAGAGATCGACAACCTGCTGGGTTTCGATCTGGGCGACGGCGACGACGCCGAGCGTTCCGGCATCCGGGCCATCATCAACTCGGCCCTCGTCAGCTACGAGCGGCTGCCGATGCTGGAGATCATCTTCGATCGTCTGGTGCGGTTAATGACGACCTCCCTGCGGAACTTCACCTCCGACAACGTCGAGGTGTCTTTAGACAACATCTCGTCCATCCGCTTCGGCGACTATCTGAACTCGATCCCTCTGCCGGCGATCCTCGCCGTGTTCCGCGCCGAGGAACTGGACAACTACGGTCTGCTGACCGTCGATTCCAACCTGATCTACTCGATCGTCGACGTGCTGCTTGGGGGGCGCCGGGGCACAGCGGCCCTGCGCATTGAGGGCCGTCCCTACACCACCATCGAGCGGGTGCTGGTCCAGCGGATGGTCGAGGTCATCCTCGCCGACGCCAATGCCGCCTTCGAGCCGCTCACGCCCGTGCATTTCAACCTCGACCGGCTTGAGACCAATCCCCGCTTCGCCGCCATCGCCCGCCCGGCCAACGCCGCCATCCTGGTCAAGCTGCGGATCGACATGGAGGATCGCGGCGGCCGGATCGAGCTCCTGCTGCCCTATGCGACCCTGGAGCCGATCCGCAAGATGCTGCTGCAGCAGTTCATGGGTGAGAAGTTCGGTCGCGACAATATCTGGGAAGGCCACCTCGCCACCGAGCTCTGGACCACCGATACCGAAGTGCGGGTCGTGCTGGACGAGCAGTCGGCCCCGCTCTCCACCGTGCTGGCGCTGAAAGTCGGCGACACCTTCATGCTGAACGCCACACCGGACTCCGACGTCTCGATCCGTTGCGGCCCGATCCCGGTCACCACCGGCAAGATGGGCCGCAAGGGCCAGCATATCGCGGTGCGGGTCGAGGCCCCGGTCAGCATCGAGGCCGCGAGCAGTCTCACACGGGGAAAGCGCTGACATGACCGGCATGATCCTGGACGCGGTCCTGATGCTGTTGCTGGTGGCGGCGCTCGGCTATGGCGTCAGACTGGAAAAGAAGCTGAGCCAGCTTCGCGCCGGCCAGCTGGCCTTCGCCGGGGCCGTGACCGAGCTCAACGCGGCCTGCGGGCGGGCCGAGAACGCGCTGGGCTCGCTGCGCGCATCGGGCGAGGAAGCCGACTTGCTGCACGACCGCATCCTCAAGGCGCGGGCGCTGAAGACGGATCTTGAACAACTGATCGCCCGGGGCGCGCGCGCGCCTCTCCCTCCCGTTCATGCGGAGGGACGGGTGGAGCGCAGCGAAATCCGGGGTGACGCGGGGTCGAGCCGTGGTCTGCCAGCGTCTCCCGAACCCGCTCGGGGCGCTGCCAGACCGACCCTCCCGACCGGTGGCGTGCAGAGCCTCGTGCCGGCCGGCGCCCCCGACCCGGACGACCGCGCCTTCCGCATGGCGGCCCTGGCCGAGCGGATCCACGGCATGGCTGCCCCCGCGAAGGCCGCAGCGGCGGGTGCCGGCAACGTCCAGGCCATCCTCCATGCCCTGACCGCTAACCAAGCTGCGAAGCAAAGCCTCAACCGCGCCCGGACTAGTCTGGACGACGACCTGTTCGCCGCCTGATTTCTGCTGCCCGTCCCTCCCGTCGCCGACACCCGGCACCTGAGGGCGAAACTGGACTGATGCCCCCATGGCCAAACTGCCCCGCCTGCTTCCCCTGATCGCCGTCGCCATCGGCGGGGTCGTGGCCGTGCGCGCGGTCGGGGCCGGGCCCGACCTGTTCCAGGGGGCTGTCGCCTGGGCCGAGGAGGCGACCGTCGCCGCAGGGGAGGGCGCGACCCCGACGCCCCCCCGGCCGGTTGCCGCCGTCTGCGCCCTGACACCGGAACAGCTGGCCCAGCAGGCAGGTATCTCGCCCGCCGAACTGCGGGTGATCCAGTCGCTGAAGGACCGCCGGGCCGAGCTGGACGTCCGCGACAACGACTTCGCTACCATGCTGCCGCTGATGGCCTCCGCCGAACAGAAGCTGGACGCCAGGGTCGCGGCACTGAACGCCA
>Ga0105047_10021015_pt1 | contig 10002 bp, 8 predicted proteins | sample MAT04_FD_78384 | JGI IMG/M metagenome (GOLD analysis project Ga0105047, IMG submission 78384) | Freshwater microbial communities from Lake Fryxell liftoff mats and glacier meltwater in Antarctica - MAT-04 (megahit assembly) | ecosystem: Environmental > Aquatic > Freshwater > Ice > Liftoff...
AACACTTCGTGCATACCTCGCGGTATTGGTCACGCATGACTCGGGGTCGTTGTGATTCGCTATTTCTTCAACGTGCAACTCTTACATTTGCTGCCTCCTGCCGACTTTTAACGGCGTCCGATAATGTATATTATGTTTCATCGACCTGATCGTAAGCCCGAAACCGCAAGCCTGTGAGCTTTTCAGCGGTCGAATTTTAAATGCTTTTTAAGGCCGTTTTGTTTCTAGCGACGGCTAATCCATCATTTACTCTTTAACCGGCTTTCAAAGCTTGAATGATTTCTGCTTCGATCCAACCGCGTCTGATCAGAACTTCGCCTACTGAAGAAAAGGCAAATCTTTGTTCAAGTAGAGCGATCATCATCAGGTCGTCAGAGACCAAGCCAAGAGCCATTAGTTGTAGGGCCAGGGGATCGCTCACTTTTTCTTCAGGTGCAATCAGATCTTGGCCTATTAGTAAGCCGTCTAATTCTTCTTGAGAAATAAATTGTTTTGCAAGAAGAATTTCGCCTAACTGTGTGTCGCTTCTCAGCTGCTCTTTAACCGCCTCTTCAAGTTGTTCGAGGCTAATCATCCCGGCCGCTAAACAAAGCTGTCCTAAACGAAGCCTGGAGTGAAATAAGCTTTGCTCACCGAGCGCATTATTATCGGCACCATCGCAGTATTGCTCATATGCAAGTCGAATAGCAGTAGCCGCTACTTTGGCTTGCTCGGCAGCTTTTGCATTGCTAAATTCTTGCGATAAGCTGGTAATCAAGCTCAAAGCCGCTGCATCAACCTCAGAGGTGCTAGCAGAATCTGCTAGACCAAAAGTGGATAAATGATTGCCCATCTTCTACCTAATAACGTTCGCTGAAGGTTTCATATATTACTATCGAATGGTAGCAAGAATTTCATTCGACAAGTCGACCAGTACTATTGACGTACAGTTGTCTATCCAAATATTTTACTAGTCGAATAGTTCTACTGTCTACAGTTCTACAATTAAACTGATTGAAAATAAGACTCGTGTACGGTTCCACCTTTTTACTGTACGTAGTGTCTTAAAAGTATCAGTACCAATACATCTAAATCACTTCCTGCTTATGGTACCCATGACATCAAGCATTTCAAACAAACCTACCGCCAACTTGCCGCCTGCTGACAAAAAGCATCTCGCTTTTGATACAAATTATTTGATCAAAGAATGGCGGGCCATGTTTGATCCCAGCACTGTGGGCAAAGATTGTCTGGCCGGATTGACAGTGGCCATGGTGGCACTGCCTCTCAACCTGGCTCTGGCAGTGGCGTCTGGCGTACCTCCAGTTTTAGGCATTGTCTCCGGTATTGTTGCCGGCATTATCGCCGCATTGTTCGGTGGTCAACGTTATGCCATCACCGGGCCAGCGGCGGCCATGGCTGTGGTGCTTATTGAGGTGGCACACAACTTTGGTATGGGCGGCATCTTTTTTGTCGGTCTGGTGGGCGGCCTTTTGCAAATCATTGCCGGATTGCTCAAGCTCGGGCGAGTGATTTCATTTATACCGATGCCTGTAATTGTAGGCTTTGCCAACGCCATCGGCATGCTGATTATTTTCAATACCGTAGATGACTTTTTCGGCTTGCCTGTCAAACCAATACGCAGCATGGTCTCAGAGTCAGGAGTTTTGACCTCGCCCTTTATTCCTGAATTTGTTAAAGACGTTAACGAATTAGTGCAGAGAATCTTTATTCATCAAGAAGGCAATCTGCAGGCCATTATAATCGGCGTTCTGGTAATCGCTGTTTCAGTAATCGTGCCCCGTTTCACCAAGGCAATACCTGGACAGTTGATCGCAATTGTGGTGGCGTCGCTGGTGGCTTATTTCCTGCATTTTGATATTCCGAAAATCATTGATCTGGCACCACTCTCCAATCTTAACCTGATGCCTCACTGGCCAGAAATGCCTCATGGCATTCGCAGTTTTCAGCAGTATCAAGCCCTAACTCTTTACGCCATCACTGTCTTTATGTTGGGTTCAATTGAGTCTTTGCTTTCGGCCACAGTGGCCGATGGTATGTCGATGCGCTCAAAGCACAGACCTGATCAGGAGCTTATTGGCCAGGGTCTGGCAAACTTTTTAATGCCTTTCTTTGGCGGCATTCCCGTCACCGGCGTAATTGCCCGTACCGCCGTCAACATCACCTCAGGTGCCCGCACGCGGCTTGCTGCGATAGTTCATTCTATAGTTATGCTCCTTCTTGCCATTGTTCTGGCCAACCTGGCTGAGCAAATACCACTTGCTGCTCTGGCCGGCGTCTTGGTTCTAACTGGTTATCGCTTGATCGAATGGGACGAGGTTCGGGAAATCTGGCGTGGTTCACGAACAGAAGGTTGGATCGTTCTCACTACAACTTTTGCCTCCGTTTGCATCGACTTGACGGCCGGAGTACTGACTGGTCTTCTGCTCACTTGTGTTCTGTTTGTACACAAAATGAGTTCACTCAGTGTTGTCAGCGAAGTAGCTGATGATGACGATCGTATAGACTCAACACAACTCATTCCGAGCTGTAAATTCACCCGCACGTACCTTGTGGATGGTCCGCTTTTCTTTGGAGCGGCGGAGAGATTTACCGAGAGCATTCTCCTCGCTCAAGATTTAAAAGCCCTTATTTTGCACATGCGTTCACTCAATATGATGGATGTTACCGGCGTAGAAACGCTCATGGCCATCCACTCTCAACTCAAGCGGAAAAATATTCGATTAGTAATTGCCGAATTGATTGGCCAGCCTCTGGAGATGATGAAAAAATCCGGCGGCTACGAAAAAATTGGTGCCGACAACATTTTTTCTGATTATAAAGAAGCGCTCCTGGACGTCAACGAAAAGTTGCTGACAACAGAGTGCCAGGGCTGCTCTGTCGGACTATTTCCGGCTATGAAGGCCAAACTTACCGGCCCACGTGATTGCAAATTGCGCAGTGCGCTTTTGATGGATAACAGTCGTTTAACTAAAACACTGAAGGCGCGTATGGATCGTACTCAGAAAATTAGAACTGGTACGTTTCAGGCACTCAGCCCTGACATTGCCAGGCTTGTGCGCGTCACAACACCAGAGGACATTCCTGAAATTTTGCGCGGTACTCCCATCGAAACCCTTCTTAAATGTCAGAACATGGGTCAGGTTGACGCCAATCAATCTGAAGATCCGGACCTCGTCATTGGTATGTGCATCGACTACCGCAAATCGTTAGCGTTGCCACAGAATTGCGCGTATGTAATCAGGCGTACCGGTGCAAATATGGATGGATCGGAGTTTTCAGTTGCCCTGGCCTTATCTGGCGGCATTGAGTACATGGCGTTGATTGCCCACAATCACTGTGTTATGTCAGATCCACACGTCAAACGCGGAGCATTCGTATCAGCGCTAACCATGAAGCATGGCTGGAGCGACGATCAGGCTTCAAGCTTCTTTGACCAGCATGCTTCTAGCCGAGAAATCAGCGATGCCATTGATTTTTCAATTAAAGAAGCGCGGCGACTGAATAGCCTTTTTCGCGGTCTGAAAGTGGTACCAATGCTTTTCATGTTGGAAGACAATCTAATTTACCTGGTTAAAGATTGGCTGCGTGAACAAGAAGGCCAAGATGCCGAAGACGAAGATTCGTATTTTGCTAACTAGTCTTTTAGTGTAGTTTCAATACAAATGCTGGCGTAGCCAAGAAGCCCACCGCTCAAGGGGCTGAATGGTGGTGCTAAAATAGCTTTCCGCGCCCTTGTGTCGGAACTGGTATACGAGACGCACTTAAAATGCGTTGCCCGTAAGGGATTGAGGGTTCGACTCCCTCCGAGGGCAAATTTTTAATTATAAAGCCGAGGGTACGAGTTACAGAAACTCAGTGTATATGTCAGGTATTAGGGATGCTGTCTCCAGTGCCTTTTTTAGAAATTGATTGGCTAGCTCCGGATATTTCTCGGTGCAATTTTGTGCGGCGTTGAGAAGCGCTGCCAGCCGCATATTGGGCGAGGCGATACTGTCGATGGTACTATAAATTTCAAGACAAATATCAGTGGCATTTAAACTAGAGGCGGCTGTAATCCCTAGAGCGACAAATAACGCGCACAGTGTACAGTCCAACTGCGAGCTTCTTAGATACTTCAGTCCAAAGATAGGTCATGGGCAGAATGCTGAAGGTGCCTTGAAGCTCTCATAAGCGGTTCAAATCGCTTATCCAAATAATTTCGGCACCAGGTATTTTAAAAAAGCAATCAGGCGAGTAAATTCTACGACCGCAGACATCAGTTGTAAAAACCGGCAATTTAGCATGCGCCAGCGAACTTGCTACTAAGCCATTGCAATTTCCCGAATGATCTTGAAAGCTCGGATCGTAATTGGTCCCGAGTTTGGTGCGCGCGTAATCGATGCCGGACTGCGCCTGTTGTTTGTCTTGGTAAGGAGGCCGGATTAGGGCTAGACGCGTGCTGCCCCATTCAAGGTATATGTTCCAGTCTGTGGCTATCGCAAGTTTATGAACAGTCAAAATCTGTTTGTTTTCGTCAATCAGAGCCGCCTGAACCCAGGTGGTCCCAGTGGCGGCGAAACTGAGTGCCATCCACTGCCACCCATGTAGATTGGATTCAAGAATGACATCACCGGGTAAGCTCAGACTTTTTAAAACCTGTAACTCAGTTTCGTTAGTGTCCCAAGGCAGCGGCCAGGGACACAATTTAGTACTAAAAATCCTGTCTCTGATCGGCGGCACCAAAAGTGCAACAGCAATGAGACCGCTTACCGCAGCACATCCCATAAATGCCAACTTAAATAGACCACTGACTTTGCTGAGTTGCATGTTACTTATTTTCGGTTTCTGGTTTATTAACCCGCTTGTAGTAGCGTTTACTTTCACTGCCCTTTGGAAATAAAGTCACGTCTTTGTTGATGCCCAATTTTTGCTGCTTTTCTGGCGATGAATTAGCGGGCGGATGGCCTAAGCGCAAGCCAATATCGCGTAGTGCCAAAGGGATTTCCTTTAAAAATGGGTTTCCTCTTTTTACTCCAAACGCTCTGTGTTTGCCAGGTGTGACTTTTCCTTTCTCCAATACGAAAGCTGCGAAGTCCTCAGTCCATTTGTCGAATTGCAGAAAAAATTCAGGCATTTCAGACAGATTTTCCGACTGATTTTCGCTATATAGTTTTCCAGCACCGGCAATTGCGTAGTGCCAAAGATGGTCAGGTACTTCAATACCGCTATAGCGAGATTGCCACACAAGAGGTCCATAGGTATCGCGCATTTCTTCAAATGGCTCAAGAGCATTCATACAGACAAGCCTGTCAAACATTAGTTTCAGGCTGCTAGTTGGGCCGTACCAATTTACCGGACCAATAATGGCCTAGGCATCGGCAAGATCCAGCCGCGAATACAAATCAAGATTCCACATTAAGTCGGGCTCGGCTTTGTCGCCTGGGCGGTAGCAGTTACATGGCCAAACGCATAGAGCCATGGATGTGGAGACGCAAGAATTGCAGCTTTGAATGCGCTCTTGCCCGTAAACATTGCCCAAATCTTCAATATCAATTTCCCAATCCTGTGGCAGACTTCCAGCCATTCTAAGCATAAGTGCGCGTGACTTGGAGTCGACGCCGGGGCAATTATATTGTCGCCGATTCGAACCGGCAATTACGAGTACACGAAAAGGGCGTTGCTCAGTCGGCAGAGTGCCGTTCTTGTCATTTGGTTTCATGATTTCCTTCTGGTAAAACAAAATTCCAGCTGGGTGGCTGATGAACAAAAGGCAAAGATAGCATTGAGCGCAAACCTACATCCTGTTTCTGTTGATAAGCGGGCACACCGATAATTATTTGGTCCTGAGGAACATCGTTGCGATAAGTGCCGTGAAGTTTATCCCAAATGGTTAAACCGCTTGACCAATTGGAATTTGTCTCTCCCTCAACTACAGAGTGATGAATTCCATGCATGCGTGGAGTCACGACAAAACCATTGAGAGTCCTCTCAATGGCGATAGGCAGCCTTATATTTGAGTGGTGGAAGAGAATACTGCCCATTAACAATGCTCGCCATAGTTGGAGTCCTAGTGGGCTAATTCCCAAAAAACGAATTTGCAATAAGCGCCATAAAATTGAGATAGCCATTTCGCCGGCATGAAATCTTATTGCTGTAGAAGCATCTAGGTCTAAATCGACGTGGTGAACCACGTGAAAACGCCACAGCACTGGAAGCTTATGATTGAGGACATGCCAGAGATAAAGAGAATAATCGAGCAAAATTACTGATCCAACAAGCTTGAATGTCTGTGGCAGACTAACTAAGTTGAGCAGCCCCAGTCGTTTTCTGGCAACTTTACGACTGAGCAAATCGGTGAGAGGTGAATCAATCACCTGAAGCAATATTGCAGAAACTCCAGCAATCATCACATTGCGAATAACGCGGGTAGATTTGTTTTCTACGCCTAATCTCAGTGGTCGTTTTGCTTCCGATAAAAAAAGCGCTAAAAACCATCCGAAGATAGCCAGTCCGATTGCATTTTTTGGCTTCATCAAATCCTTAGCAGCCATTCTTTTAATGAATAAAGAACTGAATGGCGTAAGCGGCGGTTATACCTAAGACAACGAACATAGCATACAGTCCCACTGCGAGCTTTTTAGAAACTTCCGTCCAGAGGTACGACATCGGCAGAATGCTGAAAGTGCCCAATGTAGCAAGGAAAAGCATCACGTAGGGTGCGGGCACTCCATGTGCATAAAGCTGCTGTGCCACAATCACATCAAGGGCAATTGGAATCGGCAAAAGTACAGTCACGAGTGCCAAACCGGCAATTGCAAAAAAGCTCACATGGGCAAAAATCGCTTGAAGCGGGAGCAATTCCATCACTACAGCGCTGACAGCAGCGGCGGCTAGCATCAACGGCACCGCTGACTTGATCAGGTGCCAAAGATTCTTTGCGTACAGAGTGCCAATCTCTTTTGTGGTGTCAATCAGGCTTTTTTCGCATTTCGTGTCCATCGGAATCGAGCAAACGGAAGGCACATCGTCTGTCGGTGCTGGTTGTGACTTGTTGTACAGATGGACAATGAGAGGAACTAAAACCAGGAGAATGAGCGCAATCATAGAGTATTGAACAATTCCATAAGCCGCAGGCATACCAGTAAAGATCATCGAGATAACAACAAAATTCAGGGTTGGAGAGCTAAACATGAACGATAAGGCCGACTCGATATTTGCCTTCCCTCGCGTGATGCCACAAGCAATCGGTACGGCGCAATTCACACAGACACCCGCAGGCGCACCAATGATGATGCCCTTCAGTGTGTTGCGGTACAAATTGCCACCAAGCTTAGGTGGATAGAACTGAAATAGAGTGTGAAAGAGCGCCCCTATCGAAAGCCCGAAAGACATGCCGATCCTCATCGACCAAATCCAATTAGCGAAAGACGAAACTACCCGGTCTATGAATGTCGGATTGGTAGGCAACTTTAGTATCTGCTCTGTCCAGATGAAGGAAGGAACCTCATGGTGCCCGAGCGATTGCGCCTTGTGAAAAAGTGAAGGATATCTTGAGCCGAACCAGAACAGCGTAAGTACAGCAACGGCAAAGGCAAGCAGGACAAAGATTCGATAAAAGCAGCGTATGTCCTTACCGCCGATCATGATCTGTAGCCTCTGCGCTGGTGCAGATCCCATTGAGAATACAATTGCCATATAGCTAATTTCCTTTGGTCTACGCATCATAAGGCAAAAGCCCCAATTGGTATACGCTCAGGCGTCTTCTTGTTCGGTGAGTGTCCGTCCCACACAGGACGTGGTAGAAATCTGAATCTGGGCGTGTTTAACTCATTGCTGTAGCCGAAGCGGCGGCTTCGTTTCCGTAGGCGGCTGGGAGTCAGACAGGGGTAGCAGTGATTGTCGGTGGAGGGGTCCACCGGTCTGGCAAGAGCTGCTTGAGTAGCTCTGGATCGTGGGCCAGAGAATTAATTCTCGTGAAAACATCAGCGAGATATTCGACAGGATTTAGCTTATTGCGATTGGCGGATGCAATTAGGGTCATCAGAATTGCCGATGCCCTACCGGCTCTATCGGAACCCATGAACAAAATGTTTTTTCGCACCAAGACAAACTCTTTGATCAGGCGCTCGGTATCGTTGTTTGAAATGTCTAGGGCTGGGTCGGAGAGGTAGCGAGTGAGAGCGACCCAGTTTTTCAGGAAGTAACTTATACCTTTGAGAAATTCATCTTTTGGAGTCAGCGTCGGTGCAAGTTCAAGAAGATATTCTTTTATTTTCTCAAGTATTGGCTTTGACTGGGCTTGGCGAGCCTGAAGAATTTCTTCGAGAGGCTTGCCCTGGATGCGGGCTTCGATGTCAAAGAGTTCGTGGTAAAGGTCGAGAACGTAGGCGGCTTGTTTTATATGAGTGGTGAGGCAGTCGTAGAATTTTCTTCTAGCATGCGCGTGGCAGCCGACTTCGAAGCACTGGCAAAAGTTCGAGTTAGTGCATCTAAAGAGCACGTCGAAGCCACCAGCACCATCTGCTTGTATGAGGCCAGAAAAGCCTTTAAAGAATGCGATGTTACGAGCAAACGATTTGTCTGGCGAAAAGTCGAAGAGATTGAAGGGGTGGGCTTTGTCGCCGAGGACTGCCGTCATTTTGCCTTTGCGAATATTGCGAGGAGTCTTTACTTTGCGGTGTTTCAATTTCGAAACTTGTATTTTGCACTCAGTGTCATCTGTTTTGACTATTCTAGAAAGAAGAATCTCGTTTTTAATCAATTCCCAGAGGGGTTCAACAGCTTTAGCTACGCCGATCTGGTAGTTGCTAAAATTTGAAAGAGGGATTGTTTGTCCTTCACGAGCGAGCTTTTTCCTTATTCGGTAGTAAGGCAAGCCGTCGTTAAAACGGTAAACAAAAGATGTGGCTAGCAGCCTGGGTCCGGGTAGGCAGCCATGACTTTCATCTTCGTATTGCAGTTGCTGCAATTGAGCTGCTCGGGAGTGAGCGGGTGTATGACGGTACGCGAAGCAAGGTCAGCTAGGTCTTTTAGCTTAGCTATTCGATTTGCAGCTCGTTTAGCCTTTACTTCAGGCGAGAGTGCTTTTTTACGGAAGCAGAAGCGGTACCGCCGTTAGCTGAAGATTGGTTGGTTTCAGAGGCATCAGCGGCACTTTCGTTTGTGTTTGGCGGAGCTTGTCGCGGGTTGTGGTGCTCATTTTTAGAGCCATACTGTTTTTTATTTTGCTTCTTAAATTGGTCGATTATGATGTCGAGTTTTTCCTGGAGATCTTTCATTTGAGCGCTCAAGGAAATGTTATTTTCCAATGCACAATCAAGCTTGGTGGTGACTTTTAAGAGTTCAGCGCGAAGTTGTTCGTTCTCGGCTTGAAGTTTTAAAATTTCTGATTTTTGCATTAGTGCGGCTCGATTGGTAACAAAACTACGATACCAAATATGCCACCACTTAACTCAAGTAAAAGCGAACAAAGCGGCCAGATCAGAGAGAACTAATTTCTTGCTTCAGGTAGGTACTAAGTTGTCGTTCTGCGGCTGGCGAACATATCGCTGGTTTCGTGGCAACGAAAATACGGATACGGGCGGACTGAGACAAGTTAAACATTACCGCACCGCCAAAGCGGCAAGGGCAGCGGTCAAGAACGAAGTAGGGCAATTGCTTGCTAGCCTGATTAATGCGCCCGAGGGCAAAACCATTTCCATGGCCAGTGAGCTGTGCTCATTGAGCTGTTGAAGAGTTGGCTGACAATGCTTTGATGTACGGGCTTCCAGTATGGTTACAGGTACAAAATCTAGAGCAGCTGATGCTTTTCCTGACGGCTTCTGGTAGACCTTGGTGCTTCGGCCAGATCTCTTTTTCGGTGCCAGCCTTTTCCTCCATACAGAAAAAGTGCTGTTAGAGATACCCTGCGTTCGACAAAACTCATTGGCACTAATACCGCTGGCAAGAAATTCATTTACCTTGCTGACGCGGTGCTGCTCTGAAAAATTCTTTCCCTTAGCCATTTGCTCAATCTCCTGA
>Ga0105047_10021017_pt1 | contig 10002 bp, 6 predicted proteins | sample MAT04_FD_78384 | JGI IMG/M metagenome (GOLD analysis project Ga0105047, IMG submission 78384) | Freshwater microbial communities from Lake Fryxell liftoff mats and glacier meltwater in Antarctica - MAT-04 (megahit assembly) | ecosystem: Environmental > Aquatic > Freshwater > Ice > Liftoff...
ACAGGCCGCTCAAGATGCCTGCCAGCGCCTGCTCCGTTTCCTTGAGGACGACGACTTTTCGCATCTGCGTTATGACTTAACAGCGGTTTCTAGTTACTAGTTTTCGGTTTCTGGTTAACTGGAAAACCGAAACTCGGAACCTGAAACCGCAGTCAATTCGGCTTAAGCGCCTGGCTGACGTTCACCGCAAACCCTGGTAGCAAGGCTGAGGTCGCCTGCTCGCCGCGTTTGAATTTTCCGTGCACTTTATAACGTTGGGGCTTCAACCGGCTCTTTTCGAGACGAAGGACGGTGATCGATTTTTTTTGCGGGTCGACGATCCAGTATTCGGCAATGCCTGCCTCGGCGTAATCGAGGCGCTTCACATCACAGTCGCGCGCGGGGTCGTCAGGGCTGACGATTTCCATCACCAGATCAGCGCCCTGCCAGACTCGATCGCCACGCTTTGACGCGTTGGCTTTGCTCATGAAAACCAAGTCGGGTTCGCGAATTGTTTTCTCCGAAATGCGAACACGCAGTCCCAATGAAGAGAACGATGCCAAGCGCTTGTGCTTCGACGAACCGGTCGACTTGGGTGAATATATATCCGGTAATTAATTGATGCAATTCGGTAGCGACCGGAATCAACTCCAGATTACCTTCGACCAGTTCATAGCCGCGTTCGTCGAAATCGAGGAGAAACTCCTCTACTGTCATAGGCGACATACCCCATTTATAAATACTCCAATCTCCTCTTCTTTCATATCTTGCTTCCAAGCGCAGCAATCCGCAACGGTTTTGCTATAATCCGGAGTAACAGCGGTTGCCTGGTTTGGGGTTTCTAGTTTCTGGTTAACAACAAAATCAGAAACTAGAAACCCCAAACCAGAAACCGCCCTTACAGGAGAAGAGCATGTCTGAAAGTCGTTTTATCGTCGGTATCGATTTGGGCACCACCAACACAGCTCTGGCTTATGTGGACATGCATGAGAAATCGGAGAATCCTAAAATCGGCGTGCTTGAAATTCCGCAGGTGATCCGGCCAGGCAACGTCGAAGAGCGGCAGCTTCTGCCTTCCTTTATATACCTCCCGGCGGAGAGCGAACTGCCCGAGGGCAGTCTGGCGCTGCCTTGGGACGAGAAAAAATCGTATGCGGTCGGCGAGTACGCGCGCGGACGCGGCAAGGAAGTTCCGGGCCGTCTGGTCAGCAGCGCAAAGTCGTGGCTCTGCCACCCGGGCATTGACCGGCGTTCGGCGATTCTGCCCTGGGGCGCGCCCGAAGATGTGAACAAACTTTCGCCCGTCGAGACCTCGACGCGCATTCTTAAACATCTGGCCGAAGCGTGGGATCACTCCGTCGGCAAGGGGCAGAAGAACGGCAAGCTCAAGCAGCAGCAGATACAGCTCTGCGTGCCCGCCGGCTTCGATGCCGCCGCGCGCGATCTGACCATGGAAGCGGCGCGCGCCGCAGGCTTCGAGGACGTCTCGCTTTTAGAAGAACCGCAGGCCGCATTTTATTCGTGGCTGGAAGTGGCGCGCGACCAGTGGCGCAATAACGTCAAGGTCGGCGATCTGGTTCTCGTGGTAGACGTCGGCGGCGGCACCACCGACTTCAGCCTCATCGCCGTCGGCGAAGAGAACGGCACGCTGACGCTCCATCGCCTCGCGGTCGGAGAGCACATCCTGCTCGGCGGCGACAACATGGATCTGGCCCTTGCGCATGCCGTCGCGGCGCGGCTCGCGGGCGAAGGGACCAAGCTCGATAGCTGGCAGCTTCGAGGTCTGGCTCACAACTGCCGAGAGGCCAAGGAAAAACTGCTGAGCGGCGAGAAAGGTAAAGACGAGCATCCGCTGGCGATTCTCGGGCGCGGCTCGAGCGTGATCGGCAAAAGCATTAAGACGAAGATTACGCGTGACGAAGTCTCGCAGGTAATCCTTGAAGGCTTCTTCGCAAAATGCAAAGCTGCGGACCGTCCCTCGCGCTCCATGCGCATGGGCTTGCAGGAGCTCGGTCTTTCGTACGCCGCCGACCCGTCTGTCTCCAAGCAGCTTGCCAAATTTCTGGCCAAGGAAAACCTCGCCGGAAGCAAAGAAATCCCCGTGCAGCTCAAGAGCGGCACGTTCGTTCATCCGACCGCAATCCTCTTCAACGGCGGCGTAATGAAAGCATCGTCGCTGCGCACGCGCGTCGTCGAACTGCTCAACGACTGGCTGAAAGAAGAAGGCTCCGACGAATTGCGCGAACTTCCCGCAAGCGATCTGGACCTTGCGGTCTCGCGCGGCGCGGCCTTCTACGGGCTGGGCACGCGCGGCAAAGGCGTGCGCATTCGCGGCGGCGTGGCGCGCTCGTACTATATCGGCGTCGAGACCTCGATGCCCTCCGTCCCCGGACACCAGCCGCCGATCAAGGCGCTCTGCGTGGTGCCATTCGGCATGGAAGAAGGAACGGAAGCCGAAGTGCCGCAGGCTGAGTTTGGACTGGTGGTCGGCGAGCCCGTGCAGTTCCGCTTTCTCTCTTCCACGACGCGCCGCGACGATCGCGTCGGCACCAGCATCGACGATTGGGAGCAGACGATTCAGGAACTCGCTCCGATCGAAGCGAATTTAACTGCCACCAAAAAGGCGACGGCCGGCGAAGTCGTTCCGGTGAGACTGCTCTCCAAAGTGACCGCCGTCGGCACGCTGGAACTGTGGTGCCACCAGCGCGACGGCGCAGGTAAATGGAAACTCGAACTGAACGTGCGCGAGTAGTGAGGTTTTCCTTCTCCCCGTCTTTCGGGGAGAAGGTCGACGAGCGGAGCTCGCGGGATGAGGGGCGCGTATCACTTGAAAAAAGACATCCGAAACCCCTCACTCCCGACCCCTCTCCCCCTGAACAGCGGGGGCGAGGGGAGAACGAACTCGACTCGTTCAAGAAGTCTGCTCCATTAAATTGTGCCTCTAGAAGGAGAGAGAATGAGCAAGCCGCAACCGTCCGCCGCGCCCACTCCGCCGCGGGAGCCGCCGCCGCTTTTTGATCGTTTGCGCGGGGCATTGTTGGAAGATTTCGGGCCGGCGGGCGACGTCACGTCGCAATCGCTGGTTCTCGAAGGAAAGATCGCATCGGCCAGTGTGCTGGTCAAAGCCGAAGGCGTGCTCTGCGGCGTGAAACTTTTGCCGCTGATTTTTCAGATGGCCGAAGAATTGGTCTCCTCGCATGCTGCGGGACGCTCGTGGGATCTGCATGATGCGGAAGAGGCCGCCCGCTCTGGCCAGAAAGACTGGGCCGGAGTGCAGGCGATGCGCGACCAGCATCGCCGGCAAGGAATACGCGTTACCGTTTTGAAGAAAGATGGAGAACATGTGCGCTCGGGCGACATCGCCGCCACAATAGAAGGAGAGGCGCGCGCGCTGCTCGCGGGTGAACGTGTTGCGCTCAACCTGTTATGTCATCTCTCCGGCATCGCGACGCAGACTGCAAACTACGTTGAAAAGATCGCGCATACGAAAGCGAAGATTCTGGATACACGCAAGACGATGCCGCTCTGGCGCGATCTTGCAAAGTACGCAGTGAAGTGCGGAGGCGGAGAAAATCACCGGCGCGGTCTGTATGACATGGTGCTGATCAAAGACAATCACCTCGCACTTTGGGGCACGAAGGATCCGGCTGGCGCAGTAAATGCTGCTCGTGCAAAATGCCCTCAGCTTCCGATTGAAGTAGAAGTCGTCGATCTGGCTGGATTGCAACACGTCTGCAAGAACTCTCATCCCGAAATGATTCTGCTCGACAACTTTTCGATTGATGAATTGCGCGCGGCAACGGCGTGGTGCGAAAAATTTTTTTCGACCGAAGAACAGAAAAAACAGCGACCGTTGCTCGAAGCATCCGGCGGAATCACGATGGAAACTCTTACAGCGATTGCGGAAACAGGGGTTGACCGAATTTCAGTCGGTGCGTTAACGCACTCTGTAAAGGCGCTCGACTGCTCGCTGGAGATAAAATTTTGACACGCTGAAAGGGTGCTACAAAAACGCGACGCGGTATCAAGTTTTTGTAAATCGGCGTTGATCAATCGGTTAAGAGAGTCACAATTTCAATTCGAAAAAGCTGGCGCAACCCGCGACTGTTTTCGCCTTATACTTGAGTAAAAACATTTCGTACAAGTGCCGTGTTAAATGGCGGTTGTAAGATTGTCTTCAGCATGGGCTTTTTTATTTTGACTCCGATCTATTCGACGTAGAATCCGCCACATCAATTAAGGAATTCGAGTATCGGGCGCTATCTGCGCTCGCCTACGACGAACAAAAAGAGTGATGGTTCTTGAGCGAACATCGTTGCTCAAGGTGGGGCCTTATTGTGTCTGGAATTTCTCTAGCGATGCAAACTTCTATACTAGAGCAAGTGCGTGGCGCAGTCAGCCAGGAGTGCTACCAGATCTGGTTTAAGGATCTGAGCATCCTCGGCATTGAAGGCAGCGTCGTGCGCGTTTCGGTTCCCAATCGCTACACCAAGCACTGGCTGGAGACGCATTACAAGAAGGAGATTCTCCGCGCCGTCGCTGCGCTGATGCCCGAAGTGAAGAGCGTCGAATTGCTGGTGCAGAGCAGCGTGCGTGTCGACACCGATCCGGCCGTCACGCTTTCGCGCGCGCTGGAGAATTCGATCCCCGCAGCGCTGCATTCTTCCGCGCGCAACGAAAATCAAAATTTCAATCCATCGCCCTCACGCCCTGAAGTGATTCGGCAGCTACCGCTCTCGCACCGTCTGCGCCTGGACACATTTCTCGCGGGAAAAAGCAATCGCGTGGCGCACGCTGCAGCGCAGAGCGTGGGCGAATCGCCGGCCAGCGTTTACAATCCGCTCTTCATTCACGGCGCGCACGGTCTGGGCAAGACTCATCTGCTGCAGGGCATCAGCCATCTGCTGATCGAACGCTCGCCGCCGCTGAACGTGATCTATCTATCGTGCGAAGAATTCGCCAACGCCTATATCGGCGCGGTGCAGAACAAGCGCCTTGACGCCTTCCGCTCGCGCATGCGAAGCTGCGACGCGCTGGTTATCGACGACATCCAGTTCCTCGGCGGAAAAGAACGGACGCAGGAAGAATTCCTTTACACATTCGATGCACTACGGCAGGCCCACAAGCAAATCGTGATCAGCGCCGACGCTGCGCCCAAAGAGATCAAGCGCCTCGACGGCAAGCTCATCGCGCGCCTCTGCTCGGGACTCGTCGCACGCCTGGAATCTCCCGAACCGGCTTTGCGGGTCGCGTTGATTCAGGACAAAGCACGCGAACGTGCTCTGCATCTCGCGCCGGATGTGACTGAGCTGCTGGCGTCGCATATCGAAAATAATGTGCGCGAACTTGAAGGCGCGGTCTGCAAGCTGATGGCTCTGGCCGCCGCCGAACAGAAAGCGCCCGACCGCGAACTGGCCATGCTCGCCATGCGCGAACTCGGCTATCTGCGCTCCGGCCCGCTCACGCTGCAGGATATTCTCAGCGCCGTCAGCGAGCGCTTCCATTGCACCGCCGACGACCTGCGTTCAAGCAAGCGCCACGCGGGATTGGTTCGCGCGCGGCACATCGGCATGTTCCTCTCGAAGATTCTGACCAGCCAGAGCGTCGCGGACATCGGCCGCTTCTATGGAAACCGCGACCACGCCACCGTCCTGCACGCGACCAAGAAAATGTCCGAGCTGCTCAAGCGCGACGACGTGATTAAAGACGATATTCATGGTTTGCGTCAGGTACTCGGCAGGTAGTACTACAACGTATTCGTATCAACGGCAGGACGACGCGCTCGCGTTCAACACAAAGACTCCTCTCAAATGAAACCGGCACCGCAGTCTTAGACGCGGTGCCGGTTTATTTCTACATAGATATTACTGAGGTGGCCTACCGGCTTATTTCAGCGTCGATAGGTATTCGATCACATTCTTGATCTCGGTCTTGGTCAGCACTTCGCCGATAGGCGGCATCGCCGATTCCTTTTGAGCTTTGCGCAATTTGATCTGATCCTTAGGGATATCGACCTTCTTGCCGTCTGCGCCAAGCAGGCTCAGCGTCTTATCGTTTTCACCTTTGACGATTCCCATCATCACGCGGCCGTCGTTCAATTTCGCCAGATGCACTTCGAAGCCCTGCGCGATCTGATTGCTCGGCTGAATGAGCGACTCGAGGAAATAGTTTTTGTCTTTCGTCGCGCCGATCTTGCTCAGGTCGGGACCCACGTCGGCGCCCTTGCCGTTGACCTTGTGGCACTTGATGCACTGAACCTTGTCACTTTCATGGAAGACTTTCTTGCCGGCCGCCGCATCGCCGCCAGTCAATGAATCCTTGAAAGCCGCCAGCTCGTCGGCGGGATTTGCATGCGCCTTGGCCGGTTCATCCTTCCACTTCTCCCAGCCGGCGATGGGGTGATCCTTCATCAGGTCTTCGATCTGGTAGAAGGTGTTCTGTTTCTCCGCGTCCTTGCGCACCGCCTTCACGGCGTCGGGCTTGATCGGATCGTAATTGTTACCGAAGGACTGCCGCACATAGGTGAGCACCGCGGCTATTTCAGCGTCGTTGAGCAGCTGCTCGAAGCCGGTCATGGGCGGCGTGCCCTTGGTCGGATCGTAGCGCTTTCCGGCCACTTCCATCGGACCCCACAAACCCTTGAGCGCGATCTTGATCAGTCGCACGTCGTCGCCCGCCAGCCACTCCTTATCAGTGAGCGGCGGGTAGATGGGCGCCATCCCCAGGCCGTTGGGCTGATGGCAGGTAATGCAATGCGCGTCGCGATGGAAGATCGCCTTGCCCTGGTCGTAAACTTTCTGTGCGTCTTTGGCGAGCTTGCGCGTCGGTCCGTATTTCTTCTCTTCGCTGGGTGCCGCCTTTTTGCTCTGCGCCACGACCAGTTCCAGCAGTTCGGGATCGGTAGGCATCACTTCCTTGCCAATGGTTTTCAACTGCTTGGTCGTCTCGCGATAGCAGTAATCGAGATAATAGTCCATCGGGTGCTTGAGGATGTTGTAGGCGATATCAAATGCGGCCGGGATGTCATTGCCGCGGAAGAAGCTCGCCGTGCGCACTGCTTCAAGGCGCACGCGCGGATGCTCGTCGTTGGCCAGCACTTTCAGCAGTGAGAGCGTCTCGGGCACGCGGTCGCGCCAGTAACAGAGCACGCGCGCGGCGGCGGCGCGGGCGCGGTGGTCGGTCGAAGTCAGCATGCGCTTGAGCAGTGTCACGTCGACGACGTTGTGCCACTGATGCACCCAGAGCGCTTCCATCATGTGGTGTTCGTACGCGGCATCTTTCTTATCAAGCGCCGCTGCCCACTTGGTGACTGCGGCGATGACTTCCGCGGCGGGATGCTTGCCCAGTTCGAGCTTGGCGCGCATGCGCAGATTGTCTTCGTGCTCCTTGAGGATTTCGAGCAGCGCCGCGATGGGCTGGCCGTCGACCTTGGCCGGCGTCAGCAGCGGGCGGCCTTCGTAGGTCATGCGGTAGATGCGGCCGTGGATGTGATCGCGGTTGGGATCGCGCAAATGATGCTGCATGTGGCCGATGATGGCGTTGGTCCAGTCGATAATATAGAGCGAACCGTCGGGAGCGATGCTGCAGCCGGTGGGACGGAAGTTCTTGTCGCTGGAGATCAGCAGCGGCTCAAACTTTCCGTCCGCGCCTTTGAAGTCCTCACCCTTCAGGCCCGAACCCTCTTCGGTGACCTTGACCCGGAAGATGCCCTGCATGCCGATGACGTTGCAGTTCAGGAAGTTGCCGTTGTACTCTTCGGGGAAATGGCGGCTGGAAAGGAACGCCGTTCCGGGGCAGGGGCGCGAGGGGCGATTCCAGAATGATTTCATTCCAGAATGCTTCTGTGGATATTCGATATAGCCGCTGAATGCCGGCGCGAAAAAGTTTTCGTTGCCGGTGGCGTCGGTGATAATGTCGTTGCCCCAGTAATCGAAGACGCGGCCGTGCGGATTTGCGAAACCATAGGCGACGTAGCGTTCGAACTTATGGGTGAGTGGTTCGTAGCGGTAGATGGCGCCGTCCTGATTGCGCACCATGCCTGCGGCGGTCTCGACCTGCGTACGATGAAAGACGCCGTCGCTGAGGTACGTCGCGCCGCCCGGATCGAGCACCATTGAATTGGTCTCGTGGTGCGAGTCGGCCGCGTCGAGGCCCATCAGCACGCGCTCGCTCCAGTCGGCTTTGTCGTCGCCATTGGTGTCGCGCAGGAAGATCAGGTCGGGTGATTTCATCACCAGCACGCCGTCCTTATAGAAAGTGAAACCGGTGGGGCAGTTCAGGTTGTCGATGAAGGTGATGCATTTGTCGGCCTTGCCGTCGCCATTGGTGTCCTCAAAAATCAGCAGTTTGTCGCCGTCTTTGCTGTCGGGCGTGCGTTCGGGATAATTCTTCCATGACGCGACCCACAGGCGGCCCTTGGTGTCCCAGGCCATTTGCACGGGCTGAACCAGTTCGGGGAACTGCTCTTCGCTGGCAAAGAGCGTCACCTTGCAGCCCTTGGGCATGGTCATCTTGCCGATGGCTTCTTCGCCCTTGAGGAAGGGGTGCGAGGCATCGGGATTGGTGCCGGTCAGATTGGTTTTCACTTCCTTCACTTTGGGAAGATTCGAGTCGTCAACTTTGGCATCGCCGCCCTGAGCCACGGACCAGACGCGCTTATCGCGGTTGGCGGTCATCACGTCGCGCACGGCCATTTCCTGAAGCATCACTTCGGCGTTGGTGACCTTCGGGCCGCCCTTGCCGGATTCGTAGCTGAGCTTGGAGCGGCCGCCGAAAATGTTGAAGCTGTCGACGGTGCGGTAGCGGTTGTGCCAGGTCTCGCTTTTCTCGATCACGGCCTCGCGCAGCTTCTCCAGGCCGGTGCTGGCCGCGGGCAGTTCCGCGGCGATGGCGGACTTGAAAATGACAGGCGCCAGTTCCTTGTTGCCGGCCTCGGTGAGATGCACGCCGTTGAACGTGAGCGGTACCTTCGCCGCAGCGTAAAGCTTCTGCGACTCCGTGAAAAGATCGACGAAGAGAACATTGTTGGCCTTGGCGACCTCGCCCATTGCGGCTGTGTAGGCGCTGAGGTTCTTGTTGTTCCCGACCGAGTCCGGGATATTGGGGTCGTTGATTTTTTCGTGCGCGATGGGCGAGAAGAGCACCAGGCGGGGCGCGCTCTTGCCGTTGTAATTGGCCTTGAGTTTCTCTTTGAGGAACTTGTCGAGCTCCTCCTTGAACTTGGCCAGACCGTCGGCGCCGGCGAAAGATTCATTAAATCCGTAGAAGGCCAGAATCACGTCGGTCTTGGTGTTGGCCAGCCACTGTTCGCGCGTCCCGCCGGTATCGGTCTGCAGGCGCAAAACCACTTCGTCGCCGGAGAAGGCGAGATTGCGGATCGTCAGTTCATGCTGCGGGTAGGCCTTCTGCAGCAGCGTCTCCAGCCAGCCGTCGTGCTGAAGCCGGTCGGCAACACCCGAGCCGATGATGGAGACGTGATCGCCCTTTTGCAGGTCGAGCTTGCCGGGCTCCGCGCTTTGCACGGAGAGGACCGATGCAAGCGTGCCAATCAACACGAGAAGGAGTTGACGATTGATCATGAGAAATCCTTTCTACAATACGACGGGCGAAGTGGAATCAACACAACGCACAATGACACGATTTGAACACATTTCCAGCGCAGGAAGATCACAAGACTTAACAAATTCTAACAGATCACTTGTAATACACCGTGTTGACCGCGATCAGGAAGATTATTGCATTTTTTGGAAAAACCGCGTAGCGCAGGCTTCCAGCCTGCGTGTTTTTGATTCGGGCGGGCGGTACGGGAGCTATCATTCGCCAGCCAGCGCCTCTAAGATGCGCGCTCATGACCGAGACCGAAGCCGCTGCGGTGGCCTATCCCGTGCCCGCGCCCAAGCGGCGCTGGCGGATTCACTTTTCGCTGCGCACGCTGTTGCTGGTAGTGAAAAAATCGCGCGGTGGACTCAACCACCACCTGAAGGTGGTGGCAAGCAACGGCACGGAAGCGGGCGCGGGACGCCC
>Ga0105047_10021020_pt1 | contig 10001 bp, 7 predicted proteins | sample MAT04_FD_78384 | JGI IMG/M metagenome (GOLD analysis project Ga0105047, IMG submission 78384) | Freshwater microbial communities from Lake Fryxell liftoff mats and glacier meltwater in Antarctica - MAT-04 (megahit assembly) | ecosystem: Environmental > Aquatic > Freshwater > Ice > Liftoff...
AAAAGGTCAGTTTGGTGTGGTCGATACCCAGCAGGTGCAGGACAGTGGCGTGGAAGTCGTGCCAGTGGGTGCGGTTCTCGACCGATTTCCAACCGATATCGTCGGTGCTGCCATAGGCCACTCCATGCTTGAGACCGGCTCCGGCCATCCACACCGAAAAACCGTATTGATTGTGGTCGCGGCCGATGCCGAGGACATCGGAGCCGGACTGCGTGAAGGGGGTGCGACCGAACTCGCTGGTGAAGAGAATCAGCGTGTCGTCGAGCATCCCCCGTTGCCGCAGATCGCGGAGCAAACCGGCCACGGGGAGGTCGATGCGTCCCGCCTCCTGACCGTGGTTCTTGACCATATCCTCGTGACCGTCCCAGTTAATTCGCGGTGATCCGAACGCTCCGCCGGAGTAAAGCTGAACGAAGCGGACCCCCTTCTCCAACAATCGTCGGGCAAGCAGGCAGCCACGCCCGAACTCGCGCGTCGGCTCTTGATCGAGACCGTACATCTGGTGCGTTGCCGCGGTCTCTCCCTCGAGATCGGTGACCTCGGGCACAGCCAGTTGCATTCTGGCGGCGAGTTCATAGCTGCGAATGCGAGCGGAGAAAACATCCTCGGCCCCGTGGCGTTCGAGATGCTGACGATTGAGCCGATCGAGCATCTCGCGCGAGGCGACATCGGTTTCCCGGGCAATGGGGCGAGCGGGGACGAGGTCGTCGACAGCCTTGCCCTGGCTGCGGAGGATGACGCCTTGATGGCGAGCGGGGAGGAAGCCGTTGGTCCAGTTGATCGAGCCACCCGCTGGCAGCCCGCGCGTGTCGGGAATGACGACATATGCGGGCAGATCTTCGGTCTCGGCTCCCATTCCATAGGAGAGCCACGCTCCCGCCGTCGGAAACCCGTTCAGCCGAAAACCACTGTTCTCTTGAAAGGTGGCCGGGGTGTGGTTGGAAGTCTCTGCATACATGGAGCGGATGACGGTCAGTTCGTCGGCCACTTCGCTCAGATGCGGGAACAACTCGGACACCCACAGCCCCGACTGCCCTCGCTGTTTGAAGGCCCAGTCGCTTTGCCGCAGGAGTCCGATCTGGCCAAAGAAGACATCAGCGGACTCGATCCCGCCGTACTTCTTGCCATGGTACTTGGCGAGATCGGGCTTGTGGTCGAAGGTGTCGACCTGACTGAGACCGCCGAACAGGTTGATGTGAATCGCCCGCTTGGCCTTCGCGGGGTGATGCGGCCACGGAGCGGAGGCTTCGGGCGGAGTCCCCGCCGCATGAGCGAAGTCCTGTCCCAGCAGCGCTGCCAAAGCCGCTCCGCCGATCCCACGTCCGACCCAGTCCATGAACTCCCGCCGATTGGCGAGCGGCAGGCGTAAGCCTGCCGAGGCGTCCGCGTGGGCACTCGACTGGCGGGAATTGTGCTTGCTCATTGAGGAGTCTCCTCGGGCGACCACAGTGCATCAGCCCGCTGCTCGATGATATCAATTGGATTCAGCGCGTGTCAGCGGCAGGGAAGTCCAACGACGTGTCACATGCGGCAGGAATTGCAGCGGAACGACTGGGATGAATCGCCCAGCGCAAAGTCCTGTTGCCTGCCGAGTGGCTTCGGCGAGTAGACTCCCGCCCCGCTGAACTTCCTTCTCTCGTGGGAATTCCACCTTGCCTCTGATCTCCCGATTCTCAATGCTGTCGAGTGGACTGCTGCTCGGGACTTTACTTTCGGGCTGCATGGTTTTCGACCGCCGCACGACCTCACAAGAGGCTTGCACTCCCAGCGCGATCGTTGTCGAGCGTGGCGAGGAGTTTGCCCTCCTGGATGGAGTCGGTTGGGTCGTGGGCATTCCCGGAAAAATCGTGCTCTGGAATCGACGCGTCGATAACCACGACATTTCTTCGCAAACCGAAGAGGATCTGCGGCAGTACATGGCCCAGAATGGACTGTATGACACGAAGGTGCGTTTGAATCAGTACGCTCCCGGCGACGAATGGCGGCGACTGGTCCACAACGACCATGTGGCTCCCGGCTGGCGGTACACCTTCGGAGCGCTCGACACGTTGGCCTATACATTGCTTCCGGGTCGGATCTTTGGCGGGGACCGATACAGCCCCTATACCAACAGCGTCCATGTCTTCTCTGATGTCCCATCGCTGGCTCAACTCCCCGCGGCCTATGCGAAGGACGTGAACTCTCGCAGATACCCGGGCACTTATGTCTTCACGCAAAGTTTCACGGGCATCAATTTGATCCACGAGACGATTAACACGCGAGATGTTCTCGCCTTTACCTCGACGAACGGCACTCCCGAGGAATTACGAGAAGCCCACGAAGTGTTAAGCCCCAGATATGGCCTCGCTCTCGGGGGAGCTGCGAGTAGCTTCGTCAACGTCAATCCGGCCAGCGGCGCGATTGAACTGGTGGGCGTCTTGGGTGGACATGCTGTGGGCCGGTATCGAGCGAGTCAGATTCCCGACAGAGCGACCAACACCCCCACCCAGATGGGGGACTCAACGCCGACCGCAGAGTCCGTGACGCATGCGGGGTTTGAGTCGTCCGACAGATCGCATTGATCCCCCGTGGCGATGAGCTGTTCTCGGAATAAAAACACAGCGAGCGGACACATGGTCCGCTCGCTGATTTGCAGTTCCGACGTTGAAGCTCAGTCTTCCGTGTTCTTTATGGAGCCGGAACTGGAGGATCGGCCGGAGTCGGCACACTGGTTGCATTTGGCAGCACCGGAACTGGTGCCACCGCAGATGCAGGTGCTGGGACAGGAGGAGTTGGGACTGAGGGAGTTGCCGCTGCAGGGGCTGCTGATCGACGGACAGGGGGAGCCCCATTCCACCCCGCATCGACCGACAACAGTTTGACAGCAGACGTCACGCTGCTCAACTGGCTTGATGCGGAGACCGATGCCCCAGCCGTGGGCTGGAAGCGTTCGATCGCTGGAGTGACATTGGCCAGAATCGCGTTCAATTCAGCAACGTTCTCCAAAGTGGCCTGGGAATCTCCACTGACCTGAGCCAACTGCTTGGACGTGGTGATCAGCAGATAGGTATCCCGGTAGACCTCGTTGAACTGGGTGTTTCCGGAATACGAATCGTGCAGAGTGACACACAGCATATTGGTCCGCTGCGCGACGGCATCCGCAAGTTCGTTGATGTGCGCCCGAGCCCCGAAGCTGACCCCGGGAAGATTGGTTCGCAGTCCGGAATCCTGCGGACGAGAAACCACAATTGAGGGTTGGACACTTGGGGCTGAGTAGCTGACGGTCGGCGACACACCCTGGTAGGCATAGGGCGTCGTGTACTGGGGAGTGACGTAGACCCCCGAGCTGTAGGACGGGTAGGAGTTGTAGTACCCGTTTCCATAGTAGCTGTTGCCGTAATAACCGTTTCCGTAATAACTACCGTAACGGTAAGGGTAGCCCCCATATCCAAAGCCGTACCCAGCGCCGCCCAGATAGAGACCACCTCCCCCATAGTGGTTGTGGTGATTATACCCACCGCCGGTGTGATGGTAACCACCACCACTGTGATGGTAACCGCCACCACTGTGGTGCATGCCGCCGCCGCTGTGATGCATACCGCCACCACCGTGGTGCATACCACCACCGCCACCGTGGTGACCACCACCTCCATGATGCTGTGCAAACACTGACGAAATCGAAACACTCGACAGCAAGAAGGCCAATGCCATGCTGCCAGACATAAGGAAGCGGGCCATAGTAAGAACTCCTGAGCGTTACATTGGTGCGGGCAAATCAGCCAGAGCGAACACCAGAACGCTTGCAAAGAATTCTATCCGTGTTCCCAGAGCAGAGGCGAGTCAAATTGTAATTCATTCCGGAGCGAAGTCTGCTTCCCATTCTCGGGAGTGACTCGTTGCAAACCGGTTGCGACAACGATGAAGCCGCTCTGCAACTTCACATCGTGCGTATTTTACATTGTGCGGGCCTGCCCATTTGTCACCGTCAGTCGAGAGGCACGGACTCTGTCGCGTGTGTGCTTCTCAATCCTCGGGAATCACAGGACTCTCTATTCCCCCTGCCCTCTGGCGGTGGGTTTTCGGGAAGATCGGGCAGTGGGCGCGAAGGAGCGATTCACGATTCTGAGGCCTCTATAAGTGAATGCAGCTGGTACACTTCGGTCACACCCGTTGTGACGTTTTCACTGGAGCCCCACGATGTCTCTTCCCGCTCTGTACCGCTGCTGCCTCGTTAATAAGTCGTCGGATGGAACAATCTCATTGTCTCTGGCCGAGCGACAAACGGTCGAGTTGCCCGCAGGCGATGTCACGGTTCAGGTGCAGTGGTCCTCACTGAACTACAAGGACGCACTCGCAGCCACGGGAAATCCGGGGATCACTCGCAAGTTCCCCCACGTGCCTGGGATTGATGCGGCGGGAGTTGTGATCCAGAGCAGCTCGGCAGGCTTTCCCGTCGGGACAGAAGTCATCGCCACGGGACACGAGTTGGGTGTCGAACGCTGGGGCGGCTGGGCTCAGTACATCCGGGTGCCTGCGGCCTGGCTCGTAAAACGACCCGCGACATTGACCCTGGAAGAGGCGATGACGATCGGCACTGCAGGGTTCACAGCGGCGCAGTCGGTGCAGGCACTGATCCATGCTGGAATGACTCCGGATCGTGGGCCGGTTGTTGTCACGGGAGCCTCTGGCGGAGTCGGTTCACTGGCAGTTCAGATCCTGTCCCAGCTGGGATATGAAGTCACAGCGATCTCGGGAAAGAAGAACCAGACTGAGTGGCTGAAGGAGATCGGAGCCCGTGCAGTGATCAACCGCGAGGAGTTTCTGACCGCTCCGAATCGCCCGCTGTTGGCTGCGACGTGGGCCGGGGGAATTGACACCGTGGGCGGGATGATGCTGGCCACTCTATTAAAAGGGGTCCAGCATCGGGGTTGCGTCACAGCTTGCGGAGTGGTCGGAGGAGCCGATCTGCCCCTGACCGTGTTTCCGTTCATTCTTCGCGGGATCACACTGGCCGGAATCGATTCGGCCTGGTGCCCGGACGAGAGCCGGTTGGAAATCTGGAATCGGCTGGCGACCGACTGGAAGCCGAAGCATCTGAACGCCGGCAAGACGGTCATCACTCTCGATGATGTCGGTCCAGCTGTCGAAAACATCCTGAAGGGCGGAGTCGTCGGTCGGACAGTGATTCGCATTTAAATACGAATTTGGCCACGCGATGAATTCGCGGGATGTTCAAGGCGATCTCGCCAGGTGCTCGATGCACTGGGGAGATCCTCCCCTTACGGTTTGCGACGTTCCTCGTCGAGCACCTGCTTGACCGCATCTTTCCAGAACTCTAGATCTGCATCGATCCGTTGAGGTCCCGGCTGGTTTTGGAGCGGCTCCGGTTCGGGAGTGACTTGTGAAGTGGGAGTTCTCGAACGCGAAGGCAAGGTCGCGATGCCCGGTCGAGGTGGCAAGGGAACAATCAGCGACTGTTGGGCAGTCGATGTTTTCACAGTCGTCGTCCGCGAAGGAGGCACGATCTTCTTCGGAGCGGGTTCGTCCGGGAGAACTTGTCCCGACAGACTCTGCTCTAAAGCCGCAGTCAGATCGGAATCCTCTGGAACCGCAATCTCCCCGAATTCCTTGAGCCAGTAATCGACATCTCCGGCGTTAGACTTGGCGTTTCCACCGGAGACTGAACTCTCTTTGGGAATCGGGACTGGAGCACGTCCCGTCGAGGCGGAACTCCCCTCCGTGGGCATCGACCGTCGTGCGTCGAGTTCGTCGAGAAAGCGGTTGCTGTTGATCGCGGTTGCCATCCGTTCTCGAGCTGCGCGATGCAACCGACGATCGCTCGATACAATTCGCAACTTACGAGGCTGCGGTTCATCTGCGATCATGTGTTCGATCAGTTCGTCCGCCTCATGCCCCGGCTCGGGATAGCGAACCCGGATCCCCTCGATCAGCTCTTCCTGAGACGAGACCGCCAGCATTGCCTTGGCATCGAACACCACTGTTGTCGTGGCCCGATCCTCCTTCGTCATCTGGTAAGCCAGACGCTGCATCAGTCGCAACCTGGCTCCCTCGAGTTGCTTGCCCACCAACTTGCCACGGACCAGGCCAGCGGCGTGCATGAGGTTATAGCCGTCAATGATGGTGCGGTGAGACATGCCGGTATCATAGCTGTGTTTGCGGCGGAGTCCGAGAGGAGAGTCGGATTCGCGGACATCTCGAATGAGTCATTGTTGACGAGAATTCCCAATTCACCGCCTCAAGCATAGTCAACTGCTCTCTTCACAGCACATTTCCCCAGACTTCAGTGAGGTCCAGACGAATCACTCGCATGACTCGCAGCATCGCAACGGAGGAGATCATGGCATGCGATGACCATTCGACAGTCTTCCAGCCCCTTCACAAGCCCTTATCGGTAGACTGGAATCTCCTTGATGAGGTACTCTGAATGACCAGAGCGTGGGTGCCAACCAGTCGAGGGCACTCAGTGCGGGAACTGTGGGAAGAGTGAGACCGGCCGGACCGAGTTCATTCCCATCCACAGACTCGACTTGCAGGAACACACTATGCACCACCATTTCTCACGTCGTACGTTCCTTCGCGGTATGGGCGTCTCGATGGCTCTGCCGTGGATGGAGTCGATTCCGGTCTGGGGCGATGAGATCACCTCTACCGCTCAATCGTCGAGCGAGGCTCCGGTCCGCATGGCGGTGCTCTTCTCCGGGAACGGCTACCACAGCAAGGAGTGGTGGGCCAAGGGCGAGGGCAAGGCGATGGAACTGGGGCAAGTCCTCGCTCCGTTGACCGATGTCCGTGAGAAGCTGCTCTTTGTGCAGGGCCTCTACAACGTCGAGGCGACCAAGGGAAATATCCACAGCTCCCAGACAGGGAATCTGCTGTCGGGAGCTCCACTGGCAGCTGGCGGAGAGATCAAGTCAGGGACCAGTGTCGATCAGTTACTGGCACAGACGTATGGCCGATCGACCAAGGTGCCGAGTCTGGTTCTCGGATGCGAGGCGGCCAACCCCTCGGTCCACAAGAATTACTCGATGTTGTATAGCTCCCACATCTCGTGGTCGTCACCGACTTCCCCGACACCGCTGGAGCTGTACCCCGCGCTGGCATTTGATCGACTCTTTAAGGACGAGGTCCAGAAGGGGGACAAGAGCGTCCTCGACGCGGTACTGGAGGATGCGGGCGACTTGCGTCGGCAGATCAGTGTGAGCGATCAGCAGAAGCTCGATGAGTACCTCGACTCAGTCCGTGATGTCGAACAACGCATTGACCAGGCAGGCCAGAAGGGCGAGCTGCAAGGCTGGCGTCCGACCCTCGATAAGCCGAACATGCCTCGCCCCGCAGATGGTATCCCGCAGAACATCGCCGATCATATGCGGCTGATGTGCGACATCCTGGTACTCGGTTTCCAGACCGACACGACTCGCATCGGGACGCTGAAACTGAACAATGACCACTCGTCACTGCGGTTCCCGCACCTGGGTGTCGACTACATGATCCACCACTTGCTGTCGCACTCCGACACAGCGGACTGGCTCAAGGTCAATCAGTTCTTCACCGAACAGCTGGGATACATTGCGAGAAAGCTCGACGCGATTCAAGAAGGCGACCGCACGCTGCTCGACAACTCCATGCTGATGATGTGTTCGAGCATGATGACCGGCGGCCACAACAACGACCAGCTTCCGGTCGTGATGGTCGGCGGAGGCGGTGGCCGAATTCAAGGCGGTCGCGTCCTCGACTACCGCAACCAGCCGAACAAGCAGATGTGCCGGTTGTACATGTCGATGATGGATAAGATGAACGTGCGGCCCAAGACCTTCGGAGATGCGACAGAAGCTCTCAACGAGGTCTAGACCCAGCGAGCGGCAGACATTCGTGACGAACGCGTCTCACACCTACAATGTGTCCCGACAGAAGTGAGCCCGCCACAGCATGGGTCAATTTCCACGCCATTACTTCAGCAGGCGTTCAGTCTTGGGGGTCCTCGCCGGATCACTGGCCAGCGCGGTCTGGGCTCAAGGCCGGGAGCCTGCACCGAAGGTCAAGCACCTTGCCATCGGAAATTACGGCATGCGGACCCTCACATTAGAGGACGCCATACGGGCCACCTCCGACATCGGTTTCGAGGGATTTGAACTCTGCGCCATTCCGGAGTGGGATAGCACTCCTTCACGCATGAACGACGAGCGACGGAAGAGAGTCCGCACTCTCCTGCAGGACTCAAAGCTGCGGCTGGTCGCAGTGATGGAGGATCTTCCGCCCAAGGCCGAAGCTACCGAGCACGCGCTGGGCAAGGAGCGACTCAAGGCGGCACTGACGCTGGGACGCGACCTGGCTCCCAAACACCCGCCGCTGGTTCAAACAGTCCTCGGCGGAGGTAAGTGGGACGAGGTCAAAACCATGTTCCGCGATCGAGTCGGCGACTGGGCGAAACTGGCTGATGAACTTGACGGACTGATCTGTATCAAGCCGCATCGGTTCGGGGCGATGTCGACTCCCGCACAGGCGGCGTGGATCATCGAGCAGCTGGGGAACACACCCCGTATCCGTATCGTCTACGACTACAGCCACTACGCCTTTCGCGATCTCAGCATCGCCGACACGGTCGAGCAAGGACGTAAACTCTTCGCTTATGTCGCGATGAAAGATGCGGTTCAAACGGCCGAAAAAGTGTCTTTCGCTCTGCCCGGTGGATCGAAATCGATTGACCACGCTGCAATCGCCAGATCGCTACGAGACGCGGGATATCGGGGTGACTTCTGCTGCGAAGTCAGCGGACAAGTTTACTCCAAGCCGGGATACGATCCGGTCTCAGCTGCCAGGGCCTGCTTCGAAAACATGAAAGCCGTGCTTACGACTTAGAGCACGGCTTTGGGCATGTTTCATGATCTCCGACTCAGCCTTGGGGACTGAACGGCGATTAAGGAAGTTCGTACTTCTCTTCCTTCGACTTGTCCGCTGCGATTGAGGCACGCAGAGCCTCATCGTTTGCGGAGACTGTCTTGGCCGGGCCGGTCAGCTTCAGGAAGTAGTTGCCAGCGGCTTTGCCATCCTTGGTGACGGACAGCATGACCCCATGCATCCGGTAGCCGGGCGCCGCTTCCGTCTTTCGCATGATCGGCGGACCGATGGAACGCTTGTAGGTCCCACTGAGTTGGACCAGAACGTATTCCCCCTGAGGGCATTTTCCCTGAGACATCACCAGCTCGCGGCCGTCTTTCTCAAACTGGTCGATCCAGCGTGTGATATTGGCTTCGCGTGTTCCACCGATCGGGGGAGAGATTACGAGTTCCGCTGGAGCAGCATCACCTTCGACTGCGGGAATTGCGAACTGAGCCAGACGCAGGTTGTTCGAAGGTTGCTGTTGCTTCCAACCGTCCGGCACGGAAAGCTTCAGATCACCGGCCTGGACCTCTTTGACACCCGCCGGTGCCGCTGGCTTCGCGGCGTCCTCCGCAGAGACCATCGCGGTCACAACGGGCAGGCAACACAGCAACCATTCAGGCCGAATTCTCATGTGCAAGTTCCTCGAACATACGCGGCTCGCCGAGTGCCTTCGCCGAGACCGTTGAGATTGATGGAATCAGTGGGGCCGACATCCCATGGACATCAAGGCTTGATCCACATTGTCTGGTTGAATGTCTTGAAATTCAATGCGACCCGATTCGCGGCCGAATTTTTGAGCCGATTCAGAATCTGTCCCAAACAAAAAAACGAGGGAGGACACACGTCCTCCCTCGCAGGCACTTCCGAATCTCAATCAACACTCATCACTACTTCGTGCAGGTTCCACCATCGCAACCAGCGGTCATTGGTGCGGAGCAACCTGGGTCGACAGCCAAACAGCCGGTGTCGCAGCAAGGATCGACTGGAACCTGACGGCAAACCGTCTTGGGGACGCAGCGAGTCTTGCAGACCATGACCTGACGTGGGACACAGCGAGTCTTGGTGACATAGCGGGTCTCACAAACCTGACGGCAAGTGGTGTAAGGCACCTTGCGGTGGCA
>Ga0105047_10021021_pt1 | contig 10001 bp, 3 predicted proteins | sample MAT04_FD_78384 | JGI IMG/M metagenome (GOLD analysis project Ga0105047, IMG submission 78384) | Freshwater microbial communities from Lake Fryxell liftoff mats and glacier meltwater in Antarctica - MAT-04 (megahit assembly) | ecosystem: Environmental > Aquatic > Freshwater > Ice > Liftoff...
TATGAATCTCGAAATATCGAGAAAATTTACTAACTCCAAAGAAAAAGCATATGACATGCTCGAATGGGTTAAACGCGATTCGATTTTGTCGAATCCGATGACAAAAGAGAAGGTATTTGAGCAGCTTGGGGTAGAGTTTCCAGAGGGTTGGTCACTTAATGCAATCAATATTGTCTCTCAAAAATACTTCAGTGGCACTCCAGGCCAAACTGACCGCGAATCGTCACTCAAACACCTAATTGACCGAGTAGCAGATACAATTACACGCCAAGGTCTACAGGAAGGCTACTTCGACTCAGAAGCAGTAGCCGAAACTTTCAGAGAAGAATTAAAGTACATTCTTGCAACTCAGAGGGCGGCATTCAACTCACCAGTCTGGTTTAATATTGGTGCAGCTGGACGTTCTCAACAGGCAAGTGCTTGTTTCATCCTAGGGATTGAAGACACCATGGGTTCAATTCTTAACTGGTACAAAGACGAAGGTATGATTTTTAAGGGTGGTTCTGGTTCTGGAGTAAACTTGAGTCCAATTCGTAGCTCAGCAGAAAAACTTGGCAAAAGTGCCGGTACCGCATCTGGCCCACTTAGCTTCATGCGTGGAGCCGATAGCTCAGCTGGAGCAATCAAAAGCGGTGGCAAAACCCGTAGAGCCGCCAAAATGGTTATATTGAACGTTGATCACCCAGACGTAGAAGAATTTATCTGGTGTAAGGCTATTGAAGAGCGCAAAGCTCGCGTACTAGAAGCAAACGGCTTTGATATGTCACTGGACGGCAAGGACATCTTCTCTGTTCAGTATCAGAACGCAAATAACTCAGTTCGCGTTTCTGATGATTTCATGCAAGCCGTAGAGAACGACGACATGTGGGACTTGCTTGCAGTTACAAATGGTGAATCTGTAAAAAGGGTCAAAGCACGTCATATCTGGCGTCAAATTGCAGAGGCGTCATGGGAGTGTGCAGACCCAGGACTCCAGTTTGATACGACAATAAATGATTGGCACACAACACCAAACGCAGGACGCATTAACGGCTCTAACCCTTGTAGTGAATACATGCACCTCGACAACTCTGCATGTAACCTAGCTAGCATTAACCTGTTGAAATTCTTGCGTGATGACGGCACATTTGATGTTGATTCGTTCAAACATACTGTAGAAATTATATTTACCGGCCAAGAAATTCTCGTTGGATACTCCTCGTACCCAATCGAAACAATCGCAAAAAATGCACGTGCATACCGTGAACTTGGTATTGGATATGCAAACCTAGGTGCACTTTTGATGGCTCAAGGATTGCCATACGACTCAGATGAAGGTCGTGCACAGGCCGCTGCAATTACTGCACTTATGACAGGTCACGCCTACGCAACAAGTGCTAAGACTGCCAACAAAGTTGGACCATTTGCAGGATTCAGCAAAGACAAAGAAGGTATGTTGCGTGTAATTCGTAAACATCGCGACGCTGTTTCTACGATTGATGCCACATTAGTATCTGAAGAACTATTGAGTGCCGCATCCGCAGCTTGGGACGAAGCAGTAGAGCTAAGTGCCAGATTCGGTGTGCGTAACTCGCAGGCATCAGTATTAGCACCTACAGGTACTATTGGGCTTATGATGGACTGTGACACAACTGGTGTTGAACCAGATCTTGGACTTGTTAAGGTTAAGAAGCTAGTCGGTGGAGGTACGATGGCAATCGTTAACCAGACGGTACCACGTGCGCTAACAACACTTGGATATACAAAGAAACAAGTAGAAGACATTATCGCTTATGTTGATGTAGAAAAAAGCATTCTCGGAGCTCCCCATCTAAAGCAAGAGCACATAAACGTGTTTGCTTGTTCAATGGGCGATAACGCTATTCATTACCTAGGACACGTCAAAATGATGGGCGCAGTACAGCCGTTCATCTCGGGTGCAATCAGCAAAACGGTGAACATGCCAGAGACGGCCACAGTTGAAGATATAGAACAACTTCATATGGACTCGTGGAAACTAGGAATCAAGGCTGTCGCCATCTATCGTGATAACTGTAAGGTAGCGCAGCCACTATCTATGGCCAAAAAAGCCGGAGCTTCTGATAATGCGCCGGTTACCCAAACACCGGCACAAGTAATCGAACAAGCTGCACAGGCGCCAATGAAGACCGGAGCAATCCGTAACGAACTACCAAAAGTTCGCAATAGTAAAACATTCTCATTTACAGTCGCAGATTGCCATGGCTATTTCATAGTCGGTGAGTATGGAGACGGCAAACCAGGAGAGCTATTCATAAGCGTTGCAAAGATGGGCTCAACACTAGCCGGACTCATGGATTCGTTCGCGCGTTCAATCAGCTATGGATTACAACACGGCGTACCGCTCAGAGTATATGTAAAGGGTATGACATCAATCGCATTCGCGCCATCAGGAATCACAGATGATCCTGCAATTCGTACAGCAAGTTCACTAATTGATTACATATTTAGGCGTGTCGCAATGAGCTATTTGAGCTTTGACGACAGACTAGAGCTAGGGTTAGCCAATATCGAGGACATGCCACCAGCACAAACAAGCTTGGTTGATGTTGTAATACCTACAACAGAACCAATCATGGAACCCTTTATAACTATAGCCCAGAATGCAAATCAAGTAATCGAAGATATAACGGAAAAGCAGCCAACGAGCCCAAAAAAGGCATCATCTAGCGAGCATGCTCCGATGTGCTATAACTGCGGTAACCAAACGCAAAGATCCGGAAGTTGCTATGTCTGCACGTCTTGCGGTTCAACTACTGGCTGTAGTTGATTGATCAAAAATAAAAAGTAGGGAACTAACCGCAAAAAATAGACTCACAATTTGTGGGTCTATTTTAATTTGAGGTTCAAACTAATCTACCACTCTGTATGTAATGTGCAAATATTGAAAAGCAAAATTTACGAAGGTCAGACCTTTAGCCGTACGTAGTTTATAAGCATAAAGAATATGTTTATATGTAAAGGTCTGACCTTAGCACATAATTATAAATAATGAAATACTACTGTAATTTACGGACACCTATAGTATTAATATTGGCTTTGATTCAAATGAATTATTGTTACTTATATTTTTTACTATTTACTTGAAATGCTACACTAGCACTATGGTATTAGTTGCTTTATACAGGAAAAATAGTGAGCAGGCACGACCTATATATGAGTTTTTAGAAATGTTGCGACGTCGGTATCCGGGCAAACCCGTTGTTGAGTTAGATATAGACACAAGAGAAGGTGCAGCTGAAGCCTCCCTGTATGATATTGTTCAGTACCCAGCATTACTAGTTAGATCGCTGGACGGCCATATACAAGGATTGTGGGAAGGTGAACCACTGCCCCTAATAGATGAGGTTGCAGGTCTATTACTTGAACAACAAGGTCCCTCGGTGTAAAATAGATTTTAGGTACTGTCGTATCAAGCATACGGTATCGTGGTTATCACCCATGAATGTACGAGAGAAGAACAGCAATACCAGCTCAGTAGAACTCTCCGTAGCGGTCTAGCGTAAAAGACTTTAGAATTAAGTAAATGTTTGAGATGGTACCGTCCTTGTACTAAAAAACTAGGACTCTCAGCTGCAAGAGCTGAGTTTTTTATTTTTAAAATAAGTAACTCAAGAGGGAAAAAGTATGAATCCCACCACAATTTTCTCAGAATTCGTATCTATGGACGGTATAAAGTTAACAGAAGCAGCAATTATTTATCAATAAGTAATATTATAGAGGAATTGTAACGAGATGAAATACAAGAGTGGAAGTAGAAGAAAAGCACTAGAGTACGAAAAAGACACTATTGACTATTGGCACAAAAATGAAACATTCAGAAAATCAATCGAACAACGCTCCGAGGACAATACATGGGTGTTCTATGACGGTCCGCCCTTCTTAACAGGTACGCCACACCATGGGCATTTACTAATTTCTGCCGTGAAAGACACTATGGGGCGTTTTCACAGTATGCAAGGCCAAAGAGTGGAAAGACGTTGGGGATGGGATTGTCATGGACTTCCAGCAGAGCTATTCGTAGAAAAGAAGCTAGGTATTGCCAATAAAAAAGAAATAGGCGTTAAGATATCCATAGAAGACTACGTAAAAGAGTGCCGAGCAGTTATGGTCAAAACAGGTACTGAGTGGGAAGATACGATTGACCGAATAGGTAGGTGGGTCGAATTCAAGGGTGCATACCAGACCATGGACAAAGAATACATGGAAAGTGTTTGGTGGGCGTTCAAGGAACTCTATGACAAGGGTAAAGTCTACGATGGTGAAAAGATACTAGTCTACTGTACAAAAGATGCTACACCGATAAGTAAGAGTGAAGTAGCAATGGAAAATAGCTATAAGACTGTTACAGACCCAAGTGTCTATGTATTCTTTGAGCTCGAGTCCGAAGCTAATCATCCCCAGATACCAATTACCAAACCCCATATCCCAACATATGTTTTGGCTTGGACAACCACACCCTGGACGCTTCCGGCTAACGTGGCAGTTGCTGTAAATGCTAATATTGAATACTCTTTGATTGAATACAATAAAAAACGATTTTATGTAGCAACCGATGCAATTGAACGAGTAATGCACGACGAAAAACATCAAGCATTGAATTATACTGTTGTTAAAAAAATAAAAGGCTCAGAACTTGTCGGTTTAAAATATCATCCACTTTTTGAAAACCACGGTGTTGATTCGCACAAAATTCTTAATGCTGACTTTGTTACAACAGAATCAGGTACAGGAATTGTGCACGAAGCCCCTGCTTATGGCGAGGAAGATTATGAGTTGTGCAAAAAAGAAGGTGTGCCTTTAATATCGATTGTTGACGAGAATGGCTTCTACACAAGTAGCCGTTGGCAGGGCGAAAACATCTGGGATATCAACAAGCAAATTGCTAAAACTTTGGTAGAAGAAGGCAAAGCTCTGAAAGTCGAATATATACAGCACGAATATCCGCACTGTCATCGATGTGGCAACAAGCTTATGTATCGGGCGCACCCTAGCTGGTTCTTGGATATACAAGGGCAAAAGGCAGCCATGCTTGAGGCTACTGACAGCACTAGCTGGACTCCACGACACCTTCAAGAGGGAAGATTTAGGAATATAGTCGAGTCAGCACCAGACTGGAACCTGAGTCGTGATAGGTTTTGGGCTACTCCAATACCTGTGTGGAAAGGTGAGCGTAACGACGGTAGCACCGTAATCAAAGTGTTCGGAAGTTACGATGAGTTCGAAGAATTTACGGGTGTAAAACTAGACGACTATCATCTACCGCAGGTAATGAACATTACATTTGAAATGGACAATGTTACCATGCACCACATTGGTAAGGTGTTAGACTGCTGGTTTGAATCAGGTAGTATGCCTTTTGCGCAGTTTCACTATCCGTTCGAGAATAAGGAATTGTTTGAGCGTAGCTTCCCGGCTGACTTCATCGTCGAGGCTATAGATCAGACTAGGGGGTGGTTCTACGCACTTATGGCGGTAAACGTTGGTTTATTCGGCAATGCACCGTTCAAAAATCTAATCTGTACTGGTTTTATAAATGCAGAAGATGGCAAAAAAATGAGCAAAAAACTAAAAAACTACACAGACCCGATGGATTTGATGGATAAATACTCTGCAGATAGCTTTAGATTCTTGATTATGAGCTCACCTCTCACGAACGGAGAAGACTTCGCGCTTGCAGATAAGGACGTAGCAGACACAGCACGTAAATTGTCGATGATTTGGAACGTCTATGACTTCTTCACTTTGTATGCAGAAGTGGACGGTTGGGAATGGAACGGCAGTCTAGACGACCATACGGATGAGTGCACAAATGTACTCGATATTTGGGTAATGTCAAAAATTCATACTCTAATTAATGATGTTAAAAATGCAACAAATTTGTATGATTTACAGAGTGCAACCAGGTACTTTTTGCCGTTTATTGATGATATGAGTAATTGGTATGTTAGAAGGTCGCGTAAGCGGTTTTGGAAGTCAGATGATGACACAGACAAAGCCCTAGCCTACAAAACTCTGCACTATGTATTGGTTCAGTTGGCGCATGTCATGGCTCCGTTCACTCCTTTTTTGGCTGAGGAACTGTACAGGAACTTGACGGGTGGTGAGTCGGTTCACTTGCGAGATTGGCCTGAAGTCGGCAACATAGACACACAGGTTACAGCACGAATGGATGCGATACGTCTGGCTGTGAACGAAGGCTTGTCGCAGCGTGCAAAGGCTCAAATCAAAGTCAGGCAACCGTTGCAGAAGATTTCAGTGTCAGGTATGGGCAATTTGGGCAAAAATGCAGAACTATACCTAGACGTACTGAAAGAAGAGGTAAATGTTAAAGATGTTTCTTGGGCAGACGATGGAGAACAACTGGTTGAACTCGACCTGAATATATCTGAAGAGCTTATGTCAGAGGGTTTGGCTAGAGAAATAGTTCGCCTTGTACAAAATGCCCGGAAAGACGCCGGATTAGACGTTGATGACCGGATTAGTCTTTCGCTTACCACAGATTCACAGGAGTTGAACGAGTCAATTAAACAATATGAAAAATATATTTGTACGGAAACCCTAACGGTAGAGATGTCTAAGGCGAAGTTAACCGGGTATGAAGTAGAACAAAAAATTGCCAATCAAACTATTACGATTTCACTTCTCAAAAACTAGGCTTCATATTTGGTTGTTTACAAACAGGGGTGAATCTGTTAGGATTAAAGGATGAAAAAAGCAGTTATAGAAGTAAGCGGAACACAACACATCGTTGCTGAAGGTGATACTATCATCGTCAATCTGCTAGAAACAGATAAAAAATCAGTTAAATTCACTCCTTTGATGGTTGCTGACGGCAAGAATACCGTAGTAGGAACCCCAGAGGTGAGTGGCGTTGAAGTTACTGCAGAAGTTGTTGATGCAGACTCTCAGGGCGACAAGGTCATGGCTATTCGATACAAGTCAAAGAAGCGTGTACATAAAGTACGCGGTCACAGACAAAGACTTACAACCCTCAAGATTTCCAGTATTAAGTAAATTTTTAAATTACAGTAAGCTAAATTAAATACCGCTCAACTGAGCGGTATTTAATTTTCTAACTAGGGCATCTGCTTGTTACCACCGTAAGTGTTTAAACTGTGGATAAACCCTAGCATAAACATGTTGCATTACTGAACACATTTGTTATACACTGTGATTGTATCTGTAATTTACAGGTACGGGCGCGGTTTCGAAGTTAGTCTCGCAACTCTTCGATTCAGCGTGTTGCACAAAATAAAAAGCAGCACGTGAAAAATATTAAAAACAACAAACACAAACACGTACTATTTATATTAAGTACGCAAGGGATGGCAATGCTATCCCTTGCTGTCGTTAGAGGCCTAGTTGCAGTTATTACGACTGTTGCTAGGCCCTTTTTAGTACGTAAAAATACATCAGGGTATCTTAAAAGCTCAACCTCACGCGCCCGAGCGTTGAGCTTTTTGGGTATCTTATTTGTCGTATTACTAAAACCACTAATACGTCTAGCAAGCTCAACCTCACGCGCCCGAGCGTTGAGCTTGCTGGGCGTATTTAGTATAAAAGGGCTTCAAGCCGATTCAACCTCACGCGCCCGAGCGTTGAATCGGCTTGGTGTCTTTGCAATATTTGGTCACAAAGCCTACTCAACCTCACGCGCCCGAGCGTTGAGTGGGCTTTGTGACCAAAAAACAATATTTAACCAATCTATTGCTGGCTCAACTTTCGCGCGTTCCCGAGCGTTGAGCCAGCTATCGACTGGTTCTGAATTTATAGGGCTCCGAACAAGCTCGACAACACGCGCCCGTTTGTCGAGCTTGTTTGGAGCCTTACTTGTAGTCTTGTCATTACTACTCACCATTCACTCATCACCACTCACCGGCCAAGCCCAAGCTGCCACCTCCAATACCCTTAACTTCCAAGGTAGGCTACTAACCAACACTGGAGGTCTAGTTCCTGACGGTACCTACAACATGCAGTTTGATCTCTATTACGTGAGCACTGCTGGAGTATCCCAATGGACAGAAGATAGACTAAACACTAACACTCAGGGTGTTACAGTCAGAAACGGTTACTACTCTGTCTACCTTGGTGAATACGATGCTATCCCTGCACTCAACTGGGACCAAGACCTCTACCTAGGTATGACCATCCGTGGAACAGGCTCCTGTGCCTGGGGATCATGTACACCTGCAGACTCTCAAATGACTCCTAGATTCAAGCTAACCGCAGTACCGTATGCCTTCAGAGCAGCCAACGTAGCATCAAGCAACACAACCACTGCATCCACCAACTCTGACGCAGTATCTATAACCACTGGTAATGCTACTGGCACCACCAGCAACTCAGGCAACATCAGCATTGATGTGGGGACAGCTACGGGGACAGCTGGGACTATATCTCTTGGATCTGGGAATGCATCCGCTCTAACGTTGGGTAGATCAGGACTTACCACTACAAATGTTGGTAATTTGACTACTTCCGGAGGTACTCTAACCGTTGGTACTGCCTCGCAAGTTGGTGGACTAGTTCTCTTTGATAGCGATGCAGGTAGTGAAACTGTAACTTTGCAAGCTGGCGCTATTGGGACTAGTTTTAGTCTAACATTGCCGTCTAACAACGGAGCAGCCAATGAATGTATCCAGAACTCTGGAACACCAGGCCTACTAACATTTGGTAACTGTGTTGGTACCGGTGGAACCGGTGCTCCTGTTGGTGCATCCTACCTAACTCTAGCCCTAGACGGCACCCTAACAAGCGAAAGAGTCCTAACAGCTGGTACTAACATAGGCATTAGTGACACCGGAGCCAACGGCACCCTAACAGTCAACGTCAGTAACAGTCCTAGCTTCACCGGCACTCTAGACGTCACCCAGTCAGTGGCCTTCAGGCGGGGAACAGATTACGCAACTACTGGTATCCAAAACGATATTAACCTAGGTGAAGCATCACTCATTAGGCTGACTGGTGCGAGTGCTCAAACACTAAATGGTATTACAGGTGGCCGTGATGGTGAGCTACTAACACTCGTTAATGCTGGATCAACTAACGCCACTATAGCCAACGAAGCTGCTGGTAGTACTGCCGCCAACAGAATAGTCACGGGAACTGGTGGTAGCATATCTATCTCAGCCGGTAGCTCTATGAGTATGGTTTATGATAGCTTTTCATCTAGATGGCGCATCATCGGTGATGTAGCTGGTGGCTCTGGTGCTGGTGTTACAACTGTCGGAGCAGTTAACGGTACCTCAACCGCCAACGCAGCTACCATTACTGGTAACACAATTAACCTGGCCGTAGCTGATGGTACCAACGCTGGACTTCTATCTACCACCACTCAGACAATAGCTGGCGCTAAGACCTTCTCAAGCCTTATAACAGGACAGGCCGGCATCACCTCAACTGGTGGCATTGTAAATGTTAATGTCAGCTCTAACTTTGCAACTAACCTCAATACCGGCACCTCCACTGGAGCTGTCAGTATTGGTGGTGGATCTAATACCTTTGCTATTAACTCAACTGCCTTTGACGTTTCAACTGCTGGTGCACTTAGTGGCGTCACAACCATTAACGCCTCCGGCCTAATAACCTCAGTTGGTCTAACTGCTGGTGCTGGACTAATCCAGGGTACAGCTGGACTAACAATCACTGGATCTACAAGCTTAGCCGCTACAACAATATCTTCGACTTTAGCCGTTAACGGTTCCTCAACACTTGGAGGTTTAACAGTAAACAACGCAACGGCAACAGATGATCAGATAGCAACTAGTATTACAACGGGTGGTGCTGCCAGATTCACAGGAACCATTACAAACGCCGATCTAACAGCCAACCAAACCTACACTCTCCCTAACGTTTCTGGTACTCTCTGTCTAACGAGCGGTAACTGTGCTGGAGTAGGTGGAACAGGAGACATACTAAACAATGGTCAAGCTGGAGCAATCACAATTGGTACAAATGACGCTACAGCACTTAACTTTGAA
>Ga0105047_10021022_pt1 | contig 10001 bp, 8 predicted proteins | sample MAT04_FD_78384 | JGI IMG/M metagenome (GOLD analysis project Ga0105047, IMG submission 78384) | Freshwater microbial communities from Lake Fryxell liftoff mats and glacier meltwater in Antarctica - MAT-04 (megahit assembly) | ecosystem: Environmental > Aquatic > Freshwater > Ice > Liftoff...
ACGACGTTCTCGAGAAACTCTTCGCGCGACATCTCAGACATAGACCCGAATATAGGCGCAACCAGCGACGATTGCTAATGGTTGTACGCCACTCTATAAATCCGGTGAAGCCACAGATGAACATTGATGGACAGAGATAAATGCAGGATTTGTTGCCGCCGATTCCACCGATTCCACCGATCTACTTCAGAAAGAGATTCATCGTTGGCAATGGGTGTAATCGGTGGCAAACAATGTACGTTCTTATCACTGTTCATCTGTGGTTTCACTTGATTGAAAGGATTCGCTGATGCCGGAAGGATTGCGGGTTGGGATTGTCGGTGCGGGCTGGCCGGGGCAGGCGCATGCGCGGGGATATCAGGAAGCGGGAGGGTGCAAAATTGTCGCAGTGGCGGACCTGATCCCGGAACGCAGGAAAAAGATCATGTCCGAATTCGGCGCGACCAGAGAATTTTCCGATGCGATGGAATTGATAGCCGACAAGCAGATTGACGCGATCTCAATCAGCCTGCCCAACCACCTGCATGCGTCGGTGGCGGTTGCAGCGTTGAAAATCGGCAAGCATGTCCTCTGTGAGCCACCGCCCTGTCTAAACGCAAAGGAAGCCCGCCAGATCGAACGTGCGGCTGTGAAGTCAGGGAAAATCCTACTTTACGCACTACAGCGACGTTTTGGCGGAGCAGAAACGGCGTCGAAGGCGGCGATAGTGAAAGGCTATGCCGGTGACATCTATCACGCCCGCGCGTCCTGGCTGCGAACCCGGGGAGTTCCGATCGGCACCGGGTGGTACACCGAAAAATCCAAGTCGGGCGGGGGAGCGCTCGTCGATGTGGGTCTCCACATGCTTGATCTCGCATGGTTCCTGCTCGGGCAGCCCAAGCCGATGACCGTATTCGGGGTGGGATATCAGAAGTTCAAGGCGATCACCGATCCTAAGCGAGTTTACGATGTGGAAGACTCGAGCTTTGCAATCGTGAAGTTTGAGGGCGGCAAAAGCATCGAGCTTTCAAGCAGTTGGGCGCTGAATCAGCCGCCCCTGCAGCAGGGCACGCTTTGTCGTATGTTCGGCGATCAAGGTTCGCTGGACGTTTACACGCCGCAGGGCGCGACGATCTATCGCAGCTTCAATGCCAAGGGTGAAAGCAAAGCCACTCCACTCAAGCCGCCGAGGACGATTGGTCACACCGCGATGGTGCGGCACTTCAAGGACTGCATCGCTGGGAAGGCTCAACCTTCCTGCGGCGTCCGTGAAGGTGTGACGCTGATGGACCTGATTGACGCGCTTTACAAAAGTGCCGAGAGCGGAAAGAGTGTGAATCTGTGAGTCGATTGCGGATTGCGGAATCGCAGTCTTTGATCCGCATTCCGCATTCCGCGTTCCTCGTTCAACACTCAACCTTTCAATGACTTCAACCTTCTCTTTCCCTATAATCCCACATCCCTATGCCCAGCTACAATTATGACATCATTGTGATTGGTGGTGGCCCCGCTGGTTATGCTGCCGCGATCCGCGCGGGGCAGTTGAAAAAGCGGACGCTCTGCATCGAAAAGGAAAATCTTGGCGGCACGTGCTTGAACTGGGGGTGCATTCCCACCAAGGCGCTGCTGGAGGATGGTTCCTTTGTCCGCAAGATGCGTACCGAAGCCGCACTCCATGGCGTGACTTTCGACAACTTCAATTTCGATTTTTCCAAGGTCATTCAGAGATCGCGCGACATCGCCAATAAGCTCGCCAAAGGCATTGCGCATCTCTTCAACAAGTACGGCGTAAAGCATGAAATAGGCACCGGGCAGGTGCTGGGCGCACATCGCGTCATCGTCGCCGGCAAGGATGCGCCGAAGGAATTCACTGCCGAACACATTGTGATTGCGGTGGGAGCCAAACCCGTGCAATTGCCCGGTCTGGAGTTCGACGGCAAACAGATTATCACTTCCCGCGAAGCGATGACCCTTCCGCAGCAGCCGAAGAAAATGGCGATCATCGGCGCGGGGGCGATCGGCTGCGAATTCGCGGACTTTTACAACGCCATAGGCACCGAAGTCACCATCGTCGAGATGCTCGACAATCTTCTGCCGATTGAAGATCAGGATTGCTCGATCCTGCTCGAACGCATCTTCGCGAAGCGCGGCATTGATGTGCGGACGAAGACGAAAACCGAAAAAGCGGTGAAAACCGACAAGGGCGTGAAACTGACGTTATCCGGCGCGAAGGCTGGCGAGGTGGACGCGGACGTGGTGCTTGTCGCCGTCGGTGTGACGGGCAATGTGGAAGGTCTTGCCGGACCCAGTTCAAAACTGGGCATCGAACGAAACCGCGTGAAGGTGGACAAGGAATATCGCACCAACCTGGAAAACATCTGGGCGATTGGAGACTGCATTTTGATGGAAGGCGCTCGCCATCCTGATCTTGCCCACGTGGCACATCACGAAGCGGTGTTGGTGATCGAGAAGATCTGCGGCGTGAATACGCATCCCATTGATTACGGTAACATCCCCGGCTGCACCTACACGCATCCGCAGGTGGCGAGCATGGGATTATCTGAGAAGAACGCCCGTGAACTGAAGAAGGAGATTCGCATCGGCAAGTTTCCCTTCAGCGTCTCCGGCAGGGCGCTCGCGGCGGGGGAGACGGATGGATTTGTCAAATTGATCTTCGACGCGAAATACGGCGAACTGCTGGGCGTTCATATGATTGGTGAACATGTCACGGAACTGCTGGCGGAACTGGTGCTTGCCAAGAACCTTGAAGCGACTGAAGACGAAATCCTCCACGCCATGCATCCGCATCCGACACTGTCCGAAGCGGTGATGGAAGCGGCTGGCGTTGCAACAGGCAAGGCGATTCATCTGTAGCGAGAAGTTCGTCTTGCAAGAGCGTGGCAGGCTTCGATTTGGCTGGAGAACTGCTACCTATGCCACCACCCTCGAGGGATAATGGCGGGGGTGGAGCACGCGTTCAAGGTTACCCGCAGCCTTCGACGGAATCGAATGGAAGCTGGATGAAGCTGCTGAGAAACTGATCAAGGACAACAAGATCGAACCGGTGATCATCGTGAGCCTTTTCAACACCGTACCCCGGCAGGGATCCAATGGTGGACGCTCGCAATCTGGTGACGAAACTGGAATCAGAGGGGCTGAAGCGCGACACCGACTTCAAACTCACCGCGTTCCCCGGCACCGAACACAACGAACCCGCCTGGCAGACACGGATGGATCAGGTGCTGTCATAATCTTTACGGGCAGTAGTTCTCGTTTCACCTATGGAGCTGACGGGCACTGGCTTGCTCGGTCGTACGATCCGCCGGCGCGAGCGCCTGACGCTGTACCTGTGGCTTGCTGAATTTCGACCAGTCAACAAATACCACCACCACAGCAAGCATCACCAGCAGCATGCCAACGGCGTAGTTCCACTTGAATTTCTCGCCGCCGAAGAACAGCTTGGCAAAGACGACAAAGACGCAAAGGGTGATTGCTTCCTGCAGGATCTTCAGTTGCGTAATGTTGAAGACGCGATGTCCCGCACGGTTGGCAGGCACCTGCAGGCAGTATTCGAAGAACGCGATCCCCCAGCTCACTGCAATTGCGAGCCACAATGGCCACGCGGTTTCCTTCTTCAAGTGGTAATACCATGCAAACGTCATGAAGACATTGGAGAGAACGAGCAACGCGGTGGTGACAAGCATGAACGGGATTCCTGTTGAATGAAAATATCGGCAGAAACAGAGCTGGAGGATGACCAAGCAATCCAGAGATCTGCGATGGAATCTTTCGTGCATCCAACGCGAACCACCGCGCGACGTGGAAGCGGCGCGATGGAGATTCTCGGTCACTTGAATTATCGGGTGAAGTCGTTGTACGTCACGAATACCAGCACGCTCAGCAGCAGCACCAGCCCCACCACATGAGCAGCGGTCTGCACGCTCGGGGAAAGCGGGCGACCACGCAGTTTTTCCACGATCAGAAAGACGAATAGTCCGCCGTCAACAATCGGAATCGGCAGGAAGTTCACCACCGCGAGATTCGCACTGATCATCGCCAAAAACCAGATCACCCAATCATTCCCACGGCTGGCGAACAGGGCACCGGTCTTGAAAATGCCGACGGGACCCATCATGTTCTTCGCGCTGACACTCTGTTGGACAACGATGCGCTGAAGCGTTACGTAAAACTGCAGGATCAGATCTTTCGTCTCCGCCACGCCCCACGAGATCGCCTGAAACACGTTGCCAGTCTGCCGAACATAGCTCAACTGAGGTAGCATCAAAGGCGAGACCAGCGAATAATTCGCAAGCTCTTCGCGGTCTTTCTTTGGAAACGTCAAGGTTGATGTCTGCACGACGTCACTGCCCGCAACGGTATAGCTGAACGCCACCTGTTCCTGCGCCTGCGACTTCAACGCCTTCCAGACGCCGTACCAATCCTGCACAGGCGTTTCACCGACCGAGCGAATTGTTGCTCGCAGCGGCACGTGCGCGGCGGCGGCGGGAGAGTTCTCATCCACCGCGCCGACGATCGCCACTTCGTATTCCGGAGCAAGTGCAATGCCCAATCCCAGTTCACCCGTTTCAAGCGGAACATTGGGGGTGAGGTCTTTCACTTCAACCAAGGTCCCGCCACGCATCACCTGCATGCCAACTTTCTGCTTGTTCTTCCCGGCAGACAGCAGGGTTTTTCGGGCTTCGGTAACCGAAGGATCATAGACTGTTTCGGGACTCTGCCCCACCTGGATCGACACGATGCGATCCCCCGCGCGCAATTTGTCACGGGCGGATGATTCCTCCAGAACGTTCCGCACCTTCGCGCTCGGCTGTAATCCGGCAAAGCTGACATCGTCACCGAAGGAACCGCCAAATGTCGGGCGGAACGTCGCCTCGCGCACATTGCCCTTGGCGTCACGGATCTTCAACGCGATCGGTGCGCCGTCGGACGCGTCCACCTGATGCGCAAATTTGCCGTAGTCTTTCCTCGGATCGGAAATCGGAATTCCGTTGACCTCGATGATGGTCTCATCAATCCCGAGAATGACTTCATCAGCGGCCGCTTCCTTTATGGCTTTTTCAAAGTCGCGACGCTCGCGATTGGAAAGGTCCTTTGACTTCGGCCCGGCGAGTTCGCTGGCGGGGGTAATACCCAGGACCAGGAAACCCGCGGCATCGCGATCGTTCTTGCGCGGCTGAACCTGGAGATCGATGCGCTTGTTTTCGCCATTGGGCAAGGTGCGACGCAGTTCCACCGGCATCGGGCTTTCCGAATCCGCCAGCGCGACCGACAACTGAATCTTGTTGAAATCTTCCTGGCGCCTGCCGTCGATGGTCCAGATTTCATCGCCGGGCAGTATTCCCGCCGCCTGCGCGGGTGAGCCGGAATAGACCGATCCCACCACCGGAGCAGGAACCTTAAATCCCATTGTGAACAGCACGCCAAACAGCACCATCGCCAGGATGACGTTCATGATCACGCCCGCCGACACGATGACCATGCGCTTGCCGATGGGCTTCATGTTAAACGCCCGCTGCGACACGTCGAGCGAGTTGGGTCGAAGGTCATCCTGACCCAGCATTTTTACGTAGCCGCCAAGGGGGATCCAGTTGAGGCGATATTCCGTTTCGCCAAGCTGACGTGCTTCGCAGGCACGTTCAATCTGCAGATCGGAAAAGCCTTCAAGTGAATCAGTTTCTTCAGTCAGTTGCGGTGCTTCTTTCGCTTCACTGCGAAGGTAGTCGCGGATCTTCGCCACGAACTCCTTATTGGTGGATCCGAACCGCAATCCGATCCCTTTGCGAAAGCTGACCATCGCGTGACCGAACCCGACGGCAAACTGTTCAACGCGCACGCCCGCCCATTTGGCGGCAAGGAAATGGCCCAGCTCGTGCCAGAAGATCACGAAGCCAAACCCAACCACCAGGAACAGAATTCCGGGTCCCTGTTCAACTATCCACTGCAAAAATGAGGTCATTGATTAAATCCAAACTGAACTAGGGTCACAATTGGCAACACCGAGACGGAACAAGCAAGTTTCCGCAGATTGCACAGATTTCACAAACCAAGTTAGCGTTGAAGCTGCCATTCTGCTTCCGCAGTTCCCGGTCATTTTCACGGCCGCGACTTGTTTTACGCGTATCTTACGCGGTGGCGACCATTTCCGTCGCCGCAGCCCGGGCCCAGCGATCTGCTTCCAGAAGATCGTCAAGCTTCGGGTGTTTCATGACCTTGTGCCGCAAGATTGTATGTTCGACCGTCTCACAAATCATGCCGAATGGCATTCTGCCAGCCAAAAACGCCTCGACAGCCGTCTCATTCGCGGCATTCAGCACCGCACCGGCGGTGCCACGCTGCTCCGCCGCCCAATAAGCAAGGCGCAAGCTGGGAAAACGTTGCAGATCCGGCGGTTCAAAATTCAGGGCAAACGCCTTTGCAGTATCCATTCTGCGCGAAATGCCTTCCACCCGGTCGGGATAGGTCAAGGCATATTGTATCGGCGTCCGCATGTCCGGCGGCGACAACTGCGCGATGATCGATCCATCCACAAACTCCACCATCGAATGAATGACTGACTCAGGATGAATCAGCACCTCCACCTTCTCCGGCGGAAGATCGAACAGCCAGCAGGCTTCAATGATCTCCAGGGCCTTGTTGAACATGGTGGCAGAGTCGATTGTAACCTTGTTTCCCATCCGCCAGGTGGGGTGATTCAGTGCATCTTTTACAGTTGCATGAAAGATCTGTTCGACGGGAAGGGTGCGGAAGGGCCCGCCGGATGCAGTCAGAATGACTCGTTTGATCTCACTTCGCTTTCCTGACTGCATTGCCTGAAAAACCGCTGAGTGTTCGGAATCAACCGGGACAATCTGCACATTTCGCTTCCGCGCTTCGGGAATAAGAAGCGATCCGGCGATGACCAGCGATTCCTTATTCGCCAGCGCGATCCGTTTTCCTGCCTTTACCGCCGCAATCACCGGCGCCAGTCCCGCCGCCCCGACAATCGCCGCCAGCACCTGATCGACATCGTCCCGACTAACCATCTCGCAAAGCCCGGAGGATCCGAAATAGAGCTGAGATTCCGTCGAGCGGAATGCATCCCGCAGCGACGCGTCAACCGAGTCCTGCCCAAACCCAACGGCAGCCGGTCTGCAGAATCTGGCCTGCTCCAGCAGTTTCTGACCATTGCAGTTCCCGCTGATCGCAGTTGCGCGGTAGGGCAACCCCAAGTGCCCGATGACGCCCAACGCGTTGCAGCCGATGGAGCCGGTTGAGCCAAGAATAGCAATGCGAGTGGCCAAGGGAGGCGGATGATAATCGCAGAGCGTGACCGGGGCGAGGGGCGCGGAAGCGTATTGTCATACCAAAGTAGAAATGTCCGGTCTTATCCAAGTAGAAATGTCCGGTTGAGATTCCATGATTCATTAGGATGGAGAAAGACCGGATTGAGATGTCGCAGCGAGAACGAGATATTTTGATGACGATGGCGTTGGTGATGAGTGGCAAGCGTACGCAGGCGGAGGCCGGGCGGTTGATCGGACGATGCAAGCGTCAGGTTCGTTACCTGCGGCATCGCTTCGATCGTGACCAGGAAGTTCCGTGTCAGCACCACCGATTCCAATCACGATCAGCCGGTGTTCAAAAACACACTGAGCAGAGCGGTCGTAGCAGATACAATCAATCAGAAGTGGGCCTGCGACATCACCTACATCCAAACCGAGGAAGGGTTTGTGCTTATCCTCGCCATTGCCTACCTGCTTCTATGCGGCATCGGCCTGATCGCCAAAACAAGGTTCAAGCCCGGTGCATGGTGCTCGAGCAATCGAGACAGTGAATGCAGCATCTACACGATCGGACTGATGATGCTGAAGAAAATCAGAGCCACCCCACCCCAAGCGTTTGCCGCGGTGCTCGAGCTCTCAGAAACTGTCTTGAGAAACTGGGGATGAGTCAGATTCCGCGTAATTCCGCGCCGCTTGACATCCCCCCCGGCTGCCCTAAGATCAAACTTCCTTGATCGCGGGGTAGAGCAGCCTGGTAGCTCGTCGGGCTCATAACCCGGAGGTCGGAGGTTCGAATCCTCCCCCCGCTATACGAACCCTCATTTTTCACAAGAAAATGAGGGTTCTTTTTATTCTATTCCGGTAATCTGTTGCTTATTCCGGTATTTGCTTTTAACCTTATCGTGTGGCGAAGCAGCGTCGATTTCATCGCGATCGTGTTGCCCGCTGGCACACCGCCAGCGCACGCTGGATCGTGACGGTTGGAAAGGCCCTTTCTGCCAAAGGCAAACTCGTCGACAAAGACTTCTACTTCTCCGGCACACTCTCTCAGGATGAGGCCAACGCACTGGCGAATCAAAAGGCCCAGCAGTGGGAAGTGATCTGCCAAAACTGGGGCTGCAACGAGCAACCGTTTCAAGCCATTTTCGGCGGACCGTTTCCAGATGAGCCGCGTTGGAACGCTGATCCCACTGGGTGCAAAAAACGATCGTTGACTCCAGGCGAGCGTGCACAACTTCAGCAAATCCCAGACTCTGACTACATCGAAGCGATGGCGGATTTCGGACTCCTCGGATTCATCGATTTCTACAGAGATCATCGGATGGATGAAGTGAGTCGCGGCGACCTTCAGGGCAGCACGCTGGGGAAGACAACATCCCAAATGCGGCTTGCTGCAAAGTACTTTCCTGACGATGTCCCGGCCAAGGACTTGAGGGCGAATCACTTCGTTGAAGCCAAAAGAAAGATGCGGCAGAAGTTCGCTGGTAGAACGACACGCAACTATCTTTCCGCTTCCTTGGAGTTGCTGCGGTTTATTTATGCACGCTACATGGGCGGTGCCGGAATCCCGGAAGGTATTCGGGATGAATGCTCGATCCCCAAAGCCATTCGTACTGACATTGTCCTCTACGAATTCGGTGAACTCAAAGAGCTTCTGAAAGCAACGAGAGGCACAATGAGTCAACTGGATCTGATGCTGGCGTTGAACGCCGGAATGCTGCCGCAGGACATTGGCCGCCTTCGCCGCGACGAAATCGATTTGAAGGATGGATCTGTGTTCTGGGATCGCGAAAAGGAACCGCAGAATCCATTTCGAATTCATCACAAACTCTGGCCCGAGACACTGCGGCTGTTGAAGAAATACCTCAACGACGGTCGCACGGCTGGTACACCGGTACTCGACTACAGGCGAGGGAAAGACAAGCCTGAAAAGCTCGATCCCACGCAACTGGCCTTTCTGGACAATTCCAAGCCTCGATACTGGACAACGCCCGGCGGCCACGAAAAGAACTGGGTATCGAAGCGGATGCGAGACTACTGCGACGGAGTGTCATTCCGCGCATTACGCAAGACCGCGAATCAACACTTCACCGACGGCATCTCAACGGAGGACAGTCACGAACAACTGTTGGCCGTGGAGGAGTTGAGCCATTATTTTCTGGGCCATCGCACTGAGACGTTGGTTCGCACCTATCGGCTGCGTGGGAAAGCAGCTTATCAGCGGATGAACATATATCTTGAGAAACTCGGCAAGTGCCTGCGAGCCGCAGGCGTTTTTAAAGAGATATCCAGATAGAACTGGTGACGAAATGCTTTGATTCGGAAGGACATCGTCCCGCCAAGATCCGTGTGATGTACCTCGGCAAAAAAGCAAATGCAGCGATAAGCAGTGGGTTTAGGAGCCCTGCACATTTCGCGCCTTCAACTCTAGCTTCGAAGGGCGCAAGCCAATATCCACAGTCCAACGATTCCACCGACGACGCGCTTCAATGGGGCCGCGTTCGGGGGAACGCGGAAAGGGCAACGGATGAGCCCGACCAAAACGCCCGCAGAACGCTTCAATGGGGCCGCGTTCGGGGGAACGCGGAAAGCCGCGCCCGCACCCTGAACCGTGTTTGAGCGAAAGAGCTTCAATGGGGCCGCGTTCGGGGGAACGCGGAAAGGCCGATAATCGTCGGGACGTGCCGCGCGATATACCGCTTCAATGGGGCCGCGTTCGGGGGAACGCGGAAAGCCGCC
>Ga0105047_10021023_pt1 | contig 10001 bp, 7 predicted proteins | sample MAT04_FD_78384 | JGI IMG/M metagenome (GOLD analysis project Ga0105047, IMG submission 78384) | Freshwater microbial communities from Lake Fryxell liftoff mats and glacier meltwater in Antarctica - MAT-04 (megahit assembly) | ecosystem: Environmental > Aquatic > Freshwater > Ice > Liftoff...
CAGGGGATCGCCGATGCCGACCTGCCTTTACTGGCCTCCGCGCCCTGGCTGGATCAGTTGGACTCGCTGACTCTGTGGGGCAACCGCATCACGTCCGTCGGTGCGGCGTATATCTCCGGACACCTCCCCGAACTCGCGGGACTGACGAAACTGGATCTCAGCGGTAACCCGTTGCGGGCCGACGGACTCGCGGCTCTGCTCCGCTCGCCCTGGGGCGACCGTCTGGAAGTGCTGAAACTCGCCGACTGCGGGCTGTTCGATATCTCGCTGCGCACGCTGGCGCGTTCCCCGGCACTGCGACACCTGCGCGAACTCGACCTGAGCGGGGAGTCGGGACGGACGGCATCCGCAGACGGCGGCGCAGTCGGCCCGGTGGGAATCGCCGCACTCGCCCGCAGCGACAATCTCGGGTCGCTCGTGTCGCTCGCGCTCGACGACCGCAACCTCGGCCCGGAATCGATCGAACGCATGGAGCGAGGGTTCCCGAAGCTCGAACGCCTGTCGCTCAATTCCAATCCGCTGGGTCCGCGCGGGGCGGCGATACTGGTCCGGTCGGAATGGTGGGACGAGTTGACGGCTCTGCATCTGGCTTATGCGGGGATCGAAGACGCGGGGATCGATCGGATGTGGCGGGAAGAGCCGCTGTCGCTGCGGGACCTGCACCTCAACGGCAACAACATCGGCAATCGCGGAGCGGGCCTGCTGTCTCGTCCCGGCTGGCTCGCCAACCTGCTGACGCTCCGATTGCACAACAACCTGATCGGCGCGGTCGGAGCCCGCTCGATCGCCCGCTCGGAATCGCTGATCCATCTGGTCGAACTGCGGCTGGGATCGAACCCCCTGAGGCAGCGCACGCTCGATGCCCTGGTCGCCCGCTACGCGCATCGCGTGCGGTTCTGACCGGGACTCGCCGCGATCCACCATCAATGGACCGGCAACCGCAGCGAAAAGCGCGTCCCGCGACCCGGTTCGCTCTCGACGGCGATCGTGCCGCCGTGGGCTTCGACGATCCGTTTGGTGGTGGGCAAACCCAGTCCGGTTCCGCCCGGCTTGCTCGTCTGGAACGGTCGAAAGATTCGGCCCATCATCTCCGCTGCGATCCCGCACCCGGTATCGATGATGTCCAGCGTCACATAATCGGGTTCGACGCGGGCGGCGATGGTGATCTCCCCGCCGTCGGGCATCGCCTGTTCCGCGTTGAGCAGCAGATTGAGGAGTGCCTGCCGAAACAGATCGACATCCAGCGGGATCGGCGGCAGATCCGGGGGCGGATACCATGAGATGGTAATATTGGCGTGTCGGGCGGTCGGCATCAGAAAGTCGAGCATTCCGACGACGACCTCGTCGAGGGAAGCCGGTTTCCGCTGGAGTTCGGTCGCGCGGGTGAATCGCAGAAAGTCGTTGGAGACATCGACGAGTCGCTGACACTCCCCCTGGAGGCGGGTGACGCGATGGAGAGCGCGCTTTTCGCGGGTCGATTGCGGATCGGCATAGTCCTCCGCGAGCATTTGCAGGTTCATGCCGAGCGTGGAGATGTGGTTTTTGATCTCGTGGACGAATCCGCCCGCGAGTTCCGCCAGTTCGCTGTATTGTTCTGCCGAAGGCATCGCGCTATCCCACGTCCGACCGGGAGTCATCGCCAGCCACTATCTTAGAGAGTGGCGAGCGATTCGTCGTCGGACGCGGGCGAACCGGGTTCTCGGGATCCGGCGAATCGGTCGGTCATTTCTTACCGAGTTGCTGGTCGGAGGCTCCGCCGACCGCTTTCGACACCGTCCGCGCTATGACCCAGTCGGGCAGCCAGTACGTCAGACGCATCAGTCGGTACGTCAGCCACGGAAAGTTGTAGACCTTTTTGCCCCGCGCGATCGCGTCGACGATCCGCCGTCCGGCATTCTCCGGCGAAATCACCAGAAACATCCCCTCGTTGGTCGAGGTCATCGGCGTGGCGATAAATCCGGGGCAGATCGTCGCAAACCTGACCCCCGACGACAGATACGTGATCCGCAGACTTTCGAGGTACGCATTCGCACCCGCTTTCGACGCGCAGTACGCCGCCGCCCCCGGCAGACCCTTATAGGAAGCCACCGACGAGATCCCCGCGATCGTCCCGGTTTTGCGTTGGAGCATCTCGGGCAGAACCGCTTCGATCGAATACATCACCCCGAGCAGGTTGGTACGGATCACGCGGTCGGCTTCGGTCATCTTCAGGTCCGAGGGGACGTTGCTGGAGCCGACACCCGCGTTGGCGATCAGCAGATCGATCGGCCCCAGAGCGGCCCGCAGCGAGGCGATCGCCGCGAGGGTCGCGGTACGATCGGAGAGATCCGCGACCGCGTACTCGGCGGTGCCGCCCCCGGCGCGGATGCGGTCCCGCAGCGAACGGAGTTCGTCTTCCCGGCGGGCGACGAGCCCGACTTTCGCGCCGCGCCGGACGAGTTCGAGTGCCATCGTCAGGCCGATTCCGCCCGAGGCCCCCGTCACGATGGCTACACGGTCTACAAACGTCATATTCGACCCTCCCGGTCCGATCCGACTTCGCGCTACGGTCGAGCGACTCCGGTGTGAATTACGAAGATTCCCTTCGCGGGGCTATTACAGTTTGGTCTTACGACGCGCATAATTCATAACGGCAGACCCGCGAACTCGTTCGTCCTGCCGGTCCGTCGGTCCGAAGCGAGAGATCCGCATGTCTGCAATTCGTATTCTGTGGGTCGGTTTCGCCGCGATTCTGTTGGCCGGGTCGCTCCACGCCCAGGTGGTTTACCCCAAACCGCCGGGGTCGTATACCGCCGAGATCGCCTACCGCATCGACGGCGGCCGCGAAGTCCGCTCCTCGAAGTTCCGCGAGATGCTGCGAAATTTCCAGGCTCTGAAGTTCGACCGGGTCGTCACCGAAGACAACGAAGACGACGACATCGACCCGTCCGCCCAGAGCATGGCCGGGACGATCCCTTCCGCGAACGGTCGCGCTTTGCTGAGCGACCCGCGCGTGCAGTCCGTGCTGCTGTACCCCGCCGACTGGAAGTTCCCCGCCGACCCCAAATCCCGCGTCCGCGTGCTGTTCGACCTATCCACGGGCCGCACCGGGGGCCAGCAAAAGGCGTTCCGCGATCAGGTGCTGGTTCGACTCGCCCAACTCGGGTTCGCCGACAACGTCGCCTACGACTCCCGCAACTATTCCATCGTCCGTGGAACCCTGCCCTCGGGGCTCGTCCGGACGATGCTGCGCGACCTGCGCACGCTACCCGACGGCTGGTTTCTTTCCGAAACCCCACTCGAGTTCAATCCCCAACCGTTTTCGACGGCCCGCGCGATCCGCGTCGTCGAGGTTCTCGGGCCGGTATCCGCCGAACGCAACGGCGGGCTGACGACGGTGCCGATCGCCGCTGCACCGAAGGACTTCCCCTCAGCCGAAAAGCTGACCGGCGAAGTCCTCGATGCGCTCGCCGCCGCCCCCGAAAAGCCCCTGCGGGTGGAAGTGCAGTTCGACCGCGCGGTACTCTCGAGCGACCTGCGGACGCTGACCAGCTTTCTCGATCTGGAAACCCGACTCGATGGCACTTATGGCGACATCGGTGCGTTTTCGCTGTCGCGGGCATCGCTGCTGGCGAAGATCGCCGCCCGCCCGGATGTCGTGACGATCCGCCTCCCCACAGCCGCGACCCCTTCCCGCCTCCCCGCGACGGAGCGACCCCCCGCCCCGAAAGAAGTGCCGAAAAAAGAGCCCGAAGAACCCAAAAAGGACGCGAGTATCCCGACTCCGTCGATCCTGCTCGCGAGTATGCAGGTCGCCCCGAAGGACATCCTGGATGTCACGGGACTCCGCCCGCTGCACGAGCGGGGATTCATCGGAACGGGGGTGCGTGCGATCGTTATCGATACCGACTTCGGCGGAGCCGAGAAGGAAGTCGGCAAAGGGCTCGGTGCCAAAACCCGCATCCTCGACCTGACCTCGCTGCGGAACGCCGGGCTCGACCCGGAACCGTCGGCGGGCGGCACGGGGCACGGCACGCTCGTCGCCCTGGCGATGCAGAAGACTGCGCCGGGGGCCGAACTGCTGCTGGTCCGCATCGAAGCGACGACCCCCTTCCGCCTGACCGAGATCCTGAGGGCGGTTCGCGGCGATAAGATGCCGATCGCCGGTATCCTCAACCGGCGCGAGGATGTCACCGGGGAAGCGACCCTGCTCGCCAGCGAGCGCGCCGTCGTCGCCAAAGCCTACCGCAATGCCTTCGACAATATCGGCGACGAAGAAGAATCGCGCCCCGCCCGCACCAAAGCCACCGAAGACTTCAAAGGCCTTCAGGCGAAAGAGGTCGCCCTGACCCGGAAATTCGACCGGCTCGACCGCATCTCGGGAATGATGCTCGGCATAAAGGGCACGGACATCGTCGTTTGCCCGCTGACGTGGAACTTCCGCTTCGCCGCCGACAGCTCGTCGGGGCTGACTCAGGAGATCGACGAACTCCTCGCGCGTCCGCGTTCCCCGGTGGTCCGCAACGGCTCGAAAATCGTCCCTCCGCCACTGTGGATCCAGGCCGCCGGCGACACGCGCGGTCAGGCGTGGTCGGGTCGATTCTCCGACCCGGATCGCAGCGGCAACATGCAGTTCCTCCCGTCGGAACTCCCCCTGCCCGCAGGCCGCTGGGGCCGCGATCTGATGTTCCTGGGGTTCTCGCCGTTCGGGTCCGCGTCGGTCGCCGACATCCCCGCCGCCGGTAAAGTCCGCGTTTCGATGCAGTGGCGAGAGCCGACCGAACCCGGACTACCGGAAACCGACTACCGCGAACCGCTCAGCTCGCTCGAACTCCAGATCCTGCGCCAACTCGACCCCTCGGGCGAAACCCTGCCCAGCGACGAGATGGAGCCCGCCGCGAGGTCGGTCGCCCGCCCGGTTCGGCTGGCGAAAGAAGCCAACTACGCGGTCTGGGAGCAGAGTTTCGAGGTGACGATCGCCGCTGCGGGTCGCTACGCACTGCGTCTGGAAGGGAAGAAGCCGGGGAACATCCGCCCGTACGGGTCGGCGAGCGTGCCGCAGCAGGACACCGAATGGGACCTGCGGCCGCGAATCCTCCTCGAAGTGCTCGACGAATCGACTGCGGCGAAAGGCCGGGCGGTGTTCCTGGATGCCCCGCAGGGGATCGGATTCGTCAGCGTGCCTGCGGATGCCCGCAACGCGCTCGCGGTCGGCTCGCTGGATGCGTCGAACCGCCCGATGGCGGACTCGGCCGTCGGAGCGGGTTCGGTTACCGAACTGCGCCTCAAGCCCGATATCCTCGCGCCGTACGATGCCTCGCTGCCGGTCGGGACCGTCCATCGGCCGACGGCGGTATCGACCGGAGTGGCGGCGGGTATCGCGGCTTCGATGGTGTCGGCGGGAGCCTCGAAAACGCAGTTTCTGGGCTCGGTCGGTGTGAGACCGGGAACGGTATTGCAGGTGTCGCCGGAGTGGCTCGCCCGCCGGTTCCCGGCCCGCTGAGGGGTTCGCGTCGGCGCAAATCGGACGAAGCGAATGCGAGACACTGGCCGACGGTACGAGAAGATCGTAAGATCTCATTTTCGCGTATCAGAGCGCGTTCCACGATTTTCGAGGTGTTGACCGTGGCGGTTCGCATTCGCATGTTTCAGATGGGCCGCAAGAACCGGAAGTATTTCCGGATCGTGGCGATCGACCACAAACAGCCCCGCGACGGTAAGGCGCTCGAGATCCTCGGCACCTACGATCCGTACGTGGATGGCGATAAGTCGGTTACGCTCGTACCCTCCCGCATCAAATACTGGCAGAGTGTCGGAGCCAAAGCTTCCGAACACGTCGAAGCCATCCTCCGCAAATACATGAGCGCGTGGGAAACCCACGAAGCGGAAGCCACGGCCCAAAAGGCGCAAGCCAAAGCCGCTGCCGCCCAGATGGCTCAGGCCGCTCGGGATTCGGTTTCGACCGCTCACTGAGTTCCGAACCCGGTTTGACCATGCCCGCTGCCCGCATCCGCTTCGATGTTCTGACGCTGTTTCCGGAGATCTTCTCCGGTTACTACTCTCAAAGCATACTGAAGTTGGCGATCGCTGCGGGTCTGGTCGATATCCGCGTTCGCAACATCCGCGACTGGGCGACCGGAAAGCACCGTCAGGTGGACGACCGGCCCTTCGGCGGCGGACCCGGAATGGTACTGATGCCCGGCCCCGTTTTCGATGCAGTGGAAGCCCTCCAGGCCGAAACCGCGACCGAAACGGAAGTGCCCGCACTCCTCCTGATGATGACCCCCGCGGGCGAACGCCTCGACCAGCGGGTCGTCGCGGAACTCGCGGAACATCCCCGGATTGCGATCCTCTGCGGTCGCTACGAGGGATTCGACGATCGGATCCGTCAGGGGCTCAAACCCCGCGAGATATCGATCGGGGATTTCGTGTGCAACGGCGGCGAAGTGCCCGCGATGGCCGTTATCGACGCAGTGATCCGACTCGTCCCCGGCGTTCTGGGCGACGAACTCAGTGCGGTGGACGATTCGCATTCGGTTCCGGGCCGTCTGGAATACCCGCAATACACTCGACCCAGAGACTTTCGCGGGATGACCGTCCCCGAGATCCTGCTGGGAGGCAATCATCCGGAGATCGCCCGCTGGCGGCAGCGGATGTCCGAAGAACGCAGCCGACGCGATCCGCCCGAAGAACTCGGCGACCGTACCGAATAATCCATCCGACGACCTCATTCGATATTTGACAGGGAATCCAGCCATGAAACATCCGCTCATCGCCGCAGTCGAGAAAAAGCAGATCGCCGCCTCGAACGCTCTGACCGAAAAGCAGTCCAAAGCCGAAGCACCGCTCGTTCGCTCGATGCCGAAGTTCGACATCGGCGACAGCGTCGATGTCGTATTCTGGCTGGAGATCGGCGACAAGGGTCGCACCCAGACGTTCAGCGGCACGGTGATCGCCAAAAAGCATTCGGGCCTCGCGGAAACCTTTACGGTCCGCAAGATCGTCCAGAATGAAGGCGTGGAACGCATCTTCCCCGTCCACTCGCCGCGCATCCTGAAACTCGAAGTCAAGCGTTCGGGCCGCGTCCGCCGCGCGAAACTGTACTACCTGCGCGATCGCGTCGGCAAGGCGACCCGCCTCCGCGAACGCAAGCCGAAGATCTCCGGCCGCGCCGGTGCCGCTCAGAAGTGAGACGATTCGTCGATGCTTTAAGACCTAACCCCCGGCCCCCTTCCCTTAAGGGGGCCGGGGGTCAGGTCTTAAGGCGACCCTTCCGAGACGTTCGTTTTCCGGTCTTTCGATTCCACGATTTTGACCCCTTCTCGACTCCATCCCAGGAGCGATCGTGTTCCATCGCCTGTTGCTGCTCCTCTGGTGCGTCCCGATGTTCGCGTGGGGCATCGCCTCCATCCCCCTCAATCGTACCGAACCGCTCCGCGCGGCCGTCGCCCGCGAAATGGCCGAAACCGGATCGTTCGCCGTCCCGCGTTTGTACGGCGAACCGTTTCTCACCAAGCCCCCCGGCCAATACCTCGCGATCCGCGCCTGCGCTGCTCTAACCGGTCGCGTCGATGAAGTCTCCGCGCGCCTGCCTTCGGTCGTGGCTTCGATCGCCCTGGTCCTGATGATCCACGGGGTGTTTCTGCGCCTGTATCCCCGACGCGACGCGCTGCTGATGGCGATGTTCCTTCCGTGGACGATCGCCTGGTTCGACAAAGCCCCATCGGCCGAAATCGACATGCTGCTGACCGCGCTGTGCGGGATCTCGATCCTGTCCGTCTGGAAAGCGACATCGGGCGAAACCCGGTGGTGGATGGTCTCGGCCTGGCTGAGTCTCACCGCCGCTACCCTGTGCAAATGGCCCGCACCCGCGTTTTTCCTGTTCGCAGTCCTCCCCTGGCTGGCGTTCGATGGGCGGTTATCGATCCTGCGGTCCCGGGCTTCGCTCGTCGGTCTGGGGTTATCGGTGGGTGTCGTCGCACTCTGGCTGATCGCAGTGGACCGGGAGGTCGGCGCGTCGATGCTGTGGGATACCGTCGTTCGGGAAGGCGGGCAGCGGTTCGACGGCGACCCCGTCCAGCGCGGGCGGAGTTCCTGGATGCTCGAAACGCTGGCATTCCCCTTCCGCGTGATCGGGGCCAATCTGCCTCTGGCTCTGTGGGCGGGGTGGGTGGTTTTCCAGCTCCGTCGGCAATCGACTGAACTTTTCCCGCCCCCTTGCCGACGATTAGTGTTGCTGCTCGTCTGGTGGGTCGTGCCGAACGTCGCGTTCTGGAGTTTGCTCCCGCAGCACGTCCTCCGCTACGCCCTTCCGGTCACACCGGCGATTGCCGCGCTGGGGGCCATCGGCATGATCGGCATCCTGAGGCGAGCCCGCTCCGAGCGGTTTTACCTCGTCTCTTCGTCGCTGATCCTGCTGGGAATGGTGCTGACCAGGGGGGCGTACAGTGAAGTGGTGCTGCCGGGCCGCACGGTTTCCCGAGCAGCCCGCGAGAATGCGGCACTCCTCCGCGACATCGTCCCCCGGGACGAGACGCTGTATATCGGACTGGTGCGCGAAGAAGGGGTGCTGTTTTACGCGGGTCGGCGCGTTCGCCGATTGACATCGACCCCCGTCCAGGGTATATATTTGCTATTGACTGAAGCCGAATACCGGAGTGGGACTTACGCGCGGGCCGAAACGATGGGCGAGATCCGCGACCATCAAAAGGCACCCCTGACCGTCGTTCGCTGGAGTGGAAACGGACCCGAGCCATGAACAACCAACCCCGTTCCCTGCTGGGGATCGTGGCGGCCCGCGATAGTGCCGCAACGACGGGGACTCCTGCGCTGTTCGACCTCCCCTCTTCAGGGAAACCCCGAACCCCCGTCCCGCCCGGCGCGGACCTGCTGACGATCACCGATCTGACGCTCCAACTCAAGGAAACCCTCGAAGAACGCTGGGCGAACGTCTGGGTCGAGGGCGAAGTCTCGAACCTGTCGCGCCCGGGGTCGGGCCACCTCTATTTCAAACTCAAGGATGCCAACAGCACGCTCTCGGCGATGATGTACCGGGGGATGGCCCTTCGGACCCGCTTCGAGTTGCGCGACGGCATGGAAGTGTTCGCCCGAGGCAAACTCTCGGTATTCACTCCGCGAGGCGAGTACCAACTCCAGATCGAAGAGATCCATCCGAAGGGGATCGGCGCACTGGAACTCGCGTTCCAGCAACTCAAGGAGAAGTTGTCCGCGAAGGGCTACTTTCTCCCCGCCCGCAAAAAGCCGTTGCCCCGCTTCCCGCGCCGGATCGCGCTGGTGACATCGCCGACCGGAGCGGCGGTCCGGGACATGCTGGAGGTGATCGCCAACCGCTGGCCGCTCGCGTGGGTGCTGGTGTGCCCGGTGCGGGTTCAGGGCGAAGGCTCCGCTCTGGAAATCTCGGCGATGGTCGCACAGCTCAACAAACTCGTCGCGGACAAGCGCATCAGCCTCGATGCCATGATCGTGGGGCGAGGCGGCGGTTCGCTCGAAGACCTCTGGGCGTTCAACGAAGAGATCGTCGCGGACGCGATTTTTGCGTCGAAAGTGCCGGTCATCAGCGCGGTCGGGCACGAGATCGACATCACCATCTCGGACCTCGTCGCGGACTACCGGGGACTGACCCCGTCGCAGGCGGCCGCGCACCTGACCCCGCACCGCCACGAAGTCCTCGCCGACCTCAACAACCGCCGGGCGCAACTCGATGCCCAGATACTCGGCCGGTTGCGGATGCTGCGTCAAAAGCTCGACGCGATCGCGGTCAGCCGAGCGTTCCGCCTGCCCCTGGAGCGAGTCCGGGATCAGGAACGCCGACTCGCGGACATCCGCCAGCGTCTGACGCGGGCGATGCGGGTCCAGCGCGACCGCCGCGCCGACAAACTCGCGGGGATCGCCGGGAAACTCCACACCCTCAGCCCGCTCGGCGTACTGAGTCGCGGCTACAGCCTGACCCGCGACGGCGAGAATCGCCTGATCGCATCCGTCGCCCGACTGCGACCGGGCGA
>Ga0105047_10021025_pt1 | contig 10000 bp, 7 predicted proteins | sample MAT04_FD_78384 | JGI IMG/M metagenome (GOLD analysis project Ga0105047, IMG submission 78384) | Freshwater microbial communities from Lake Fryxell liftoff mats and glacier meltwater in Antarctica - MAT-04 (megahit assembly) | ecosystem: Environmental > Aquatic > Freshwater > Ice > Liftoff...
ACGAATTTTTCGCCATCGGCTGGAGGGTAATCAAGTGGCTTTTGAAACCCTTACTGGATGCAGTCTCTGAAATCGTGTTTTTTATCCTCTGCTGAGTGGCGAAAAATTCATGACACTAACAAATTCCGGGCTAACGCAACGAAGTCCGTTGAAACGGACTCAAGAACTTAGCAGACAGGCTTTCAACCCATTTTAATGGGTTTTGTCTATTAGCCCCGAATTCATTCGAGGTGGGCTATTGAGAAAGGTGCAAGATCTGAGTTAACGCTTGTTTTGAGCAGCAAGCTTATAATCGGGCAAGCATAAGGAGAGCGGCGATGCAAAGTACATCAGGAATTCGAGATAACCATCGTAGAGGAACTGTGGGTGCATTTTTGCAAGAGCGTGTGCAGTCTGGCTCAAAGTTGGCGATCGTCTCTGCATACTTTACGATCTATGCCTATGCCGAACTGAAGCGAGAGTTAGAAGGAATTGAAGAACTGCGGTTTTTGTTTGGAGAACCGCGCTTTGTGCGATCGCTTGACCCTGAACGAATTGATAAGAAGGCTTTTAAAATTGAGGATGAAGGTTTATCGCTGCGAAACCGTCTTCAGCAGAAGCGAATTGCTAAAGAATGCGCCGATTGGATTCGAGACAAGGTGCAGATTCGCTCGATTCAGCAAGTTAATTTGCTTCACGGTAAAATGTATCACATTAGCCCGCCGAATAATGGTAGACCAGATGCGATTATGGGCAGCTCTAATTTCACGATGCGGGGATTGGGGCTAGGAGCATCGGGCAATAACATTGAACTCAATTTGGAGGTTCAGGATAAGCGTGATCTGGCTGATTTAAAGAATTGGTTTGAGGAAATTTGGGATGACGAATCGCTAGTGGAAGATGTGAAAGGTGAGGTGCTGCATTATTTGGAACAGCTTTACCAAAATCATTCTCCACAGTTTATTTATTTTAAGACGCTGTTCCATATCTTTGAGCAGTTTTTGGTAGAGCAAGATTTAAGCGGACTGTTGAGCCAACAGAGCCAATTAATTGATACCGAAATTTGGCAGGCTTTGTTCGAGTTTCAAAAAGACGGCGCACGAGGCGCAATTAATAAAATTTTGGTTCATAATGGCTGCATTATTGCCGACAGCGTAGGGTTGGGAAAAACCTATGAAGCGTTGGCGGTGATTAAGTATTTTGAGCTGCGGAACTATCGGGTGTTGGTGCTGTGCCCTAAGCGGCTGCGGGATAATTGGACGGTCTATCAGGCGCAGAATAACAGTGAGTTGAATCCATTTATGGGCGATCGCTTCAGCTACACTGTGCTTTCTCACACCGATTTAAGTCGTGAAACTGGAAGGGTCGGTGACATTGATCTGGAAACGTTGAACTGGGGAAATTATGATCTGTTAGTGATTGATGAATCCCACAATTTTCGCAACAATACGAAAGGTCGGCGGGATGAAGAAGGGAACGTGATTCGGAAGAGTCGTTACGATCGCCTGATGCAAGATATTTTGCAAAGTGGGCTAAAAACAAAGGTGTTGTTGCTGTCTGCAACTCCAGTGAATAACGACTTGAAAGATCTGCGAAATCAACTTTATTTACTGACTGAGGGGCGAGATGATGCGTTTCAAGAGAGTATTGGAATGCGGAGTTTGCAAGAATCTTTGAGAACTGCACAGGCGACATTTGCGAAGTGGGCGAAGAAAGATGATCGGCGCACGACTGATTTGTTGGAGCAGTTGAGTCCAGCTTTTTTCAAGCTATTAGATGATCTCACGATTGCCCGATCGCGTCGTCATATTCAAACCCATTATCCAGAAACGATCGCCCAGTTAGGCGGTTTTCCAATCAGGTCGGTGCCTACTTCTATCTTTATTGAAGAGGTTGATTTGAAGCGGCGGTTTCCCTCTTATGACCGAATTAGCGAGGAGATTTCTCAATACAAACTGGCGCTGTTTAATCCGATGAAATATGTGCTGGAGGAATATCAGGAGCAGTATGAAGACCAGGGGGCGGTGTTTCGACAAAGCGATCGCGAGCATTACCTGATTGCCATGATGAAGGTGAATTTTCTTAAACGCTTAGAAAGTTCGGTTAAAGCGTTTGCGATCACGATGGATCGAACGATCGTAAAAATTGATGCGTTGATTGATCAGTTACGGGACTATGAACTACGGGATTATGAACGGACAACATTAGCAACAGCAATCGTTGAGGTAGAAGCACCGTTCTTAAACCAAGAAGCGATTGATGATGAAGATTTGCAAGAGTTGATGCAGGTTGGGGTGAAGCGAACGTATAACTTGGAAAACATTGATATTGCGGCGTGGATGAAGGATTTGAAGAGCGATCGTGAACAGCTTTCGATGCTGGGAAATAATGCTGATACGGTGGATGAAAGCCGGGATGCAAAACTGCAACAGCTTAAGCGGTTGATTCAACAGAAGGTTTCTGCCCCCACAACCAATAAGCAGGGTGAACTCAATCGTAAAGTATTAGTATTTACCGCATTTGCGGATACGGCGATCTATCTTTATGGAGCGTTGGAGAATTGGGCGAGGAATGAGCTGGGGATACATATTGCACTGGTAACGGGAACGGCATCGAGCAACCGAGCAACGTTAGGGCGAGCAGAGTATAACCAGATTTTGACAAATTTTTCGCCTCGCTCGAAGCGGCGGGGTCGCATCCTGTCTCTCCCTCAAGCTGAAGAAATTGATCTGCTGATTGCCACAGATTGTATATCGGAAGGGCAAAACCTTCAGGATTGCGATTATTTGGTGAATTATGACATTCACTGGAATCCGGTACGCATCATTCAGCGGTTTGGACGCATTGATCGGATTGGTAGCCAAAGTTTAACGGTGCAAATGGTGAACTTTTGGCCCACGGCAGACTTAGATAAGTACATTAATTTGCAAGCGCGGGTGCAGTCGCGGATGGCGCTGGTGGATGTGACTGCAACCCAGGAAGATAACTTATTAGCTGAAGAAATAGATACGATTCGGCAAGATTTGCAGTACCGCGATCGCCAACTCCTACGATTGAAGGATGAAGTATTAGAACTAGAAGATCTGAACGAAAGCGTATCGCTGACGGATTTTACGTTGGATGATTTTCGGATGGAGTTGAGCCGATTTATTGAGGCAAATCGGGAAGTGCTAAGAGATGCGCCGTTGGGTCTTTATACCGTTGTGCCGACCCACGCCGATTATCCGGTGATTCAGCCGGGAGTGATTTTCTGTTTGCGGCAAAAAGGAGAAGTCCAGGCGAGCCAGGTTAACCCGTTGCATCCTCATTTTTTGGTGTATGTGCGGGATGACGGAGAGGTGAAGCAAACGTTTGCTCAGCCGAAGCAAATTTTAGAGATTTATCGGTTACTTTGCGCCGAGCAGATGGTGCCTGACGATCGCCTTTGTGATTGGTTTGATCAACAGACGAATCAGGGAAATGATATGGCGGTGTATGATGGGCTGCTGGAAAAAGCGGTAAATTCGATTGTGCAGACGGTGCGAAGACGAGAGCGATCGCAGCTTCAGATGAGCCGTAGTGCGGTGCTGAGTGATGTTCAAAAACAGGTAAAGGATATGACGGATTTTGAGTTGATTACTTGGCTTGTGATTCATAATGAAACTGAAGCATAGGAGGTTGGCTCATGGTCACGACTGTTTCTAAAACTTCTACAACAACGACTGTTTTAGATGGCGAAAAGCGCGTGACGCTGCGAGGAATCACCTGGCAGGGTTATCAGGATATTCTGCGGGCATTGCCTCAAACACGGGCAGCTCGACTAACCTACGATGATGGAACATTGGAGATAACGGTGCCTTCAGAACTTCACGAGTCTAGCGGACGGCTAATTGAAGTTTTTATTCGTATTCTGGTTGTGGAGATAGGTTTAAAGCTGAAAACAATGGGTTCTACAACGCTCGATCGCCAAGACTTGAACCGAGGGGCGGAACCGGATAATGCTTATTACATTCAGAACCAGCCTAAGGTTGCGGGACGCAAGGTTGATTTAGCAAAAGATCCGCCTCCAGATTTGATTGTGGAGGTCGATATTACCCACACTGATATTAATAAAAATCGGCTCTACGCCAGTATGGGTGTGCCGGAGTTTTGGCGGTTTAATGGGCAGGTGTGGAAAATTTTGCAGCTTCAGGAGTCTGAGTGCAGCGATGTGAGTCATAGTCCTACGTTCCCTTGGGTGGAAAAGGAGGATTTGTACCGATTTTTGGATCAAGGACGGATGGATGAAATTGAGGCTGAAGTGAGTTTTCGGCAGTGGGTTCGTCAAAAGCTGGCGGTGCTTCCCTGAATATTCGGTGTAACTGTGAAAGTTTTAGATGTGCGGGTTGTTGGAGAATCGAGGCTATTTTTGAGCCGACGATCGCAGATTTTCTAGTCAACTTCGCTTCTAATTTCGGCGTTGCTGGATGCAGTATGAAAATCCAGTTTCCCTGCCCTATTAGGGAAGGGGTAGGGGTTAGGTTGAGTCGGCAACACAGTTAGATAGACCTCTCCCTAAATCCCTCTCCTGAAGGAAAGGGACTTTGAAGGGATTCATACTTTCATTCACCAACGCCCTAATTCCAACATCCCTTGTTCTTAAAGCAGTCGGTTAGATAGATAGTGTCTATTCCTTTAACTGGGTGGGAACTCCATCGCATGATTAACAATCAAGACTTTCATCTTTTGAAAGAAGAGGTAAGTATCGATAACCAAGGCTGCATTAATGTTGGGCAATCTGCGATCGCCCAACGTTACCGAGTCTTGATCAACGCGGTCGGGCAAATTCTTCTCGATCCGGTTTGCGAATCTGAACAAGAACAATGGCTTTGGCAAAATGCTCAAGCTCTCGCTTCCGTTCAAACAGGCTTAGAGGATGTTTGAAAAGTCTGATCAAGCACCTCAATTCTGGAGATCCCCCTAAATCCCCCTTAAGAAAGGGGGACTTTGAGTTCCGAACCCCCCTTTCTTAAGGGGGGTTGGGGGGATCGAGCGTAAAAGTCTCGTGATTTGCTACTTTTCAAACATCCTCTTAGCTCAAGCATCTCAAGACGAAATCTATTCACTTGGCTCTTTTGCTCAATATGCTGATTTAGACATTGAAGACTGATGCAGTTTAGCCTCCAGTTTACCGCTGTCGCCGCTGATGCCTTAGCTGAGCTAGGGCAATTCGATTTCAAGAAACATCATAAAGTTCTGAAAACGCTTGCTTTGATGGAATCAAACATTAGGCACCCTGGTTTGAAAACCCATAAGTACAACTCTCTAAGCGGTTCTAATGGGGAAGAAGTTTTTGAAGCCTATGTTGAGAACACAACTCCTGCCGCATTTCGTATCTTCTGGTACTACGATCCGAATCCTGGCATCATTACGATTCTTGCTATCGCAGTCCTAGTTGATTCATGAGAAACGCTGTAGAGTGTGTTAGCGAAGCGTAACGCACCATCGTTGAAGCATTCTGTGCGTTACGCTCCGCTAACACACCCTACAAATTCTTACAACTCATTGAGGATCGCTATATTACGCCTCACCCATAAGTATTGATAGAGGTTGGTTCAGTTTTCGGAATCGGTTTCATAATGAAGGTTGATTTTATTAGGGTTACTCGATCGCCATGCCAGAATCTCATCTTCGTCAATCGATCGCTCAAGTTTTACAGCATTTTGCAACGGGCGATCTAACGAATTGTGGGTTGGCGTTGTTTCAAGCGTTGGGCTATCGGACGGATAAGCGACTGGATGATGAGGACACTTCGCCAGAAGGATTTTTGGCGGCGTTTAATGGGGAGGAGCGGCTCGATCGCATTAAAGCGCAGGTGGAGGAATGGCGATCGATTAATCTGCTGTTTCAGGTGACGAAGGATGAGATTGTGCAGGGAAACCAGTTGCGGCTCGACTTTGGTAAGAACAATCGCTTTGATGGTGCGGTGATTGAGTCGTACTTGTTTTTGGGGTTGGAGCTAGGGGGAGTGAGCTACAGCCGATCGCACCTGGCAACGATGACGCGCGAATTGAATAAGCTGTTTGCGATGCCTGTAATGGTGTTGTTTCGATATGGAAGTTTAATCACGCTGGCGGTGATTAATCGGCGGCTGAACAAGCGCGATGAGTCGCTAGATGTGTTGGAGAAAGTGACGCTGATTAAGGATGTTGCGGTGGTGAGTCCGCACCGTGCCCATGTGGAGATTTTGTTTGATTTGTCGTTGGAGCAGCTTTATAAAAATCATAAGTTTAGCAATTTTGTGGAGTTGCACCGGGCTTGGCAGAAAACGCTGGATAGTTCGGAGTTGAATAAGCGATTTTTTAAGGAGTTGGCGGATTGGTATTTTTGGGCGACGGATTTGATGCGGTTTCCAGATGGGGCGCTGAAAGACAGTGAGGGCAAGGATTCGCCGAGTGTGATTCGGATGATTACGCGGCTGATTTTTGTGTGGTTTTTGAAGGAGAAGGGGTTGGTGCCGGATGGATTATTTCGGCTGGGGGAGGTGCGGCGGCTGATTCATTTTGAGGGCGGTGATGAGAGCAGCTATTACAAGGCGATTTTGCAGAATTTGTTTTTTGCAACGTTGAATCAGGAGATGAATACGAGCCTGAAGCCGGAGAATCGTAAGTTTCGGGGGAAGTCGGGCGGACGAGATCAGCATTATGGGATTGCGAATGTGTATCGCTATGAGGCGCTGTTTCAGGAGCCTGGTGAGGCGTTGCGGCTATTTGAGACGGTGCCGTTTTTGAATGGGGGCTTGTTTGAGTGTTTGGATAATACTGATTTGAAGCTGCGGGTGGATGGGTTTAGCGATCGCCCTGACAATCAATTATACGTCCCGAATCAACTCTTTTTTTCGGAGGAGCGATCGGTTGATCTCAATAGTATTTACGGCACGAAGAATAAGAAATACAAGGTGCGGGGACTGATTGATATTTTGAATCGGTACAAGTTTACGATCGCCGAGAACACGCCGCTAGAAGAAGAGATTGCATTAGATCCGGAGCTGTTGGGGAAGGTGTTTGAGAATTTGTTGGCTTCGTATAATGAGGAAACGAAGGCGACCGCGCGGAAGCAAACGGGTTCGTTTTATACGCCGCGTGAAGTGGTGGATTACATGGTGGATGAATCACTGAAGGTGTATTTGGAGAATGCGCTGGGGGCAAGTGAAGATGTGGAAATGCGATTGTTGCAGCTATTGGATTACAACGCCGAAGGGCATGATTTTAGCAATGCTGAGGTGAATCAATTAATTGGGGCGATCGACCTTTTGAAAATGCTTGATCCGGCGGTGGGTTCGGGGGCGTTCCCGATGGGGATTTTACAAAAGCTGGTGTTTTTGTTGGGGAAGCTTGATCCGCAGAATCAGCGGTGGCGGGATGCGCAGATTGCGACTGCTGAGGGAATTGAGGATATTGAGGCGCGGGAAAAGGCGATCGAGGGGATTTATGAGGCGTTTGGTCGCAATGAGTTGGACTATGGGCGGAAGTTATTTTTGATTCAAAATTGTGTGTATGGGGTGGATATTCAGCCGATCGCGGTGCAAATTGCCAAGCTGCGGTTTTTCATTTCGTTGATTGTGGAGCAGCGGATTAGTGAGGATTTGCCGAATCGGGGGATTCGTCCGTTGCCGAATTTGGAGACGAAGTTTGTGGCGGCGAATACGTTGATGGGGCTGGAGGATGAGGGCAGTTTTACGCTGAAGACGGAGGAGATTGAGCGGAAGGAGAAAATGCTGCGGCAGGTGCGGCAGGGGCATTTTAGTGCGCGATCGCAGGCAACGAAGCGGAAGCGACGGGATGAGGATAAGCAGTTGCGGGATGATATTGGCAAGCTGTTGGTGGGGTTGGGGTTTCCGGGGCAAACGGCAACGCGGTTGTCGAAGTGGGACCCTTATGACCAAAATTTGTCGGCAGATTTTTTTGATGCGGAGTGGATGTTTGGGGTGCAGGATGGGTTTGATGTGGTGATTGGCAATCCGCCTTATGTGCGGCAGGAGAGCATTAAGCATTTGAAGGATGAGTTGAAGCGGCGGTTTAGCTGTTTTACGGGGACGGCGGATTTGTATGTGTATTTCTATGAGCGTGGGTTGAATCTGTTAAAAACTGGTGGAGTGTTGACGTTTATTTCTAGTAATAAATATTTTCGGGCGGCGTATGGGCAGAAGTTGCGGCAGTTTTTAGCGGTTCAGTCGAGCATTCATCAAATCATTGATTTTGGTGATGCGCCTGTGTTCACTGCGATCGCTTATCCCACGATTCTCATCACAGAAAAGACGCAGCCCAAAGAGGTGCAGTTTCGGGCGTTAAATTGGGAAATAGGGCAGCCGTTGGAGCAGTTTCGGGCGGTGTTGGAGCGGGATAGTTTTTGGATGGTGCAAAAGGAATTGCGATCGGATGGGTGGCAGTTGGCGAATGATGCGGCGTTAGGTTTGTTGGAGCGGTTACGGAAAGCGGGAACGCCGTTGGGAGAGTATGTGAAGGGACGGTTTTACTATGGGATTAAGACGGGATTTAATGAGGCGTTTGTGGTCGATCGCCCCACTCGTGACAGGTTGATTGCAGAGCATCCATCATCTGAGGAAGTATTGAAGCCGTTCTTACGGGGACGTGATGTGAAACGGTGGAAAGTTGATTATCAAGATCTTTGGTTACTGTTTATCCCTTGGCACTTTCCACTACACGACGCTCTGGGGATAGAGGGAGTATCCGAGAAAGCAGAAGAAGCATTCCAAAAACAGTATCCTGCAATTTACAAACATCTATTGCAGTTCAAAAAAGAACTTTCTGATCGCAACCGAGCTGAGACAGGTATTAGATATGAATGGTATGCATTACAGCGCTGTGCTGCAACATATTGTCAGGAATTTGAAAAGCCAAAGATTCTATACCAGGAAATTGCAACTTATCAGGCATTTGCTTGGGATAATTCTGGAGCATTCTCAAACAACAAAACCTTTTTAATTCCAGACGCAGAACCTTTTCTATTGGCGCTGCTAAATTCAAAAGTTGTTTGGTTTTTTCTCGATAAAACAGTTGTCAAAATGGCTGGTGGAGCTTATGCCATGCAATCTATTTATCTTTCTCAAGTGCCAATCCCCGAAGCCTCTGATGCTGATAAAGCAGCGATCGCCATTCTCGTGCAAAAATGCCTGGATGCGCAAGGTAAAGACGTTGCTGTTTGGGAAGCTGAGATCGATGCGATCGTGGGGCGGTTATATGGGTTGAGTGGTGTAGATCTTGCTATTATTCAGGGGTAGCATTCAGCAAAACCCATCTTGTCATTATCGTTTAAAATTTAAGAGAGAAAATCGATGTCCAAAGTCTTAACAATTCAGGTTCCTGATGACTTAGAACAACGACTTATTCTCCATGCAAGTCAACTTAACATTTCCTTAGAAACCCTTGTTCTTACTTCCCTCCAACAACTTGTAGAGCAAACTGACCTAGACGATGAACCTGAAGAACTTATTCTAGAGAGCCTTCGCACCTCCCTCCAACAAATTCGTGAAGGAAAAGTCCACCCGATCGCTGAACTCTGGAATGGTATTGATGTCTGATGACTTGCAAATATTCTTCTCTGACGAGTTCAAAGATCGGTTGAGAACCCTTGCTAAACGCTATCGTCAAATTTAAGCTGATCTCAAACCTTTGCTTGATAGCCTTCAATCTGGTCATTTAATGGGTGACCAAATTTCTGGAACGGGCTACACTGTTTTCAAAGTTCGACTCAAAAACAGCGATATCAAAAAAGGCAAAAACGCAGGTTATCGCGTCCTCTACCAACTTAAAGATTTCACCTATATTTTGCTAGTGGTTATTTACTCTAAATCTGACCAGAGCAATATTGCAGCAGGTAAAATTAGAGCGATTATTGAGTCCTTTGAAAAGCCAGTGCCCTAAGCTCGACTTTATCCATTTTAAATTGGAGTCATTCTCTGCGGTGGCTGGATTGCAGACAGGCTCTCAAAAGTTTTCAGATGTCCTGCGTTTATGCCGATATCACGAAAAGTCTGGAGAAA